>Ga0335069_10012271_pt1 | contig 12060 bp, 9 predicted proteins | sample Lox_Sample_11_FD_206714 | JGI IMG/M metagenome (GOLD analysis project Ga0335069, IMG submission 206714) | Soil microbial communities from Loxahatchee National Wildlife Refuge, Florida, United States - Lox_Sample_1.1 | ecosystem: Environmental > Terrestrial > Soil > Wetlands | place: USA: Florida...
TTACGGCAAGAAGCCCTGATTCTGAACCTGGTCTACTACAACTGCCCAATGCTTTGCGGTGAAGCGCTCGCTGGACTGAGCGCCTCGATGAAGATGATCAAGTTTGATGTTGGGAACGAGTTCGATGTCGTTACGGTCAGCTTCAATCCCAAGGAAACGCCGCAACTCGCAGCCGAGAAGAAAGCCGAATACCTGAAGCGCTATGGGCGCCCGAACGCCGCATCCGGATGGCACTTTCTGACAGGCCCGCCCGAATCCATTAACGCACTTACCAAGGCGGTCGGCTTCCAGTACCAGTACGACGCGACCAAAAATCAGTATGCGCACGCCACGGCCATTATGGTGCTGACGCCTAAGGGCCGTATTTCTCGCTATTTCTACGGTGTCGATTTTCCGCCGAAAGATCTTCGTCTTGGTCTCGTCGAAGCCTCGCAAGACAAGATCGGCAATGCAGTCGACCAGGTTCTTCTGTACTGCTATCACTACGACCCGGCTGCAGGAAAATACGGCGCGGTCGTGAGCAACATGCTCAAGATCGGAGGCGGCCTGACAATTCTGTTTGTCGGCGGCCTGATCCTCATTCTCATCCGCCTGGACCGCACTGCGCCGCATCAGGGATGGGATAAATCGGAATTGGCTCATTCAGGACTGAAACACTAGCGATATGTTCGATAACTTCCCATTGTGGCCGCAAAGGGCCTCCAGCATGGCGGGCAATGTCGATGCCCTCTTCATCTTCCTGCTCATCGTGTCGGGGATGATGACCTTGCTCATTTTCTGCGCCGTGCTCTATTTCGCTGCGCGGTATCGTCATCGCAAGGGCGTTCTCGCCGAGCAGGTGGAAGGATCCACTCCGCTGGAAATCATGTGGACGATCATTCCTCTCGGCGTCTTTATGGTCATCTTTGGTTGGGGCGCCTTCGTTTACTTTCAGGGCCACACGCCCCCTCGCGACGCCACGGAAGTTTACGTCGTCGCCAAGCAGTGGATGTGGAAGCTGGAACATGCCGAGGGTCAGCGCGAGATTAACGAACTCCACGTTCCCGTCGGACGCGACGTTAAGCTCATCATGACTTCGCAGGATGTCATCCACAGCTTCTTCGTGCCGGCATTCCGCGTGAAGCAGGACGTACTGCCCGGGCGCTACACCGTTCTCTGGTTCCGTGCCACCAAGCCGGGCACATATCATCTCTTCTGCGCTGAGTACTGTGGTACGCAGCATTCGGGAATGATTGGCAACATCATTGTGCAGGAACCTGCGCAATATGAGGCCTGGATGAGTGGTACTAACAACGGACCTCTCTCAGCCGCGGGCGAGAAGGTATTTGCTGAGCTCGGCTGTGCGACGTGTCATCGCAATGACGTACAGGGACGCGGTCCGAGCCTGCAAGGCGTATTCGGTAAACCCGTGCAACTGGAAGACGGACGCATGATCACCGCGGATGAGAACTATATCCGCGAATCGATCCTCGACCCCGGCACAAAGATCGTCAAGGGATTCAGGCCGGTCATGCCGACTTTCCAGGGCCTAGTGAGTGAGGAACAATTGAATGCTCTGGTCGCCTATGTCAAATCACTCGGCGGCCCGGGCCAGCCCGGAACCAAGACAGCAATGTCCGCGCCCGATGGCGCAGCGGGCAAGGGAAATCAGGTGCAATAAGTTATGGCAACGGCAACCGTACCAGCGGTCGAGCGCGAAAATTACCTTAATAAACACTACGGCGTCGGTTCGTGGCTGCTCACCACCGACCACAAACGTATTGCCCTTCTGTATCTGGTTTCGATCACTTTCTTCTTTTTCATCGGCGGCCTCTTCGCGCTGCTGATCCGCCTCGAACTGCTCACACCCGCGGGCGACCTGCTCCAGGCTGACACCTACAACAAGATGTTCACCATGCACGGCCAGGTGATGGTGTTCTTTTTCCTGATCCCATCCATCCCCGCGGTACTCGGCAACTTCCTTGTGCCCATCATGATCGGCGCCAAAGACCTGGCGTTCCCTCGCATCAACCTGTTGAGCTGGTATCTCTACATCATCGCCGGAATCATGATGTTGCATTGCATGTTGACCGGCGGCGTCGACACGGGGTGGACCTTCTACACGCCCTTCAGCACCGCATTCAGCAATACCAAAGTCATCGAAGCCGGACTTGCAATCTTCGTCAGTGGATTCTCTTCGATCCTTACCGGACTGAATTTCGTCGTCACGATTCACCGCATGCGCGCTCCCGGCATGACTTGGTCGCGTCTGCCGCTGTTCATTTGGGCGCACTATGCGACCAGCATCATCCAGATTCTCGGCACGCCGGTCATCGCCATCACTCTGGTGCTCGTAGTGGCCGAACGGGCTCTGCACCTCGGCATTTTTGATCCCCGCCTTGGCGGCGATCCCTTGCTGTTCCAGCACCTGTTCTGGTTCTATTCCCACCCAGCCGTATACATCATGATCCTTCCGTCGATGGGCGTCGTCACCGAGATCATTGCCTGCTTCTCGCGCAAGCGCATCTTCGGATACACGTTCGTGGCATTTTCCTCCATCGCGATCGCCGTATTCGGATTTCTGGTATGGGCGCACCACATGTTCGTGGCGGGCATCTCCGTCTATGCCGCGCTGATCTTCTCCATGCTCAGCTATTCGGTCGCCGTACCCTCCGCCGTGAAAGTCTTCAATTGGACCGCTACCCTATATAAAGGGTCGATCCACTACGACGCGCCGATGCTCTACGCTTTCGGCTTTCTGGGCCTTTTCACGATGGGCGGACTTACCGGCCTGTTCCTGGCCGCGCTCGGAATTGACGTTCATGTCACCGACACCTACTTCGTCATTGCGCACTTCCACTACATCATGGTGGGTGGCGCACTGATGGGATACCTCGGCGGCATGCATTTCTGGTGGCCAAAAATTTCCGGCAAGCTCTATCCGGAGGGCTGGGCCCGCTTGGCTGCCCTGATCGTCTTTATCGGATTCAACCTGACATTCTTCCCGCAGTTCATCCTGGGATATCTGGGCATGCCGCGCCGCTACTTTCAATACCCGCCCGAGTTCCAGGTACTGAATGTGCTCTCGACCGCCGGAGCCACCGTGCTCGCCGTCGGATATCTCATGCCGATGATCTACTTCCTCTGGTCGATGCGTTACGGCAAGCCCGCGCCCAATAATCCTTGGAAGGCCGCAGGACTTGAGTGGACGACGCAGTCTCCGCCTACTACCTTCAACTTCGACGAAGAGCCAGTCGTGACTTGGGAAGCCTACAACTACGACGAGATCGACAAAGGTCACAAGGAGGTCACCGTTGTCGGATAGCACAGCTGCGGCTCACACTCCCGAGGGTCTCCACAATCCGGCGCTGCTACATCACTTCGCAACCGAAGAGCAGCAGAAGGACTCCGCCAGCTTTGGCATGTGGATCTTCCTGGGCACCGAAGTCATGTTCTTCGGCGGCCTGTTCTGCGCGTACCTGATTTACCGCGGCTGGTACTTCGGAGACTTCGCTGCCGCCAGTAAATCCATCGATGCCCTGCTCGGCGCAACGAATACGGCTGTTCTGATCTGCAGCAGCTTGACCGTGGTTCTTGCAATCTGGGCGGCCCACACCGCACGACGGGGAATCATGCTCGTCATGCTCGCGCTCACGATGCTTTTTGGCCTCACCTTCTTGGGCATCAAGGGGAAGGAGTACCACGATAAATTCGTCGAGCATCACGTTCCCGGCACATCATTCAGTTTTGAGCACGAAGAAATTCCAGGACATCCCGGTCAGTACGCCAACGCCCGTCATGCCGAGATTTTCTTCGCTCTCTACTTCATCATGACAGGACTGCACGCCCTGCACATGATCGTCGGACTCGGCATCTTTACCTGGCTGTTCGTCAAAGCATGGCGAGGAGTGTTTACGCCGCGATACTACACACCGCTTGAAATCGGCGGTTTGTACTGGCACTTCGTCGACATTATCTGGATTTACTTGTTTCCGTTGTTGTATCTGATCGATCGCCATCAGTGAAAAAGATGATCCTAGCCAAGCAAAGGCGTCATCCTGAGCGCAGGCGCTTTACAGCCGGAGCGAAGGATCTCGCGTGTACTGCAGAGCAGCTTGGCTCCGAGGCACGCAATGTCTGACCACGCACACTCATCGCCCCTGAAGACCTACTTCGCCGTCTGGATCGCGCTCCTCTTTGGCACCGGCCTCACGTATTGGGCCGCCTTGATCGATCTCGGCCCCTTCAACTCCGTATTGGCGCTCATCATCGCAACGACCAAGGCACTCCTCGTCGCCTTGTTCTTCATGCATCTCAAAGGCTCCAGCGAGAAATTGCTCAAGCTGGTGGTCGTCTCCACCTTGTTTTTCCTGATCCTGCTGCTGGGCCTTTCAATGTTCGACTACGGCACCCGTTGGTATAGCTAAGCAGGGAATAGTTGGCTACCCCAGAACTGGCATCCTGACCAAAACCGGAGTCGAGCGAAGCGAACCTTCGGCGGAGTCGAAGGACGCCTATGATCGACACCATGGCGGATGCGCGGTACTCGCAACCTGCCTCCCTGCGTTATACTCGCGCGTCAGGACGTTTTTTTCTCGAGGTCAATATGGCTTTCTGCAATAAATGCGGCACGGAAATCAATCAAGGTACACGATTCTGCAGCAAATGCGGAGCGCCCATCCTTGCCTCAGGCTTTGCACCCAGCGCACCCGCGGCTTCGGCTTCCAGTCCCGGCCAACCGGTACCCGTTCCTGCACCCGCGCAAAGCGGCAGCAATGCCCTCAAAATCGTCCTGATCATCGTCGGCGTCATCCTCGTCATTGGAGTCCTCGGCGTCGGTGCACTAACTTTCGTCGGGCTGCGCATCGCCAAACACACCCATGTAAAGCAGGAAGGGGAGCACGTTAAAGTCGAAACTCCCTTCGGCACCGTCGAGAGCACGAAAGATCCCGAGCAGGCCGCCAAAGATCTCGGTATTGAAATCTATCCTGGAGCGGAAGTCCGGCAGAACGGCGCAGCCTCCGCAACATTGGGAAATCTGCACAGCGTAAATGCGGAATTTGAGAGCGACGACCCTGTCGACAAAGTTTGCAGCTTCTACAAGTCAAAGTTCCCCAACGCAACCGTCAACACCTCTGACGAGCATCACTGCACGATTGTGTCGGCCCTGCCTCCAAATGTGATCACGATCAATGTCGAACCCAGCGGCGATGGTTCCAGATTTCAGGTCAGCAGCGTCGCGAAAAAATGATCCTTCGCCCGTCGCGATTTGTATCCGCGCGAATTGAGAGGGCGCGATTCAGGGGCTTCGCGATATCCTAAAGGGCTCTAATAACACGTCCCATGCCTGACAAAGTTGTAGAAATCGCGCCAGCCCCTCAATCCTCTCTCCACGATCCCCTCGGGTTAGCCGAAACGCTGCGTAAAAACCTTCGTGGCGATGTTCGCTTCGACAATCAGAGCCGGGCGCTCTACGCCACCGATGGCTCGAACTATCGCCAGGTTCCAATCGGAGTCGTTCTTCCGCGCGACGCCGATGATGTCGTGGCTGCAATCTCTCTTTGTCGCGAATTCGACGCCCCATTACTCTGCCGCGGCGGTGGCACTTCGCTCGCCGGACAATGCTGCAACGTCGCCGTCGTCCTCGATTTCTCGAAGTACATGGCAAACATCCTTGAGATCGATCCCGAGCGGCGAATCGCGCGCGTGCAACCCGGGGTCGTTCTCGATTCCCTTCGCAACGCCGCCGAAAAATACCACCTCACCTTCGGCCCTGATCCCGCCACGCACGACCGCTGCACAATCGGGGGCATGATCGGCAACAACTCCTGCGGCGTCCACTCGGTGATGGCCGGCAAAACAGACGAGAATATCGAAGAGTTGGAAGTAGTCACCTACGACGGAACGCGCCTCAGGCTTGGAGTGGACATCACCGAAGATCGTACCGCCGGCGACCTGCCGGCGACGGCGGGAGCGTCGCGGCCCGGCACTGAAAGGGCAGAAAAAATCCGCTCATCCCTCAAACAAATCGCGGATCAGTACGCCGATCTCATTCGCCAGAGATTCCCCAACATTCCCCGCCGCGTCTCCGGCTATAACCTCAACTACCTTCTGCCGGAAAACGGATTCCACGTAGCCCGCGCGTTAGTCGGTTCAGAAGGCACCTGCGCAACAGTACTCGAAGCGACCTGCCGATTAGTCGAAAGCCCTCCGCAGCGCGTGCTCGCGGTGGTTGCCTACCCTGACATCTACCAGTGTGCCGACGCCATTCCGGAAATCATGACGCACAAGCCCATCGGCCTTGAGGGCTTTGACGATCTCCTCGTCTATTACGAGCGGAGCAAGGGGATCAACACTGAAGGTCTCTCGCTTTTGCCCGAAGGTGGCGGATGGCTCATGGTCGAGTTCGGCGGCGAAACGCTCTCCGAAGCCGAGGCACAGGCCCTGAAGCTGATCGACTCGCTCAGTCGCAACACGACTCCGCCAAACGTTCGCCTCTACTCGGGCGCCCAAGCCAAACGCATCTGGGAGGTTCGCGAGTCGAGCCTGGGTGCAACGTCGCATGTTCCGGGCGAGCCGCTCAATTGGGAAGGATGGGAAGACGCCGCCGTAGATCCTGAAAAACTCGGCGGATATCTTCGGGCTCTCCGAAAAATGATGGCCGACTTTAGCTACAAAGGCTCGCTCTATGGACACTTCGGCCATGCCTGCGTCCACACGCGCCTCAACTTCGATCTCGAATCAAAAGAAGGAATTGCGAAGTATCGGAAGTTCGTTGAGGAAGCCGCCGATCTCGTGGTCAGCTTTGGCGGGTCGCTCTCCGGCGAGCACGGCGATGGGCAATCCCGCGCCGAACTTCTCCCAAGGATGTTCGGCCCTGAGTTGATGGAGGCTTTCCATAAATTCAAAACCGCCTGGGATCCCGATTGGAAGATGAATCCCGGGAAGCTGATCGCACCCAACAAGCTCGACGACAATCTCCGCCTCGGCGCCGGCTACGCACCATGGCAGCCAAAAACGCACTTTCAATTCCCGCAAGATCATGGCAGCCTCTCGCACGCCACGCTGCGCTGCGTCGGAGTCGGCAAGTGCCGCCGCGAAGAAGGCGGCGTCATGTGCCCGAGCTGGCGCGCCACGCATGAAGAAGAGCACTCCACCCGCGGCCGCGCCCATCTTCTATGGGAGATGACTCAGAACCCGGACCGTGGAGATGCCATCATCCAGAATGGCTGGCAGAGCGAAGAAGTCAAACAGTCCCTCGATCTCTGCCTTGCATGTAAGGGATGCAAAAGCGACTGCCCCGTTGGCGTCGACGTTGCCACGTATAAAGCCGAATTCCTCTCGCATTATTACGAAAACCGCGTTCGTCCGCTCAACGCATACGCCTTTGGCAACATCGACCTTTGGGCAAGCCTCGCGTCGAATGCTCCGGGCCTGGTGAACCTCACAACGCAACTGCCGTTCCTAAGCGATATCGCGAAACTAGTCGCTGGAATCCCCGCCCAGCGCCGCATCCCACCGTTCGCCCCCGAAACCTTCAAGGATTGGTTTCGCCGGACGAATGGATGGAGTAATGGTTGGCAGGGCAGCGCAAGAGCGCCGCAAGGCTCGTATCAAGGCAAGGCCTCAGGCATGCCGTACAGCGGGCAAACAGAGGAGGGGGCTTTAGCCCCGGAAGTTTTGCTTTGGGCCGATACTTTCAACAACCACTTCGTCCCCTCCACGGCCCGCGCCGCGGTCGAAGTTCTTGAAACCGCCGGATTCCGCGTCCTCGTCCCGCGCGCCAACCTCTGCTGCGGACGCCCCCTCTACGACTTCGGCATGCTTGATCGGGCCGAGCGCCTGCTCCTTGAAATTCTGGACGCCCTGGAACCTGAGATCGAAGCCGGAATTCCCGTGGTCGGCCTCGAACCCAGTTGCGTCGCCGTCTTCCGCGACGAACTCACCAACCTGTTCCCCCACGATCAACGCGCCCAAGCCCTGAGCCGCCAGACGTTCCTGCTGAGTGAATTCCTCGAACAGAAAATCGCTCCAAATGCGACTCTTCCTCAACTCAACCGCAAAGCCCTGATCCATGGCCACTGTCACCACAAGTCGCTCATGAAGATGACCGCCGAAGAGTCGCTCCTTCACCGGCTCGGCGTCGACTTCACGGCCCCGGCGCCAGGATGTTGCGGCATGGCCGGATCGTTCGGGTTCCATAGCGGCGAACACTACGAAGTCTCCCAGGCCGTCGGCGAACTCGAACTCCTCCCCGCAGTCCGCCAGGCTCCAGCGGACTGGCTGATCATCGCCGACGGTTTCAGCTGCCGCGAGCAGATCGCCCAAAACACGAATCGACGAGCCCTACATCTTGCCGAAGTCCTTCAAATGGCCCTCCAGCCAAGCGCTCTCGACAAAGACGATCCATACCCGGAATCCCGCATAGTCCGTGACCGCGAAGGGGAAATCCAAGCATCCATGAAGCAAGCCGCCAAAGGCGTAGGAGCGGTGGCCGCTGCGGGTCTCTTGGCTTGGGTCTTGACCCGGAAAAGGTAAGAGGCGGGGGAACTCACCTCTCAGCGTCCTCTGCGGTCTCGGCGGTAAGAGATGAACGCCAAAGCTGGACGAACTGGCATCTGAAGCCGGCCCAGGAAGACATAAACATATCATTTTCAATAAGTTACCTCGTCTATCCCAACCCCCAATCCTCCTGAGATAATAGAAATCAGAGCTGCAAGGCATCTCCGCGCTCCGGTTGTCTGCCACGTACGTCACCAACCGCACACCGACAACCGAGAACCGAGAACTCAAAATGGACCGCGAAGTGACTACCATCATCAGCGCCGACGTCGCCCACGACCTCTCCGTCAAGGTCCAGCAGACGACCCAGGCCGCTCCGGTCTGCCCCCTCCGCGGGTCGGTCCTTGTCCTCATCCAGTACGATATCTGCGAAGAGATCCGCCTCGACGTCATCCGCCAGCTCCTGCAGGCACGGCACGCCCAGGCCACATTCAAGAGCAGCCAGGCTCCGGGGTACGTCCGCTACCAGCGTCCTCCGGCCGTGGACCGCCTTGAGCCCCTGGTGCTCGACTCCGGCGAACGCCTGGCCGGGGAGATCAAGTACTACGATTACGGAGTTGTCAGCCTGGTCTTCGAGCTCCCCTTTGCCGGCGACTGGGACAAACTCGTCGAACTTTCCGCCCGCTGGACGTCGGACAACACCTTCGAAAAGCTGGCCAGTCGCGTAGTCAAGCAGCGGCTCGAGCGCGCCGCTCCCGCGCTGATCAAACCCTACAAAGAAGAGAACTGGCTTCAGGAGGACTACTTTATCTTCCATGTGCGCGAGATCGAAGGATCTCCGTCCGCGGAAGCTCTGCTCTCCACTAATCGAAATCAGATCGCTCAAGTCGTCCGTGGAGAGACTGCTACTCTCTCCGACAGCGAACGCAGCGAGATTCTGCAGTCCCGCATCTCGTATTACCCGACCGACCTCGCGGTCATCGGATGGAACGCTGCATTCATCTACGACACGCAAGCCGGAGCTGAGACTGCGGTCCAGCTCCTGGAATACGCCAATTCGCAGCTCCTCGAGTTCCGCCACTACGATGAATTGCTCACGGTCGAACTTGAGAACGTCTACGACTTCCTCGAAGTTGGAGGCACTGGATGGTGGTCGCGCTGGCGCACTGCACGTGCTGCGTCCAAACTTCACACGGTCCTGTTGGACGTGAACGAGCTCACCGAGCGCGCCGACAACGCCATCAAGTTCCTGAGTGATATGTTTTCCGCGCGCCTCTATAAGCTTTGCGCGCAAAAGGTTGGGGTTCCAGACTACAAAGACCTCGTCCGCGAAAAGCTGAATACCGCCGAAGATCTCTACCGCTTCATGATCGACCAGTTCAACCAGTCCCGCGCCTTCGTGCTGGAGTTGATGGTCGTGGTGATCCTCATCATCGAACTCGTCTACTTCTTCAAGGGCCGTCCGATCTAGGCAGTCTTCATTGTCAGCGCTTTCCCTCACAAAGCCTGCTGTCAGTTCTACAGTTCGGGAAAAGACGACGTAGGCGCTGTCGAAGAATCCTATGCACCTTCGTCGTCTGACGTAATTCTGTCGAAATTGCCGAAACTGTCAGCCCTAACAGCTGACAGCCCTGATCCCTGTTCGCAAAAATCAATAATGGCTCTCGAAAGGCAAAGACGCCACGCACGCGTCCTCGCGTTCTCGCTGCTGCTGTGCGCCGGTTCGGGTTCGGCTAGGTCCAGCAAGATGGTTATGAGTTGGCGCAATCCGCAGGCGCCGACGGCAAAGTTCCATCACGTGCTTGCCCTTGGACTCAGTCAGAAGACAGCCGTCCGCGCGGATTTCGAAGACGATTTGGCGGTTCAACTCGAATCGGCCGGTTTGAGCGCGGTTCCCGGAAATACAATTCTTCTCCGTCCCGAAGGCACCGAACTCGACATCAATTATCTCCGAGAACAACTGAGAGAACGTAAGATCGAAGCGGTCGTTGTTTCACGCCTGCTGAAGATCGAGAACAAAGTTACGTACGTTCCTGGTAGTCTGATGTTCACGCCGTATCCGTATTACGGAACGTTCTACGGCTATTACAGGACAGTCTATCCAGTGGTCTACTCTCCCGACTACTTGCGCGAGGAGAAGAAAGTTCGTATCGAGACCAACCTCTACCTCATTTCCGATCAAGAGGGCATTCTGGTTTGGACCGCAGTCACCGATACCTTCGATCCCAAGAAGTTTCACAAGGCGATTAAGGAACTCGTTTCCCTGATCGTCAAACAAATGAAGAGTGATGGTGTCCTCCTCGTTCCTGAAAACTGAGAGTCACGCGCCCACAACCATCCAACTCTGCGACCCCACTTGCCCAGACTTCGTTCTGCCATTCTGATGCCTGTCAGCCCTAACAGTTCTAATCACTGCCTCGGATTGCTACCGTTAGCCGAGACAGTTACGAGATAAGGCTGGATGCCTGGTGAATGATGGAGATCAGAAGAAAAATGCGCAATTCTACAGAAGTCATGCGACGCAGTGCACTGATCTGTCTTTTTCTCGGAATGTTTTGCTGGAGCGCGGCTGCCCAGCGAGTCGAACTTTTCGGCGGATATCAGTTTACGCACCTTCAAACCTCCTACAATGCCAGCGGCTGGAATGCTTCCATTACTGGAAACTTCAAGCACGTGCTTGGCATCACGGGAGACTTCAGCGGCGCCTACAAAAATAGCTCCAACGCATACACTTATACGATCGGTCCAGTGCTGCAGGCCCGGTTGCCAATCGTGCAACCGTTTGTCCACGCACTCTTCGGCGGAATGACGCGCACCAATGGCGTATCGACCTCTGCGTTCGCCTGGATGCTCGGGGGTGGAATCGATATTGGCCTGCGTAAGGGAATTGGCCTTCGTCTCGTTCAGGCGGACTGGATCAACACAAACTTCTATGACCAGACGCAGAACCGTAACGTTCGTGGCTCCGCCGGCATTGTTCTGAAGTTCTGACCGCCACTCCGATTCGGGGGCAAGCTCTCCTCAGTCGCCACTGGGTCCGAACGGTACAACCCAGAGTACATCATTCTATCCTCCCGAGATAAGGTGCTGAACATCAGCAGCCACGCTACGTCACGCATCGGCAACCGGCAGCGGCATAGTGCAGGGCGCGCAGTGAACGTCAGTGACAATGCGAGTCAAATTAAAACCTCGCTGGTCTGCTCGTGTCTCGCAGTACGAACCTCGATGCTCGCGAGACAGGGCTCGTAGGTCGCGCTCGCTATAATCGTTGTTTGACCCCTTACATCCTGGAGGATGCTTGAAGGTATTGTTGCTGGAGAACATCAGTGCCGTCGCGGTGCAAGTGTTTCGCGACGCTGGATACGAAGTCGAGTCGCTCAAGCCTGCGCTCGACGAGCGCGAACTGATTAGCAAAATTCGCGGCGTCTCTGTGCTGGGCGTGCGGTCGAAGTCGCGCGTGTCGCAAGCCGTCCTAGAAGCCGCGTCGGAACTGGTTACAGTGGGAGCATTCTGCATCGGTGTGGACAAAATTGATCAGAAAGCTGCGAACGAGCGCGGCATTGCGGTATTCAACGATCC
>Ga0335069_10012272_pt1 | contig 12059 bp, 10 predicted proteins | sample Lox_Sample_11_FD_206714 | JGI IMG/M metagenome (GOLD analysis project Ga0335069, IMG submission 206714) | Soil microbial communities from Loxahatchee National Wildlife Refuge, Florida, United States - Lox_Sample_1.1 | ecosystem: Environmental > Terrestrial > Soil > Wetlands | place: USA...
ATTCGCCTGCGCGCAAGCCGCAGCAGGAGATGGTCAACAACCTCCGGGAGATCTACGGCACGCACGTATGCGACGCTTCCAAGGTGATCACCGACGCGCAGCGCAATGCCGACGGAACGCCGATCAACGATTGCCTCGGACACGCCAACGGCGCCACCGTCGACAACATCGAAGACGTGGATACCGTGGTCGGCTGGCTGGCCGAGCAGACCCGGCCGCACGGGTTCGCCATCTCCGAAACGCAGTTTGTGGTGTTCATCCTGAACGCGTCGCGCCGCCTGTTCAGCGACCGTTTTTTCACGTCGAGCTTCCGCCCCGAGTTCTACACCACCATGGGCGTGAACTGGGTGAACAACAACGGCCCCGCCGCCATGGTCGAGAAGGGCTCACCCAACGGTCACGTCCAGCCGGTGTCTCCGTTCAAGCGCGTCCTGCTGCGCGCAATTCCCGAGCTTCAGACCGAACTCGCCGGCGTCGTCAATGTCTTCGACCCCTGGGCTCGCGATCGCGGGCAATACTACTCGATCGAGTGGAAGCCCCGCGCCGGCGCGGATTCCGACCCGGCATTCAAGCAGCAGTAGGCGCCCGGAGACTCCCCCGCTGATTTGATTGTATGAGACCGGGGTGGAAAGGACGGGGTGCGGCGAGGGTGGAAATGCGATCAAGACGTTGAGAGGAAACAGGTTCAGGATATTTCGCGGAGCTGTGACCGATCCAGGAACGGGGCAAAAAGCGGGAGAGGCACTTCAGGTTATGCCGGGTTCTCGCCGGGGCGCTCGTTGTGAGGTTTTGTTGAAAATGCAGGAGTTATTGGGTTCGTTCGGTACCCGCACCTGTTCGGCGCGTGAGTGCCGGTCGATCTCCTCTTCTTTCCTCCGGCCGGCTCGATGGCGTCATGTGAGCATCCCTTCTGGTATTCAGGATAACAAAATCCGTAATGATCGGGGCCGGTCTGGCTATCGAACCACGGTAAATGCCTTCCGCCGGTTCGGTCCGAAACGAAAAATTGCGAAGTCGTTGTCCAGGGAAGCGGCGCGCTCGATGCCGAGCCGCCTCATTACCGCGAAGCTGGTTCGATCCACCAGTGAGAAGTCCTGATCGCGGTACGACTTTCCGATCTCCCAAGCGACATCCAGGTCCGCGGCTCCGACGGTCTCGACTTTGGCAACACCCGATCGAAGTCCTTCCCAGAATCGTTCCGCGGCGCGGCGGCCGAGGCGCCAACGAATCGACGTCCAGGTCTCTATCAGGACATGATCGGTTGTAACCAGGGGCTCTCCTTCCGAGAGAATCGCCTTGGCACGAGGATTGGAGGTGTCGGCGGTATCGGCGGCCGCATACCAGATGGAGGTGTCGACAAAAAGACTCATGCAGACCGGCGCCGGCGTCTTGTGCCGCCCGATGAGGCAAAGGCTTCCGCGATCATGGCGTCCTTGTGGCGGGCGATATCGGACCGGGCGGAGGCGCCGAGGTCGAAGACAACGGCAGGGTTGGCACCGGTTTCCGTTCGCCCGGGAATGGTCGTGCCGGTGGCTTGGATGGCATGAAACCAACCGGTCAGGGAGCTAATCGAGCTTTTTGTGGAAACGAAGGGCGCTGAAGACCAGGACGGTCACGCCATACACCGCGAGGAGAAGCATTTGCGGCCAGAGGACCGATAGCCCGACGCCCTTCAGGAAGATTCCGCGGACGACTTCCATGAAGTAGCGCAGAGGGTTCAGGTAAGTCAGCCACTGAACTACCACCGGCATGTTGCGGATGGGAAAGGTAAACCCGCTGAGCATGAAGGCCGGGGTGGAGAAGAAGAAGTTCATCATCATGGCCTGCTGCTGAGTGTGGGAGATGGTCGAGAGGAACAGCCCCGCGCCCAGGTTGGTCATCAGGAAGAGCATGGAACAGAACAGCAGGAGCGCAAAGCTTCCGCGCAGCGGAACGTGGAAGACCAGCAGAGCCACCGTGGTGATCAGGACCACGTCGACCAGGCCGATGAGCGCGAAGGGCAGGGTCTTGCCCAGCATCAGCTCGATGGGGCGCATGGGGGTGACCATCAACTGCTCCATGGTGCCGATCTCTTTTTCGCGCACGATGGCGAGAGCGGTGAGCATGAGAGTCACGAGCATGACGATGTTGGAGATCACGCCGGGCACGAAGAAGTTGCGGCTGTAGAGATCGGGGTTGAACCAGACGCGGGTGCCGGCCACGACGTCGGGGGCGGCCACGCGGGCGGGAGAGCCGGGGCTGCGGGCCATGAGGCGGATGCGCTGCTGCTTTTCCATCACGTCGGCGGAGAACTGGGCGATGACGGTGCCTGCGTAGTTGGAGACGAGCGACGCGGTGTTGGAGTCGGTGCCGTCCACCAGCACCTGGACCTCGGTGGGGCGGCGGCGGTCGAGATCGCGGGCGAACCCGGGCAGGACGCGGACCACGGCCTGCACATCGCCGCGATCGAGCAGGCGCTGCACGTCGTCTTCGCTGCGCGGCGTGGCGACGACTTCGAAGCGGCCGGAGCCTGCAAAGCGGTCGTGCAGATCGCGGCTGACGGGTGTGCCGTCCATGTCCATCCAGGCGATGCGCGCGCGATCGACGTCGAGGTTGACGGCGAACCCGAAGATGATCAACTGGACGACGGGAGGGATGAAGAGCAGGGTGCGCATGCGCGGCTCGCGCAGCACCTGGTTGAATTCCTTGCGAATGATGACGAGGACTCGTTCCCACATAGGATTCACGCCAGCTTTTGATTGAGTTTGCGCGTGGCCAGGCGGAAGACCACCAGCGCGTAGAGCACCAGAAAGGCCAGCTGAGCCCAGAGCACGGTCAGCCCGACGCCTTTCAGGAAGATGCCTTTGAGGATCGTCACCACGTAGCGGGCCGGGATGATGTAGGTGATGGCTTGGATGACGACCGGCATGTTCCCGATGGTGTAGACGAAGCCGGAGAGCAGGAACGCCGGCAGGAACGAACTCAGAATGCCCATCTGGTAGGCCTGCAACTGCGTCCTGGCCGCGGCCGAAACGAAGATGCCCCAGAACAGGGAGCCGAACAGGAAGATGCACGTAGAGACGGTGAGCAGCAGCAGGCTGCCGCGGAAGGGAACCGAAAAGACGAAGACGCCGACGAGAAATGCGATGGCGGAGTCGGCCAGCCCGACCAGGAAGTACGCCAGCATCTTGCCGAGGACCAGCTCGGCGGGACGCAGCGGCGTGGAGAGGAGCTGCTCCATGGTGCCCATTTCCCATTCGCGCGCGATGGTGAGCGAGGTCAGCAGGGCGGCGATGATCTGGAGGATCACGGCGACGAGGCCGGGCACCACGTAATTGCGGGATTCCAGCGAGCTGTTGTACCAGACGCGCAGGCGGGCGTCGATGGGCTGAGTTAGGCGCTCGCCGCCGCGGCGGTTCATGGCGCCGGTGCGGATGGCGAGCGAGTAGTTGCGCACCAGCGATTCCGCGTAGCCGAGTGCGATGGAGGCGGTATTGGAATCGCTGCCATCGAGCAGGATCTGCACCTGGGCCTGATGGCCGGCGCCGAGGCTTCGCGAGTAATCGCGAGGGACTACCAGGCCCATCAGGATCTGGCTGCGGTCGATGGCGCGCTCCAGGGCGGCGTAGTCGTTGACTTCGGCCCGGATATCGAAAAAGCGCGAGCCGCGGAACTGGCGGATGAGCTCGCGGCTTTGCGAGGTCTGATCCTGGTCGTAAACATAGGTGGGGATGCGATCGACATCGAGGCTGAGCGCAAACCCGAACAGCAGCAGCATCATCAGAGGCACGGCGAGCGCCATTCCCAGGCTGCGGGCATCACGCGTGATGTGGTGCAACTCTTTGACGGCGACGGCGCGCAGGCGGCGTCGGCTCATACGGCCCTCCTCTCTTCGGCTTCGATCATGGCGACGAATACGTCTTCCATCGAGGGCTGGATGCGCTCCAGCCGGTTGACCGCGATTTGCCTGGCTTCCAGGCGTTCCCTGACGCGCGCGGGGCCGGAGGCCGGGTCGTACACGGTCACGTGGAGGCCGGCGCCGAAGACGGCGACGTCGCTGACGCCTTCGACTCCTTCGAGAGCGCGCATGGTTTCCAAGAGATCTCCGGTCTCGAGATTCAGCAGAATGTGGCTGGAAAGACTGTTCTTCAGATCCTCGGGCGTGCCCAGGGCGATCACTTTGCCGCGGTACATCAGCGCCAGGCGGTGGCAGTACTCGGCTTCGTCCATGTAGTGGGTGCTGACGAAGATGGTGTGGCCGGTTTCGGCGAGATCGTGGATGAGATGCCAGAAGGCGCCGCGGGCGAGGGGATCGACGCCCGAGGTGGGCTCATCAAGGAAGAGCACCGGCGGGTCGTGGAGGATGGCGCAGCCGAGGGCGAGGCGCTGTTTCCAGCCGCCGCTCAGGGTACGGGTCATGGCGCCGCGGCGCTCGGTGAGGTTGGCCATCTGGAGGACGTAGTCCTTGCGCCCGGGGCGGAGGGCTTTGGGCACGGAGTACATGCCGGAGAAGAAGTCGATGTTCTCTTCCACGGTGAGGTCGTCGTAGAGCGAGAATTTCTGCGACATGTAGCCGATGTTCTTGCGGATCTCTTCGGGCTGGCGGGCGACGTCGAGGCCGCTGACGCTGGCGCGGCCGGATGTGGGAGTCAGGAGGCCGCAGAGCATGCGGATGGTGGTGGATTTGCCGGCGCCGTTGGGGCCGAGGAAGCCGAAGATTTCGCCTTTGGAGACTGCGAGCGACACGTGGTCCACGGCCACGAAGGAGCCGAAGGTTTTGACCAGATCGTGGATCTCGACCGCGGTGCCGTTGTGATTCACGAGCGCGCTACTCCTTCTTCGGCGTGGATGGCTTTGATGAAGGCGCCTTCCAGGTTGGCTGAATCCATCTCGCGCTTCATCTGGTCCGGCGGAGAGCAGCGGATCAGGCGGCCTTTGTGAAGCAGGCCGACGCGGTTGCAGCGTTCGGCTTCGTCGAGATAGGCGGTGGTCATGAAGATGGTGATGCCGTCTTTGAGGAGCTCGTAGAGGATGGCCCAGAAGTCGCGGCGGGAGACGGGGTCGACGCCGTTGGTGGGCTCGTCGAGGAAGAGGATTTCGGGCTTGTGCAGCAGGGTGCACATGAGGGCCAGTTTCTGTTTCATGCCGCCGGAGAGTTTTCCGCCCTGCCGGCCGCGGAAGGGCTCCATGCGGGTCATCTGGAGAAGGCGCGCGGTGAGCTGGCCGCGCTCGCTGCCGACGATGCCGAAGAGGTCGGCGTAGAAGACCATGTTCTCTTCGACGGTGAGGTCCTGGTAGAGGCCGAAGCGCTGGGCCATGTAGCCGATGCGGTCTTTCACGGCCTGCGATTCGCGCGCGGCGTCGTGGCCGGCGACGCGGGCGGTGCCGGAGGTGGGATCCATGAGGCCGCAGAGCATGCGGAGGGTGGTGGTCTTGCCGGCGCCGTCGGGACCGACGAGGCCGAAGATCTCGCCCTGGGAGACGGAGAGGTTCAGGCGATCGACGGCGGTGATGGCGCCGAAGGTTTTGGTGAGGTCGCGGGTTTCGATGATGGGCGGCATAGAGTCGAGCGCGGTGTTAGAGGCAAACCGACCCCCGTTTGCGGTTTATTGTCCAATAGGGATCTCCGCGTCTACGGGCATGTTGAGTTTGAGCTCGCGGCCGGGGTTTTCGACGTCGATTTTGATACGGTAGACCAGCTTGACGCGCTCCTGCTGGGTCTGGATCTGCTTGGGAGTAAATTCGGCCTGCGAGGAGATGAAGCTGATGCGGCCGTTGAAGACTCTGTCCTTGAAGGAGTCGGTGGTGACCTTGACCCTGGCGCCGATCTTCACTTTGCCGAGGTCGGTTTCGTTGACGTAGGCGCGGACCCAGGGGTGGTCGATGTCGCCGACGGTGACGACGCTGGTGCCAGGCGCGAGCACCTCGCCGACGTCGGCGGATTTGACGAGGACCACGCCATCGCAGGGCGAGGCCGCGATGGTATCGCTCAACTGCGAATCGATCAGAGTGACGTTGGCCCGGGTGCGGGCGATCTCGGCGCGGCGGGTGGCCAGCTCCTGCTCGCGGCGCCTGAGCTCGATGGAGGACGCTTCAGCCATTTTGAGCGCGCCGCGGGAGCGTTCGACCTGGGCCTGCTGGGCCTGGATCTGTTCCTGACGGGGCCCGGCGAGGACGAGGTCTTCGCGCTCCTTGGCGGACTTGTACATGGCCTCGGCGTTCTCCCAATTGCGGCGGTACTGGTCGCGCTGGGCGGTGGAGATGTCGTCGTTCTTGTAGAGGGTCTGGGCGCGGTCCCAGTCCTTTTTGGAGCGGTCGAGTTCGGCGGCGACGGCTTCGACAGCGGCGTGGGCGTCGGCTTTTTCCTGTGGGCGGGAGCCGTTTTGGAGCTCGGCGAGGCGCGCTTCGGCGGCGGCCAGGTCGCCGCGGCGGGTTTCGATATCGGCGGCGAGCGTGGCGCGCTGCAATTCCACGGCGGTCTGGGCTTGCGTGAGCTGGGTTTCGTTGGAGAGCACGGACGCACTCTCACGCTCGCGCTGAGCTACCAGTTGATCGCGATCGAGGCGGGCGATGATCTGGCCTTTTTGGACGCTGTCGCCTTCGTTGACGGTGCGTTCGATGAGCTTGCCGGCGGTTTTGAAGGCGATATCGACCTCGGTGAGCTCGATATTGCCGGAGACGACCAGGCGGTCTTCCAGGGCCTTTCCGCCGCCGCGCAGGGCGTACACGGCCGCGCCGGCGGCGGCCAGCAAGACGATCGGAATGAGAATTTTTTTCATGGCTATTGCACCATCCTCCGCACCGCGCCCATCGCCTGTGCCAGGTCGATACGCGCCAGGTTGTAGTTGTACAGGGCCGCGGTCTGGTTGTCCTGCGCGCGTTCCAGGCGGGTCTGCGCATCGGTGATTTCGAGCGCGATGGCCACGCCGGCGTCGTTGCGGCGGCGGGCTTGAGTGAGCTCATTCTGGGCGAGCTCGAGGCCTTCTTTGGCGACGCTCACTTCATCTTCCGCCGATCGCAGGCTGTCGAGGGCGAGCCGGACGTCGAGCTCGATCTGTTCCTTGAGGTCGCCGGTTTTGACTTTTTCCGCGCGGTACTGCGAGGCGGATTCGGCGCGCCGGGCGTCGCGGCGTCCGCCGTCGAAGATCGGGATGCGCACGGAGACGCCGACGGTGCGCGTGGGCAGCGAGCTATCGAACCCGGTGCCGCTGGCGCCATAGTCGCCGAACGCGGAGACGCTGGGCAGGCGCTCCATTTTGGTGGCGCTGTAGGACAGGCGCGCGTTGCTTTCGCGCTCCTGCTGGGCCTTGTAGTCGGGGCGCTCCTGAATGGCCTGGGCCCGCGCGGCTTCCAGCGTCACGGCATCGACGGGAGTGTAGGCGAGTTTGTCGGTGAGCAGCAGGTCGGTATCGAGCCGCATGCCCATGGCGCGCAGAAGCTGGAGCCGGGCAGCGCGCTGAGCGTTCTCGGCGACGAGCAGGCGCTGGCGGTCGTTGGCGAGCTGCACGCGGGCGCGGGTGATCTCGATGCCGGTGCCGGTGCCGGCGGCTTTCAGGTTTTCGGCCTGCTTCTGGAGAGCCTCGGAGAGGGCCATGTTGGCCTTTGCGGTCTCGACGTCGGCATCGGCCTTGACCGCGGCGAGGTAGGCGCGCGCGACCTGGGATGCGACCTGCTCTTCGGTGCCGTTCAGGTCTGCCTTGGCGGCGGTGATTCCGACCTTGGCGGCCTGGTAGCGGCGGATGGAGGAGAAGTCGAACACGGACTGGGTGCCGGAGATCCGCGCGTCCATGACGCTGAAGGGCCCGACGAAGGTGGGGAACTGAATGCCGAGAACCGGCAGCTGAAGCTGGATGCCCACCGCGGCAAGATTGCGCGTCATGTTCTGTTCCGAGAACGCGGCCGAGAGGTCGGGCAGCAGAGCGGCGCGCGCTTCGGCCGACCGGGACTCCGCCTGCTTTTCGGCTTCGGTGGAAAGTTGAACCTTGGCGCTGCCTTCGGGCGCGATGGCGATGGCCACGGCGCGTTTCAAGCTGAGCTCGAGGGGGCCGTTGATGGCTGGTTTTTCGGCGGCCCAGGCCGCGGCCGTAGACAGCATCAGCGCGAGTGCGGTTCTCATTCTGACATCTCCTCTCCGTTCGGCGCCGGCGCGCGGAAACCCGCGCTCAAGAACCTGACGAGGCGCTCCATGCGGCTGTGGAAGTCCTCGGGGGCGGAAGGAAAGACGGGAGTGCCGCACATGGTGTGGGACATGGCGCCGATCATGAAATGGACTCTCCAGCGGAACTCGGGCTCGGGCAAGCCGGGCAGGGTGCGGCGCAGGGCCGCAAAGAACCGCTGGCCAGTGGGCTGGAAGTGCTTCTGCACGATGGAAGGCAGGAGGCCTTCGGCATGGATTCGCCCCATGATTCGGACGAACATCGGGTCGACGGAGGCGGTATCGGCGGCGGGGACGAGGAAGGCGCGCAGGATGTCTTCGACAGGGACGGGCGCTCCGGCAGCTTTGGTCTCGAGGCAATTGAGCATCGCGATTCTGGCCTGGTTTACCGGGTCGGCTTTGCGGGCGACCAGTTCATCGAGCAGGCGCTCCTTGGAGCCGAAGTGGTAATGCACGGCTGCGAGGTTAACTCCTGCGCCAGCAATGATTTGCCGGAGAGACGTGGCGGCGTATCCCTGCTCGGCGAAAAGCCGCTCGGCTGCTTCCAGGATCTTTTCTTTGGTGTCAGTCATTCAAACGTATGATTGAATTATACGACTAAATATGTGAGAGTCAAGACCCACGTCGTGCAACGGCGCACGAGAATCCGACACCAGTCTTCGAAACGTAGACATTTCAAAGCGAGCCGTCATGGCGGTTTTCTACGCGTGACGGGACATGGGGGAGAACATGATCGAGAGAATTCTGGCGGCGTGGTGCCGCAACATGCACGATGGCGCGATGTGGCCGATGCACGGCAAGTACATATGCCGGAAGTGCCTGCGCGAGCATGCGGTGGCATGGGAGAGCAAGCCTCGCGTGCCCGCGCGGCCGCCGCGGGCGGTGGTCGCGGCTCCTGCTAGCATGGACGTTTGCGCCTAGGGATCCACACGTCGACGGCGGGGTCGCTGGAGGGCGCGGCGCTGAAGGCCGCGGATCTTGGGGCCAACACATTCCAGATTTTTTCGGCGAGCCCTCGGATGTGGCGCGCCCGTCCGCCGGATGCGGAACAGGTGCGCCGCCTGCGCGAGGCGCGCGAGCGCTTCGACCTGTATCCGCTGGTCATCCACGTCAACTACCTGGTGAACATGGCGTCGCCCGACCCGGTGATTCGGCCGCGATCGATCGCGGCGTTTCGAGGGGAGCTGGACCGGGCGCTAGCCATCGGCGCCGAGTACCTGGTGGTGCATCCCGGCAGCCATCGCGGCGGCACTCCCGAGCAAGGGATCGAGGCGCTGGTGGAGGGCCTGGCGGACGCGGTGCGAGGGCTGCGATTCGATCGGCTGCAGGTGCTGATCGAGAATACCGCCGGCGCGGGGTGCCACCTGGGCAGCCGGTTCGACGAGCTGCAATCGATTCGCGCGCTGGCGGCGGAGCGCGCGGGTCTGGACGTCGGCTTCTGCCTGGACACGTGCCATCTGCTGGCCGCGGGATTCGATATCGCGCAAGCGCGCGGCCTGAGCGCGATGCTGAAGCAGGTGGAGAGCGTGCTGGGGCTGGAGCATGTGCGGGTCATCCACGCCAACGACTCGAAAGCTCCGCTGGGCTCGAACGTGGACCGGCACGCCAATATCGGCGAGGGGCACATCGGACGCGCGGGGTTCCATCGCATCCTGTGTCATCCGAAGCTGCGCGGGAAGCCGTTCATCCTGGAGACTCCGGTGGACGAAGAAGGAGACGACCGGCGGAACCTCGACACACTCAAGCGCCTGGCGCGGCGGAGTGGATAAGACAAGCCTTAAACGGCTACGATGGGATTTTACCCCCCGAAAAGAACAGTCTATGCCCGAGAAGCCGTACGACCATATCCAGATCGAACTGAAGTGGCACGAGCGCTGGCAGAACGCCGACTTCTACAAAGCCGAGGAGAACTCCTCGAAGCCCAAATACTACGTGCTCGAAATGCTGCCCTACCCGAGCGGAACGCTGCACATCGGGCACATCCGCAACTACTCGATCGGCGACGCGCTGGCGCGCTACAAGTGGATGCGCGGTTTCAACGTGCTGCATCCGATGGGCTGGGATGCGTTCGGCCTGCCGGCCGAAAATGCCGCGATCGCCAACAAGCGGCCGCCGCGCGAATGGACGCTGCAGAATATCACGGCCATGAAGAAGACGCACCGGCGCTTTGGCTTCAGCTACGACTGGGACCGGGAGGTCTCCACTTGCGAGCCGGAATATTACCGCTGGAACCAGTGGTTCTTCCTGCAGATGCTGGAGCGCAGGCTGGCCTATCGCAAGAAAGCGCTGCTGAACTGGTGTCCGAAGTGCGCCACCGTGCTGGCCAACGAGCAGGTGGTGGACGGCTGCTGCTGGCGGCACGAAGACACGCCCGTGGAACAGCGCGCGCTGGAGCAGTGGTTCCTGAAGATCACCGATTACGCGGATCAACTGCTGGACGACATGGCGCAGTTGGAAGGCGGCTGGCCGGAGCGCGTCCTGACGATGCAGCGCAACTGGATCGGCCGCAGCGAAGGCGCGGAGATCGATTTCGGCGTGGCGCAGGATGCCGGCCTGCACATTCGTGTGTTCACCACGCGAGTCGACACGATTTACGGTGCCACGTGCGTCATCATGGCTCCCGAACATCCGCTGAACGAAACCCTGCTGGATGCCGAAGCCAAGGCGCGCGCCAAGGCCATGGTGGACGCGCGGGCGGGCCGCGATCCGGGCGATATCGAGAAAGAGGGATTTTTCACCGGCCACTACGCCGTCAATCCTTACAGCGGCGAGAAGGTCCCGATCTGGATCGGCAACTTTGTCCTGATGGGGTACGGCACGGGCGCGATCATGGCGGTCCCGGCGCACGACGAGCGCGATTTCGAGTTTTGCCGCAAGTACGGGATCGCGGTGCGGCCGGTGATCCGGCCGGCGGATGGCGCGCTGGCCGTCGAGCCCGGTTTGCAGGAGGCATTCTGCGACTACGGGATCGTCGAGGATTCGGGCGAATGGAGCGGGCTGGCCAGCGAAGAGGCCCGCCGCCGGATGGCCGCGCACGCGGAGCAGCACGGGTTCGGCAAGGCCGCGATCACGTACCGCATTAAGGATTGGGGCATCTCGCGGCAGCGCTACTGGGGCACGCCGATCCCGGTGATTCACTGCCCGCCGTGCGGTGTGGTGCCGGTGCCGGAGGATCAACTGCCGGTGGTGCTGCCGGAGAACGTCGAGATCACGGGGACGGGACGCTCGCCGCTGGAGGCGGTGCCCGAGTTCGTCAACGTGAAATGTCCCAAGTGCGGCGGCAGTGCGCGGCGCGAGACGGACACGATGGACACGTTCATCGACAGCTCGTGGTACTTCTACCGGTACTGCGACGCGCACAATGCGGCGGCGCCGTTCGATGCGGCGAAGATCGCCTACTGGTTCGAGATCGATCAGTACATCGGCGGGGTGGAGCACGCGATTCTGCACCTGATCTACTCGCGGTTTTTCACCAAGGTGATGCGCGATATCGGGCTGGTGCGCAACAGCGAGCCGGCGCGGCGGCTGTTCACGCAGGGCATGGTGATCGCCGAGGGCGCCAAGATGTCCAAATCGCGCGGCAACGTGGTGGGCGCGGACATGCTGGCGGAGAAGTTCGGCGCCGACACCGCGCGCATGTTCGTGCTGTTCGCCGCGCCGCCGGAGAAGGAAGTCGATTGGCGCGCCGAAGGGGCGGAGGGCATCTACCGCTTCCTGGGGCGCGTGTACCGGTTCGCGACGCGCAATCTCCCGCAGCAGGAGCGCTCCGGGAGCGGCGACCGCGCGGTGATGCGCAAGCTGCATCAGACGCTGAAGAAGATCACGGAAGACTTCGAAACGAGGTGGCACTTCAACACGTGCATCGCGTCGATCATGGAGCTGGTCAACGCGCTGTACGCCGAGGAGCAGAACATCTCGGCGCAGG
>Ga0335069_10012273_pt1 | contig 12059 bp, 22 predicted proteins | sample Lox_Sample_11_FD_206714 | JGI IMG/M metagenome (GOLD analysis project Ga0335069, IMG submission 206714) | Soil microbial communities from Loxahatchee National Wildlife Refuge, Florida, United States - Lox_Sample_1.1 | ecosystem: Environmental > Terrestrial > Soil > Wetlands | place: USA...
GATGGTCAGCATGCGCTTCATAGCCCTTCGGATTGAGAACTTCAAGTCCTATACCGGCTCGCACGTTTTTGATTTCATAGGCGGCAGAACCGGTCTACATTTCATCACAGGCGAGAACCAGCTGGACCCCGGCCTGGGTCCGAACGGTTGCGGCAAGAGTTCGATCTTCGATGCACTCTATTGGTGCCTGTTCGGGAAGACCCTGCGCGGTCTGAAAGCGGGTAACGTCCGCTGCTGGTACGCCCGCGGCAAGACGCTGGTCAGCCTGCAATTTGAGCACGGAGGCGTTGAATCCATCGTCACCCGAGCGCACAGTCCAAACTCCCTGTCGGTGTCGTCGGCGGGGGACGTGGAGGCCCGCGAGGTCGATCAGCTGAGCTTGGAAAAGTTTCTGGGCTTTGACGGCGACACGTTCAAGGCAGCGCTCCTCGTCCCGCAGTCCGGTACCAGCTTCTTCGACCTGCTGCCGTCGGCTAAGCTGGCTCTGTTTTCGGACATCCTCGGACTGGAGTATTGGGTCAAGAAGAGCGAGAAAGCCTCTGCAACCGCGTCATTCCTGGAACGCGAGCGCAATTCAGCCGCGGAGAAGGTCGCGGGGACGAAAGGGCGGCTGGAAGAGGTTAAGAACTCGATAGCTGCGCTCGAAGAGCAGGAGCGCGACTACAAGAAGGAGCGTCGGGAGCGCCTCCAGCAACTGGACAAGTCCCGCGACACTGCGTCGCGGGCCCGTCAGGAGCACCGCGAGGCGCTAAAAATCCTTCGCCATCGCTTAGTTGAAGCAGGAAACGTTGTCGGCCGCCTCGGTGAAACGGTTAATGACCTGGTCCAGGGGCAGCACAAGCACAGGTCCCTGCTGTCAGCGCTCGAGGCCGACCGCGCAGCGGCCAACGAGCGCGTGCGCCTAGTGGGGAACGAGGAGCAACGGTTCCAGAACGTCAAGGACCAGTGTCCCTACTGCAACCAAGCCGTCTCGAAGGCGCACCTGAGAGCTGAGCTTTCACGTATCCAACGCGAGCGCACCGCCGCCGAGCGCGCGCTGGAGAAGATCATGGGTGGCATCTCCGAGCGTCGCGAGCGCTTAACTGAAACTGAACGCCAGCTGCGCTCGGCCCAGAACGAATTGCAGAAGGCGGAGACGGTCGAACGTGATCTGGACCGCAAGGTGCAGCAAGGCGAGATCGGCCTCGACGCGCACGAGGAGACCATCCGACGTATTGAGCACACCATTGAGGTCGAGGCCGACAAGCCCAATCCCTATGCGCGCCTGATCGAGGACGCCAAGCTCAACGAGATCGACCTCAACGACAAGCTCAAGAAGCTCACGCGTGAGCTGGAGGCGGTCGAATACAACCACGCGGTCGCGCAGTTTTGGGCGAAGGGCTTCAAAGAGCTGCGCCTGTTCCTTATCGAGGAGGCGCTGGGCGTGCTCGAGGTCGAGGTCAATAACAGCCTGATCCAGCTTGGGCTGAACGATTGGTCTGTGACCTTCGACGTGGAACGCGAAACCAAGTCGCAAACGATCAGCAAGGGCTTCCAGGTGTTCATCCAATCGCCTGACTCACCGCAAGGCGTCCCCTGGGAGGTATGGAGCGGGGGTGAGACGTGTCGCCTCAAGGCCGCGGGCACCATCGGCCTAATGAGCCTGACGCTTGCTCGCAAAGCCATCAACTCGAATATCGAGGTATGGGACGAGCCGACCGCAGGGTTGGGCGGCAACGGCCTTGAGGATCTGCTGGACCTGCTGGCGACGCGTGCAGCGGAGTTGGACAAGCAAATCTACATCATCGACCACCACTCCATCGACTACGGTGGATTCACGTCCGTGACCACAGTGGTCAAGGACAGCAACGGGTCCAACATCTACACCCGCTGACCATTTTCGTGTACGATGGTCGCATGCGACCTGTATGTGCACGTTGCGGACGGTCCCGAGGCGTTAAGCGCTACGGAAAGATCTTTTGGCATGCTTCCTGCCGGAAGGCGCAGCTAGCTTTGGAGCGGCTGTTCGACGAGATTTGTGACGAGAACAAGGCGTCGCTCGAAAGGTTGGCAAGGTCATGACCGAACGTCCCAAGCGCAAACGCGCCAAACTCAACCTCGAGGAATTAGGAGAGGCGGAGCGCGAGGACCCGCGTCGGTACAACTTCGAAGGGTTTGCTGACTCCATCGCGCCAGGGCTCCTCGAGGACGTCACAAAGGTGCCCTCGAAAACAAACCGCACGCGCTTTGCCAATGGGCGCGTCGCGCTGCCGACTGTCGATGGTCGCACCTATCGAGCGCGTCGGATCAAGGAGACCTACGCCTTCATGGTCGAGGACGTGGGCGGCTTCGACCGTTTGACTGAGGCGCGGCGGGGCATGCTGATGCGGACCGCGTGCTTGCAAGGAATGGCTGAGGAGTACGAGAAGCTGTTTGCGACGCACGATCCGCAGTTCAGCCTCCAGGCCTATATCGCGCTGACCAAAATCTTGCATTACCATTACAAGACCATTGGCTTGGAGCGCGACGCGAAATCGGTCGAGAACGAGGACCTGGACGCCTACATAAACAAAGAAGGCGAGTGATTAACAAAAAACCGCTTGCGCGTCTGACGCCAACCAACTATATAAATCCAGCGCTGCCCGCTGACCAGACCCCGATGGGTTCCAGGAAGTCCCTCCGGCACATACTGGAACAGGTCACCGGCTTCCCCCGAAATCCCGTTGACACACAGCGGGCAGCGCGATTGGTTTAGTGCTTTGTAACTGGAGGCTGCCTGAGCCGAACTGGTTTCTGTTATCCCCACCAAAACTGAGGAGTGTGCCGCGAGGCACAACGGAGACCTTAAACTTGTTCAGGCAGCCTCTTACTTATTGGTGTCCCGAGCCGACTTTGCTTCGTTACCCTAGCATTGGGCGCGAGAGCGTGCGAAGCGATCTAACTTGTTCGGGACACCGTTTGGTTTTTTGGTCCGAGCCGAACGGCAGCGTTATCGTTCGAAGCGATGGAGTGCTCGAAAGGCACCCCAAATGCGTTGCCCACCACTTGTTCGGACCACGGTACTAAAGGCGGTGCGAGCCGATCGAATTGGGTTATCCCCATGTAAGGGCGTGGTCGTGGGTTCAAATCCCACCCCCGGCAACAATGCCGGTGGTAGCTCAGCCTGGTAGAGCACGCAAAAATCCAGTTCACAAACTTGTTCGCACCGCCTGTCACTTTGTCGTCGAGAACGCTGCGGGCCGAAATGGTTTGGTTATCCTGCATGGGAGCGCAAGTTCGAGTCTTGCCACGACCGCAAGGTTGTGTCCGCCTGTTTGGTATGGGCTACTTCCAAACTAGCTGAACTAGTCCGCAGCGCTCTCCACCACCTACAAGTTGAGAGTGCGTGAGGGCCGATAGGGGTCCAAAGAAGGAGGCTAAAATGAGCTACGCAAAGCATGTGCAGGCCAAGAAGACCGCGCAGCGTGCCCCGATCCCGGGTCGCGAGCGCGAGATGGAGCAGATGGCATCGGGGGGTTACGCCTTCTCGATGGATCCGTTCGCACAGCTGAAGCGGTTCCTGATCCTCGGCTCTGAGGGTGGGTCCTTCTATGTGAGCGAGCAGAAGCTCACCGCCGACAACGCTAAGTGCGTGGTCGCTGCGATGGCGCTCGATATGAACCGCGCTGTGGACACCATTATCGATGTCAGCAAGCGTGGTCTGGCTCCGAAGAACAAGCCGGCCCTGTTCGCGCTTGCGCTTGCCTTCGCGCACGCCAACGTCGACCAGCGACCGATCGCTCGGCGCGGACTGTACGCCGTTGCGCGCACCGCGTCGGACTTCCAGTTCTTCGTGAACGAGGTCAACCAGCTGCGCGGCTGGGGTCGCGGCCTCAAGCACGCGATTGGCGATTGGTTCCAGAACCTGACCGCCGACGACCTCGCCTACCAGGCGTTCAAGTACCAGGCGCGCGAGGGCTGGTCGCTCGCCGACGTGCTGCGCAAGTCGCACCCGAAGTTTGAGCACGAGGTCGCGGCGAAGAACGCGATTGCGCACTGGCTCCTCAAGAAGGAGTTGGTGGAGGGCGCGCCGGCTCGGCTGGTCGCTGCGCATGAGTGTCTGCACGCTGCCGATGCTGCGGCCGCCGTGCGACTGATCGTGGACCACAACTTGCCGCGCGAGGTCGTGCCGACGGCGCTCCTCAACGACAAGGATGTCTGGCGCGCGCTTTTGCAGCGCATGCCGCTGCATGCCTGCATCCGCAACCTCGGCAAGATGACGAGGGTTGGCGCCCTCGAGAACGACCGCACGAGCAAGGACCTGATCACGAGCAAGCTGACCGGGGACAACCTGCGCAAGTCGCGCATGCACCCGCTTGGCATCCTCGCCGCGTCGGTCGTCTACGAGGCGGGTCGTGGTGTCAAGGGCAGCCTGACCTGGGCGCCGCTGCGCTGGTTGATCGAGGCCCTCGAGAACGCTTACCATGACGCCTTCGACAACGTGGAGCCTTCGGGCAAGCGTATCCTGTACGGCATCGATATTTCTGGATCGATGGCGGGCGGGCGCGTGAACGGCATGGACTTTGTGACCGCTGCACAGGTCGCCGCGTCGCTGGCCCTCGCTGGTATCAAGCGCGAGGAGTTCTACGACGTGGTCGGGTTCGCAACGTCGATCCATCGCTACTCGATCACGCGCAACTCGCGCCTCAACGACGTGATCCGGAGTTGGCCGGGCATCGGTGAGGGGACGGATTGCTCGGTCCCGATCCGCTGGGCGCAAAGCACTCGCACGCCTTTCGACGCTATCGTCCTCGTGACGGACGGCGAGAGCTGGGCGGGAGATCGCCATGTGTCGCAGGCCATCAAGGAGTATCGCAATTCGGTCGGCATCGATACCAAGCTGGTCATCGCCTACACGTCAGCGCAGACGGCGACGCTGGCGGATCCGAGCGATAAGTCCTCGCTCGATATCGCTGGTTTCGACGCGAGCATGCCGGCGCTGATTACCAACTTTGTGAAGGGTGAGGTCTGAGGACGCCCAACGTCACTTTTCGCAAGGTGCCCCGGGGACCATGTCCCTATGCGTGGTCCCCGGGGTCTACTGCCAGGGTAGCTCAATGGTAGAGCGGCGGGTTGAAGTTCCGCGCGTTGGGAGTTCAAGTCTCTCCTCTGGCACCACCCTTCTTGCTCACCAGGAGCCTGACAAATGATCACCAAGCTTAACCAGATCATCGCCATCGAGAAGGGCATCAAGGCCCGCGCTGCGAGCGAGATCACTGACCTCTACAAGGCCGCCCAAAAGCCTGACCTCTTCTCCGGTTTCGCGAAGGACTACTACCCGGTCGACGCCGAAGGTGAGGCGCTCCCGGCGGAGCGCAAGCGCGTGCAGCACACGGTCGCTGATATGCTGCGCACGACCGAGCGCGTGATGGGCGAACTCTTCTCCATCGTCGCGCGCAAGGATTACACCAACTGCGTCGCGAAGGCGGACGTCAAGCTGCCTGACGGCACCGTGGTCGTGAAGGACGCGCCGGTGAGCTTCCTGCTGTTCCTCGAAAAGCAGCTCACCGACCTGCGCACCTTCGTTGGCTCGCTCCCTGTCCTCGACGAGGCCGATGATTGGACGCTTGACGCGAACTCGGCGCTGTACAAGACTGGCGAGGTTCGCAGCCACCGCACCAAGAAGGTCCAGAAGCCGATCGTGCTCTATCAGTCGACGCCCGAGCACCCGGCCCAGACGCAATTGATCACGGAGGACGTGATCGTTGGGTTCTGGCACCAGGTCAAGCACAGCGGCGGCATGCCGAAGACGCGCAAGGTCGATATCGCGTCGCGTGTCGAGACGCTGCTGGCAGCCGTCAAGCAAGCGCGCGAGGCTGCCAACATGCAGGACGAGGCGCCGGCGCCTGTTGCCTCTGCAATGATCTTCAACTACCTGTTTGGAGGGTAACGAGACAAACGCGGACCCGTAGCTCAGTCCGGTAGAGCAGCGGGCCTTTAACTCGCTGGTCCTCGGTTCAAATCCGAGCGGGTCCGCCAGACGCAAGCTCAGCTTTGGTGTTGGGTTTGAAACAACGCGCCGTGAGGGTTCAATCCCCTCCCCTCGTACCATGCGAGGGTGCTGGAATTGGTAGACAGGGCGGTCCTAAAAACCGCTGGCGCGCTTTAACCTCAAACTATTCAAGCCAAGTTGAGCATTGTCGCGCTGGTCCTATCGAGGTGCGCAGTACAAGAACTCGGAAGGCGTGGGTTCAAATCCCACCCCCGACCCCATATGTCGGGGTAGCCTTAGTGGAAGAGGCATTCCGGTGATCATCATGATGCTGCGTATTAAACGCTGAGGCCCAGAGCAAATCGCGACGCACCAGGGGTCGGGGACGCCCGGTAACAGCGTCCCCGGCTTCCCTTTCTTTTAGGAGGAGGCTGTGGACAATCCGCTGTACAAAGCCGACGTTTTGAGTCGGCCTGAGACCGAGGCGCTCCTCAAGAGCGCTAGCAGCATTTCGATTGCGGACCGCATGATCCTGTCGACGCTCCTGCGTATCGAGTACGGCATGAACGTGATGCTTGCCGTAGGAAGCGCCAATGGTCGCACGACCGACTATCCCCCGACCCCGGCCCTGACAAACGAGAAGGAGTAGGCCATGCCCTTCGACCCGATGCCTGTGGAGCGTATCGCGACCGCAGATGAGTTTGCGCAAGCAGACATCCCGACGCGCCTGCGCATGCTCAGCTATGCGCTGCGCCATCTGCCCGACAACCACAGATGGGATTTCACCTATGTGGGTGGGCGTACTAAGGATGGCTGCGGCAGCGCTGGTTGCGCGCTCGGGCTCGCGGACAGGCTGTGGGGTAGAGACGCTCGGCGCAGCTTGGAGTACCACCAGACTGCTTACGTCCTGTTTGGTATCACTCCCCGGGATAGCTTCATGCTTTATGGAACCTACTCCCGTGAGGGAGTGACAGCTGAGCAGGTCGCGGACAAGGTTGATGAGTTTGTTGCGAACAACTCGTGGGGCCGTGAGGCGCGAGCGCGCTATCTGGGCTGGCTGGATTTTGAGTGATTGCCCCTTAGCCAAGCGGTAAGGCACCGGGCTTTGGTCCCGGCATTTCCCAGGTTCGAATCCTGGAGGGGCAGCCAGATGAGTAGCGGGCGCGGAAACGCGGAAAGACGCGTCAGCTAGTCATGCAAAGAGGGCCAATGCGGATGGTGAAGATCCGCATTGGCCCTCCACGCCAGAGCGGTCGGAGCGACAGGGTTTCAAGCCGTCTTAGTATTCGGTATCGTCGAAGGGTCCGCCCTGTGTCCAGGTGAACCCCTTTGCCTCCATGCAAGCAGGACTGTACCCGACGAAGTTGCCTTCGGTGCGAGCATCATGCACGCACTGGTACATGGCTTGCTTGTACTCGGGACCGAAGGTCGTGACGCCGACCTTCTCCCAATGCCCGCGGTTTATTGCGCAGCTTGCGCAAGCAATCGCCGCGAGCGCTACCATGAGCGCACGCATAGCTTTCTCCTTTGTGGGGTTGGCGCGGGACCAAGGAATTGAACCTTGTTGGGCGGTTTTGGAGCCTTGCCGTCAGGCCCCTGCATCGCATAGAGTAAGGCTAACCAAGGCAAACGCTTCGTTAGCTTCTGGCAGAATAAGCGCTTCGTTTAGTGCCTCTGCCCAACCGGTGGCAACGATGGTTTTCTGGCTGCCATCGTTGTAGGTAGCAAGAAAGGTCTGCATTGCTCGGGGCTCCATTGCGTTAGCGGCACGTGAGATCTAGGCTTGCCCCCATTGTAACCCTTCAAGACGACCTGTCTAGCGGCGGGCATGGGAACTTGGTGTGCCCGGATGGCCTAGCGCACCCGCCCAGGAGGATTGCCGCTAGCCTCGCGGCACTGCGCTCCCCCTAGGACGATCAGTGTAGCACGTCGTCGGTCGGATCCGACGTGTCGATGGCATTGAGGGCATCGAACATAAAGCCCTTGGCCCGTTCGCGGCCGAATTGCTTGACGGCGATCCGGCGCGCGACAAGCAGGCAGGCGGCGCAGCGTACAAAGGCCTGGCCGTCGGCTCGGCCCTTCATAAAATCCTCGATCTCACGTGCGAGCGCCGTGGCGGCGGCCTTGGCGATTTTATCCTTTTGCATTTCTCTCTCCACAGTTGTAGCCAGCGATGAACGCGAGGGCGAGGAAGTCCTCGTTGGTTCCCACTGCTAAGAAGCGAGGCGGGGGCTCACCGACAAAATGCTCGGTGAACGCCTCATAGGCTTTGGCGATCTCCTCGCGCTGCGCGAGCAAGGCGCCGACCCTTGTGCTGAGGGTCATGGTGCTTGCGTGCCCCAGGCCGAGACGTGCATTTCCCGAATCATCAGGAGCGTCTGGTCCTTGTTCGGCGGGAACACACCCGCATGCGGATCGGCACAGCCGAAGAGCAGTAGCGCAAGCAACAACAGAACGTTCTTCATCAGGAACCTCCGTGCAGCAGGCCACACAGGACCGTGGCGATGGTCGTGGTGAAGTTGCAGGACACCACGTCGGTTAGCAGCGAGATCGCGTATCCGCTGCCGCGGTTCGAGCGACGCACGCGGGCATAGACCTCCCGCTTGTTCTTGCGTCGCACGACCATGACCTCGGCGCCGGCGTCGACCTCGATGGTGAAGTCATACGCGTTGCCGAGCCCCCGCATTTCGAGCAAGCCTCGCACGAGGTCGCGCACCATATTCATCGACATGGTGCGCTTGGCGTCAGACGTGGCGGCACCTGGCAGCAAAGGCTCAGCTTCCTTTGGCATCAGTCTCCTCCTTCATTCGGAACCTGGGATTGCGAGCGCCGAACTTGTTCACGACGCCTGAAAGTGTTTTGTCGGAGCGCGCATTATCCTTGTCCCATCGTTCCCAATCGATCACAACGGGCAGGATGTCCTCCTGGTGCACGTCAAAGATCGTCCATTCGTACTCCGGGCGGGTCTTGCGCACGTGTTGGAGGTGGTGCTCTGCATCGTGCAGTCCATCCAGGTTCCATTTGGCGCCGACGATGTTGTCCCGGGCCTCGCCGGACCAAAAAAGGTTTGCGCGCTCGGCGTCGATACCCATGCTCCAGCTATGCTCGACAACACCAACGTAAGCGTTGCCCCCCTGCTTAAGGATGCCGAGAATGATCCAGCAGGGCCGATCGATTTTTGTCATAGGTACAGCGTCCTTTTCGTCGCCGGGTGGAAGACGCGCACCTTGCTCTGTCGCAGCGACACAACGACAGGGAAGGGCTTGAGCGCGTGGTTGACCGCTGCAAACTTCTCCAGCGGGTCGCGCTTGCGATTGGCGTTGAGCGCCTCGCGCGCGCGGTGGTAGATGGCGAGGCCGTCGAGGGCCTCGTGTCGGGTGCCGACCTCCTCGAGGAAGGCCGTGAGTTGACTGATCTTGCTAGGCATCCTCCACCTCCTTGATTTGGAGACCGAGCATCACGAGGTGCTTGCGCGCAGCCTCGAGCGCACGTTTGAACGCAAGCTTTGGCGTTTCGCCGCGTTCCACGAACTGCTTGGCGGCGTTGAAGTAGCAGGTGAAACGCGAACCGTCATGGCGGTCGCGCTTGTGCGGGACGACGTGCACGAAACTGCGCACGGCTTGGTAGTGCCAGCCGAGGTTCTCCCAAACCTCAGGCTTCCAGTCCTTGCCGAGACTTTTGGCAAGGTAATCAGCGTCGCGCTTTGCCTTGAGGTAGGCTTTGTAGGTGCACTTGGCCCCGCAGCCAGGCGAGCAATAAATCGGGCCGCGCCGCACCGGCTTCCAGAAGTTCGCAGGAAGTTCAGACATGTTGCCTCCTTTCAGGGCAGGATGAAATAGCCGAGGCCGATCCAGGCCACGACGGCGACGGCGGTCCAAATGAGGGCCGCCACGCGCCACGAGACAGGGGGACCGTTGAACATTCAGGTCCCCTTCAACTCGGTGCGCTTGATCTTGGTCACGTAACCGAGCCCGTGCGTTTGCAGGTAGCCGAGCGCGCGGGTGTGGTCCATGAGAAGCATGCGCAGCTTCTCGCGGTCGACACTGACCTTGGGCGCACGTTTGTCGGACAGCTTGTGCAGCTGGTCGAGGTCAGCGATCGGCAGTTCCAGTTCCAGCTTGTCGATTGCCATTGTCCCTCCTGACGGGTTGCCATGTGGTTGCGAGGTGAGCGTGGACGCTGCACGTCGTGGGCGGTCGTCCCATCGGCGTGTCCTGATGGTGCCAGCACGTGCAACGGTCCGAGTAGGGACCATTGCAGCAACCGCAGCTGATTCGGGTCGGCTGCATCATGCGCCTGATCTCCTTTTGCTGCGAAAGCCGACGCGCTCGTCCCGCAACCGCACGGGAGAGAAGCCGAGCGCGGTGACCAACTTCTCGATAGCGCGGCGGCCTTGTTCGAGGTCTTGCGCTGTGAACAGGCCGCCTGCTACCTTGGGCTTGGTGCGCGCAAGTGCCTCGTTGCCAAGGTCCACCAGCGCCTTCGCCTGCGTGCGAGTCAGCACCGGGCGGATCAGCATGTTATGCAATGTCGACCCAGCAAGCGCGCCGACGGTCGCCGGGCAACTCACTATCCGCCCAGTCGTAGAACGCGCTCCAGAGCAGGTCGAATTCATCAGGCGAGGGATCCTCCGCCTCCTCGCTCATCTCCTTGAATTCGTCGATCAGCTCAGTGAGGCGGCTGTCGACCTCAGCGACGCCAAAGGTGCCCTTCTTCTTGATCTCGGTCAGCTTGGTGACCACGACCTCGCAGAAGGCGCGGATGCTCATCTCCTCGTCGCGCAGCCGATGCCACTCGGTCGCGACGCGTAGCTGGCGATACCAGTTTGCCATTCGTTTCCTCCTCAGTCAGCCTCGATGGGTTCATCGGCCCAATAATTGGGATCGATGAAAATGTCACTGCGATAGCTGCGACGCTTCTTCTTCTCGCAGGCGTCGCAGACGTAGCAGCAAAAGATGCCGCGCGCGTCATACAGGGGACGCTTCAGCTTGCCGCTACCGCAGGGACAGTGCCTCATGGTCATTGGGTTCCTCCTAGTCGGTTCGACCGACGGTCTTGAAGTGGCGAGCCGCTACCGAGTAGCGTGTTTGGCCGCCTATCTTTTCGACCAAGTAGAGCGGCTCCGTATCCGTGAGCAGCTTGCGATGGCTCAGGACGCGATAGGCGCCCGCGGGGACAACGATGCCGAGTGGTGTCGTGAGGTCGGCCTCGAGCATGACCAGCAGGTAGCGTCGGTGTTGCAGCGTTGGACCGATCATTCGGCCACCTTTATGGTCACGCTGTTAGCGGCCCACGGGGTAATAGCTATCCGCCCCTCGCCGTGCACGTCGACACCGCCGTCCTTGCGCAGGGTCACGGTGAGCGCCGTGCCGAAGTCCTTTGGACCAAACTCCACCTGCGCGCGCTCGGGCAGCGGCATGGTCTGGTCGTGCTGCGGGAAGTAGAGGATACGGACGCCCGTGTCCTCTTTCGCATAGATGCTGCGCATCTCACGCTGCGCGGCAGCCAAATCCCGCTCCAGGATTGCGATACGGTCCTGGGCCCACTTGGGCAGCTTGGTTACATTTTCCTTCATCGGGTTTCTCCTTCTTTAGCCGTCGACCACGACGGGATAACGCTTGAGGTCGCGCAGGGTCAGGGGGCCGATATCGATCCATCCGATGCCGACCCACTCGTGGACGCGGTCGCCGACGATGACCTTCGTGAACTTGCGCTCGCCGCCGGTCGTCATGGCGAGGTAGCTGATCTCGCTACTCTTGACGGTTGGTTGTTTCTTCATGGCGCCACCTGCTTGGTTTCTCCTCGTCTACGAGGGGGCAGGATTGCCCCCTCGGTCTCGATGGTCAGCCGAACACTTCCTGATGCTCGGCAGCCCACTGGATGAACGCCGCGGTCTCCGTGACCGACGGGTTATGCTTGACCGCGCCCTTCACGGCGAAGGTGCCGTACTCGGGCTCCATGCGGCTCGCCAGCATGACGAAGTTCCGCATGTTCTCCCGCGTCGCCTTCGTCGCGAGCAACGTGGCGAAGGCAAAGTTGATTGCCACGTCGGTCGGGATCCGAACGGCGAGCGGGTTCTGGAGCGCGAGGTCAACGTCAGGCAACTCGC
>Ga0335069_10012274_pt1 | contig 12059 bp, 12 predicted proteins | sample Lox_Sample_11_FD_206714 | JGI IMG/M metagenome (GOLD analysis project Ga0335069, IMG submission 206714) | Soil microbial communities from Loxahatchee National Wildlife Refuge, Florida, United States - Lox_Sample_1.1 | ecosystem: Environmental > Terrestrial > Soil > Wetlands | place: USA...
AGGAGGAACCAGGCATGAAGCGTCTTTTGGTCTTTACCGGACTTCTCGCAGCGTCACTGTTCGCCGTTGCCCAGCCCAAGACCCCGGCCAGCCCGCCGCAGAAGGCCACCGGGACCATCGGCGGCCATTCCATCACCATCGATTACTCCGCCCCCAGCGTAAAGGGCCGCGAAGGCAAAGTCTTCGGCGCGGACGGCCTCATCAAGACCGCCCACGGTTCGCAATACCCCATCTGGCGCGCCGGAGCCAACGCCGCCACCACCCTCACTACCGATGCCGGCCTGAAGATCGGCAACATCGACGTGCCTGCCGGAAAGTACACCTTGTTCGTGGATATCTCCGACCCCGACAACTGGGTGCTCATCGTCAACAAGAAGACCGGCGAATGGGGCCTCGCTTACGATCCATCGCAGGACGCCGGCAAGACCAAAATGGAAATGTCCAAGCCCTCCGCGATGGTGGAGCAGCTCAACTACACCATTATCAGCGAGGGCGGCAACAAGGGCAAGCTCACCCTGGCCTGGGAAAACCACGCGGCATCGGTGCCCATCGAAGTGCAATGACCGGAAGCTCGCCATCCGCAGCGGGGCGGCAATTCGTATCTTTACCGCCCTGCACATAAAATGGAGGATGAGAGAACGACTTCCCCAGAGGGGTGACCAACACCTTGCCGTTATACGAGTATCGCTGTACGAGTTGTGGCTATCGTTTCGAGAAGATTCAGAAGATGAGCGAAGCGGCGGAGACCGTCTGCCCTAAATGCGGCGGCGAACTCATCCGCCCCCTGACCGCCCCCGCCCTGCAGTTCAAGGGTGCAGGCTGGTATGTGAACGACTACGCGTCCAAGTCCTCCTCCAGCTCAAGCTCCGATAAATCCGCGAGCGAATCGTCGTCCGGTTCGGACTCCAAGCCCGCCACAACATCCGGGTCTGACTCCAAGCCGGCCTCCGAATCGAAGCCGGCATCGTCCGACTCCGCTTCCAAACCAGCCTCCGGTTCAAGCACGTAGAGACCGACCTGGGCTCATTCGGCTTCGTAACCGGGCACGACTTCAGTCGTGCAGCAGCGCGTGCCTTTCTTTGTCTGTCTTTCCCGCAGGGAATCTGCTTTTCGGTCAGTCACGCCCGCCGGGAGCGCGTCCCCTATACCCGGCCCCCGATAACATCGGTGTACTTGTTCCCCGACCCGGTGTTGAACAGCACCACGCGGTCGCTCTTCTTCAGGAACCCCGTCCCGATCAGGTGATCGTAGGCCGCCGTCGCCGCCGCTCCCTCCGGCGACAACAGCAGCCCCTCGTGCGCCGCCCAGTCCTTCAGCGAAGCGAAGATCGCATCGTCGCCCAGCGCCACTGCCGTCCCGCCCGACTGCCTCAGAATGTCCAGAATGATGGAATCGCCGTAAGGCTTCGGCACTCTCAGCCCTGAAGCCGCCGTGTGCGCGTCCTGCCACATCGTGCTCGCCGCCTCGCCCTGCTCAAACGCCCGCACCACCGGCGCGCAGCCGGCTGCCTGCACCGCAATCATCTTCGGACGTTTCAGGGGCCGCCTGCCGCTCACCCAGCCCAACTGTTCCATCTCCTCGAACGCCTTCCACATCCCGATCATGCCCACCCCGCCGCCGGTGGGATAGAACACCGCATCGGGATACGTCCAGCCCAACTGCTCCACCAGCTCGTACCCCATGGTCTTCTTGCCCTCCACGCGGTACGGCTCCTTCAGCGTGGAGACATCGAACCAGCCCTCCTTCGGCGCGCGCTCGGCCACCATGCGCCCGCAATCTGAAATCAGCCCATCCACCAGCGTCAGGTGCGCGCCATACGCCCGGCACTCCACCTGGTTCGCCATCGGCGTGTCCCTGGGCATGAAGATGTGCGCCTCGATCCCCGCCGCCGCCGCATACGCCGCCAGCGCCCCGCCCGCATTCCCCGCCGTCGGCGCCGCCAGCTTCTTCAATCCGTAGTGGCGCGCCATGGCCACCGCCAGCGCCAGCCCGCGCGCCTTGAACGTCCCCGTGGGGTTCGCGCCCTCTTCCTTCAGCCACACGTTTTCGCAGCGGCGGCTGGGCAGCATCGGCGTCCAGCCCTCTCCCAGCGTCACCGGCTCGACTGAGGGAAGTACCTCCCGATACCGCCACATCCCGCTCCAGCGCCGATCCAGTTCCGTGGTTCCGATCGAATCACGATGCGCCGTGCCCTGTGCCGCCGATAAATCGTAGCGCACATACAGCGAGCCCGCGCACGCCGTGCACACCGTTTGCGGAGTTGCGGGATCATGATGCAAATGGCAGCGGGAGCACTCGAGGAAGGCGACCTGGGGCATGAGCATAGGATAATGGAGTCCTTGAGCACTCAGAACCCACCAGGCAAGCGCCCATCCCTCCTGAGCCGCACCGCCGAACGCGCCTTCTTCGCCGCGGCCGTTGTTCTCTTCCTTGCCGGCGTCGCGACCGGACTCCTGCCCTCTCTGTCAGCGCTTTCGTTGGCCCTGCGCTGGATCGGCCTCGCGCTCTTCATCCCTGTCGCCTGCAGCCGCCGCTCGCTCCTGGTCTGGACCTTCTACGCCATGATCGCCGGCGTCGCCCTCGGCCTCGACGCTCCCCACTTCGCCGCGCAGCTCCGCATCGCCGGCGACATCTTCCTGCGCCTCATCCGCATGATCGTGGCCCCCCTGATCTTCGGCGGCATCGTCACCGGCATCGCCGGCCACGGCCAGTTGAAGGGCGTCGGCCGCGTCGCGATCAAGGCCATCGTCTTCTTCGAGGTCGTCACCACGCTCGGCCTGATACTCGGGCTCATCGCGATCAACTTGTCTCACGCCGGGGTAGGCGTGGCGCTGCCCGCCGCAGTCCAGGCCGTGCCCGCCACGCACGCCGAATCCTGGCAGCAGGTCCTGCTCAATATCTTCCCTGAAAACATCGCCCAGGCCGTCGCCCAGAACCAGATCCTGCAGGTGGCGGTCTTCTCGCTGCTCTTCGGCACTGCCCTCGCCACCCTGCCCGAAGCCAGGCGCGCCCCGCTCGTCACGGTGCTCCAATCCCTTACCGACACCATGTTCCGCATGACGAAGATCATCATGATCGTCGCGCCGCTCGCCGCCGGCGCCGCCATGGCCTCCACGGTGAGCACCTCGGGCCTCGCTCTGCTTTCCAGCCTGGCCAAGCTCGCCGTTACGTATTACGGAGCGCTGGCCGCCTTCATCCTGCTGGTGCTCGTTCCCATCCTGGCCGCCGGCCGCATTCCCGTGCGCCGCTTCGCCGCGGCCATCGGCGAGCCGGCCGCCATCGGCTTCGCCACCACAAGCTCCGAGGCCGCCCTGCCGCTGGCCATGGAACGGATGGAAGAGTTCGGCGTCCCCCGCTGGATCGTCTCCTTCGTCGTCCCCACCGGCTACAGCTTCAATATGACCGGCTCCAGCGTCTACCTCACCATGGCTGCCATCTTCGCCGCCCAGGCCGCCGGCATCCACCTGTCCCTCGGCGAACAGCTCATCATGCTTGCCACCCTCATGCTCACCAGCAAGGGCGTCGCCGGCGTGCCGCGCGCCACGCTCGTCGTCCTCATGGCCTCAGCGTCCCAGCTCCACATCCCCTCCAGCGCCATCCTCGTCCTGCTCGGTGTCGATACCCTCATGGACATGGGCCGCAGCGCCATGAATGTCATCGGCAACGGCATGGCCGCTGCCGTGGTGGCGCGGTGGGAAGGCGAACTGCAGCTCGCCCCCCTCACCGACTGATTTCCCTGCTCCGTGTACGCGCTGGCACAGGTGTGCGCCAGCCGGCTCCTCAGCAGACCATGTGCAGGAAAACGAGAAATAGGAATGAATGGGAGCTCAGGCGCCGGATCTTCTGTTCCGTGATCCCTTACCACTGACCACTGACAACTGATCACTTACCACTGACCACTGACAACTGATCACTGACCACTGACAACTGACCACTGTCCTCACCGTTTGCGCAGCCACCCGGCCACCAGCGCGGCAGCCAGGATCGCAGGGCACAGGATGCAGACCCAGAGACTGAATTCGGTCGTGAGGTCCCCGAGATGTCCGCCAGAAGTGAAATGATCCACGGCCAGCCACACCAGCGGGCCCAGGATCAGCAGAACCACCAGCAGCGCGGCCAGCGCCACCGACCGGCTGCGTTTTCTGATTGCTTTTTGATCCTTGAGCACACCCAGCGAGGCCATCACCACCCGCCGCGTGGAATGGGCTACCGCGCGGTCGCGATCGGCATTGCACAGCGAAGCGGCCAGTTTGCCGAGCGGCTTGTCCCCCTCCGCCGCATCCTTGCCGGCATTTCCGGTCATCCGGCAACCTCGGACGGCCGCGCGGCGCCCTGCAAACGGGGCCGGATCGCGGCCAGGCCACGATAGAGGCGGGACTTCACAGTGGACAGCGGTGCGCGGGTCACGGCGGCGATCTCCTGCAGCGATAAATCTTCGTGAAAACGCAGAACCAGTACTTCACGATACGCCGTGTCGAGCTCGAGCAGCGCCTCGGAAACACGCTCCCGGTCTTCGCCGCTGGCCAGGTGATCGAACGGGCTCGGCTGCTCGTCCATGATCTCAAAGCTCATCGGCCGGTCGTCGTCGTTCGACCCGTCAAACAGCTCGTCGAGGCTGGCCAGGGTGCGCTTGCGCCGGTAGTCGATCACCAGGTTGCGCGCGATGGTGAAAAGCCAGGTATCGAAGCGAGACCTGCCGTTGAACTGCCCGCCGCGCAGCAGAACCCGCATCCAGACCTCCTGGAAGAGATCCTCTGCAAGCTCGCGGCTGCTGGTCAAAAAAAGCAGGTACCGCAGCAGGCGATGCTGATAGCGCACGATGAGCTGGTCCAGCAGCCCGGCTTCCTGGTGCTTGAGTCCCGCCGCAATGGCGAGGTTCTCTTCCCGGACTGCCTCCAGGTCGGCGGAGGCTGCACCGCGGGCAAAAACCGACTGCAATGGCGCTAGGGAGCTCATCATGTCCCATTAGACGATAAGAAAGCCTCCGCTGCTGACAAAAACGCTTTACTTAACAATTCTTTACAATTCCAGTCCCCAGCCTCGGGTCCGGGTGCTCCAACCTCTCAATTGGGAACCCCCGCCTGGGAGCCCTCTGGGCGCCGCGTCTTTGCTGTTACGGCCAGGGTGGGAAGCTCTCCCCATCCCAATCGAACCTCGCCGGGCGCCTCCGGCCGACCGGGGCATCGGCGTCCCCGGCGGCGCTGCGCCTCCGGGAACTCTCCCCATCCGTCTTCCGCCTCACCCGGGCGATCGCCTCTTCCATCACCATCCGCACCCGCTTCTCCCGTGACTCGGGCCTCTTGGCGGAGAAGATCCCGAACAGATAATTGCGCCTCTGGACCGGTGTCAGCGCCTTCCAGCCTGCTTCGGCCAGCGGCTGGCGCTGAAAGGCCGCCCGCAGAATCGGCGGAATCTCCTTCTCCCCCTCCATGGTCAAATACAGCCGCTCCGCCGTCTCTTCGGCACGCTTTTGCCGTGAGGCAGCCGATTTCGGCTCCGCAATCACCTGCGCGATCCACCGCTGGTGACCCGGCGGCAGCTTCTCAAACCACTTCCGCAGCCCGGGGGCGCCCTTCATTTCACGCAGCAACTCTTCGGGAATGATCTCTTTGCGCTCCTCGAGGTCGGGTTCGAGCCGGATCTCCACGCGGTCGCCCTGCCGCGCACAGGCCCCGGCCAGCATCTTCCGGTTCACCACGAACCCGTGCCCCCTCGGCGTGGGGAACAGCCCCGTGCGGAAGCTGAAGCCGTTGATCTCGCCCATCACCCGCCGCACCCGCAGCCCCGGCCACGCCCTGGCAATGTCGAACGGGACCAGCGCAAAGGTGGATCGCAGCCCCATGCCCGACGGCTCAAGCAGCGCGCGAAATGTCTTCGAGGGCGAAGTGTTCATGAAAAGCGCAGGGCCAGAATATACCGCGGAAATGACGATTGCCGAAGCGAGGGTGGTACAGTTTCCGGATCGGCGGCCATCCGCGCACAACGTCAAAGTCGCTGTCATCTTGAGCGGAGCCGAAGGTTCTGCCGTGAAAATTAGCATACGGCCTCCGCATGTTGTCATCCCGACCGCACCCCCAAACATTGTCATCCCGACCGGAGTGGAGGGATCCGCAGTTGTCTTTCTTTCACCGCGCGAAAACGAGCAGATCGCCTCCCCCATTTTCATGGTCTTGGGTGCGGCAACGCCCCATACATGACTGCGGTTGCCTGCGGTTGCCTTTCGGTCGTCGCGGCCCAACCAGATTTTGATCCCAGCATAGCGGTCACTCAAGCCATGCAATCCGCCTCGTTGGGGAGACAGTCCAAGTCTTGAAGGGGCACGGCTTGAGGCGTGCCGCTAAGTCCCTCAAAATGAGCGTGGGCTCTACAGGCTGCGGAAAACGCAAAAGAGACGGCGATTTGAAATGGTACGACTTCACACCTTGCTGAAGAAGTCCGGGGGAAGCGCTGAGAAAGTCCGTGGGGAGCGCTGAAATAGTCCGGGGAAGCCCTGAAGTGTCAGGGCACGACTTCAGTCGTGCCGCTAAGTGCCCTAAAATGAGCAGGGCTTTAGCCCCTGCGAGAAAATCGCTCCCAAATAGGCCTGAATTTGACTTTTTCCGCAGCCTGTTCAGCCCCTGAGGGACGCCTCCGGCCTCGGCACTCCGACTGAGTCGACATGTAGTTCCGCGTGACCTTCTACACTATTCCTGATGGATATTCTCTACGGCGTGCACGCGGTGGAAGAGGCTCTGCGCGCCGGCCGGCGGCGCTTCGACCACGTTCTGGTGGCCCGCGAGCGCCAGGACGCCCGCCTCGAACAACTCGTGTCGCAATGCCGCCAGGCCGGGGTGCGCGTACGCTCTGAACCCCGGGAGCAGCTCACCCATGTTGCTGGCACCACCGCCCACCAGGGCGTCGTCGCCGTGGTGCGCCCGCAGGAATTGCTCGCCATTGAAGACCTCTTCGAAGCCCCGCTGCGCCGCGACGCAAGCCCGGCCCCTGCGCGCCTGGTCCTGGCCCTGGACGGCGTCGAAGACCCGCAGAATCTGGGCGCACTGCTCCGTGTCGCTGACGGCGCCGGCGTGGATGGCGTGGTCCTCACCGAGCGCCGTTCGGCCCCCTTGAGCCCGGTGGCGGTCAAGGCCAGCGCCGGGGCGGCCGAACACCTGCGCATCGCCCGCGTGGTCAACCTCGTCCGCGCCCTCGAAGACCTCAAGCGCAACAACCTGTGGATCATCGGCCTCGACGAGCGCGGCGCCTCCGACTACGACCGCTTCGACTTCACCGGCGACTGCGTCCTGGTGCTGGGACGCGAGGGCGCCGGCCTCCACGACCTCGTCCGCCGCACCTGCGACCACCTGCTGCGCATTCCCATGGCCGGCGGAGTGAGTTCGCTCAACGTCTCCGCGGCCGGGGCCGTGGTCCTCTACGAGGCCTTCCGCCAGCGCCGCGCGGCTGCCGGCGGCGCTCCCCCCGGACCGGCTCAGCCGTCCAAGGCTAAAAGACAGAAAGGTCTGGGTTCATGAAGTTTTCCCTCGCCCGCCTCCTGCGCGCGGTCGCATTCGCCGCGGTCGCAACGGGCGTCTCTCTGGCGGCGCAAACCACCAGCCCGCCTCCGCTCCCCCAGCAGAATCCGCCCCGCCAGAAGGGGCAGGTCATCTTTTCCCGCTCGACCGACGAGAACGGGAACACCACCACCAACGCCGGTCCAGCCGCACAGCCCGGCCCGCAGGCTGCAGGCGCCCCCACTGCTCAGGATGCCGAGCGCGAAGCCGTCACCTGCGCCGGCCTCGATTTGGATGTGCATCTGCGCCCGTCCGTGCACGCCATCGCCGTCCGCGCCCTCCTCACCGTGCGCAACGATGGCAAAACGCCCCTGGCCCACGTGCCGCTGCAGATCTCCTCTTCCCTCAACTGGGAGCGGATCCGCGTCGCCGGCAAAGACGCCATCTACCAGGTGGCCATGCTCAATTCCGACGCCGATCACACCGGGCAACTGCGCGAGGCCACCATCCCCCTGGGCGCGCCGCTGGCCCCGGGAGCCACCATGGAGATGGACGTCACCTACTCCGGCATCATCGAAACCAATGCGCAGCGGCTGGTGGCCCTCGGCACGCCCGAAGACGTGGCGCTGCACACGGACTGGGACCAGATCGATGCCGCCTTCACCGGCCTGCGCGGATTCGGCAACGTGGTCTGGTACCCCGTCTCCTCCGTGCCCGTCCTCCTCGGCGACGGCGCACGCCTCTTCGACGAGATCGGCGAACACAAGCTGCGCATGGCCGGGGCGGCCTTCAAAATGCGCCTGACGGTCGAGTTTCCCCATGGCCAGGCGCCCACGGTTGCCCTCATCAACGGACATCCCGCCCCTCTTACCGTCAACGATGCCGGTTCCGACGAGATCGCCGGCGTGGCGACCGCTCAGGCCGGCCCCGCCACTCTCGGCTTCGAGGCCCCAAGCCTCTTCGTGGCCATCCGCAATGCCCATCCCGGCGCCGGCGTGAACGCCTGGACCACCGCCGACAACGAAGTGAACGTCCAGTTCTGGCTGGATGCGGCGGGCAAGGTAACGCCCTTCCTGCAGGGTTGGCTGGGGCAGCAGCCGCGGGCCCAACTCACCCTCCTCGATCTGCCCGACCGCCAGGATGCCCCCTTCGAAACCGGCGCCCTGTTTGCCGCCAGCCTGCGCGACGGTCCCGCCGAGCAACTGCAGGGAATCATGGCCCACGCGCTCACTCATGCGTGGATGCAGTCGCCCCGCGCCTGGCTCAGCGAGGGCGTGGCGCACTTCATGGGCACCCTGTGGATCGAAAAGCAGCAGGGACGCGACAAGGCCCTGAGCATGCTGGAAGCGGATCGGAACGCGCTGGCGCTGGCCGAGCCGGAGAGCCCCGCGCGAACCGCCGGACAACCTCTGGCCCAGGCCATCGCACCCATCTACTACCGCACCAAGGCCGCCTACGTGCTATGGATGTTGCGCGACATTGTGGGCGACCCCACCCTCTCCGCCGCCCTGCGCGCCTACGATCCGCACCAGGACCTCGGCCCGCAGACCGTGCCCAGCCTGTTTGAAACCCTGCTGGTGCGGGCCGGCCCGCGCCACGATCTTTCCTGGTTCTTCGCTGACTGGGTGGATGCCGACAAGGGGCTGCCCGATCTGACCGTCGACAGCGTCTTTCCCACCGCTGCAGAGGCGGGCAACTGGCTGGTAGCGATCAACGTGTCGAATGCGGGCTACGCTGCCGCCGAAGTCCCGGTCACGGTGAGAACCGACGCCACCTCCGTGACCCAGCGCGTGCGCCTTGCCGCCCGCGGCAAAGCCGTGCTCCGCATCCTCAGTCAGGGCAGGCCCACCCAGGTCCAGGTGAACGACGGCACCGTGCCGGAAACCGAAGCCAGCGTCCACGTCACCAGGATCGACCAGACTCCGGCCCCCTCGCGTCTGCCGTAAGTCACCGCCAGCCCTTGCACTCGCCTTCGGCCGTGCCGGCGTCCCTCAGGCCACCGGGGCCTTCGCGGCCATCTCTTCCATCATCCTGATCGGGTCGGGCCACGGCACGCGGAATCCCATTGTCCGCGCGTAGCCGATGGCCTGCCCCATGTGCTCGTCGGCGTGGGCCAGGATGCGCAGATAGATTCGGCGGTACGTGGTCACCTCGCCGAAAAGCTCCCGGGCGAGTCCCAACTGTTTCGGGTTGGTGGCCGTCAGGGCCTCCCGCACGGCGTCGAACGACCGCCGGAGAAGTTCGAGCACCTCCTGCTTGCTCGTGATGCACCTCTCCAGCGCGATGCTCTTGCGCACCATCTCCAGCCACCGCTCCGTGCCGGTGCCCTGAACAGGGCCGCGGAGGCGCACCACCGCCGGCAACTCCACCCCGGCCCGGCACAGCAGCAGCAGGTTTCCCGCCGCAATGTGTACCAGCACCGCCGCGAACGTGCGCGCATCCTCCGCCGGACGCCAGTCGTACGCTTCTTCGGGAATGGCCTCGGCAAGCTCGATCACCTGCTTGCGCGGGATCTCCAGTTCCCACAAATACTCACGCTGAAACGTGGACAGGTTCTGCATGTCGTTTCTCCAGCAATACCCTTCATTGCCTCACGCGACCTTGAGCCGGAATCCATCGGGGTCCTTGCCGCGTACCCCGCGCCACCACACCTGGAAGCAGGGAATGTTGACGGTGACGATAAACAGGCGGCGCAGCTTTCCCGGCGGGCAGGCCAGCGGACGCACCCCGTGCCACGAGTGCGGCGTGCGCTGGAACAGCAGGCTGCCGTTGCCGCGGGGATCGATCGAGGCCGCCACCTTCAACTCCTCGAAGCTTGGCCCGGAGTGCGTGCGGAAACGCCGCTCGCTGTCGAGAATGAGAATCTGGCCGCCCCAGTCCGAGGACCAGTCCTCATCGGTGTTGAAGTAGAAAATGTGCGTGGCCAGCTTGCGCGCCGCGTCGCAGTGCGGCGATACCCCGCAGCCCTCCCACGCGTAATACCACTCGAATGTGGGAATGAAGTTGTGGTTCCCGACCATCCGGCGCAGAAAGGACTGGTAGACCGGCCCCTGCAACTCGGCGATGAACTCCAGCCACGGCTCGGATACCGCGATGCCGGGATGAAAGTGCAGAAGGTAGCGATCGTGCGGCGCCTGCCCGTAGGCCCGCGGCACGCCCACCTGGCGCTCGAAGCCGGCTTCGACGGGCGGCAGTGTGGCGCGCAACTGCTCATACGCTTCCGCAGTGAGCGGGCTCTCGATCTGCACCCACGGATAGGGTTGGCGACTGCGGAAAGCGTCGGGCGAAAGCCTCTCGAGGCATTCGCGATTCAGATATTCCATGGACCGTCCCTTCGGCGGGCTCACACCCGCCCCGCATAGTTACGGAATCATGAAGCGGCAAAATGCCGATGGCTGTCTGTGATTTCGGGCACTGGCAGGCTGCGGAGAGACACGATACGGAAGGGGCGGCGGATCGCGACCGCCGTAACCGGCCCTGCGCGGTATCAGGCAGATGTTCGCCAGGGTCCATGCTCATTCCACTTCAGCGACACCTGACCCAATCCCCAAACAGCACTGCGGTAAAATGGCAGCCAGTCGAATAGATATGAGAAAGGGGCGAGGAAGATGGGCGCTGCGACACAAATATCGCTCGATACCTACCTGACCACGTCCTATGAGCCCGACGTTGACTACGTCGATGGCGTCCTCGAGGAACGCAACGTTGGCGAGTACGATCACAACGCTGTGCAGCAGTCAATCATGATCTGGTTTTACGTGCACGAGAAAGAGTGGCGCGTCCGCTCCATCCAGGAGCAGAGAACCAGAGTTGCTTCCACCAGGGTTCGCATCCCCGACGTGAGCGTCTTCTCCCGCGATCTCCCCATCGAGCAAGTCTTCACCAGGCCGCAACTCATCGCCATCGAGGTTCTGTCTCCGGAAGACCGGCACTCCCGCATCGACGAGCGGTTAAGGAACTTCGCCAGCTTCGGCGTACCCAATCTATGGGTCGTGGACCCACAAACGCGCACCGGCTGGGATTGGCGCGACGGCAACTGGGTGCGCAAGGAGCGGTTTGAGGTCCCCAACTCTCCCATCTATCTCTCCCTTCCCGAGCTCTTCCAAAAAATCGACGAAGACAACGCCGACTGAATAAGAGCAACGAAAGCGGAGGAATGCCGGCATTGCCGTTGCATTGACTTTTGTTCTTGCCTTTCTTTCTGTCATTCCCTCTGGGAATCTGCTGTTCCCGCTACTCCCACGCAAACCTCCAGGATTCTTCGCGGCTCTCCCCAGCACCGGCTGGGGCATACACTCCGGCGACACGGCGACACCCACGTAAGATTCAGCCTGAGCGAAAACAAAGAGCGCACAAGGCAAGCTCTGAAGGGCATCAAGCAGATGTTCGCCAAGTGCAAAACAGAAGCCGCCGAACCCGTCTAAAGCGCACTTGCTTTTCTTGCCTGTCATTCCCGCAGGGAATCTGCTGGGTGCTCCAGGTCCCTCGCCTTCGAGGACCTGGGATTCCGCCCAGTTCACCGTCGCGTGATCGATCAAACAGTCCGATGAACATCGACCTGTGATTGCCAAC
>Ga0335069_10012275_pt1 | contig 12058 bp, 9 predicted proteins | sample Lox_Sample_11_FD_206714 | JGI IMG/M metagenome (GOLD analysis project Ga0335069, IMG submission 206714) | Soil microbial communities from Loxahatchee National Wildlife Refuge, Florida, United States - Lox_Sample_1.1 | ecosystem: Environmental > Terrestrial > Soil > Wetlands | place: USA: Florida...
CGAGGTCAAAAGGATTTCCTAGCGTGTGTGCCAGGATGATCGCCTTCGTCCGGTCCGAAACCGCAGCTTCGAGTTGAGTCGCGTCGACGTTATAAGTCGGAAGCTCCACATCAACGAACACCGGCACAAGGCCGTTTTGAATAATTGGATTGATGGTTGTCGGGAAGCCCGCGGCAACCGTGATGACCTCATCGTTCGGCTTTAATTGACGATCCCCGAGTGAAGGCGAGGTAAGACACGAGAGTGCAACCAGGTTGGCGGACGATCCGGAGTTTACTAGTGAGGCGCACCGAACGCCCATGAAAGCCGCGAAGTCGCGCTCGAACTCGTGCGCAAACCGGCCTGTGGTAAGCCATGCATCGAGGGACGCCTCGACCAGACACTCGATGTCGGCCGAGTCCAACACCTTGCCGGAGACCAACACGGGGCTTGCTCCCGGCACGAACGGTTGCGGCGTGAGTGCCGCATCGTAGTACTGCCGGACGAGGCCTCCGATTTCTGCGCGAAGTTGTTGGGGAGATTTGCTCATGGCTCGCTATGCCCCTGCTTTCTTTGCCGCCGCCAACGGCTTCGTGCGATCATTCGCATCCGACCAGACCTTCCACGGCGTTTTCTCGCTGTTCCAAAGTTCGTTGAGATGTTGATATTCGCGGAACGTATCCATGGCGAAGAAGAAGCCGTCGTGGCGGTACGCCATAAGCTGTTCGTCGCGTGCCAAGCGCTCAAGAGGCTTGCGCTCCAGAATGCATTCCGGACCGGTGAGGTAATCAAAAATCCCGCGGTTGAAAACAAAAAAGCCGGCGCTGATCAGCCCGTTGGCCTTGGGCTTTTCGGCGAAGAGCTCGACCTTCCCTTGGTCATTTGCCTCGAGCACCCCAAAGCGTGAGATCGGCGGCACGGCGGTTACGGTCGCAATCTTGCCGTGCTCTTTGTGGAATGCTATGAGGTTCTCAATGTTGACGTTGCTGAGCCCGTCTCCATAGGTAAGCAGAAACGTTTCTTCATCGGCCAGATATCGCGCCACGCGCTGTAAACGGCCGCCGGTCATGGTCTCGAGGCCCGTATCGGCAAGGGTTACCGTGAAGTCCTGCTCCGGGTGCGCACCCATGAATTCGATGTGCGACTTCCGTCCGAGGGAAATGCGGAAGTCATTGTTCATCGCCTCGTAGTTCAGGAAGTAATCTTTGATCATGTTGCCGCGGTAGCCGAGGCAAAGGATGAACTCGCGCATGCCATAGTGGGCATACATCTTCATGATGTGCCAGAGAATGGGACGGCCGCCGATTTCGACCATCGGCTTGGGGCGGAACTCGGTCTCTTCGCGAAGACGGGTTCCCAATCCTCCGCATAGAACGACAACTTTCATACCTGGATTCCTAAGAGGTCGGCGAATAAAGGTTTTGCGTTAACCGGGTCGTGGGCAGCATCAGCTCGCAACCTGGAGTGCGCTTCCGAGCCTGCGACTCCAGTTATCCCATACGGGCAGGGTTACGAAAACATTACCGAAGTTATCGGTACCCCTGCGATTGCATAGGAAAAGAGGGGAGTTAGCCTCTGGCGTGTGCTACAGGCGTGGAGTCAAAGGAGGTTGTCCGAAAGGATGAAAACGTGAGAGAGTCAGGACGAAGGTTACGATCGTACCCTGTAACGTGCGGACCAATCCATTACATGCCCTGTGCCTTACGTTTTGGGAAGATGTCGCCGACGCGCCGAATCTCTGCGCCGACTCCTTTGAGCTTCTCTTCGATGTTCTCGTAGCCGCGGTCGATGTGGTACACGCGGTCGATGATGGTCTCGCCATCAGCTACCAGCGCCGCTAACACCAGCGAGGCAGAAGCTCTCAGATCGGAGGCTAGCACCGCGGCTGCGCTCAAGCCTGTCTTGCCCCGAACGATCGCCCGCCGTCCTTCGATCTTGATATTTGCCCCCATGCGCACCAGTTCCTGCGCATGCATGAAGCGGTTCTCAAAGATGTTCTCAACCACAATCGAGGTCCCTTCCGCCTGCGTTGCGAGCGCCATGTATTGCGCCTGCATATCAGTGGGGAATCCGGGATATTCTTCCGTATTCATGTCAGAAGCCTTGAGGGGATGGTCGCCCATCACGCGGATCGCGTCCCCCTTGACTGCCGTCTTTACTCCGGTTTCTTCCAGCTTTTGAAGAATCGCGGTGAGATGATGCGGGTCACAGCCGGTGACGTTGAGGTCACCGCCCGTCAGTGCGCCGGCCACGATAAAGCTTCCGGCCTCGATGCGATCAGGGATGATGCGGTGCTTGGCGCCATGGAGCGCGCTGACGCCCTTGACACGGATTGTTGGGGTGCCTGCGCCCTGGATCTTCGCGCCCATCGAGTTGAGCAGCGCTGCCAGATCGGCAACCTCGGGCTCGCGCGCGCAGTTCTGCATGACCGTCTCGCCATCGGCAAGCGAAGCGGCCATGAGCAGGTCCTCTGTTCCAGTCACTGTGATCCTGTCGAAGACGATCTCTGCGCCGCGCAGTCGGTTCGTCGCGGCTTCGACATAGCCATGCTCCTGCGTGATCTTCGCGCCTAAACGCTCCAGGCCCTTGATGTGGAGATCGATCGGCCTCGCGCCAATCGCGCATCCTCCCGGAAGCGAGACGCGTGCGCGTCCGCAGCGTGCGACCAGTGGCCCAAGTACAAGCGTCGACGCACGCATGGTTTTCACTAGTTCGTAGGAAGCCTCCGGGGTGGTTAGGGTCTTGGCGCAGATTGTGGTGCGGTGCTGAGCGCGTCCATAGCCGAGTTCGACTTCCGCGCCCATTGCGGCTAGCAGCTTGCGCGTTGTTTCAATGTCGCGCACCTGGGGGATGTTCTCGAGGATGACTGGCTCTTCTGTGAGCAGAGCCGCGGCCATGCAGGGAAGAGCGGCATTCTTGGCGCCACTGATGCGTACCGTGCCGAGCAGCGGATTGCCACCGCGGATGACGAATTTATCCATAAGCTGCTTGCCGAAGTGCTTACCTCATTCTATCGAGGAACTGAAGTGAACATCGGGGCACTGGATCCAGCTGAGTTCCGTTTGTAACCCATCGTTCTTCCTGCCAAAGACAAAGGAAGATGTATCTGAATGCTCGGCCCATTCGGTTTATCTTCCGGCCAGTTCGATGGCGTGACGAACATTGCCACACGACCGCTGGAGGGCTCTGGCCGCATCGGCTCGGCTTGAACCACTTTTTGCCATCACCAGCGCTACCGGTACGCTGTGACGGGCAGCATTCAGCAGCTTGTGCGCCTCCTCGCGAGTCAGTCCCGCGGCCCTTTCCAAGATGCCGATCCCGCGTTCCGCCAATTTCTCGTTCTTCAGATGCAGATTCACCATCAGGTTGCCATAGACATATCCGAGCCGCGTCATCGCTCCGGTCGTCAGGGTGTTGAGGATCATCTTCTGCGCGGTACCAGCTTTCATGCGGGTAGAACCGGCGACAACTTCCGGCCCGACCTCAGCGACGATGGCGACCTGCGCGGCTCGTTCAAGCGGCGACTTCCGATTACAGGTGACTGCGGCCGTCTTCGCTCCCTGCGAACGCGCATACTCGATCGCCGCAATCGTGAATGGCGTTCGTCCGCTGGCGGCGACGCCGACCACGACGTCGTTGCGTCCTGGCTTTCGTTTGGCCATCTCGTGGCGCCCAAGAGCGCGCGAGTCTTCGCTGGCTTCCGTGGCTTCGGCCAGCGCCTTTGAGCCGCCTGCCATAACAAACTGGACCATCTTCGGATTGGTGTTAAATGTCGGTGGACATTCGGCGGCATCGAGCGCGGCGATACGTCCGCTGGTGCCCGTGCCGACATAGATCAGGCGTCCGCCTTTCGCCAGAGCATCTGCGATCCAGTCAATCACCGTAGCGATTTGCGGTAGTGAACGGGCAACCGCGCCTGCTACCTTGGCGTCTTCGAGGTTGATGATGTGAGCAATCTCGACTGACGATCTGCAATCGAAGTCAGTGGAGGCGGCATTCGTCTTCTCGGTCACAAGCCGCTGAAGATCGGCCTTCTTCTTGACTGCCCTGCGTTTACGCGCCTTCATGGCTCTTGCTCGCTTGCAGGTGGGGTCGCCGGCAAGGCTCCGATCACAGCATCGTGGAATGCCGGGCGCACTTTCTTGATCGCCTGGTTCTGACAATCTGGCCACGTCCGGTTCGTCAGCAGCGTGATCGAGAGTTGGCGGTCCGGATCGATCCAGAGCGAGGTTCCCGTGTAGCCGAGATGGCCGAAGGATCGCGGCCCGAAGTACTTTCCGGATTGGGAGGGTGAAGAAGGCGTGTCCCATCCGAGAGCGCGGGAAGTGCCTTCGGGGGCTGATTCCCGTCGTGTGAAGAAGCTTACCGTTTCGGGGCGCAGGATTGGATAGCCGCCGTTGAGCATGGAGTAAGCGAATATGGCGACATCACCTGCGGTCGAGAAGAGTCCTGCGTGGCCCGCGACTCCCCCGAGCACGCTGGCGTTTTCGTCTTGCACTTCTCCCTGAATGATGCGCTTGCGGAAGGTGCAGTCATTGGCGGCCGGAGGAATGCTGTCGCGCAGCGTTTTCGCCGGATTGAAAGTGGTTTGGGCCATCGCGAGAGGACCGAAGACTTCGCGCTGGCAAAAGGAGTCGATTGCTTCGTCGGCAAGGCGTTCGAGCGCGACGCCAAGGATGATGAATCCGACATCGCTGTATTCGGCCTGCGTGGCTGGGGCGTTGGCAAGTTCGGTCAAGAAAGCTTGTCGAAGAAGCTCGGTCCGATTCTGTGCTCGGAGGAAGAGCTTCTCGTAGGCGGGAAGTCCGGAGCTGTGCGCTAAAAGCATGCGGAGGGTGATTTCAGGGCGGCGCGGGTCGTCCGAGGCAAATTCCGGAACGATGGCTGTGACTGGGGTCTCGAGGTCAAGAACGCCGCGCTCGTAGAGAATCATAGCCATCGCGGTTGTCGCGACGACTTTCGTGACGGAAGCCACATCGAAGATCGTGGTGGTGGTAACTTTCGGCGAGTCTGACTCGTATGTGAAATGGCCAAGAGCATCATGTGCAACCAGTTCACCGCGATGGGTGATGGCTATCGAGCAGGCGGGGAAGGCGCGAGCCTCGATGGCTCGGGAGAGGATGGAGAAGGCCTCGCTGAAGCGCTCGTGTTGCGCCTCGATAGAGCGTACGAGGAAAGAGAAGCCAGGGCGCGAATTGGGAGCGGCAGTCAAGAGCAAGGACAGTTTAGCGCGGCGAGCGTCCGAGGCGTTTGTTTGCGGGGGTTGATTGCCATGACTCATGGGCTGGGTTTCCGGTGCCTAGCCATGCTCCTGCCGCATTTTACTTGGCAGTAATCATTTATTTCCCGCGTTATCGTTTAAGAAATCAATGGCTTAGAGCGATACGTTCGCGTTTTGCAGGCTTGAGGAGCCGGGCAAGAAAAGAAGTGGATCTGGCCACTCGCGGAGGTAAAATGGGCGCCTGACTTTTCGACGATTGATCGTGTCTTGCCTAGGCCCCACCAGACCGATCGGCGTCGGCAACAACCGCGCCCGGACAATCCTTGGATGCCCGTCATGTGCGAGATATGCAAGAGCTAATCCGAATGAGCAGAGCTGTGCGAAGGAGTGGAATATGCGCAAGATGAGAAATGAGCTTCGGCGGACGGCAGTGGCGGTCCAAGTGTTTTGCGTAATGCTGCTGATCGTGTCGCGGGACGCTCGGGCGCAAACGGAGACGGTGCTGTATAGCTTCTGTCCGCAGGCCGGTTGTGACGACGGAGCGTCGCCTTATTCCGGGCTGGTGATCGACAAAGAAGGGAACCTCTACGGGACAACTGCCTATGGTGGTGCCAACCACTATTACGGGGCAGTTTTCAAGGTGAGTCCCAACGGCGTCGAGACAGTGCTGCATAGCTTCAACGAGGACGGAAAAGACGGGTACGATCCAGCCGCGGCATTGGCTGTCGATAAAAAGGGGAATGTGTTCGGCACCACCTACGAGGGCGGGACGCATGGTTTCGGTACAGTCTTCGAGGTCAGCGCCGCCGGTAGCGAAACGGTGCTCTACAGCTTCAATCCAGGAAACGGCAAAGATGGTGTGGATCCGTATGCGGGACTGGTCCGGGACAAGAGCGGGAACCTCTATGGGACGAACGTGAACAACGGAGCGAATGGTCACGGGACACTTTATAAGGTGAGTTCAAGCGGAGCCGAAACCGTGCTTTACAGCTTTGGGGCCTATAGCGGGGATGGGGAATATCCCTCTTATGGCTTAACAGTCGATAAGAACGGCAATGTGTATGGCACGACAGGTTCAGGGGGAGTCTACGGCCAAGGGACTGTCTTTGAGTACAGCACGAGTGGCGTCGAGACAGTGCTGTACAGTTTCAATCCAGCCAATGGAACGGATGGGCAGTTTCCTGGCGCCCTGATCGTTGAGGCACGCGGCAACCTTTATGGCACAACCTCTTCCGGCGGGACCTTTGGCGATGGCACAGTCTACAAATTGACCCCGAATGGGGTTGAGACAATTCTCCATAGTTTCAACTACAACGGTGGAACTGACGGCGCAGCCCCCGACGGGTTGATTCTGGGCAAGAATGGAGTTCTTTACGGCACCACTTTAGGCGGGGGCGCCAACGTCGGCGCTGGTTACCCGGGGACCGTGTTTCAGGTGACAAAGAAAGGCGTGGAAAAAGTTCTTTACAGTTTCGGAAGCCAGAGCGGAGACGGGTACTGGCCGACGAGCGGTCTAGTCCGTGACAAGAGTGGGAACCTCTACGGAACGACGGAGATGGGCGGCGCCTCCGGAGCTGGTACCGTGTTCAAAGTAACCCCATGAAGGGATTGGGCTCTTGAGAGGAATTGCCGCAGTCGTGTAGAGTCACATCCATTGTGAACTTTACGGCGTTCCGGGCTGCGGTGGCGTTGATCGTCCTTGTTTGCGCAAGCACAACCTTAGCCCAGTCACCCTGGGATTCGCGCCTCTCCGTTCTCGATTCCATCATCAATGACGCCACTACTCAGCAGCAGATCCCTGGAGCCGTCGTCATCGTTGGGCACAACGGACAGGTCGTCTATCGCAAGGCCTATGGGAACCGTGCGCTTGTGCCGCGGCGTGAGCCGATGACGTTAGACACTGTCTTCGATTGTGCCTCGCTTACCAAGGTTGTGGTGACGACGACTGCGCTGATGCAACTCTGGGAGCAGGGCAAGTTCAGAACGACAGATCCGGTGGCGAAGTATATTCCGGAGTTTGCGCAGAACGGAAAGCAGGACATTACGATCCGGCAGTTGCTGGTGCACTATTCCGGATTGCCCAAGGACCTTGATCTGGTTAAGAAGTGGGAGGGCAAGGACACCGGCTATCGCATGGCGTTCGAGACCGCGCCGGAGGAGCCAGCCGGTTCTTCTTTTGTCTACAGCGACGTCAACTTCATCGTGCTCGGGGCGCTGGTGGAGCGGCTTTCGGGCGAGCCACTGAACGAATATGCGGCGAGGCACATCTTTGCGCCGCTGGGGATGACCGAGTCGCGTTTTCAGCCTCCCGCTTCGTGGTTGCCGCGCGTCGCGCCGACTGAGGAGGACGAGAACCATCGGCTCCTTCACGGGGTCGTACATGATCCCACGTCGCGGCGGATGGGTGGAGTTGCCGGACATGCGGGAATGTTCTCGACCGCGGACGATTTGGCGCTGTTTGCACAAGCCTTGCTGGACGGCGGGCGCGGCGTGCTGACTTCGGCGACCATCGCCAAGATGATTGCGCCGCAACAGCCCGTGAACGCGACGGCACTGCGTGGATTTGGATGGGACATCGATTCACCTCTGTCTTCCAATCGCGGCGAGCTTTTGCCAGTGGGGAGTTTTGGGCATACGGGATTCACGGGGACATCCTTGTGGATCGATCCGGCGACCCAAACGTATATCGTGCTGCTGACGAATGCGGTCCACATGAACGTGATTCCGGGGCATGAGAAGGGAAGTGCGATCTCGTTGAGGACGAGAGTAGCGACTACGGTTGCGGCTGCGCTGGCACTCGAACCTTCCGAGGCGGAGAAGATGCGCGCGGCGAGCATCACAGGCTACAACGAGATGCAGAGCGCGACCCGAAAACTCGCGATGCGGAACGGAAGTGTGAAGACGGGAATCGACGTGCTGGAAGAGACACGCTTTGCGCCGCTGCATCCGTCGAAGTCCGGAAATCCGCGCAGGATTGGCTTGCTGACCAATCAGACCGGAGTCGACGCCGAAGGACGAAGAACGATTGACGTTCTCGCGCATGTGGCAGGAATCTCTCTCGATGCCATTTTTAGCCCGGAACACGGCGTGACAGGGGCACTGGACACGACAGACGTTCAGAACACGAAAGACCAATCGACTGGGATCATCATTTATAGCGTCTATGGCGCGAAGGATTCTGCGCGGCGGCCCTCGATGGACGTTCTTGAGCGCCTCGATGCAGTCGTCATTGATCTCGCAGACGCAGGCGTGCGGTTCTATACCTACGAAACATCGATGGGATATTTCCTCGAAGCCGCAGCCAAATCGGATATCGAAGTGATTGTGCTGGATCGGCCGAATCCGATTACTGGAGCATTCGTTCAAGGTCCAGTTTCCGAGGAAGGACGAGAGAACTTCACGAATTACTTTGCTGAGCCAGTTCGGCACGGGATGACCGTGGGCGAACTCGCGCGGATGTTCAACGGCGAGCGCAAGATCGGTGCGAAACTCACGGTTGTGCAGATGGAAGGCTGGCAGCGCGGCGATTGGTTCGATTCCACGGGCGTTACGTGGGTCAATCCTTCGCCTAATCTGCGCGACCTCAACGAAGCGGCGCTTTATCCGGGTGTTGGCATGATTGAAGGTGCGAACATTTCGGTTGGTCGCGGAACTGATACGCCGTTCGAAGTGGTCGGAGCGCCCTGGATCAAGGGTCGTGAATTTGCTGCCTATCTTAATGGCCGCGAAATCTCGGGGGTGCGGTTCGTGCCTGTGAGCTTTACGCCGTCGTCCAGCAACTATGCCGCCGAACGCTGCGAAGGCGCCAATCTCGTGGTGCTTGACCGCAATCTGATCGATGCCGGCGAACTTGGCATCGAATTGGCTTCCGCTTTGCATAAGCTTTATGCAAACGACTTCAAGCTTGAGAAGATGGCCGATCTGCTGGTGAACCAGACCGTTCTCCAATCGATCGAGGCAGGCGAGGATCCGCGGCGGATCGTGGGCGACTGGCAAGAGCGGCTCAACCAGTTCGTCTCCATGAGGGAGAAATACTTGCTGTATAAGTGATGCATCTTCGCGTGCAAAATCCACATCCTTCACCGGTTCCGAAACCGGCGCGCTGCGCTAAAATATCAGGAACCTCGATGGAAACTTCAGACAATGTAGTTCCTCTTCCAAGTGCCTTTTACCGCTGTGCAGGTCCGAATTGCGGAGTGCTCAAGGGCGTTAGCGACCGTTGGTGGGTCATGTGGACCTCGCTCGGCGAGCGCAAGATTCCGTTAATGCATCTTGCGCCTTGGGATGAGAGGCTGGCGGTGCAAGAGGGCGCGCTGCATGTGTGCGGCGAAGGTTGTGCGCAGAAGCTGCAGTCGCAGTTCATGGGGAACGTGCTGGCAAATCGACCGCGCAAGACTGGCGGGCTCGGCTAACTCGGCATTCCGTTGGCCGCATCTGAGATTTCAGTGAGTTGCTCTTTTTTCCTGAAAAGGTAGGTTGTCCATGAGAATCCTTGGACTGTTGCTGCTCGGCGGAGTGTGTGCGGCGCAGAGCGCTGGCGCTCCGAGCAGCGCTTCAGCAACGGCTCCTGCGTCGTCCGCTGCTCCAGCGGCAGAGGTGAAGCTGGTGACGATTCCCGCAGGCACGAAAATCCCGCTGGAACTGAAGCAGGCTATCTCAACAAAGACGGCTCGAGAAGGCGATCCTGTGTATGCGGAGACCGCCTTTCCCTTCGTGTTGAATGATCGTGTGATGATTCCTGCGCACACATACGTTCAGGGGAAGATCATGCATACGCAGCGCGGCGGTCACGTCAAGGGACGCGCGGAGTTGCTGGTTCACTTCACGTCGCTGATCTATCCCAATGGTTACACTGTCATGCTGGGCGGAAATATTGAGAACGCGCCAGGCGCGGAGCATAGCTCGATGAAGGATCAGGAGGGAACGATCCGTCAGGACAGTGATGCCGGAAGAAAGGCGAAAGAGGCTGCTGGCGGCGCAGCGACAGGCGCAGTGATTGGCGGCGTCACTAACGGCGGCAAAGGCGCAGGCATTGGCGCTGGCGCTGGCGGAGTTGCGGGGCTGGCGATTGCGATGCTTTCGCGCGGGGCGGACATTCGAATGGAGCCGGGAACGTCGCTGGAGATGGAGATTCAGCGGGAGATCAGTTTGGATTCGAACAGGATTAAAGCAGCGGCGAATTAATTGAAGCTGATGCCTGTGATCTACATGTATGCACGTTAGACACAGCCCTAGCTTACTGGTTCTATTTGTTCAGCAGCTCCCAGCGCTCGGCTCCACTCCCCAGGCAAGACCGAAACCCGTCGAGGACCTCGAGATTTTGCGATTTTTGAGCCGAGTGCTCTTCTTTTAATTTTCCCTGGAGCTTGGAGCCTATTTCAGCGTAAATACCGCATTGACATGCGCGGTCACTGTTACCTGTTGTGGCGTGAAGTCCTCGGTGGGTGACGGTGCCGGCGCTGCTGCTCCCATTGCCATGGCACGCCTGGCTAGCGGCGAGAACACGCGGATGTTCTCTTGCGTATCGACGGACGCGTAGGAGAGTTCGCCGAGGGTGCGGCCACTGGCGAGCGCTAGCGCCTCCGCAGAGGCGCGGGCGCGTTTGTAGGCATCGGCCACCGCTTTGCGCTTGGCATCGTCGGGAGCTTCGAGCGTGTAGCTGAGCGACTGGCTCTGGCCAACACTGGCATCGGCTAACTGCTGCGTGACCGGACCGATCTTCGAAAAATCCTTGAGCTTCAGGGTGGCACTTGTGGCTACCGCATAGCCGATGAGCTTTTGTTTGGCGTCGCGATAATCATAGCGCGGGTTTACAGAGTAGAAGCCGATCTCCGCCTGCTTGGGATCGATGCCATTCGCACGCAGAATCTGGCGCGTCGTCTCGGCCTGCTTTTCGGCTTCAGCCTCAGCTTCTTTCGCAGTATTGGCTTGTGCCGAGATATTGAACTGGAGCAGCGCCGTGTCCGGAGCAGCTTCGAACTTGCCGTCGGCGCCGACGTAGATCGTGTTGGGCATAGCCGTAACTGTCGGGTTTTGGGCGGCCGTGAGAGGCGGGAGAATTGCGAAGGCAAAGCAAAAGAGAAGCGCGCTTTTCATGAATGGCTCCTGATGGTTCATCTTATCGACTCTTTCAAGGAACGCGCGGTGTGGGGTCGTGTTGCGTTCGGCCGTGATCTGCAATTTCTGACAGGGTGAGTTTTGAGATAATGCCTACCCCATCCCCCATCGCCGATGTAAATAGTTCATCCAATCGATGTATCTGAAAAGAGGTGGTTTCAATCGGGAACCTGCATTGTGTCTTCAGGAGTTCCATGCAAACTACTGTATCTACATAACTTAAATTTTAAGTTCTATTTTGGTCGATTGAGGTTCGAGCAATTTTTCAAGGAGCTGATGTTTCGCTCGAAAGCCTGCGCCGGACCGGTATCACTCGCTCATTAATGCCCGGCCGCTGAATGGTCCAAGTCAAGAAAAACAGAATTGTCATTGCGGGACTTGCGCTTATGGATTCCCCCTATTGCACCTCACACTTCGAGCTTGGCGACCGGTAATTGGAACTTGCTCGACGTAATGTAACGGGTTGCGGTGGCGGCGGCTCACACCCTCCGCGGTTCGACGTCTATCATGACAACCAAGAGATCGAGAGGTGGCATGTTCTTATTGCGTGTGGGTGAAATTGCATTCTCCTGTATTTTCGTGCTAACCACAACCTTCGCACAGGTTCCGGTATTTACCTCACCGCTGCCGACGGGGGTGCGGCTCGATCCGATCGGCGATTCGGTCGAGTTGGGCAGCATGCCGCTCAACCTGGTGCCTGCGCCTGGTGGGGATAGAGCAGTGGCCATGCTCGGCGGGTGG
>Ga0335069_10012276_pt1 | contig 12058 bp, 14 predicted proteins | sample Lox_Sample_11_FD_206714 | JGI IMG/M metagenome (GOLD analysis project Ga0335069, IMG submission 206714) | Soil microbial communities from Loxahatchee National Wildlife Refuge, Florida, United States - Lox_Sample_1.1 | ecosystem: Environmental > Terrestrial > Soil > Wetlands | place: USA...
TTGCCGAAATCACCAGCAGAAATGCTGGCTTCGAAGAGAGCGGCAAAGCTGTCGGCGCTGCCTGCCGCCTGCTCCGTTGTTTTGCCTGAGGAGCGCAGGGCATGGGTTTCGGGTGACATTTTGTGTGTGATTTCCTCGCTTGAGAGCGGAGCGGAATAGCTCGATCGGCCCCTCCTGTCAAAGCTGGCCTATCCGCCCTACCTAACGGGCGATGCCGGTCGTGGACTTCGGCTCCGCTGCGACCGACTACGCCGTACATCGTCCGGGCTTTCCCCAGCCGTTCTTCGAGCACGTCGGCACGCTCGGCATCGGCCTCGAGGGTCAGAGCGTGCTCGACCTGGGGACTGGAACCGGCACGCTCGCGAGGGGCTTCGCCGAGCGCGGTTGCTCGGTCGTGGGCGTCGACGTCTCGCCGCAGATGCTCGCCGAGGCTGAGCGAATGTCGGCCGAGGCGGGGCTTTCGGTGCGTTGGGTGAAGGCGTCCGCCGAAGCGACCTCCCTCCCGGACGGAGCGTTCGACGTCGTGTGCGCCGGTCAGTGCTGGCACTGGTTCGATCGAGCGCGCGCCGCCATCGAGGCCATGCGCTTGCTACGGCCGGGCGGCCACGCCCTCATCGCTTACTTCACCTACCTGCCGCTCCCGGGCACGCCGGCCGCCGCGACCGAAGAGCTCGTGCTTCGCCACAACCCGACGTGGGCGTGGGCCGGGCACGACGGGCGCTATCGCGTGTTCGAGCGGGACCTGATCGACGCCGGCTTCCGCGAGCCGAGCATGTTCGAGTTCGACCTTCCGATCCGGTTCACGCACGAAGGATGGCGTGGCCGCATTCGCGCGTGCGCAGGCGTGCTCACACTGCCTGGCGAGAGCATCGCGGCGTTCGACGCAGAACTCGCTGCGCTGCTGGCCGAGCGTTTCCCCGAGCCACTGCTCGTCGAGCACCGAATCTTCGGCATCGTGGCGAGGAAGGTATCGGCTTAGAACGACCCGACGAGTGCCAGAGATGCGTCACTCCGGCGGGCGCGTGCTGCGGGGCACGAGTCGGCGCACCAGCGCATCGAGCAAGTCGTACGTCGTGACGATGCCGACGAGCTTGTCCCCCTCGACGATGGGCAAGCAGTTGATCTTGTGGAGCCCCATCTGCGCGGCGGCCGATTCGATCGGTTCGTCGGGCGACATGGTCATCGGGTTGGGCGTCATCGACTGCGCCACGGTGCGCTCGAGGATCGCCGGCACCGTCGCGCCCAGCCGGCCGATGTCGGTGATCGAGATGACGCCCACGAGCCGACCAGCATCGACGACGGGCAGGTGTCGAAACCCGTTCTCCTTCATCGTGGCCCACGCCTCGCGGACCGTCGCGCCGGGCTCGATGACTCTTGGGTCGGGGGTCATGATGTCGCGCACCTGCGTCGCACGGATCTGCATGACTCCGTCAATGATACCCCGTCAGCCACCGTCCGCATCGACCGACGGGTCGTCGTCGCGCAGCACCATGGCGTTGAGGAACGTCTTCTCTTCCCACGACATGTGGGCCAGCATCCGCTCGCAGAAGTTCGCGAGCTCTCGACCACCTTCGCCGGGATCCCGTGCGCGACGCACGCGCGTCAAAGCGTCGAACATCTCGCGATGCTCGTTGGCGTGTTCGTCGTCCATGAACTCGGCGCGCTCCTCATGGCGATTGTGCGCCCCCAACGCATCGGCGAGCTGGGTGAGCGCGGTTTGAACGTCGGCTCGCGACAGCTCGCCGCTCTTCCATTGCTCTGCCGCGAGGCGTGCGGTGTCCAGATGGCCACGCAGCCCCGCATGCTGCCCGAGGAGCTCGTCTCGAATCTCGCTTTGCTTCATGACGTCGCGTCGGCAGCATCGAATGTGCCGATGCGCGTCGTGAGCAGCACCCGTTCGTCGGTTCGGGGCGCGAGCCCAAAACTGTCGTAGCGGGCCCTTGCGGGGGCGTTCTTGTCCCCGACTTCGACGTGGACGGCAAGGATGCCGCGGCGCCTGCACTCGGAGAAGAGCGCTTCGAGGCCCGCGCGGCCGAGCCCGCGGCGCCGGTGCGCTGGGCGCACGAAGAGGTCGTCGATGAAAGCGTCCAGCCCGCCGTGCTCCATGCTGAAGCGCGTGGTGAGCACGACGTGGCCAGCTGGCGTGCCCGGGTTGGGTCTCGGTCTCTACATCTGTCGAGGCATCGTCGAGGCACACGGGGGGCGGCTCTGGGTCGAGAGCGTGCCGGGGGACAAGACGCACTTCCGCTTCACGCTTCCACACGCCCGGGAGGGAGAGCCAACGCAACCGAGGGCGCTCCGTGCGAGGAGGCCCGCGGCGCCGTGACTCGGCTGAACCCGGACGTGTTATCCACGCGGGTATGGCGGGGCCTGGGGAGACGCGACGCGTGCTCGTCGTGCAGCACGTGGCGATCGAGCAGCCTGGGTTGATCGGCGACGTGCTGCGGCGGCGCGACGTGGAAATGAGACTGATTCACGCGGACGAGTCGCTGCCGGAGGACGCGGCGCGCGAGGCCTGCGGGATCATCGTGCTCGGCGGGCCGATGGGCGTGTACGAGGCGGATCGTCACCCACGGCTCCGCGAGGAGATCGCGATGCTCGAGCGCGCCGTTGCGGACGGCAAGCCGGTGCTCGGCATCTGCCTGGGGAGCCAGCTCCTGGCGGCGGCGCTCGGGGCGCGCGTCTACCGCGGACCGCGCAAGGAGCTTGGATGGTTCGACGTCACCCTGCAGCCTGCGGCCCGTGAGGACGGGCTGCTGCGCAACGCGCCCCCCCGGTTCACGGCGCTGCACTGGCACGGTGACGTCTTCGATCTACCGGCGGGTGCGCGGCACCTCGCGTCGAGCGAGCAGACGGTGCATCAGGCGTTCGTTCACGGTCGCGCTTGGGGATTGCTCTTCCACCTGGAAGCGACACCGGCGCAGGTGGCGGCCATGGCGCGTGCGTTCCCCGAGGAGCTCGAGGAGGTGGGCACATCGTCCGACGCACTGATGGCCGCCACACACCGCTTCGCCGCGGGCGCCGAACGGGTAGGGTCCGCGGTGTTCGACGACTGGGCCGACATGCTGTCCTCGTGAGTCCCCAGCCGGGACAGAGCCTCATGATGGGATCGTCCCATCTGAAATGGGTCAGGACGAGCTTTGGTCGAGCGGATGCGGGCTCACGGCGCGCGTGACGCGGCTGGCGAGGGCAGGGAAGCGGCTGGCCACGTCGTAGAACGTTGGATAGACGACGCGCGCACGGCGGTGCACCCAGGCGTCGACGATGCGACGCGCCAGCGAGTCGGCGTCGCCCGTGGGGAGCAACCGCGCGACGATCGAGCCGGGCGCTTGAGCGCGCGCGCGCCGCTCGAGCTCCGAGCGCACGGGACCAGGATATACCGTGATGACGTCGACGCCGTGTCGCCGCAGCTCGAGATGCGCGATCTCGGAGGCCATCGCGATTCCTGCCTTTGCGGCGCCGTAGTACGCGCACCCGCGGAGCGGCGTCACGCCAGCCATGCTGCTCACGTTCACGACGCAGCCGCGTCGGCGCTCGACCATGCCGGGGACGACCAGGTGCATGAGCCGCAGGGGGCTCACCAGATCGACGGCGAGCAGGCGCTCGGCGAGCGCCCACGGCGTCACTGCGAGCGACCGGATCTCCATGATGCCGGCGCAGTTCACGAGGATGTCGACCGGCCCCCGTTCGCTCTCGAGCGCCCGGAGGGCCTCGGGTAGCACGTGAGGCTTCGACAGGTCCCACGTGATGGCTCGCGCGAGACGGCCGATGGCGCTAGCCGCGCGCGCGGCTCCCTCGCCGTCCACGTCCGCCAGGGAGATCGCGGCGTCGGAGAGACGCGCGTGAAAAGCGCGCGCCACGGCGCTGCCGATGGCGCCCGCGGCTCCAGTGACGAGGACATGCTTCACGCGAGGTCTCGCGCGTGCCCCACCGGCTTCGACTGCACCCGGGTGTCGAGCGCGAACCAGAGGACGAGCGCCGGTCCCTTCGCGGTCTTCCACATGGCCGGCCCGAGGTAGAGCCCGGGCGACACTTCGCGAACCTCGTCGTGGATCTTGCGAATGACGCCAGGGTTGTCCGGCAGGTCGTAGTCGAGCGCGATGCAAGGAGCGCCGTCGATCGCCGATTCCGCGATTCGCGTGTGGAACGGGAAGAGCTGGTGGCGCCCGAAGAGGTGCAGGCGGTTCACGCCGGTGCCGCTCGAGCCGCGGCCGGCGAACGTCTTACCGCCCCAGGGGAAGAAGGACGCACACGCGAGGGAGCGGATCGCGTCGGCGGCGACGCCGCGGTCGAGCGTCTTCACGGCCAGCATGCGGCCACGCGGGTTGCCCTCCAGCGCGTCGACCTGCGCGGGGTGTGCTCCTCGCGCGTAGAGCTCTCCGAGCGCGGCCACGTCCCTCCTCGAGAGCGCGTCGAGGTCCAGGATCGGCGGCTGGACTACAGCCGATCTGCTCGTGCGAGGGGTCGTGCTCGTGGTCATCGTCTGCGTCGTTTCCATCGTTCCTTCTCTCTTTCCGCCGGCTGTGCTGCTGCGGCGAATGCACGCCAGCACGCATCGCGCGCGGCATCGATCTGCTCCGGCCCGAGCTTGAGGTACCCGAGGCGTGCAGCCTTCACGAGGCCGACGAAGGCGCCCCACACGAAGGCGATGATCACGTCGGCGGCCACGTCCTGCCGGAAGACGCCGCGGCGCTGCATGTCCATGCAGCCGAGGGCGATGGGCGCGAGCACCGCGAGCTCCTGCTGCCGGCTCGCGCCGTCGAGGTATGGCGTGTGGTCCTGCAACTCGAGGAAACGGAAGGCCACGGGCTGCGCCTCGGCGAACGCGGCGAGCCTGGCCCACAGCTCGTCGAAGAGCGTCCGCGGCTCCTGATCCATGCGCACGCCCTCGCGAAGGGCGACCTCGAGGCGGCGCTTGGCGTCGCGGAACACGGCGTTGACGAGGGCCTCCTTGCTTTCGAAGAGCCGGTAGAGAGAGCCGGCGCCGATGCCCGCCCGTTCCATCACGGCTGGAACGCTCGTTCCGTGGTACCCGCGCTCGGCGAAGAGCTCGAGAGCGGCCTCGATCACGCGCGATTCAAGCGCGTCACGCTTGGATTCGCTGGCTTTCTTGCCGGTCGCTGTGGTGCTCTCGCCCACGGGAATGGAATGATCATTCCACACGAACGGGGGCTGTCAAGGGACGCACGCCCGCAGGGCTGACCCGAGCTCGCCGGCATGGGCGAACCGCTCGTCGCGGGACTTGCCGAGACAGCGCGCGACGATGCGCTCGAGCTCCTCGGGGACGTCGGTCGCCCGGGCTCGCAAGGGGGGCGCCTCCTCGTGCACCACCGCCACGCAGAGCTGGATTTCGGACGTGCCGCCGAAGGGGAGCTCGCCGGTGATGAGCTCGTAGAGCACGACGCCGAGCGACCAGACGTCGGCGCGCGAGTCGACGCCCTCCAGCGCGAGCATCTGCTCGGGGGACATGTAGCGCATCGAACCGACCATGCTTCCGGCGCGCGTCAAAGGTCCATCGAACGCCGTGGGAACCTTCGCGATGCCGAAGTCCAGGACCTTGATCATCGACGGGCTCTGGTCGCCCTCCGTGAGGAACAGGTTCGCCGGCTTCAGGTCGCGGTGGACGACCCCGAGCGCGTGCGCCTCGCCGACGCCGTCGCAAGCCTGGGCGATCCACGAGGCGGCGATCCTCCAGTCGAGCCTCTCCTCGCGGGCGAGGTGCGCGTGCAGGTCCTCGCCCTCCAGGTACTCCATCGCGATGAACGGGAGCTCGTCGTGCTCGGCGTCGAGATTGCCGACGTCGAGGATGCGTGCGACGTGGATCGACCGGAGCTTCGCGAGCACGACGGCCTCGCGCGCGAAGCGCTCGACGACTTCCGGGACGCGTGCCCACTGGGCATGGAGACACTTGATGGCGACGCGCTCGCCGGACGGTCCCTGTGCTTCGTGCACCTCGCCGACGCCGCCGGCGCCAATCCTGCGCACGACGAGGTAGCGATCGGCCACGCAATCGCCGGGGCCGAGCCGGCGCGGCGCCGTGGCCATCGAAGCGACGCGGCTCCGGAGCAGCTCGGACCGCAGCGCCAGCTCGCGGGCGACGTGATGCGCGAGACCCTCGAGCGACTCGAGCTGTGCGGGAGTCAGCTCGCGCGGCTCGTAGTCGAGCACGCATAGGGTTCCGACGGCGCTCCCCGCGTCGAGGCGGATCGGGATTCCGGCGTAGAAGCGCACCCCTGGGGAAGCGAGGACGAGCGGATTGTCGGCGAAGCGGGCATCGGCGCGTGCGTCGCTGACGATCAGTGGCTCGTCGCCGCCGAGCGCGTGGGCGCAAAAGGAAAGACCGCGCGGGGTCTCGCGCAGCTCGGTTCCCACGCGCGCCTTGAACCACTGGCGGTCCGCGTCGATGAGGCTCACGAGCGCGACGGGCGTCGCGCACACGCTGGCGGCGATCCGAGCGATCTCGTCGAACTCCGCCTCGGGCTCGGTGTCGAGCACCCCGCACGAAGCGAGAAGCCGGACACGCTCGGCCTCGTCGTGCAAAACGGGCGGCTCGGACATGCCGTCTACTCTACGCGCCGGCTGGCCCTCACCAAAGCCTGCAACGCTGCGCGGGCGCCATTGGCGAGCCCTGCGGGCAGGAGAAGGCGTGAGCGAACTCGGGCAGGTTCGAGACGACGCCGTTCACCCTCCAGCGACCGGCGGAGTGACCGTCCGTCAGCGCCTGGCGTCGCTCGTTCTCCGGCGTCACGTTCTCGCAGCGGATCTGGCCCCACGCGAGGAAGAATCGCTGTGAGGGTGTGAACCCATCCACCTTGGGCCCCGAGTCGGATGGTCGAAGCGCTTCGTAGGAGAGACGCAGTCCCCCGTTGTCGGCGAGGTTCTCGCCCAACGTGAGCTTGCCATCGAGCGACGTTCCTTCTTCGGTGTGGAAGCGCGAATACTCGTCGACGAAGCACTGAGCGCGCGCCTCGTACCCTGCGACGTCCTGCGGCGACCACCACGGACGCAGGTTCCCGTCGACGTCGTACTTGCGCCCTTCGTCGTCCAGCTCGTGGGTGAGCTCGTGGCCGATGACTCCGCCTAGCCCTCCGAAGTTCACTGCGTCGTCCATCCGCTCGTCGAACACGGGCGGCTGGAGGAACCCCGCCGTGAACCCGACCCCGAGCATTTCGTGCGCGGTGAAGCCGTCGAGGTCCTGAGGCAGCGTGTCGAAGAACTCCTGTCGATCGGTCGGACGCGACAGCAACCCGAGCTCACGCTGCTCCTCGAAGGCCCGAGCCCGCCATACGTCGCCGAACAGGTCGTCGGGCTGCACCGCCACGGGGTCCAAGTTGCGCAGGCGGTTGGAGCCACCGATGACTACGAGCAGGTTGCCGAGCTTGGCGAGCGCCGCCCGCTTCGCGTCCGCGCCGAGCCAGCTGCTCTGCTGAATGTCGGTGCGATAGGCCGCCAGCAGCCGGTCCACCATCCCCCGCACCCGGGTGCGGGCCTCGTCGCCGAAGTACCCCGCGAGAAACATCCGGCCGACGTCGTCGCCGATGTTGTCGTCGACGAGGGAGAGACAGCGCTGCCACCGTGGCTTCATCTCGTGGGCCCCGCGGACCTGGCGCTGCTCGAAGTCGAATCGCTCTCGCTCGAGCGCCGCCGGGAGCACCGTCGCGAACGCCCGCGCGACGACGGCACGCAGGTACGCGCGCACGGGCCCGAGGTCGCTGGCCGAGACGATCGTCTGGACCGCGTCCATCCACTTCGGCACCGCCACGTTGATGCGCTCCTGGGGAGGCGCGCCGATCTTCGCGAGGAGCGCGGGCAGCCCGAGGGCAGGGTAGCGCTGGCTGACCTCGGTCATGGTCGACGTGTGGACCTGAGCGTCGGGGTCGCGCTCTTCGACGGGTGTGAGCGCTACCCTGGCCAGCGCAGTTTCGAGCGCGACGACACGATCGGCCTCCCTGCCCGCGTCCGCTTCGCCCGCCCCGAGGTCGCGAAAGACGCGCACGAGGTGCTCGCGGTAAGCAGTGCGGAGCGCGACGGCGCGCGGGTCGTCGCTCGTGTAGTCGCCGCGTGCAGGCATGCCGAGGAAGCCCCGATCGAGCGTGAGCATCGTCCGGCGGACTTCGTGCGGTTCGGGGGCGACGTAGGGGTCGAACAGGGGGCGTACACCGTGCGCCTGCAATTCCGCGATGACGTCCATGACGCCCGCCTGGGTCTGCGCGGCGTCGATGCGTGCCAGGAGGTCGTGCAGAGGGGTGAGGCCACGAGCTTCGATGGCGCTTTCGTCCATGCACGCAGCGAAGAGCGCCCCGATGCGCTTCTCGGCGGTCGTCGCGTTCGCGCCGGCATGCGTGGCCTGCTCCACGATCGAGCGCTCGCGCTCGAGATTGACTTCCTGCAGCTCGGCGTAGCGTGACCAGCGTGTCCGGTCCGGAGGAATCGGGTGCGTGGCTCGCCAGCCGCCGCAGGCGAAGTCGTAGAAGTCGGCGCACGGATCGGCGTGGGGGTTGACCGCACCGAGATCGAAGTGGAGTCCCGTGGAGGCGGGAGCATCGCTCGCGGGATGCGGCGCGGCGGGAGGCACGGGTGACGCAGCGTCGCGCGCACACGCCAGCAGCGTGACCACACCGAAGGCGACCGTGGCGGCTCCGCTCCGCATGGCCGGCCAGTCTAGTCCTTCGGCCTGGCGATCGCGCCAACGCGAGCCTTGGTGGCGCGCAGGTAGTCGGCGGGCGCGAGGAGGATCTGGGTCCCGCGCACGCCGGCCGAGACGCTGACGACGTCGAACAGCTCGATCGTCTCGTCGACGAACGTGGGGTACTCCTTCTTGCTCGCCAGGGCGGTGACCCCTCCGCGCACGTAGCCCGTCAGGGGAGTGACGTCCTTCAGGGGCACGGTGTCGCACTTGCGGTCGCCGGCCAGCTTCGCCAGCGCCTTGAGGTCGAGCGCGGCATCGCCGGGCACGACGGCGAGCATGACGCCCGTTCGGTCGCCGCGCGCCACGAGCGTCTTGAAGACCTGCTCGGGCGGTAGGCCCACGCGCGCGGCGACCTCCTCGGCGGCGAGGTGCTCGTCGCCTGGGTCGTACTCGCGCAGCTCGTAGCGAATCCCGAGCGTGTCCAGCAGGCGCGCGGCGTTCGTCTTCACCAGGGCAGGCGTTCGCCGTTCATGTGCCAGAAGCCACCCGACGTCGCGAGTGTCAGGTCGTCGATGCGGGCGAGCAGCCCCTTGGCGGCGTCCGCGGGCTCGACCTGACCGTTGCCGCCGATCATGTCCGTCTTGACCAGGCCCGGGTGCAGGATGGCGACCGCCACGCCGTGCGGCTTCAGGTCCACGGCGAGCGACTTGCCCGCCATGTTCAGCGCCGCCTTGCTCATCCGGTATCCGTAGCGGGCGCCCGAGGTGTTGTCGTCGATCGACCCCATGCGACTGGTGATGAGCGCGACCTTCGCCCCCTTGGGCAGCCGATCGCGCAGGGCGTCGGTGAGCCGCAGGGGCGCGAGCGCGTTGACCTCGAACTGCTTGCGAATGCCTTCGACGTTCAGCGCGCCGAGCTGGTCGCCCCAGACGAGAATGCCGGCGTTGTTCACGAGTAGATCAATCGACCGATCGCCCACGGCCTTCACGAGGGCGGCGATCCCGGCGTCCGTCGCGACGTCCACGCCTTGGACGACCTCGACGCCGAGCTTGGCGAGCTCCGGCGACGACGAGCGACACGCCGCGAGGACGTGATGCCCTCGTTTCGCGAGCTCCGCGCAGAGAGCGAGTCCGATTCCGCGGTTGGCGCCGGTGACGACGGAAAGAGTCATGCCGCGAATCTAGCCGCGATCGCCAGCTCCGCACCTACTCCTGCGCGCTCTCCAGCCAGCGGGGCTGATGAGTCGTGCTGTCGAAGGTGGTGCTCGTCTTGTACTTCTCGTACTTGCCCGTGTGTGCGGCGGCCGCGGCGTGCGCGAGGACCGCCTGTCGCTCGTCGTCCGTCATCGGTTCGAACCCGAGAACGGTCTGCAGATCCTGGTGAAGCACGTCGATGGAATCGACGCCGGTGATGGTGACCGATACGGGGAGGCTCATCGCGTAGCGCAGGCACTCGATGGCCGTGACTGCGTGGCTCTGGAGGAGGATCCCGGAGCCGATCGGCTTCATGCCCAGCACGCCGATGTCCTCGCGCAGGAGCACGGGCAAGACTCTCCGCTCGAAGCTCTCGTCGCCGTATTGCGCGTCCATCACGTTGAGGGGCATCTGCACCGTGTCGAACCGGAAGCCGTGGCGACGCGCCATCTCGAGCATCGCGAGATGGATGGCCGGGCTCTTGTGGCCGGTGAACCCGATGAAGCGGGTCTTGCCCGCTTCACGCGCCCTGATGAACGCCTCGATTGCACCTCCGGCGGCAAAGACGCGCGCCGGGTCCGAATCGCGGATGACCTCGTGGATCTGCAGCAGATCGACGTGATCCGTTTCCAGCCGACGCAGGGACTGATCGAGCTGCTGGCCCGCGGCCTCGGCCGTCCTGCCGTCGAGCTTCGTCATGAGGAAGGCCTTTTGGCGGTGGCCACCTCGGAGCGCCCTTCCCATGCGCCTCTCGCTCTCGCCACCGTGGTAATCCCAGGAGTTGTCGAGGAAGGTGAGGCCGTGGTCCATCGCCTCGTGCACGATGCGTATGGCGTCCCTTTCGCTCGGGACGCCGAGGTGGGCACCGCCGAGGCCCATGAGCGAGACCTCGACCCCAGTCCGGCCGAGGTGTCGCGTCGGCATGCTCCCGTCGCCCGGAGGATCGGGCTGCATCTCTGCGACACCGGCGGCGCTCTTGCGAGTGCACGCGGCCGTGGCGATGGCTGCGCCCAGCGCCTCCAGCAGGGCGCGGCGCGAAAAGCTCGACTTCATCGTCGCCTCCGGCCCGGCGCTGGAGCAGCCGGCGTGCCCGCCGCTCCTGGACCTCAGCGGGGACTACGGGGCAATCATCGTGGAGGACGTCCGGCGAATGGATTCCCGGAGGACGCGTTGCCAGCGTCCTTCGTGGCTCTCGGCGCCTCGGTGCGGTCTTGCGAGCTCGGCGCAGATGGTGGCGGTGCAGTGCTCGCCCGGGTCCTCCGACGCGGTGGCCGAACCCTTGACGCGGACCTCGCCGAACGGGCCGACTGCGGTCGTCGCGGCTTCATCGCTCACGACGAGCGTTGCATCGGACCTCATCGCCCGCCGAACGCTCGCCGAGTCCGTACCCAGCACGGCCAGGTCGATGAGGCTGCAGCGCACCACGTCGGCCTCGCGAATCACCATCGAGACGATTCTCGGGTCGCGTCCAGCCCACTGGCGCAAGCTGCCGGTGACATCGAGAACGACCATCGTGCCCTCCCGTCGCGCTTTCCTCGCGGCCCTGCACAGCGCTGCCGCCTTCGAGGTGACCGGCGAGAGTCCCGAGAGAAGAAGCACCGGGGACGACCACCCTGGCGGAACCTCGAAGTCACGAGTCGCGTTGCGTTCGGAGACCACCCCGAGCTGTCCTCCCGCCGCATCGACGACGACCAGGCCCGCGGCGGGTGCCGCGAGCACCACACCGCCGACGTCGATCCCCAGCGAGGCCATCTCGGCCCGCATCGCGCGACCGAGCCTGTCGTCGTGGAGCACGATCGCCAGCCCGACGCGAAACTCCTTGCGTGCCAGGATCCTGGCAACGTCGAGGACGCCAGCCCTCGCCGCGGAGGGGGCGGGGCCATCGCTGCCGACGCTCACCGTCCTCCAGAGCGGCTCGCCCGCGCAGATGACCTCGAAGCTCGCGCGTCGCTGAGCATCGACCAGTCGCGCGCTCTTCGCCATCCGCTCATCGTAGCGTGCCCCCGCCGTCAGCATCCCGCGCGCGTCCTGATGCTGGAAGACGCGCTTTGTTTCAGGGTAGACGCGCTTCGATCGATGGGAGACGCGCTCGCAGCGGGGGCGACGACGCCGGGACGAGATCGGACCGGCTCTTCACCCCGGGAGAGCGCCTCGGATGGTCGGTAGACGCGCTTTGTTCTCGGTGAAAGGCGACGGGAAGGTGAGTAGACGCGCTCCGTTCACGGTGAGACTCGAC
>Ga0335069_10012277_pt1 | contig 12058 bp, 9 predicted proteins | sample Lox_Sample_11_FD_206714 | JGI IMG/M metagenome (GOLD analysis project Ga0335069, IMG submission 206714) | Soil microbial communities from Loxahatchee National Wildlife Refuge, Florida, United States - Lox_Sample_1.1 | ecosystem: Environmental > Terrestrial > Soil > Wetlands | place: USA: Florida...
ATTTGAGAGTACCACAGGGCACTCCCCTTTGCAACTCGCAACAGACAAGAACACCTCTCACTTCCGAGCGTCTGCTGCGACTTGTCGAGAATATCAACTGACCCGCCAAAGCACAACCCCGCGCCCCTGTGAAAAACCCTTGAAATCTGTGGGAAAGCTCGCGCCCAGAGCGGGTCCGAGGGGCTTCGTCACCAGCCCGAAATGCGCCCTGCCGGCAAGTCTAAATCCCCTCCCCAGTTCCCACTTTTCCGCTCCAAAGGCCACCCCATCAACCGGTTCCCCCAGCCCGTCCCTCCGTCGAAAGTACCTATCCCGGTACAAATGTGCTGTTCCCACCGGCAAACTCAGCGGTAGAGTGATGCAATGGAAACCGATGCAAGCCGGCTCCAGCGGGCATTGGACCAGGATGAGTTCTTCCCCGCTTTTCAGCCGTATGTGGAGTTGAGAACCGGTCAGCTCGCCGGGTTCGAGCTTCTCGCCCGCTGGCGCCACGCCACGCCCGACGAGTTCATCCCCCGGCTCGAGGCAAGCGGTCTGATCAGCTGCCTGACCCAGACACTCCTCGATAAGGCATTCGCATCGGCTCCCCTCACGCAGAGTTCTGCTCACCTGTCGTTCAACCTGTCGCCCGTCCAGTTGCAGGATCAGGGAATTCCGGAGCTGATTGCCGACTGCGCCCAACGCGGCCACTTCGCGCTCGACCGCCTCACGATCGAAATCACCGAAAGCGCGCTGCTCAAAGATTTAACTCGCGCCAATGACATCGCCTGCGAATTGAAGAGTCTCGGCTGCCGGCTTGCGCTCGACGACTTCGGAACCGGCTACTCCAGCCTGCTTCACCTCCAGTCTCTCCCCTTCGACAAACTCAAGGTCGATCGCAGTTTCGTCAGCTCCATGACCGACGTCCGTGAAAGCCGCAAGATTGTAGCCGCCGTCGTCGGTCTCGGCCAGAGCCTCGGCCTCCACACCGTAGCCGAAGGAATCGAAACCCCGGCCCAAGCCAGCATGCTGCTGTGGCTCGGCTGCGATCTCGGCCAGGGCTGGCTCTACGGCAAGCCGGCGCCGGCCAGTGAAATCCCTGCCTTGCTGGCTGCCAAACCACAAACCTACAAGTCGACAATGCTCAGCGTACCCGAAGGCAGTTCGCTTGTCGGGCTAGACTCTCTTCCTGCACAGCGCCTTGCGCAAATTCAGGCCATCTACGACGGCGCCCCGGTCGGGCTCTGTTTCCTCGACCACCGCATGCGCTACGTGAGCATCAATCGCAAGCTTGCCGAAATGAACGGCGCTCCTGTTCGGGCACACTTGGGCAAGACTCCGGCCGAAGTTATTCCTCACGTCTTTCCCATCATTGAGCCCTATATTCGTCGCGCTTTGCAGGGCGAGGCGGTCTTGGGCGTCGAGATCGAAAAGCCTGTCCAGGAAGGGCGAGAGCCGCAGACCGTACTACTCAACTATCAGCCGGCGCGAGATGAGGCCGGAGAAGTGCTCGGGGTGTCCGTCTCCGTCATGGACGTTACCCGCTTCAAGCGGACCGAAGTGGCCCTTCGCGAGAGCATGGACCACTTCCGCCATCTGCTCGAACTCGGCCCGCACGTCCCCTGGGTCTTGAACGAGCTGGGAGAAGTTGTCGAAGCCAGTTCGCGCTGGGAAGAATTCACCGGACAGCCTCTGACAGACGCCATGGGCCACGGCTGGATCAAAATGCTTCACCCCGACGATGTTTCTCCGACCCAGGAAGCGATCCGCATCTGCCTCTCAACCGGAGAGCCCATCGACGTCAACTATCGCATCCGTCGTCGCGACGGAGAATGGCTCCCCATGCGGTCTCGTGGATCCCCGCGTTTCAACTCCCTTGGAACGATCGTCGGTGTCTATGGGGTTGTGGAGGCTGTAACGACCGGACAGGATGACCCTACGGAGCTGCAATCCTTCGCCGCCAGCTAGCTCATTGGTTGGGGAGGCATCCTGGGAGAGTGTCCGCTGCTCCCTGTTCTCCCTCACTGCTTCGCGATAATCCCCAGGTCCGTCAGCCCGTTCACGAAGAACTGCATCGCCAACGCCACCAGCAGCAGCCCCATGATCCGCACCAGGATCCGTATGCCGGTCTCGCCTAGCACCGAGCGGATCTTTCCTGCTCCCGCCAGCACCCAGTAGCTCACCAGACTGGTCACTGCCACCGACCCCAGAATCGCGCCCATCTGCCAGTGAAAGTACGACGGCACCGGCCCCACCAGCACCATCACCGAGGAGATCGCGCCCGGCCCGGCCAGCATCGGAATTCCTAAGGGCACAATACCCGCATCTTCCTTCGCTGCGGCCTCTTCGGTGTCGCCCATTGCCTCCTGCGTCGGCGAGCGCTTCGCCTCCAACATATCCAGCCCGATCAGCAACAGAATCAGCCCGCCTGCAATTTCAAACGCCGGCAGCGTAATCCCGAACATCTTGAAGATCAGTTGCCCGGCCAACGCGAAGCTGGTCAGCACAATGAAACAGGTCAGCGCCGCTTTGCGGGCCATGCGCTTGCGCCGCGGCGCATCCGCGCTCTCCGTAATCGCGATAAACGAGGGAATCGCCGCAAACGGATCAACCAGAAAGAAAATGGAGCTCAACGCCAGCACGCTAAAACGCACGATCGGCGCATGGCTCAATTCGTTCAGCGCCGTCGCTGCTGGATTCGTCCAAAACACAATGGATGACACTCCGATTAGAGCTTAGCGGAAACCGTCAGGATTCGCCGTTCTGGACCGAACAACAAGCGCGGGCGGCGGACAATCCCCAGCCAACGGCTAGCGCCCTGCCTCGTCCACAACAGATGCATCGGCAATCCGCGCCTTTTCCGGCACCGCACTCCACATCATAGCCACGTAGAGGACGCCCGCCGTAAAGAACCCGACAAACCACGCATAGTCATAGAGAAAATGCAGCGGCTTCACCACGAGCCCTACCAACGCAATCGCAACTCCGAGAACCAGAGCTAAAAGAGCCCTCGGATTGATCCCCTTTGCGTAGTGATACGCGCCCTCGCGATGGTAGAGCGAGTTCACATCCAGCTCCGTTTTCCGAATCAAAAAGTAGTCGGCGACCATGATGCCTGCCACCGGCCCCAGCAACCCTGAATAGCCCACCAACCAGCCGAAGATATACGCATCCGGCGTCGCCAGCAGCTTCCAAGGACACATCGCAAGGCCAAGGAATCCCGTGATCAATCCGCCGGCACGAAAGCTGATCAATCGTGGATAGAGATTCGAGAAATCGTTCGACGGCGAAACCACATTGGCCCCGATATTCACGTTCAGCGTAGCAATGAGGATAGCGATCAGCGCCACAAACGCGACCACAGGCTGATGAAACGCGCCGATCAGCAAAATCGGATTCCAGATGGGGTGACCAAACAATACTGCCGATGCCGATGTCACCGAGATGCCGACGAACGTATAGAGCGTCATAGCCACCGGCAATCCGAACGCCTGTCCCCACGACTGCGCGCTCTGCGATTTCGAATAGCGCGTGAAGTCGGGGATATTCAAGGCCAGAGTCGCCCAGTAGCCCACCATCGCTGTGAGGGAAGGAAAGAATACCGACAGAAAATCATGTGTCGAGTGAAACTGGCTCGGTGTCGAGAGCATCGTGCCAAAACTGCCCGCCTTGATCCGCACCCAGATCATCAGCAGTGCCGCCATCACAAACATGAACGGCGCTCCGAAGGCCTGCAGGTGGCGAATCGATTCGACGCCCCGCCACACCACAACCATGTTCAGCAGCCAGAACCCGAGAAAACTCGCCCACAGCACACTGTTTTTGCCCGCCAGCGATGGACAGATCACCACCAGCATCGAGTCGATTGCCGTGCCGCCAATCCACGACTGGATGCCGAACCACCCGCAGGCCACGATCGCCCGCAAAATCGCCGGCACATTGGCGCCGCGCACACCAAACGGTGCGCGAATGAATACCGGAAACGGAATGCCGTACTTTGCTCCCGCATGCGCGTTCAACAGCATCGGGATGAGCACGATCAGATTGCCGAGCAGCACAGTGAACTCAGCCTGCTTCCAGTCCATCCCCTTGGCGATGAGCGACGATGCGAGCTGATAGGTGGTGATCTCCATCGACATGGAGAACCACAACGCAATGTAGTTGTAGGTCGTCCAGGTGCGGCGCTCTTGCGTCGTGGGGCGCAGGTCCTGGTTTGAAAGTGACGGATCGTTGACTGACACTGCAGCCTCCGGGGAACGCAACTTTCAAACTAGCCAGGCCCGCACAAAGAAGAAATGATGATTCGGACTTCGCCCGGACAAGGGCTTCAGTCCAGCGCTATACTCGCAGTTCCCATCGAACGAACGTTCGCTCCGGCTTAGGACCGCTGCGGCTGCGGCGCGCACACCGCGCCCTTGGTGCGCTCCTCCCATGTCTCCGCCGGCACTCCCGCATCCACACGCACCATCGTGATACATTGCTCGACCGGGCATACCAACGAACATAAGTTGCACCCCACGCACTCGGTTTCGTCTACCCTCGGAATCCGCTCGATGGCCGTCATATAAGGCCCACGCGGTGCACTTGCCTCCGTCCGCTCCCTCCGGCTCACCGGAGTTACGGCGATTAATGAGCGCGTGTGCGCTTCATTCTGTGCTGGGGTCGCGTGCAGCTCCACAGGCCCATTGATCGGCCCAGTCGAGCGGTCAAGATGAATGCACTGGTGCGCTCCGTCCCAGCAGGCGATGTGGCACAGATCGCATCCGATACACTTCGCCGCGTCAATCCTCGCCACAATCTTGTAGTTCAGGTTCAGGTGCTTCCACTCGGTGACGCGGTTGAGCGAAAGACCCCGGAAGTCTTCGATGCAGTTGAAACCCTTTGTGCGCATCCAGCTCTCCAGGCCTTCGGCCATATCCTCGACAATGCGGTAGCCGTAATGCATCACCGCAGTACAGACCTGCACCGTGCCGCAGCCCAGAAGCATAAACTCCGCTGCATCCCGCCACGTCTCGATCCCGCCGATGCCGGAGAGCGGAAGCGCCGAATCGGGATCTGCCATGACCTGCTGCACCATATTCAATGCGATAGGCTTCACCGCCGGGCCGCAATAACCCCCGTGCGAGCTCTTGCCGTCGACATCGGGACGCGGAACAAGCGTGTCCAGGTCGATACCGGTGATTGAGTTGATCGTATTGATCGCCGAGAGCCCATCCGCACCACCGCGTTTGGCCGCACGCGCCACAGCCCGAATGTCCGTAATATTCGGGGTCAGCTTGACCAGAACCGGCTTACGCGCCTTCTCCTTCACCCAGCGAGTGATCATCTCGGCATACTCGGGAACCTGCCCAACCGCCGAGCCCATACCGCGCTCGCTCATCCCATGAGGACAACCGAAATTCAGCTCGAGACCGTCCGCTCCCGCATCCTCCGCCCGCGCAACAATCTCGTGCCACGCTTCTCGGTTCGAGGCGACCATCAAAGACGCAATCACGGCGTGATAGGGGTAGCGTTTCTTCACCTCCGCCATCTCACGCAGATTCTCTTCGACACTCCGATCGCTGATGAGCTCGATATTGTTGAAGCCCATCATCCGCAAGCCATTCCAATCCGTCGCCGAGTAGCGCGAACTAACGTTGGTCACTGGCTCGCCGATGGTCTTCCATACTGCGCCGCCCCAGCCCGCATCGAAGGCACGCATAATCTGCTCGCCGCAGTTCGTCGGCGGAGCCGATGCCAGCCAGAAGGGATTCGGCGAATCGATACCACCGGCAAATCCGCGCACGCGAATATCAGGCATATGCGGCCTCCGCGATCTTGATCATGGCCAGCGCGGAGCGCTTGCCGTCAGCCACCGCATCCACGACCTCTCGACCGCCGTTCGCACAGTCCCCGCCGGCAAAGTAGCGCGGGTTGCATGTCTGACCTGTCGCCCGATCGGTCTCGATGCGCCCATCCTTGACTTCGATTCTGCACCAGTCGCGCATCAGGTCCGTGATCGGCGATTGACCGATGGCCGGCACAACGAGATGGCAAGCGATGGTGTACTGTGAGTCCGGAATGGGCAGCAGTGTGTGCTCGACCTCGCGCACCTGCACCGTGTCGAGCAGCAAGGTCCCATGCGCATCCTTCCGGATCGCGACAGGCTGCCGCCGCCACAGAAACTGCACCCCCTCGACTTTGGCATGCTCATACTCGAAGTCGAAAGCCGGAATGTCGCTCTCACCGCGGCGATAGAGGAGATATACAGTCTCAGCTCCAAGGCGTCGCGCGGCGTTGGCCGCATCAATGGCCGTGTTCCCGGCACCGATCACAACGACCGTTCCGCCCAACTCGCGAATCCGGCCTGTCTTATAACCGGAGATCAACTCAAGCGCATTCATCACGCCTTCGTTCTCTTCTCCCGGGATGCTCAACTGCTGCATGGCACCCAGACCGATGCCAAGGAAGACGAAATCGAACTCGGATTCCAGAGCGCGCAGGTCATCGGCAGACTCGATCCCGGCGCCAAAGCGAAACTCCACACCCATGCGGCGAATCAGATCGATCTCCTTCAGGCTCTCTGCCGCACGCAGTTTGTATTCCGCAACTCCATATGTGTTCAAACCGCCTGGTAGTGGCCGGCGCTCGACGATCGTCGCACGCGCCCCGCGCCGGCAGATCTCGGCAGCACAGGCAAGTGATGCCGGGCCGGCGCCGATACAAGCCACGTGTAATTGACGCAAGCCGCGCGGCGCCGTCTTCACATCCTCGCCACTGGCATGGAAGAAATCCATTGCATGGCGCTGTAACTGCCCAATACGAATCGGATGGCGTCCCTGCTTGTGCATCACACAAGCACCCTCGCAAAGGATGTCGACCGGGCAAGCGCGCGCGCAACTGCCGCCCAGGATGTTTGCATCGAGAATCCGCAGCGCCGATCCACGCAGATTGCCAGAGGCAATCCGCTTGATAAAGCCGGGGACATCAATGTGGGTGGGGCAAGCAGCAGTGCATGGCGCATCAAAACAATAGAGACAACGGTTAGCTTCGATCGTTGCAGCCTGCGGCGTGAGCGAACGCTTCAGCTCGCTAAACCGCTCGCGCAGTTGTGGATCGTCGGGCAGGGTCTCGAGACTCATCGACTCCTCAAATTCTGTTGCGCCCAGAAACTAGCTCGCCAGCGCCTGCTGCTTTGACTGCCGTTGCCGGCACTGCGTCTGAAGCCTGAATAAGAAAGCTGCGAGCTAAGGCGGACATGGACGGATGACTCCGGGGGAAAATGTATGAGTCTTTGAAGGTAAAGCATCGAATGCACCACCGGCAACGGCTTTGTTACCGGGGTGCCATGGGAATATTGACCTGGTGCTTAGTATTCGATCTTGTTGGGAGCTCCGAGCCACGCGGCAAAGCTGGCCCATGCTTCATCCGCCAGCAACTGCGTTGAGCGGAGCCGGCGTTGGCTCGAATCCTTCCGCATCTCGCCATAGAGGAAGGCATCGTCAAAGCCGGCTCGTGCGGCGTCGGCGGCTGAACAACCGTAGTAGATCGCATCGACCCGTGCCCAATAGGACGCGGCAAGACACATCGGACAAGGTTCGCAGCTTGTGTACAGTTCGCAGCCGGCGAGCGCAAACGTGCCAAGCGCCTTGCAGGCGGCGCGAATTGCATTCACTTCGCCGTGTGCCGTCGGGTCATTGGTCGAGGTAACAGAGTTCGCGCCTTCGCCGACGATCTTGCCGTCGCGCACAATGACCGCCGCAAAAGGACCACCTCTGCCCGAAACAACATTCTCGGTAGCCAGGGCGATCGCCCGCCGCAGAAACTCTGGGTTTGGTAGGCTGGGCATGAAGAGCGGCCTTTGCGGTCCTCGATGCAATGTAAGTCAAAGACAGTATGGCACAGGCCTTCCGTTCAAACCGCGTTCTCACACCCCAAGGCCTGATGCCGGCAACGCTCGTGGCCGACGCAGGGCGGTTCGTCGAAGTGCGGCCGGGGCCCGATTCGATCGGCGACGTGCACGATTTCGGTGATGCCGTGCTTTTGCCGGGACTGGTCGATACGCACGTCCACATCAACGAGCCGGGACGCACCGACTGGGAAGGGTTTGCGACGGCAACGCGCGCGGCTGTAGCCGGAGGCGTGACAACCCTGGTCGACATGCCGCTCAACTGTGTGCCCGAGACAATCAACGTGGTTGCACTCGAAGCCAAACGCGCCGCTGCTCGCGGCCAGGCGTGGGTCGATTGGGCCGCGTGGGGCGGTGTCGTGCGAGGCAATGCCGATTGCATCCGCCCACTCATCCACTCCGGACTTCCAGGATTCAAGTGCTTCCTCATTCACTCGGGCATCGATGGCTTTGCTTGGGTGGATGAAACCGACCTGCGCGCCGCACTCAAACAGTTGCAGGGCACTGGGCTTCCTCTACTTGCGCATGCCGAGGTCGCCGGACCAATTGAAGAAGCAACGCGCGCCCTCAAGGATGCGGGCTCCGATTGGCGCAAGTATTCCACCCACCTCGCATCCAGGCCCGAGGACGCGGAGATCGAAGCCATCGCGCTTCTGATTCGGCTCGCCGAGGAGTTTCGCACTCCGGTCCACATCGTGCATTTGTCGAGTGCCACTGCCCTGCCTCTTATCAAAGACGCGCGTCAACGTGGGGTCCCGTTGACCGTTGAAACCTGCGCACATTACCTGCATTTCGCGGCCGAGGAGATTCCCGACGGCGCAACGGAGTTCAAGTGTGCACCTCCCATTCGCAGCGCCGCCAACCGTGAAAAGCTTTGGCAAGCCCTCCAAAACGGTCTGATTGATTTCGTTGTTACGGATCATTCACCCTGCCCACCGGAGATGAAAGGCCGAGACACTGGACGATTCGACCAGGCATGGGGCGGCATCGCCAGCCTCGGGTTGGCGCTTCCGGTCTTGTGGACCGGCATGCAACAGCGCGGTCTGCCCCTGGAAAGACTGGCCCATTGGATGGCGTTGGGCCCGGCACGACTTGCTGGCCTTACCGGCAAAAAGGGCGCTCTGGCTCCCGGCGCAGATGCGGACTTCGTCGTCTTCGATCCCGAGGTCGAATGGATCGTCACGACCAGCGATCTGCACTTCCGCCACAAGGTCTCACCCTACCTTGGCGCAAAACTCTGCGGCAAAGTGCATGAAACCTGGCTGCGCGGAGAACGAATCTATCGCTGCGGCGAATTTTTTGGCGAGCCGAGCGGGCGGGAACTGGTGCGGCCATGAAGGAACGCGCTCTCCGCGCCATCGCAGAATGCCGGCACATCGCGGCTATGACAGAGGAGCCCGGCCGCATCACCCGCCGGTTCCTCACGCCGCCTACCCGTGAAGTCCACGCGCACCTCCGCGCCCGCATGCAGGCTCTGGGCATGACTGTCCATGTCGATGCCGCAGGCAATCTGCGCGGCCGATCGGCAGTAGCTGGCAGGCGGCTTTTGCTGGGCTCGCACATCGACACCGTGCCCGACGCTGGCGCCTTCGACGGTGTGCTCGGCGTGACGCTGGCCTTGGAATGCGCCGATCTCGCCCGCGAGATGTCCCTGCCGCTGGCCGTGGATGTGATCGCTTTCTCTGAAGAAGAAGGCGTACGCTTCGGCGTCCCCTTCCTCGGAAGTCGCGCTGTTGCGGGTCGCTTCGACCCGGCCCTCCTTGCGCTGAAAGATGACGCCGGCCACACGCTGGCCCAAGCAATTCGTGCCTATGGTCTCGATCCCGACCAGATTCCCGCTGCCGCGCTGGACGAAGAAGCTCTTGGCTTCCTCGAGATCCACATCGAGCAGGGCCCCGTGCTCGAAGCAGAAAACCTGAGTGTGGCCACCGTGACGGGAATTGTGGGCCAGACTAGGCTCACCATCGAGTTCGCAGGTCAGGCCAACCATGCCGGCACCACGCCAATGCATCTGCGCCGCGATGCCCTGGCAGGTGCGGCCGAATGGATCGCGAGCGTCGAGAAGCAGGCTAAGCGCACGGAAGGGCTGGTTGCCACAGTCGGAAAGATCGAGGTCTCGCCTAACGCCGGCAACGTAATCGCTGGGGCCGCCCGCGTGTCCCTCGATGCCCGCCATTTGCATGACTCCGTCCGCCTCGGCGCCGTCGCCGAAATGATTGAGGCCGCGACAACCCTCGCCGAACGGCGAGGCCTGGCCATGCAATGCACGCACCAGTTGGACCAGCCGGCTGTCTCTATGGACGAAAAACTGACTGCATATCTCGCCGATGCAATTGAGATGGCCGGTCTGCAGCAGAAACCAATGCCCAGCGGCGCAGGACACGACGCCATGGTGATGGCTGCGCGCCTGCCCACGGCAATGCTGTTCCTTCGCAGCCCCGGCGGCATCAGCCACCACCCGGCCGAATCCGTCCGAGAGGCAGACGTGGAGGCCTCGCTTCACGTGATGCGTCACTTCCTGCAGCGCCTCTCCGCCGAGATTCGCTAGAATCGAGCAACCGGAAACGCGAGTTTCTTCCTCACGAGGTCGCCCTTTGCACTATTTGGGAGCAACACGAAGCAGCCTGAAGCCGGATCACCTCCTGCAGACCCCGGATACGTTCATTCGCACACCCCTGCCCGGCACGCAAAATGTAGAGTTCGTTGTCCACACCGCTCGGCGCCTGGGCGCCGCGTTCACGCAAATGACGGCCGAGTTTGCGGCGGGAGGAACGCTCGGACCGGCATCCGCGCAGCGATTCGTTTATGTAATCGAAGGTTCTCTCGAACTGCAGGCCGAACGAAAGACGCACACCCTCGGCGTCGGCGGCTTTGCTTATCTTCCGCAAGGTTCGGCGCATCTGGTGCGAGCTTCTGGCAAGGCTCGCGCGGCGGTCATCGAGAAGAGCTATCAGGCTATCCCGGGGGCTGCCGCGCCGCAGGTGGTCGTTGGAGACGAATCTTCCGTCGCGCCCACGCCGTTGATGGGCGACGATGCCCTCCGCGTGCGCTCGCTCATGCCCGATGGCGATGCCTACGACTTTGCCGTCAACACCATGACCTACGATCCGGGCGCGGCGCTCAGCATGGTCGAGATTCATGTCATGGAGCACGGCCTGCTCATGCTCGAGGGCGGCGGCATCTATAAACTCGGCGACTCGTGGCATCCGGTCGAGGCCGGTGACTTCATCTGGATGGCGCCTTATTGCCCACAATGGTTCGGAGCGCTGGGCAAGAAGCCTGCGAAATACCTCATCTACAAAGACTGGCGGCGGCATCCGCTGGAGACAGGGCGATGACTGCGCAACCTACGCTGACCATCGACCGTCTCATCGGAGAGTTGAAGACCCTGGCGGCCATCTCCGAAGCCGAGCCTCCCGTCGTAACCCGCGTCGTATTCAGCGAAGCCGACTTACGCGCACGCACCTATGTCAAGAAACTCTGCACCGATGCAGGCCTCTCCGTGACGGAAGACGCCATCGGCAACACCTTCGCCCGCTGGCATGGCAGTGAGCCCGACCTCCCGCCCATCGCCACCGGATCCCACATCGACGCCATTCCGAATGCCGGGCTCTACGACGGCTGCGTCGGCGTGCTCGGGGGCCTCGAGGCCATTCGTGTTCTCCAGCAGCTCGGATTCAGGCCGAGGCGCTCGATTGAATTGGTCATCTTCACGTCTGAAGAGCCAACACGTTTTGGCATCGGCTGCCTCGGCAGCCGCATGATGGCCAATGTGCTCACGCCTACACAGGCTCGTGCCTTGCGCGACAAAGAAGGGCGCAGCCTCGATGAACTGCGCAGCTCCGGGGGATTTACGGGACCTCTCGAATCCGTTGTGTTGCCCAAGGGGCGATTCCATCAGTTTGTCGAACTGCACATTGAGCAGGGGCCTCTGCTCGAGCAGGAGAAGATCGACGTCGGCCTTGTCACGCACATCGCCGCGCCGGCCTCCATGCGCGTCGTGATCGAGGGCGAGGGCGGACACGCCGGCGGAAAGATGATGCCGGGGCGCAAGGACGCGCTCACCGCAGCCGCCGAGCTGATCTTGGCTGTTGAGAGCGCCGCCAAAAGCACGGGCGCGATGGACACCGTCGGGACCGTGGGTGTGTGCGACGTGTTTCCCGGAGCGGTGAATAGCATTCCGTCGCGTGT
>Ga0335069_10012278_pt1 | contig 12057 bp, 10 predicted proteins | sample Lox_Sample_11_FD_206714 | JGI IMG/M metagenome (GOLD analysis project Ga0335069, IMG submission 206714) | Soil microbial communities from Loxahatchee National Wildlife Refuge, Florida, United States - Lox_Sample_1.1 | ecosystem: Environmental > Terrestrial > Soil > Wetlands | place: USA...
TGAACCACGATGCGTGGACCGGCTCGCCGTCGTGCATCACGGCGAGCGAGGCGGGCTGGGCCTCTTGGACGACGTTCGCGTTGGCGCTGCGTGCCACGGGGAAGAACTCGGCGGGGCAGGAGAGGCGACGCCACCAGTGGAAGGCGTGCCAGCCGCGTGTGGCGCGCATGCCTCCCTTTCGGCACGTGTCCGGGGCGCTCGCCCCACGCGCACCCGACCGCCTGCGCGGACGCGAGCGTGGTCGACGGGCTTTCGGCGACCAGCGGAACGGGTATCCGCGCGGGACTTCCGTGACTCCGGACTAGGGCGGCTGGATGAACTGGCGGACGGTCTCCAGCATGTCCTCGATGAGAAAGGGCTTCGGCAGCGTTGCCGCGGCGTCCATGTCGCTCGCGTAGGCCGACATCACGATCACCGGCACCACCGACAGCTCAGGGTCCTTCGACTGTTCCGCCCGGAACTGCCACCCGTTCATCTCCGGCATCATGAGGTCGAGGAGGATCACGTCCGGCCGATGGAGCCTCGCCTCGGCGAGCGCCTGTCTCCCGTCCGCCGCCCACGATACCCGGTAGCCCTCGAGCCTCAGGATCTCGACGAGCGCATCCCGCATGTCCTCGTGGTCCTCGACCACGAGGACGTTCCTCTGCGTGGCGAGGGCGGGACTCGGCGAATCGGCGGCGGGGGTTGTCATGTCCTGGGCCGGGCACGCTCCTCGACGAATGGCCGACGCCGAGAGCGGCCGAACGCGTAGATGAAGCCCCCGGAGGCCAGCGCCCCGACGAGGAACAAGATGGCGATGTCCGCCAGAACTTCGAAGCGCATCTTCGGCCACTCCCGCCGAAAGTAGAGACGGTCTCTCGATTGACGCCGATCAAACTTCTCTCCCGAACTCCTACCACGAAACGGGGTACCCGAGTCACCCCCTGCGGGGAAATGTCCGTTTCTCTGCTGCGGCGCGCAGGCCGCGAACGGGCGCGCGCCTTTCGAACCGACCGGCGAGCGCCCCCGCCCTCACGCAGTGGCGGCCGGCTCATCCGGGACCGACGGCCTCGGGGAAGACGTGGCCTGCTGTCGAAGGCCGACGCCTTCCCCGAGCGCACGCCGGTGCGCTACGGCGACTTCGCGCCGCCGGACCGCGCCTGCATGCCTGGAGCGAACAGGTCCCCGGCGTTCGGGATGCAGTAACCCGACGAAGCCGAGTACCCGCTCGCGCCGACCGCAGGGAAGACGAAGGTGAGGTCGTCCGCCTTGCCGTCGTGGTTCTTGTCGGTCGGGTTCGCACCGGTGAGGACCGTGAGCGATGGGTGGTCGAAGGGCGCCTGGTCGCACTGCACGCGCGGGTCCGTGAGGGACGTCATGAAACGCACGAGCGCCGAGAGGTCGTCTTTCGTCGGGTCACAGGTGACCTGCCCGTTCGCGTCGCAGTCGAGGAGGCCGAGAGGCTGGGCGAGCCCGGTCGCGTTCGTTCCGCAGTCGCTGGTGGTCACCGGCCAGGGCTGGTTCCCGTCCGGCCCGGAGCCTGAATCGTCGCCGGTGACGCAGGTGCTGCCGAGCGCGTTCGGGTCTCCAGCATAGGTGATGTCCCGGCGGCTCAGGCCGCGGTTGTAGAGCTTCATCACCTGCCTCAGGCTCGAGTATCCGCCCCAGCTGAAGTAGGGCGGGGTGAGAGCGACGTTCCGGAGCCCCGGGATCTTGGAGGCACCGTCGACCTCGAGCTTTGTCACCGTCCCGCTGGCGATGCCCGGATCGATGCTCTGACCGTCTGCGATCGCGCTCTGTAAGAACGGGTCGAGGATGTTCCCGGACCTGTACTGCCGGCCGTAGGACAGCGGGTTACCGTAGTCATCCTTCCCGCCGAGCATGGGGTCGCTGAACGCCGGGCGGATGCCGATGTTGGCGAACCCCAGGTCGCGGATGTCGAGGACGTTGCGGACGTCGGGGACCGGGGCCAAGAACGGCGTGAACGGCGCCCCGGCGGGCTTCGCGACCTCCGTGAACACCGGGCCCCCGTGGCAGAGGGCGCAGCCAACCCCGTTGACGCCGTCCGGCGCCGGCGGCACGCCCGGAAACGGCGGGAAGCGGTTGAAGATCTTGCAGCCCTTCGCGAGCAGCGGATCCACGTTCGGCGAGGCCTCGCAGTCGAAGTTGACGTTGCCGGCGCCAACGACGACGAGGTCCCCGGAGGCGATCAGCGTGTCGTACTCGCTCTGGGTCGAGATGAGCGTCGACTCGTACAGCATGATGGCGATACCCCAGAACATGGAGAAGTTCGTCTCCATCTGGGTGTAGCCCTTCGTGCTCTTCACGAGCTGCCCGTTGACGATGTCGTAGAGCCCGGGCGCGGACCAGTACTTCTTGTCGAAGGCCTTCGCGATGAGGGAGGCGTACAGGTACTGGAGCGACAGCCCGTGGCCGTTCTTGGCGGCGTAAGGCCCGAGGACGCTGTCGTCCGGGGCCACCGTCTGCTGGAGGAGCGGCACGGTGGTGAGGAGCTTCCGGCCCACGTCCCGGAACTTTCGTCCGTTGCAGGACATCTCCTTCGCGCTGACCGGCGGGGCGACGGCCTGTGAGGCGAGGCTCGCGTCCGGGAGCTGCAGGTAGCCGAGCTGGGGCTTGCTGTTCGCGTCAAGGACGATGAGGCGCTTGTTCGGGTCGCCGAGGATGTCCCGCATGCCGAACGGGCCGACGCCGTTGAACAAGTTGTTGGCACGCCCGTCCCAGAACTGCCGGTGGGAGAAGGCCGCGTTGATCACCGATGGGGTGTTGCGCGGCTCCACCTGGCGGGTCGGAAAGGCGCCCGCGTGGAAGATGAGGCCGCTCGCCGGGCCGCAGATGTCGTTCAGGCCGAGCGGGAGAACGCCCTTGAACGCCTGGTCGAACATGCCCTGAGACGAGATGCGGTCGTTCGTGGTTGTGACGATGGCGGAGTTCCGGTTCGTCTCGTCGACGAGGTGGTGCAGCGGGAAGTCGCCATTCGTGAGCACGTAGTTCGAGCCGGCGGGGACGCCCGACGGCATGTAGCCCGCCGGCACGGTCCCCGTATCCGACCGGGTGGAACCGAAGGTGGAGTCGCCGTTCGGGCCTTTCGTGATGTCGTTGAAGCCCGGCGACAGCTGGTTCTTGAGCCGCGTGTCGGCCCCCGCGTGGAAGTGGCACCCCGCGCACGCGACGCCCGCGCTGCCGGCCTGCTGGTCCCAGAAGAGCGCCTTGCCGAGCGCGATCGCCGTCGCCCGGTCCGTGACGATTCCGGTCAGGTCCGGGAGCGAAGGCACCTGTGCCGCGGCAGGCAGCGCCAGTGCGGCGAACGACATCACGGTGAGTCGCGAGATATTAAGAAGTGTGAAGCCGCGCAGACGCGCGTGTCCGGCGGTGATGCCCTCGATCGCCATGTGACCTCCCCCCGAAGAAAGAATGGAACCGACTCCAGGGGGGCAGGATAAGGGACGATTTCGGCGTGTAACGTACCGTGATTCAGGCACTCCCGAATGGGACTGCCTGACTCGGACGATGTACCCAGCTGACTCTCGATAAACGGCTATGAGCGATCGTTTACGGGGACACTGGAACGGGTACAGAAACGCGTCGACCGGCGTCGCCGTCGCCCCTGGGCATCCTCCAGGCGCCGGGCGCGGCGTCAACAGGCAGGCAGACCTGGAGCTCCGGAGCCGCGCGGGCCTGCTCGCCTCCACGAGGTGGGATCCACACGCCCAGGCGCAGGACCTGGCGACTACCGAGGCCGCACGGAGCGCGGCGAAGTCATCTGTCCGGCGTGTGAACCCGAGGTTCAACGCGTCGGCCTACCGCGCGGCCCACGGGGGCGCTCACGATGACTGCGGGCACGCTCCGACGAGACCCGGCAGCCCCAGGTCGCCGGGCTCAGGAAGCGTGGGAGGCGTCGCAGACCAACCCGTTGGGCATGAGCTTCGCGTCGCAAGGTACCGCGTGTGTCGCACCGTCGCCGCAAAGGAACGTCACGTCGAAGCGGCTTCCGCCCGTGCCCTCCAGCTGCAAGCGCTGGCTGGCACTTCCGTCCTTGCACGGTGGATTTGCGAAACTTTGCCGGTGCAGGCGATCCTTGCCTAGGGGGCGGTCGCAGTCGGCGTCGTTGTGCCAGACGACCTCGGTGCAGCCTGCCGTCTGCGAATCGTCGCGAAGGAACCCCACATGGCGCGGCCCGTCCGCCGAGTCGTCCAGGCGATACGACTGGGCGCCCTCCGCGCCCAAGTCCTCCTCCTGGCCGGTCGAATCGTGACCGACGAGCCAAGGCTGATTGAGAAGCTGGAGAACTCCGGTCGCGACCGTCGGATCGAAGACCAGGTAGTAGACTTGGTTGGCATCGCTGGACGAATCAACCGCATTGAAGGCGTAGCGGCTGCCGTCGTCGCCGCTCAGACCTGTCTGCTCCGTCTGAACGTTTCCGTCGAACACGTGGCAGAAAGAGCCCGGCGGGCCTCCCACCACGCAGTCGGGGGCTTCCACCCAAAGGACGCTCTGCCAGACGCCGGATCCGTCCCACGTGCCCTTGGACAGCATGTCCGAGCCGCAGGAATGGCCCTTTTGTCGGAAGACGGTTGCGAACTGCACGACGGCCAGCGAAGCCTTGTCGCTGCCGGATGCGCAGACGTCGCTCGCCCCTCCGCCAGACAGCGCCGAGAAGCCCCAGCCGTCGCTTCCCTGCACGGTGCCATCCACCGTCGCGGTGACCGCGTACTCCACGAGGAAGCGCTTTCCCACTTCGCAAGCCGCCTCGTCCAGAAGGATCGTGTCTCCAATGGGTCCGCAAATGGGGGTGTCGCGAGAGGTGACGAGCACCCAGCCTGCGCCGTCGCCCTGGAAGAGCTTCCACGTCATGCAGAGCCCCTGCTCTTGCGGCAGGCCGGAGACCTTACAGGCGACGCTGACCTGGGAACGCATGCTGCTTTCCGGGGACGCCGAGGATTGAAGCCCGCAGCCTGCGACGAGGCCGGCGGTTGCCGCTGCGACGATGCTCCCGCTATGGCGCATGTCCCACCTCATCCCGACCCGACGGACGCCCCGTTGTGCTCCGCGCCCGGCAGGGGCCCGGACGACGTCCGGGCCCCCCGCCGTTGATGCGAGCCACCCCTACAGGTGCTGCAGCTGACCCCCGGACTGCGAGCACACCGGGTTGGTGAGCGCGTCGTTCGCGGCATTGCAGGGCACGAAGAGGAGCGACGGGGACGCGCAGGAGAACACGGCCATGAACGCGCCGTTCGGGTCCGTGCCGTACCCGCTGCCGCCCGGGATCGTTCCGAGAGCAACCGCGGTGCTCGAGCCCGCGGCGTCGCCATTACACTGTGGGTTCACGTAGGCCGCGGAGATGTTGGTCTTGTTGTGGCTGATGTCGAGCGGCGCGTCGCAGTCGCTCGCGACATTGCTGAAGATCTCCGTGGTGTGGCTGGAGCTCGGGGAGTAGAGGAAGCCCACCGAAGGCTTGGTCGCCGTCCCGGCCAGGTAGTACCAACTGTTGATGGTGACCTGCGGGATCGACGGATTGTACGGGAACAAGGGATCCGTGCCGGTCCCCGTGTTGTGCACCACCCAAGGCCTCTGGATCAGCAAGAGCGAGCCCGATGGCAGCGCGAGCGGATAGAGGAGATACCAGATCTCGGCGCTCGGGCTGATGAGGTTCTGGATGGAGCGGACGGGAATCCCGCCGACGTTTTGGGGTCCACAGGCTCCGCACGTCGACGGGCTGGCGATGCAGTCGCAGCCGTCATAGCTCTTGGTCTGGATCGCGCCGCGGAAGAGCTGGCAGAAGTTGTCGGGAGCACATTCAGCACCCGTCGGGCATGCGCAGCCCGTGGGCTCGACGAACAGCGAGCTGATGAACTCGCCGGGCTGCCCGGCGCCGTTCGGATTGCCGGCAGCCGTGGTGCAGGCATACGTCTGGCCCGTCGCGGCGCTCGTGTCGACGAAGGCGTCGCAGATGTCCTTGTTGCTGAGACAGACCTGGTCGATCTGCACGCCGGGATCGATGGTCGAGACGCCAGCATTCTGGGCGAACTGGACCTCGGCGATGGACGCGGGATCGGCGCTGGACACGCACTGCCCGAACCCCGCCGAACCCGACGACGACGCGAAGATCGGGGTCTGCGTGGTGTTTGCGCTCCCCCCAGCGCACGGCCCGGTGGTGTTCGCAGGAGTCCAAGACCCCGTCGCGTTCGCGCACTCGAAGACGTTGATCTGGTACGTGACGACGAAGAGCTGGTTGCCCTGGCAGATGGCATCCGTGACGTACCGATCCACGCCCTCCGCCGGAGCGCAAACGGTCACGTTCTGCTGGCCCGAGACCGGAGCCCAGGAGCCTCCCGGTTGCCCGCTCCCATTGTTCGGTGCCGAATAGACCGTGTAGGTGAAGCAGAACCCTTCTGATGCGCTGAGGCCCTTGATGCTGACGCCCACCTTCATCGCGGTGGGGTTTTGGGCATGAGTTCCGAATCCACAATGGACGATGAACAGCGTAAGCGCCAACAACCCCAGCACGCCCACGACCTTTGTGTGCCGCATGGCTTTCTCCTCTTCCCGTCCCGTTGACTGCTTGCTCCCGGGCACTCGTTCGAGTGCCCCGAAACGGTCCATGGAGGAGCCAGCCTTCCCGCCCCTATGACAGAACCACCGCCCCCCAAGGCCGTCGCAGGAGACGTTAGCCCCCGTGCCCCTCACTGCGAGCGAAGGCTGTGTACCGTGAATACGTGATCCGTTAGGGGTTCAAACCATCGCGGGCACGCCTTTGGGGCCTGGCCGTGCGAAAGCTCGATCGTTCGGATCGCTTATCGGCCATCACATCGTTCCATGGTCCCGACTCGTTTGGCCCGATGGGGGTGGCCCGCAAGGGAGGGGTGGCCGGTGCCACCCCAGCGATACCCCCCAAAGGCGTGAAGCCGGTGCTCTCGCGTGGACGCCGTGAGAGGGGCGGCGTGCACACGGCCCGTCGACGCTAGGATCGGAAAATTTGACTTACGAGAGGCCTCGATGTGAAGCGACGGCCGAGGCTCGACGGTCTTTCGGAGCTCCACACGCCGCCTCCTTTCGCCTACGGCTTGAGAGAGCCGATATCGCCCCGTGAGTTGAGGCCGTGCGCCCGGGGCGAATGGAAGGAGGGCCACGCGCTCCGTTCCAATCGACGGGTCGAGCGCCCCCGATCTGACGACGGAGCGGAGGTCGAACGACTCGGCGTCGCCGACCGTGCCTTTCCCGTCGCAGAGGAGAGCCTGGGCGAGCTCGGTCGTGATCCCGCCGCCGCACTGCCGCGAGAAGGGGCGAGGTCGGACCGGGACTAGATGACACGCGGGACGACTCGTCCCGCAGAGCCCTCGGCAAGGTTAGGGGGGTGGCCCCGGAGGCGGTGCCCCTGGAAGACCACTGGGGGGGGGTGGCTCGGGAGGTGGGAATCCATTGCCCCCAGGGTGGGAGGGCACGAATCCAGGCGGACGCCGTCTCTCGATCTCCTCGAATCGGGCGCGCTGCGCGGGCGTCAGGATCTCCTTCAGCTCGTTGTGGGTCCTCTCGACGATGGCCTGCATGCGCGGGTAGGTCTCGCGCATCACGGCGTCGATCTCCGGACGGTGCCGCTCCAGGATCGCAGCCGCCCGAGCCTCCTGCTCCGGCGTGAGCCCGAGATCCCGGAAGTGGGGCGGGAGCGCCGAGCGCTCGCGCGGGGGCGGTCCGTGTGGCGTGGCCCATCTGTAGAAGCCCACGCCCGCGACCGCCCCGGCCAGGAATGACCCGAGCACGACGACCGCGGACAGGAGGTGGATCCGGCGGGGGGAGGTTTCAGCGGGCGTCATCGGAGGCTCCCGTGGGGATCGCGAGCTCGGCGGCATCGGGGGCGCGCTCGCGAAGCGCCCACCACGCGGTGGAGGCCACGGGGTCCGCTCCCGCCGCGGCGTCGCCCCGCGAAGCCGAACCGGGCGGGCGGAGCACCGCGGGCGCCCACGCGAGGAGGGCAGCGGCGAAGGCGAGCGCCATCGCCGGGCGCCACCAGGCGACCACCTGGGCCAGGACCGGGTTCGGTCGCCGCCGCGCGGCCGCGCCCCGCGCAGCGACGCCACGGACGATTCGCTCCCAGCGCACCCGATCGCGCGAGGGGTCGAGCGGGGAGAGGTCGATCCGATCAGGATCCACGGGAGTCCTCCTTCGGCGCCGCGTCCGCGAGGAGCGAGCGAAGCGTTCGCCGGGCTTGGAAGAGGTGCTGGCGGCTCATGAGCTCCGAGAAGCCGAGCGCGTCGGCGATCTCGGGGTGCGTCCACCCCTCGAGGTCGTGGAGGAGCACCACCTCGCGCTGAACGGCGGCGAGGCCCGACAGCGCGGAGAGGAGCCGCGCGCGAAGAGGCGCGTTCTCCGCGTGCCCCGGGACCCCGACCTCGGGCGCGGACGCGGGGTCGACCGTCGGGCCGCGCAGCCGCATGCGGTCCACGCTGGTCAGCGCCTGGTTGCGGACGATCTGGAGGAGCCAGCCCGCGAAGCGCTCCGGCTCCCGGCAGCTGTCGAGGCGCTCGAACGCGAGAGCGAAGGCATCCTGGGCCACGTCCTCTGCCTCCGCAGGGTTCCGAACGACGGCGAGCGCGACGGCGTAGGCGGCCCTCAGGTGGCGACGTACGAGCAGGTCGCACGCGGCCCCGTCGCCGGTCCGGGCGCGTGCGACGAGCTCGGCGTTCGATTCCCCAGTTGCCAACGGTCCCCGCTCGACGGCGGGCCCTGGCCCGCCGCTCCGTAGGGGTACACCCATCTAGTGCCCGGGGGGAGGGCCGTTCGGTGCGCAGGCAAGCGCGCCCCCCTCCGGTCCCGTCCGGCAGGTTCCGGTGAGCGTCGACGACCCGAAGGTCACCGTGCACGCCTGGCCGTCGGAGAGGCCATTGCAGGCCTGGAACGCCTCGGGGGGAGGCCCGTGGTGCGGGTGAGGGGGCATGCAAGCGGCCGGCTCGCCCTGGGGGCCCGTATGGCAGGTCCCGCTCACGGTCTGGCCGTCGAGCGTGAACGTGCAGGCGGTGCCGTCGGACAGGGAGGCGCACGCCTGTAGGGCTTCCGTCGGCGGGCCATGCGGGTGGCCCTGCTCCGGGCCGGAAGCGGACTGAGCGCTCACGGTTCCTGAAAGCGCCACGAACGACACGACGAGCGCGACCCTCGAGAACAACTCGCTCTTCACGGTGCACTCCTTCGCGTCGCCGGTGGTTCGAGACTCCCGGGCGCCGTGCGACGCGAGTCGGCGACCCTGCGAGGGGCGAGGGACGCGGCGGCGCGGTTGCGGGGGAGAGCCGGTCTCCAAGACGCCAGGTCGCTTCGTCTCCAGGGAGGGGTCTCTCGAAGCAGCCCCCGGCGCATCGAAGTCCGGCTTTGGCTCCACGCCGCCGGACCCTCTGGCCTTATGACGGTCGCGGGAGGAAAAGCGTTAGGCGTTCCGCGCGGCGGTCACGGAATGCTGCGGGGGCAGCGGATTTCGCGTACGCAGAAGGCGCTGGACCTTCGGGGCCTGAGACGAGCGGCGCCCCTGCAATGACGTCGACAGAGAATTGCGAGCGGCGGTCATCGGAAGGGTCCCCCACGCTTGCCAGGAGCGAAGGCAAGAGCAGCGTTTGACCGGGGACACGATCCCCAGGCCCCGGTGGAGGCAGAGTCAGGGCAGAATCCGGGCCGAAAGCCATGGCTTCTGCAAACCGGACAGGACGGTGAGCGGTCAGGAGAGGCCTACGATTCCGATCTGCGGGCGGAGAATGGTCGACGGAACGAGCGCTGCCAGGAGGTAACCCGGTGCCGCCAGAGACGAAGCGACTCGCTCCCGCCGATTACAGTTACGGTTCCACCGCGGCCATCGTGACCAGCATGGCGCTCGTGGTCGGCTTCGAAGCCGCCGACATCAAGAAGGCCACCATCGTGAGCGGGCTCTTCGTGATTGCCCTGGCCGACAACCTGTCCGATTCGCTCAGCATCCACGTCTACCAGGAGGCCGAGCGGATCGAGCGAAGGAGGGCCTTCGCGTCCACCGTTCGGAACTTCCTCGTCCGAGTGTTCGTCACGCTCTCGTTCATAGCCATCATCGCGATGGTCCCCACCGAGCTCGTCGCCACGTCGGTCGTCGGGTGGGGGACGGTGCTGCTCGTGGTGTTCACGGTCACGCTAGCTCGCGAACGAGGGGTGAGCCCCCTCGGAGAGGTGTGGAAGCACCTCGTCTCGGTGGCGGTAGTCTTGGGCATCAGCCGATTCGTTGGGGTTGCCGTACCGCGACTGTTTCACTGACGCACCGGCTCGGAAGCCGTACCGGCAGGCCCAGTGTAAATGAGGCCAGCCACCGTCGATGGTACGTCGCCAACCACCTTCCGACTTCGCGACGGCCGTAGACCCCAAGGTTAGCGGCAAGTGATCCACGTGTGTGACGGCACCCACGAGGTTGGAGCCTGAAGTGCAAGCTCAACCACCCTCGGAAAGTGACCGGGGTGGAGCTTGGTGGGATGGTTCGTTCGGGTTCCGCAGTTCGACAGGCCGTCCGCCAGGATAGGGTTCGTGCTGGTTCCCGATGCGTCGGGAACCGGGGAAGAGCCCTCCGTCGCCAACTGCTATCATGCGCTTCGCTCGCGCGAAGCCTTACGCGAAGAACGATTCATGGACGGACCGGCTGCGACAGGCGAACGCAAGGCGTCCTGGCCGAGCCAATGGCTCGCCTGGCTCCTCGTTGCCGTCGCCTGTCTCGTCGTCGCGGGTGCCCGCTGGAGATTGCGCGGAGTGCCGATCGAGCGCGACGAGGGCGAGTATGCGTACTTCGGCCAGCTCCTCCTGGCAGGATTCCCGCCGTTCCGCTTGGCTTACAGCCTCAAGCTCCCGGGCACGCAGGCCGCCTACGCGGTGATCATGACCGTCTTTGGGGAGACGCCGGCGGGCATTCGCATCGGCCTATTGTTCGTGAACGCCGCCACCACGGTGCTCGTCTTTCTCCTGGGACGAAGGGTCCTGAACACCGTCGGTGCGGTGGCGGCCGCGATGGCGTTTGCCTTCCTCTCGCTGGAGAGCGCCTTTCTCGGCTCGTTCGCTCACGCCACCCACTTCGTCGTCTCGGCCGCCGTGGCCGGCTTGCTACTCCTCCTGCGAGCCCAGGATTCCGGAAGGCTTCGCCTCGTGCTGGCGAGCGGGGTGCTCCTGGGAGTGGCCATGGTCATGAAGCAGACGGGAATCGTCTACCTCGCCTTCGCTGCGACGTGGCTCGCTTTCGACCGGAGGGCCATGGATGGGCGCCGCCTCCTGGCCGGGGAAGGGACGCTCCTTCTCGGGGCGGCCCTGCCCCTAACCCTGATCGTCGCGTGGGTCGTCGCGGGCGGTACCGTTCGCCAGTTCTGGTTCTGGGTGATCCAGAATGGGCGCGACTACGCGACGAGCCCTTCTGTCCATTACGCCGCGGAGTTGTTCGCCGACACGGCCTCGCGCGCTCTCCAGGAGGCCTGGGTCCTGTGGGCGCTCGTCGCTGCGGGCTTCGTCGCGGCCGCATGGCCTGGCTCCCCCCGCCGGGAAAGAGCGTTCCTGCTAGGTCTCTCGGTCGCCTCGTTTGCCGGCGTGTCGATCGGCTTCTATTACCGGCCACACTATTTCGTCCTGGCACTGCCAGCGGCAGGCCTGCTCGTCGGCGCGCTCGTTCGCTTCGCGGTGGGACGGGCGAAGCCCGAACGACGCCGCCTGGCGGCCATCGCCGCCCTGGCCTTGGTGGTGGCGGGCGGCGCGCAGGTGGTCTGGGAGCAGCGACGGATCTTCCTCGACCTCGGTCCCACCCAGATCTCCCGCACCCTCTCGGGCATGAACCCCTTTCCGGAGGCCCTGGAGATCGCTCGGTATATCGCCGCCCGAACCGGGCCGGAGGATCGAATCGCGGTCTTGGGATCGGAGCCCGAAATACCGTTTTACGCGCGACGGCGCTCCGCGACGGGCCACGTCTACATGTACGGCCTCATGGGACCCGAGGCCGCCGCGCGCGCGATGCAGGAGGAAATGGCCCGCGAGATAGAGGCGACGCGGCCTGCCTATATCGTGTGGGTGCTGATGCCGGTCTCGTGGCTC
>Ga0335069_10012279_pt1 | contig 12057 bp, 8 predicted proteins | sample Lox_Sample_11_FD_206714 | JGI IMG/M metagenome (GOLD analysis project Ga0335069, IMG submission 206714) | Soil microbial communities from Loxahatchee National Wildlife Refuge, Florida, United States - Lox_Sample_1.1 | ecosystem: Environmental > Terrestrial > Soil > Wetlands | place: USA: Florida...
CCGGGAGCGCGGTGCGCTCTTACCGCACCGTTTCACCCTTGCCGGAGGACCGAAATCCGCCGGCGGTCTGCTCTCTGTTGCACTTTCCCTGGGGTCGCCCCCGCCGGGCGTTACCCGGCACCCTTACTTCCGTGGAGCCCGGACTTTCCTCGGCGCGCAGGATGAACCTGCGCACCGCGGTCATCCGGCCGTCTGACAGGCCTTAGGTAGGCCGCCGCCGGGCGCCTGTCAATCGAACCGGATCAACGAAACTGCCCGATGAGGGCGGCCAGTCGCGACGCGGTGTCGCCGTCGAGCCGCCCGTCGATGTTGTCCGGGCGGAAGTGCCGCTGGAAGGCGACCAGTACGCGCGTCGTGTGCGGATCGAGCACGCCCTTGGTCGGCACGTCGTAGCCCCAGGTCGCGAGCATCTGCTGGATGTCGGCGATCTTCTTGTGGCGGTCGTTCGGCCCGAAATTGAAGGTTTCGACGGCGCGGCGGCGGAAGAACCAGCCGCCGCCGAGCTTCGGCCATGCGCCGATACCGGCGCCGGCGAGCCGCTCCCAGTCGAAGAGCTCGCCCGGATCGTCCTTGCGCTCGGGTGCCACGTCGGAATGGCCGATGACGTTGCGCGGCGGAATCGGGTGGCGCGCCACGATCGCGCGCGCGAGCGATTCGAGAGCCGCCATCTGCGCGCGCGGGAATTCGCGGTAGCCGAACTCGTGGCCGGGATTGACCAGCTCGATGCCGATCGACCGGCCGTTGATGTCGCGATGGCCGCGCCAGCACGCCACGCCCGCATGCCAGGCGCGGCGCTGCTCCTGGACAAGATGAAAGATCCGGCCGTCTTCCTCGATGACGTAATGCGCGCTCACCTTGCTGCTGGCATCGCGCAGCCGCGTGAGCGCCGCCTCGCCGGTCGGCATGCCCGTGTAATGCAGCACCAGCATGTCGATCGGCATCCCTGGCGGCCGCGCGTCGTGGTTGGGCGAGCGAAGCTCGGTGATCTTGGCCATGGACGAGTTTTAGAGCATTCGCGCATCGCTCTGGAAGCTCCTGCGCGCTCACCGTCCGGGGAATTTGCTCGTCAGGCCGCCTGGACCGGTTGATAGGGCAGGCGCACGGTCACGACCGTGCCGACGCCCCGCTGGCTGTGGATCTCGAGTGAGCCGCCCATCAGTTCCGTCAGCCGCTTCGTGATCGGCAGCCCGAGCCCGATGCCGGTGTCGTTGCTGGGCAGCTTCGCGACCGAGCGGAGGCGGCGGACCTGTCCGAACGGCTTCATGGCGATGGGCAGGTCCTCCTGCGCCATGCCGATGCCGGTGTCGGCAATGACGAGGATCAGCAGGCCCTGCTCGCTGTCGCGCCGCACCTTCACGGTGACCTGCCCCCCGGCCGGCGTGAACTTGATCGCGTTCGTCGTGAGGTTGAGCACGATCTGCTTCAGCCGGTGCTCGTCGGTGCGGATCAGCGGCAGGCCCAGCTCGACGTCCACGACGAGCTTCACGCCCGCGCGGCTGGCCTGGTCCTCGATCATGATGAGGCTCGTGCGCACCGCAGCCGCAGGGTCGACCGCGCGCATCTCCAACCGGAATTCGGGAGATTCCACCCGCGCCATGTCGAGGACGTCGTTGATCAGCCGCTGCAGGTAAATCGCCGAACCGTGGATGTCGGCCGCGTATTCGCCGTATTTCGCATCGCCCAGCGGGCCGAAGGTCTGGTTTTTCAGGATTTCGGAAAATCCGACGATGGCGTTGAGCGGCGTACGCAGCTCGTGATTGATGCTCGCGAAGAACTCCATCTTCTCGTCACCGCTCGCGCGCGCCTGCCGCAGATCCTCGGCAAGGCAGGTCTCGGCGTCGCGGAGCACGCCGATCGCATCCTCGAGCTTCGCCGTGCGCTCCGCCACCGCCTGCGTGAGCCGCTCGTTCTGCCGCGCCAAGGCCCGCTCGGACGCGATGATCCGCGCCTGATTGCGCACGCGCAGGCGCAGTTCCGTCTCGTCGATCGGCTTGCTGACGAAATCGGCGGCACCGCGGCGGTAGGCTTCGGTGCGGATCTCGCGGCCTTCGATTCCGGACAGGAAGATCGCGGCGAAGCGGCGGTCCGCGCACGCGTTCAGCCGGTCGAGGACCGCGAACCCGTCGAGCACCGGCATCGAGATGTCGAGCACGACGATGTCGGGGCGCATCTGCCGGAACAGGCGCTCTGCGTCCTGCGGCTCGGTCGTGCCATGAATCGCGGCGTAGCCGTCCTTCGCCAACAGCGCCTTGACGGCGCGCACGGTGAAGGCCTGATCGTCGATCAGCAGGAGGCGCGCGTCTTCCGGCCGGGCATCGACCGGCAGACGCGAAGGATCAGATGCACCCGCAGATGAAATCGCACGGTTCATCGTTCATGGCTCGAAGTTCACTGACGCATCGAGTCTCGACGCAAAATAAAATTACGCGCGAGAGGTGAAGGTCGCGTTAAGCGGCCGGACCTCCCAGCCTTGTGACCGGCCATGTACCCGAAGCGGCGTTTTTGCTAGCTTTTACGTCCGTTGAGTCGACGGCAAATCTTTTAAATACGCGCTAATTTGATGCTATCTCGCGTCGCGCGCGACAGGGGTTTCAGGGATGCGCCTCGTCTGGATGGCCGTGACCGGCCTCCTCCTGGTCTCGGACGCGATGTCCGCGGCAGCTGCGCACGCAGCCGCTGCGGAGTCATCCGGCGCCGGCGGGCCTCTGCTGGTGATCCTGCCGCTCACGGTCGCCGTCGTCATTCTGTCGGCAGCCCTGTTCCGCCTGCGGCATCAGCGGCGGGCCGAGCTCGAGCGCATGCGCGATTTCGCGTCGACCGCCTCGGACTGGTCCTGGGAGACCGACGCCGACCACCGCTTCACCTTCACCTCGCGCCTGCACGAGCTCCCTGATTCGGTGATCGGCAAGACGCGCCGCGAGATCGCCGCCGATGCCGGCAGCGACCCGCAGAAATGGGAGGCGCACCACCTGGCGCTCGGACGGCACGCGCCGTTCCGCGACTTCGTGTACTGCATCGTCGGCGATGATCAGACGAAGCGCTACCTCTCGGTGAGCGGCCGGCCGTTCTACGACCGCCAAGGGCGCTTCCTCGGCTATCGCGGCACCGGCACCGACGTGACGGAACGCCACGCCGTGCAGGAGGAGCTGCGCGTCAGCCACGAGCGCTACGACATCGCGGTGCGCCAGGCGGGCATCTGGGACTGGGACCTGACGACGAACCGCGTCTACTACTCGCCGCGGTTCCGCGAGCTGTTGGGCTACGATGAGGGCGAGTTCGACCAGCTCACGTCGGGGTCGATCCGCTGGCTGGTGGATCCGGCGGACTGGAACCGCTGCGTCGACCTGCTGCGCGAGCATCTGCGCGGCCCGGAGAAGCCTTACAGCGCCGAACACCGGCTTCTGACCAAGGACCGCGGCTACCGGTGGTTTCATCTTCGCGGGCAATCGGTCATGGGTGCCGACGGCAAGCCGGCGCGCATGGCCGGCATCCTCACCGACATCGACGATCGCAAGCGTGCCGAGATGCGGCTTGCCGACGCGATCGGCAACATCCCCGACGGTCTCGTGCTGTGGGACGCCGACGACCGCCTCGTGCTGCGCAACGAGGCGATCGTGCGGATGGATCCGGAAATCGGCGAATTGATGAGGCCGGGGGTCAGCTTCGCGGAATTCATCGACACCCGCGTGAAGCGCGGTCGGATCGTCTCCGCGGTCGGGCGCGAGCGCGAATATCTGCGCGAGCGCGTCGAGCGGCACCGGAACGCGACGGGCGAGCCGCTCGTGCAGAAGCTCGCCAACGGCCGCTGGGTACGCCTGCGCGAGCAGCGCACCAGCGAGGGCGGGGTGGTCAGCACCCGTACCGACATCACGACGCTCAAGCAGCGCGAGGCAGAGCTGATCCAGGCCAAGTCCGAGGCCGAGACGGCGAACCGCGCCAAGAGCGAGTTCCTCGCCAGCATGAGCCACGAGCTGCGCACGCCGCTCAATGCTATCATCGGCTTCTCCGACCTGCTCCGCTCGTGCCTCTACGGCGCGCTGAACGAGAAGCAGACGGAATACCTGAACAACATCCACCATTCGGGTCATCACCTCCTCGATCTCATCAACGACATCCTGGATGTGTCGAAGGTCGAGGCCGGCCGTTACGAGCTGTTCGAGGAGACCATCAATCCCGCCGAGATCATCGAATCGTGCGTCACGTTCCTCGACGTGCGGGCGCGCGAGAAAGGCATCACGATGATCTGCGCGTACGACAACGGCCTGCCGCGCCTGCACGTGGATCAGCGCGCGGTGAAGCAGGTCGTGCTCAATCTCCTGACGAACGCGGTCAAGTTCAATGTCCCGGGTGGGCGCGTCACGGTCACGACCCGCCTCGAGCCCGATGGCGCGTACGCGATCGCCGTCGCCGATACGGGGATCGGCATCAGTGCTGCCGACCAGGAGCGCATCTTCATGCCGTTCCAGCAGGCCGACCCGACGGTGAGCCGGCGGGTCGAGGGCACGGGTCTCGGTCTGTGGATCAGCAAGGCCCTGATCGAGCTCCACGACGGATCGATCGCGATCGAGAGCGTCGTCGGCGCCGGCACCACCGTGACCGCGCGGCTGCCGGCGAACCGCGTGCTCGGCCGCGGCCGGGTCACCGACGCTGCGGATTAGTTCTCCGCGGCCCCGGCGTTGCGCTTTCGCCGGGTGTTCGCCATAGTCGCCCTCTCAAAACCGATCTCTAAAACCCACCTGGGGGAGCCCAATGAAATTGTTGCGTTACGGACCGCCCGGCAAGGAGAAGCCGGGCCTGGTCGATGCCAATGGCCGGATCCGCAGCCTCGCGAAGAAAATCAAGGACATCACGCCCGACACCCTGGCGCCCGCAGGGCTCGCCAAGCTGAAGAAGATCAAGCCGGAATCTCTGCCGCTGGTCTCCGGCAAGCCGCGTCTGGGCATCCCGTTCACCGGCATCTCGAAGATCATCGCCGTCGGCCTCAACTACGCCGACCACGCCGCCGAGGCGGGGCTCGCGATCCCCAAGGAGCCGGTGCTGTTCACCAAGGCGATCACCAGCCTCAACGGCCCGAACGACAAGGTGAAGCTGCCGCGCGGGTCCGTGAAGGGCGATTGGGAGGTCGAGCTCGGGATCGTCATCGGCCGCAAGGCGCAGTATGTGAGCGAAGACGACGCGTTGCGCTACGTCGCGGGCTACTGCCTCGTGAACGACGTCTCGGAGCGCGAGTATCAGATCGAGCGCGGCGGGCAGTGGACGAAAGGCAAGAGCTGCGACACGTTCTGCCCGACCGGGCCGTGGCTGGTCACGACCGATGAGATCAAGGACCCGCAGAATCTCAAGATGTGGCTCAAGGTCAACGGCGAGACCAAGCAGAACAGCTCGACCAAGCAGATGATCTTCGGCGTGAAGAAGCTGGTGAGCTACATCAGCCAGTTCATCACGCTCATGCCGGGCGACCTGATCCCGACCGGCACGCCGCCGGGTGTCGGCCTCGGCCACAAGCCGACGCCGGTGTTCCTCAAGGCCGGCGACGTCATGGAGCTCGGCATGGACGGCCTCGGCACCCAGCGCCAGCAGGTCGTGGGATCGTAACTCCGGTCGAGCCCGCGCAAGTGCGGACGGGCCGGCTCATGCCGGCCCGTTTTGCTTTTACGTCCCCGCCACCCGCCGCAGCATCGCCTGATACGCCGCGAACAGCTTCGGCATGTGCACGTGCTTGTACGGGAACATGTCGGCCGGATCCATCATGTGGACGATCATCGCGACGTCGATCTCGAACACCAGGAGCCGGCCGTCGCGGGTTTCGCCGCAGTCGAGCGCGAAATATTCGAGGCCGAGCCGCTGCCACACGTCGCGCAAGGCCGCCTCGTGCCGGCGGCGGAAGCTGGTCTCGAACTCGTCCATCCACCGTGCCTCCTCGGCGCGCTTCTCGGCGCTGCGCGTCATGCCGGCGTTGAGGTAGTGGATCATCCAATGGTCGGAGATCCCCATGTGCGACGGATAGGGCACGCCGTCGATCATGGCGATCCGGTACTTGCGGAATAGGCCGTCGGCGCTGCGATAGTCGACGAATGTCGAGATGAAATAGCCGGGCCGGATGTGGAACTTGAGATAGCGCTCGAGCGCCTCGGGCGCGAGCACCAGTTCCAGGTCCTGCCCGGCGTGCGATTCGAGCGGCCGGATCAGGATGGGAAACGGCGGCTGGCCGGGCTTGTGCTGGCGCAGCTCGGCCGCCAGCCCTTGTGCATTCTCGCGCGTGAGCTTCACGGTCGGCGGCACGACCACGCCGGGCAGGCCGTCGAAGACCGGCGCCATGGTGTCGCGCCCGGTCCGGATGATGCCCGCGGCCTTGTTCACCACCGGGCGCGGCCACGTTGCGAAGCGCCGGTCCAGCTCTTCGAGGAGGCGGTGCGTGCTCTCGGAATAGCCGACCGCGATGACCGCGACGTCGTGCGGCGGAATGCCCGCCGGCAGATCCTCGCCCGCGTCGACATACACCCGGTGCAGCGCGATGTTGGAGCCTTCGAGCATGAACTCCATCGGCGTGTTCGCCATGAAGTCGCCGCGCGCGCAGATGGCGACGGCGGTGAAGTCGGGTGTCGCGGAATTGGTGGGATCGGCGTAGACGCGGCGGACGGCGAGCGCCTGATCCCGCAGCGCGACCGAGGACGCGCGCTCGCCCAGCATCAGCTCGATCTGGCTGAGCTCCATCAGCGCATCGGCGTCGTCGGGGTTCTCGGCGATCGCCGCCCGCAGCGCCTCGCTGAGCGGCCCGAAATCGATGTGGTCGAAGGACATCTGCGAGAGCTGCGCCAGGTTGCGGCGCGGGCCGAAGCTGTCCAACACTGACATCGCGGGTGATCCTGGGCCTTTGTCCCTGCGGCGTGTCTATCAAGTAAAACGCCGCAACAGAAGGAAAATCGGGGTTAGCGCTTGGGGCGTGTCGCGCGCCCGCCTCCTGGCGCCCGGCGCGCGACCTCGGCCGCGATCGCGGCGACCGCCTCGGCGGCCGGGCTGTCGACATTCGCCGGCCAGCTGGCGACGAAGTTGAGATCGGGGATCTTTTCGGCAACCTGCACCACCCGCAGCGTCTTCGCCGCCAGCTCGGCGCGTACGATCGCCGGCGGGATCACGGCGACGCCGAGCCCGTCGAGAGCCAGGCGCACCACGGTCGACAGCGAGGCGCTCGCGTGCAGCCTCACCGGCGGCAGGTCGGGGCGGTTGAACACCTCGCGAACTTCGATATAGGGCTGGGTGTTCTTGGAGAACGTGATGATCGGCCATGCGGCGAGGTCGGCCAGCGTCACCGTGCGGCGCGGCCATTTGAGGGCGGCGCTGGCGACGAAGCCGACCCCGTAGCGGCAGAGCGGAAGGTTGCGTATCGCAGGCGCCGCGAGCGGCCCCAGCATGAAGGCGAGGTCGATCTGCCGAGCCAAGAGGCGATCGCCCAGATTGGGCGAGGTGTCGACCTCGATCTCGAGGCCCAGATGTGGATAGCTCGAATCGAGGCGCTCGATGAAGCGCGGCAGCCAAGTATGGACGATGGTCTCGGAGACGCCGAGACGCAGCACGCCGCGCAATGCGGCCTTCTCCGACAGCGCGTGCAGCATCTCGCCGCGCAGGCGCAGCAGCTTCTCGGCGTACGCCAGAAGCTCGCGGCCGGTGGCCGTCAACGTCGCCGCGCGCTTCTTCCGCTCGAACAGGCGCGTGCCGAGCTCCGTTTCGAGCTGGCCGATGCGCTGCGACACCGCCGGCTGGGTCATGTGCAGGCGCCGTGCCGCGCCGCGGAAGCTGCCGAGATCGGCGACGCAGGCAAAGGTGTGCAGGGCTTTGAATTCGACCATTCGATCCGATAAATTTAATTTATCAGTATATATCAAATTAATCGATTAGACCGAATTCATCCGGGAGGTTAGAAAAGCTCATGTCCACCCTCGCTCCGTCTCCGTCCTCGAACCACCCCCTCGACACCGGCCTCGCCGCGCGCCTCGCCTATCGCGGCGGCTTTGCCCCGGCGAACACCGCCGGTGTCGCCAAAGGATATGTTCAGGGCAACCTCGCCATCCTGCCCAAGGCGCTGGCGGACGAGTTCCTGCGCTTCTGCCAGCGCAATCCGAAGCCGTGTCCGGTCATCGGCATGTCCGAGCCGGGCGATCCTGCCATCCCGTCGCTCGCCGCCGATCTCGACATCCGCACCGATTTGCCGCGCTATCGGGTGTGGAAATCGGGCGAGCTGGTCGACGAGCCGACGGACATAAGCCGCTGGTGGCAGGACGACTTGGTCGCCTTCGTGCTCGGCTGCTCGTTCTCGTTCGAGGAGGCGCTGCTCGATGCGGGCGTGCCGCTGCGCCACATCGACACCGGCGCCACCGTCCCCATGTACCGGACGAACGTCGCTTGTGCCGCGGCCGGCCGGTTCTCGGGGCCGATGGTCGTGTCCATGCGGCCTCTCAAGCCGGCCGACGTCATCCGCGCGGTCCAGATCACCTCGCGCTTTCCCTCGGTGCACGGTGCTCCGGTGCATGTCGGGCTGCCGCATCTGATCGGCATCCGCGACATCAAAAAGCCCGACTGGGGCGATGCCGTCGAGGTCCGCGAGGACGAGATGCCGGTGTTCTGGGCCTGCGGTGTCACGCCGCAGGCCGTGATCGCCGCGGTGAAGCCAGAGTTCGCGATCACGCATGCGCCGGGAGCCATGCTGGTCACCGACCTTATCAACGCCCGGCTGGCGGCGACCTAACCTTCAACGACGGGGGACAGATGTTCGACTGGATGCGCGGGTTCGCACCCGAGGAACGGCGCACGTTCGTGGCGGCGTTCGGTGGCTGGACGATGGACGCCATGGACTACATGGTTTTCAGCTTCGTCATCCCGAGCCTCTTGACCCTGTGGAAGATCAGCAGCGGCGAGGCCGGCCTGCTCGCCACGGTGACGTTGCTGATCTCGGCCTTCGGCGGCTGGATCGCCGGCGCGCTCGCCGACCGGTTCGGTCGCGTGCGGGTCCTCCAGTTCACCATCCTGTGGTTCGCGATATTCACCTGTCTGAACGGCTTTGCCACCGGCTTCGGCACGCTGTTCACGACCCGGGCGCTGCAGGGCTTCGGGTTCGGCGGCGAATGGGCCGTGGGATCGGTGCTGGTGGGTGAGATCATCCATGCAGATCACCGCGGTAAGGCGGTCGGCACCCTGCAGAGCGGCTGGGCCGTGGGCTGGGGGATGGCCGCGGTCTTGTACGCACTGTTCTATTCGATCTTGCCGGAGGAGATCGCCTGGCGCGCGCTGTTCTGGGTCGGCTTGGCGCCGGCGCTGCTCGTCTTCTACGTCCGCCGCTACGTGCCCGAGCCGGAGATCTTCAACCAGACGCGCCGCCGCATCGCGACCGGCGGGCGCAGCACCTTCCTCGACATCTTTTCGCCGCAACTCCTGGCCACCACGGCCTTCGCCTGCCTGCTCGCCACGGGTGCGCAGGGCGGCTACTACGCGATCACGACCTGGCTGCCGACCTTTCTGCGCACCGTGCGCAAGCTCACCGTGCTGAATTCGAGCGGCTATCTGGCCGTGATTATCATCGGCTCGTTCGCGGGCTATTTGACCAGCGCCTGGCTCAACGACCGCATCGGCCGGCGCGCGAGCTTCGCCCTGTTCGCGGTCTGCTCCGCCGTGACGGTGGTCGCCTACATGGTCCTGCCGGTCAATGACGCGATGATGCTGGTGCTGGGCTTCCCGCTCGGCTTCTTCGCCTCGGGTATCTTCAGCGGCATGGGGCCTTTCATGACCGAGCTCTTCCCCTCCCGTGTGCGCGGCTCGGGCCAGGGCTTTTGCTACAATTTCGGGCGCGGCATCGGTGCCCTGTTTCCGACCCTGGTCGGGTATCTCAGCGCGTCGATGGGGCTGGGTGCCGCGATCGGCCTGTTCGCGGTCATCGCCTATGGCCTCGTGCTCGTCGCTGTGGCCATGCTCCCCGAGACGCGCGGCAAGCAGCTGCTTGCCTATGAGTGACTTGCGGATGAGTGATCGGGGCGGCATGGTCTGACGCACATGGCGGATACAGGCTCGATCACCTCCGGCTGGCAGTTCTGGATCGACCGCGGCGGCACCTTCACCGACGTGGTCGCGCGCCGGCCCGACGGTGCGGTGCTCACCCACAAGCTGCTCTCGGAGAATCCCGGCCGCTACCCGGACGCGGCCCTGCAGGGCATCCGCGACCTCTTGTCGCTGTCGTCAGACGCATCCCTGGCCGGCGGGCCGATCGAGGCCGTGAAGATGGGCACCACGGTTGCCACCAACGCGCTCCTGGAGCGCAAGGGCGAGCGCGTGGTGCTGGCGATCACGCGCGGCTTCGCCGACCAGCTCCGCATCGCCTACCAGAACCGGCCGAAGCTGTTCACGCGGCGCATCGTGCTGCCCGAGCTTCTGTACGAGCGGGTGATCGAGATCGACGAGCGGCTGAGCGCCGAGGGTGAGGTCCTGCGGCCGCTCGATGAAGCGGCCGCGCGGCGCGGCCTTGAAGACGCGTTCAAGGCGGGCTTCCGCGCGATCGCGATCGTGCTGATGCACGGCTACCGCTATCCCGACCACGAGCAGACGCTGGGCGCGCTCGCGCGCGAGGTAGGATTCACGCAGGTCTCGATCTCCCACGAGGTGAGCCCGCTGATGAAGATCGTCGGCCGCGGCGATACCGCCGTCGTCGACGCCTATGTGTCGCCGATCTTGCGGCGCTACGTCGACCGTGTGGCCGGCGAGCTGGGCGGCACGCGGCTGATGTTCATGCAGTCGAACGGCGGCCTCGTCGATGCGCGCTTCTTCCAGGGCAAGGATTCGATCCTCTCCGGCCCGGCCGGGGGCATCGTGGGGGCCGTGCGCACCTCGACCATGGCCGGGTTCGACAAGATCATCAGCTTCGACATGGGCGGCACCTCGACCGACGTGGCCCTCTACAACGGCGAATACGAGCGCGCGTTCGAGACCCTGGTCGCGGGCGTGCGCATGCGGGCGCCGATGATGCGGATCCACACCGTGGCCGCAGGTGGCGGGTCGATCCTGTTCTTCGACGGGGCGCGGTTCCGCGTCGGGCCGGAGAGTGCCGGCGCCAATCCGGGCCCCGCGTGCTATCGGCGCGGTGGACCCTTGTGCGTCACCGACGCCAACATCCTGGTCGGCAAGATCCAGCCCGCGTTCTTTCCCAAGGTGTTCGGCCCGAACGGCGACCAGGCGCTGGATGCGGACATCGTACGCCAGAAGTTCGGCGAGCTCGCCGGCCGCATCGAGGCCGCGACCGGCGAGCGGCGCAGCCTCGAGGAGATCGCCGACGGGTTCCTGCGCATCGCCGTCGAGAACATGGCCAACGCCATCAAGCAGATCTCGGTGCAGCGCGGCTACGACGTGACCGGCTACGCGCTGAGCTGCTTCGGCGGCGCCGGCGGCCAGCATGCCTGCCGCGTCGCCGACGCGCTCGGCATGACGACCGTCTTCATCCATCCGCTCGCGGGCGTGCTGTCGGCCTATGGCATGGGTCTCGCTGACCTGCGGGTCATGAGAGAAAAGGCGGTCGAGGCGCGGCTTACGGATGCGCTGATGCCGGAGCTTGAGCGCACGCTCGAAGCACTCGCCCAGGACGGCCACGCCGAAATGCGTCGGCAGGGAATCCCCGCCGACAAGATCGAGGTGCAGCGCAAGCTGCACCTGAAATACGAAGGCACCGATTCGGCGATGGTGGTCGATTTCGCCGCGCGCGCCGAGGCGGTCGCCGCCTTCACGACGGCGCATCGCCAGCGCTACGGATTCATGATGGCCGACAAGGCGGTGATCGTCGAAGCCGCGGCGGTCGAAGTCATCGGCCACACCGAGACCGCCGACGACCCGGTCAAGGGTGCCGCGGGCGAGCGCCCAGCACCCCCGCCTCTCGCCCGCGCGCTGATGTATGCCGGTGGTGCGACCCACGACACCCCGCTTTACGGCCGCGATACGCTCGAGCCGGGCATGCGCCTCGCCGGCCCGGCCATCATCGCCGAGAAGAACGCGACAACGATCGTCGAGCCGGGCTGGACCGCCGAG
>Ga0335069_10012280_pt1 | contig 12056 bp, 7 predicted proteins | sample Lox_Sample_11_FD_206714 | JGI IMG/M metagenome (GOLD analysis project Ga0335069, IMG submission 206714) | Soil microbial communities from Loxahatchee National Wildlife Refuge, Florida, United States - Lox_Sample_1.1 | ecosystem: Environmental > Terrestrial > Soil > Wetlands | place: USA: Florida...
GGCCATGGGCGGCGCGTCGGTTCTGCCGCGATCGGCCTGGGCCACCGGTTGGGGCGATATTCCCGCGGGCGTCTGGCCCGCTGCCTACCAGCCGAAGAAGGTCCTGGAGATCTTCTGTTACAGCGGCATGTCGCCCTGGGAGACCTTCTGGGTCTCCGAGGACACGGCCGCGACCAAGAACTGGAGAAACTTCCAGGCCGACGTGCAGGGGCTGCATTGGCACTGCGCACCGGATTCCGCCAGCCCCAGCGACGAGACCAATTCTTTCGCGACGGATCAGGGCGGCACGCCGGTCTTCTGGGGTCCGTCAACCAAGCCGCTGTGGCGCGCAGATATCTTCGGCCGCGCGCGTATGGTGACGATCGCCCACGATCTTCAGCCGCATGAGGCGGCGACCCCGCTGGCGCTGACCGGCCATCGCCTCGGCAATCCGCGCCTCGCCGGCAAGGGTGCGGCGATCCAGCATCGCCAGATCAGCCTGATGCCGCGCGCCGTGCCTTATTCCTTTGTGCTGGTGCCGGACGATATCGGCGGCTTCCAATTCGCGCAGGTGGCCGCGGTTACCAACGGTATGCATCCCGGTTACGCGGTGCCGATGCTGATCAAGATCGGCGACAGCTCCTTCCAGACGCTGTTGCAGCGCAGCCAGATGACATCCGAAGCCGATCATCTGATCGCGACCTACCAGGGCATGTATCGCGACCGGCTGCGTTTCCAAGGCATGGGCGATGCCATTCGCTCGGCGGGCTTCACGTCCTACGACACCGCGGTCAACTTCCTGCTGAACGCCGACCAGCTGGATACGCTGCTTGGCGGCAGCGTGCTGACGGTCGGCAACGGCCGTATTTGCGGGACCGACGATCCAGCCGAACCGGCGCAGGCGCCGAACAAGACCGCGACGGCGCTTGAGGTCGCGACCCTGCTGCTGACCACCGGCCAAGCGGCCTATGTCGGTGTCTTGGATGGCGGCGTGACGAGGGTAGCCGGCACGCCCTATGACACCCACTATCCGCATCACGTCGAGACCGTGTCGTCCAACATGTTCAACCTTTGCCGCAACCTGGCGGCGCAGATCGACGCCGCGGATCCGACCAAGCTCAATCTCGATGACGTACTGATCGTCATCCATTCCGAGTTCGGCCGCACACCCACGGTGGGCGGTCTCACAGGGCGCGACCACTGGCCCTACGGCTATGTGGCGATCCTGATCGGCGGGCCGATCGCGAGCCGCGGCATCGAGGGCCATCTCGACGGCGCTTCGAGCATGCCGAATGCGGGCAATGACTACAGCCCGACCGACGTGCATGGCGCGGTCCTGCTGGCGGCGGGCATCGATCCGTTCGCCTCGGAGAACTTCGGTGTCCAGGAATTCACCACAAACGTGAATGATGGCACCGAGCAGGGAACGCGCCTCAACCTCAAGACCAAGATTCTCGGCGCTTAAGTCGCCGTCCGAAACCGCGAAGAGGGCCCAGCCATGAATCGCGTGCTCGCTCCCATTTTTTCCCTGCTCGCGGCGGCGAGCGTCTGTTTTTCCCTCGAGGGCTGCATGCCGAGCCCGCCCGCGGACGACAACGGAGACGTCTCCTTCGTCCGCCAGGCCGTGCCGCTGCTGCTCGGACGCAAGCCGAAGGGGGCGGAAGAGGTCGCGCTGCTGGTTGATATCGCCCAGCTCGAAGGCCGCGAGGCGGTGGTCCGCATGCTGATGGAGCAGCCGGAATTCGTCTCCCACTGGACCGATGTCCTGGTGGACGATCTGGCACTGCAGCGGGAAGGGTTCCGGGTACAGTCGCCCGACTGTTTCGGCGATCCTAAACGCGCCGCGACCTCCCCGGATCTCGCAAACTTCATCTCCGCCAATGCGCCGAGCGCGACCGCGCCCGGCGGCGCGTTCAATATGACGGACGTCATTCGCTCGGCGATCGTCGCCGACGATCTCTCGGCAGTATACCGCAGTTATGCATTCCCGCTCGCCTCGCAACGAGGGCTTCAGTCGGATTTCCTTCGGCCGGGCAATGTGGGTGACGCCTTCAACCATATTTATTTGAACCACCAGCTCGCCTGCTTCGCCTGTCACAACAGCGAATTCTCGACCACCAACGGCCTCGGCTGGGACCGCACCTTCGCCGTTCCGATCCAGCTCGAGAATGCCGTCTACGGGGCAAACTTCACCGATCCCGCCGGCACGCAGGATTCGACCTACGGGATCTTCCGCGGTGATCAGTTCTCAGGCAGCACGCAGCCCTGGGGCATCGCCCCGAGCTGCGGCATGATCAACCTCGATCTCTCCGGTGGATCGTCCGTCCCCACCACTTTCGCCGGCGCGAGTGGCGACCGGGTCGGCCTGGTCGATCTCTCTGCGCAGTTCAGATCGGGGTACCAGGCGCTGAAGACGACCGGTCTGCAGCGCACGTCGGTGCCAGGCGACAACCCGACCGTACCCGGCGACCAGGGCTATGCCTACATGACCGGCCTGACCGTGGCGGAGAACGTCTGGGACGAGCTGATGGGCTCGAAGCTCACCATTGCCAACTACTATCCGCGCAATCCGGATCAGCGCAACACGCTGTGGAACATCACCGAGTTCACCTTCACGCAGTCGGGCTGGTCGCTGAAGGACCTGATCGCCCGGATCATGACCACGCAGTACTTCAACCGGCGCGCACCCGATACCGGCGGCGGGACGACGGCCTTTCGTCTGCAGATGATCTTCGACCCCTGGGTGGCGCATGATCCGCGCGTGCCCGATCCGATGCCCGACCCGAAGGAGCACAACAACGGGCAGGGCGAGCTCATCCACCGCTATGCCCCGAGCAGCCTGTTCCATTCGGTGGCCGTGGCCCTTGGCTGGCCCGAGCCGCAGCGCTTTCCCGATCCGGTCGCCTATCCGAACATGGCCCTCGAGAAGGCGATCGGCCAATACATCTCGGAATCCCAGCAGGGCACGCAGGGTGTCGATTTCCAAGGCCTGTTGACTTGGGAATCGCAGCTCGGCACCTGCCAGAAGCCGGCCGGCGTCGGTACCGACTGGGTCGACCAGATGATCGCGGCGATGCCGGGCTTCGATGCCGCCAATCCGGGCTTCCCGCTCACCTTGGCGGACATCACCTCGACCACCAAGGACTGGCTGATCGGCGACGGGAGCATCGCGGCCGTTGCGCCAATGGCGCCCGACCCGGCGCATCCGATCGACAGCGAGCAGTTGGCACTCTTCAATCTCTATGGCGCCTCGCTCAACACGACGGCGTCCACCGTTCCCAACCTGGCACAGAAGGTGCGCCGGCTCTGCGGCGTGCTCCTGGAATCTCCGCGCTTCATGCTGGGTGGCATCGAGCCCAGCACAGGACTCGTGACGCCGCGGCTGCGCGTCTGCACTGGTGCGCCCTGCACCTATGCCGAGATGTGCCAAGCCTATCGCGCGACCCTCTCGAATATGGGTCACTACATCGACTGCGGCAATCATGTGGTTCAGCCGGGATCGCCGCCGCTCCAGATCGTCGGCTATCCGTTCCACCAGATCTGCCCCCGTGGCGACTGCCTTCTGATCTCATCGAAGGCGGTGCTGATCTGCGAGCGCATGCCGGATCTCTGCAAATTCGCGACGAAGCAGCCCGATTTCCCGCCGACCCCGGAATGCGGTCCGGTGTCTTGCCCGGCGCCCTGGTTCGACATCCGCCAGCCGATCATGTTCGTGGCGACGGCCGACGGCGCCAAGGTGACCGTGGCGAAGGGGGTCACCATTCGCACCGCCGACGGGAAGGACTACAAACCGATCGATCAGGGCGCTGTGCTCCAGGCCGGTGACCTGCTGCGCATTCCGCCGGGCGCCGTGTTCGAGGCGCGGAGTGCCGGCACGTTGTTCGCGACGCCCAAGGACGGCATGGTCTCGAAATTTACCCTCGCGCAGCCGCCGATCGATCGCGAGTTCCTGGATGCGGTCGATGCCGGCAGGCTCATCACCGCTCAAGCCTTGCTCAAAGCCGGCGCCAGCGTCGATGCCCGCGATAGATACGGTCAGACGGCGCTGATGAAGGCGACCAACGCGGGCAACCTGCCGATGATGTCGCTGCTGTTGGAGAAGGGTGCCGCACCGGCGGCGCAGGATAGCCGCGGCCTCTCCGCGGCGGACTATGCCTCGATCGGCAAGCAGTTCTTCGCGGGTCAGCTGCTGGCGCGCAAGAGCGTCTTCCCGCAGTCACTCGACGCGCTCGGAAAGGCCCCGCCGCTGCAGGAGGCGCCATGGCTCTTCCTGGTGACGAGTGCCGCGCCGCCGCCAGCGCCGCCGCAGAGCGGTCCGCTGAACGGGCGTGACGCCTGGATCTTGACGCTCAACGGCACGCTCGCGACGCATGCCAAGGACATCGGCGAGATCCAGGAACTCTGGAAGAAGACCGGCTTCCGATTCCGCGGAGAGGCGGGGCCGTTGCCCGATGCCAAGGCGGCCCAGGCCGCGGTCGACCGCTACATGAAGCAGGACTTTGCCAAGGAGCATCCGAACGCTCTGCTGAAGAAGGCGCCCTGACCATGCCGAACCCCAGCTACTACTTCACCCTCTTCAAGAAGTTCCAGGTGCTGGGCCATGTGCCGGAGGGCAGCAGTCATGGCGCTGCGGGCGGCTTGGGGGGATTCGATCTGACCACGCCGGCGGACGTGTTCGCCGCGTCCAATCGCGGGACGCTGCTCGGTGCCAACAACACGCCGTCCAACAGCCCGCTCTGGGCGGTCTTGAACGCGCGCGCGATGGGAGCGGGCTCGGTGAATGTCGGCGGAGTCAGCTGGCCCGCCATGCCGCTCGGCTCGCCACCGGCTTGGAGCGAGTTCCAAGTGTCAGCGCCGGCGCCCAAGCTGGTCGCGGTGTTCGGCGACTGGATCTCGGCCGGCAAGACGAACGACACGCCGAACGGCGTCATCGGCACCGAGCCGGGGGCGATCGGAGCCCGCGATGCGGGGATCGTGCCTTTCGTCTGCAGCATGCCCGGCGATGACGGCGTGCGGCCCGGTGCGGTGCCGGCAAACTACTGGGCGACGTCGCTGATATTCCTGGTCGATCCCTCTAACGGGAACACGGCCCATCCCGCGGAGCTCGGTGCGTCGAGCGAGTACTACCTGACCGCGGTGGTCGGGAACCGCGGCAACACCGCCGGTGGCCGGTTCGCCAGCCCCGCGGCGGAGAAGCTGGAATCCGCGGGCTGGGTCATGGTCTGGAACAGCGGCATGAGCCCGGCGGTGCAGCTCCCGTCGCTCTCCAATCTCGATGTGAATTCCATCGACGGCATCTATGAGCCCTATTTCCTGAAAGCGGGCGCCTATGACTTGGTCGGCTTCCGCCTCAACGTGCAGACGGTGTTCAACGGCCTGGTGGCGGCGATCGCGGCCAGCGGCGTCGATCTCGGCGGAATGACGCCGGAGGAATGGGTCCACGACCAGGGTGCCCATCTCTGCGCCAAGGTCCTGATCCGCCGGGAATCGCAATCCTGGCCGACCCTCGGCACCACGCCGATCATGGATCGCCGCATCGCGCAGAAGAACCTGGCGCCGTTCGCGATCGATGTCGCGGTCACGAATCCGGATCCCGACATCACCTGGCGCAACTTCATGGTCGGCGACCCGATCCAGTTCCTGGTCGGACCTGATGAGGACGGCGACAAGGCCGCTGCTGCTCACATCCTGACCTTCACGGCTAAGTTGCCGGAGGATGCATTCCGCCTCTACCTCGCGATTCCCGTGCGCAGCTATCGGCGCTGGGTCGAGCAGGGCGCGCAGAAGGGCTGGAAGCTTGTTCCGCCGGAGGAGGCGGCGAAGCTCCATCCGCCGTTCCAGGAGGCCGTCGTCTTCATGCTCGAGGGAAAGGAAGGCATGATCGAGCTCCCGCCGCTCGGCCGGGAGTTCCTGGCGATGTCCCTCGGCATCCAGTATCGGCGCAAGTCGTTAAAGGTGGGCGAGCCCGGCGAGATTGTGGTCCGCCAGGAGACCCTGCTGCCGCGCATTGACCGCGCGCGCAAGACCTGCGAGATCGGGCGGGAGATCGTCGGGGGCTTCACCTTCACCCTCGACGTCCACGACTCCCGGAAAATCGCCGACTGGATGAAACGCCGATAGCTTGGGCTTACGCCGCCTTGCGCTTCGCCAGGAAGCCGCCGATCCGCTTCATCGCCTCACCGATATTCTCGATCGAGTTGGCGTAGGAGATGCGCAAGTAGCCTTCGCCGTAGGCGCCGAAGCTGGTGCCGGCGATCGAGGCGACGCCCGCCTCGTCGAGCAACGCCACTTCCAACGCCTTCGACTTGAAGCCGGTGCCCTTGACGTTGGGGAAGGCATAGAAGGCACCCAGCGGAGTGATGCAGGAGACGCCGGGCAGCCTGTTCAATTCCGCGACCACGAACTTCCGGCGCTCGTCGAACGCCCTCATCATCTTGTCGATCTCGCCGCGCGGCCCCTTGAGGGCCGCGATGCCGGCCCACTGGGCGGCGGCATTGACGCAGGAATGCACGTTGATGCAGAGCCGCGTCGCATGCTCGATCAGCTGCTTCGGCCAGACCGAGTAGCCCATGCGCCAGCCGGTCATCGCATAGGTCTTCGACCAGCCGTCCAGCATGATCAGCCGATCGGCGATCTCGGGATACTTCAAGAGGCTGGTATGCACGTTCCCGTCATAGAGCATCTCGGAATAGATCTCATCCGACATGATGGCGACGTCGGGATGCTTGGCGAGGCCGGCGACCAGCTTGTCGATCTCGGCCTTCTGGCAGATGCCGCCGGTCGGGTTGGCGGGCGAGTTGACGATGATCAGCCGCGTCTTCGACGTGATGCGCGAGAGCACGTCCTCGGCCTTGAAGCCGAAGCCGTTCTCCTCCAGGAGCGGCAGCGGCACCGGCGTTGCACCACTGAACTTGATCACGCTTTCGTAGATGGGAAAGCCGGGATTGGGGTAGATGATCTCCGCGCCGGGCTCGCCGAACATGATGATGGCGAAGTACATCGTCACCTTGCCGCCCGGCACGATCAGCACGTTTGTCGGATCGACATTGACGCCGTGGCGCCGATGGAGATCGGCGGCGACCGCCTCACGCACCTGCGGGATACCGTTGGCCGGCGTGTAGCCGTGATGCCCGTCCCTCAGGGCCTTGATCGCTGCCTCGACGATATGGGCCGGAGTCTGGAAGTCGGGCTGGCCGATCGACAGGCTGATGATGCTCTTGCCCTGGGCTTCCAGCGCCTTGGCGCGGGCCAGCACTTCGAACGCGGATTCGGTACCAAGGCGGCCCATGCCGCTCGCCAGATGAAGCATCTCGTTTCCTCAGGGCTTAAGGGGTTCGCGATGGGCCGCGAGTGTATCCGAAGGCCGGGGCGGGGGAAGGCGGAAGCCGACGGAAAATTGCACGCCGACGACAGGCCGCGGCCCGCGCGGGACGGGGTGATGTCGCTTGACGGGGGTGAGCCCCTCGGTTAAATCCGCCCGGCGACGAAAAAGCGATGGCGGGCGTAGCTCAGTTGGTTAGAGCGCCAGGTTGTGGTCCTGGATGTCGCCGGTTCGAATCCGGTCGCTCGCCCCATCCTTCCGCATAGCTTCCCATCCTCGGATTCAGCTGCTGCGCGCCTCGATTACGGCCGCTTCTGCTAAATCGATTCACCCGACGTTTCACGCATTCCGCCGCAACATGGAACGACCAGCCTGTCACAACCTATGAGTGCGGGAGTCGCGAACGGCGCGGCTTTCAGCATGCAGCGCAGCATCGGTCCGTAACAAATCGATGAAGCCGGGCGGCGCGTTATAGAAAACCCATAATGGCCAACATTGTTGCCATAATTCGGGAATTCGGCGCGTGACTCGTATTCGTATTGCCGGTACCGTCGCCGCTCTCTGGTCGCATGATCGAATCCAGAGCGAGCAAGCCGAGGAGCACAGTCCAAGTTCTGGGAGGGACAGGCGCCGTTAGGGCAGCTCAGAAAACACAGGGGACGCTACACTTCAAAGAGGCAGCCGCAAGGCCGCCTCTTTTTGATTCCGAATTTCTGAATTCCGAGGACTAGTACTGCATCCCGTTCTTCGCCGCCGCCATCCAGGCCGGCTTCAACTTGGCGATCTTCTTATAGACCGGGCAGGTCTCAGCATGGGCGCCGGGGAGGTAGCCGATGCTCATCAGGAACTCGCCGACGATCTCGCCGCCGGTGAAGACGAAGGTCTTCTTGAAAAGCTTAGCCCAGTCCGCCTTCGGCAGCGGATGTTGCGCGGCGAGCCAGGCGGCGAAGGAGCCGTGCTCCTTTTGTAGCGCCTGAATGCGCTTCGCGTTCTCGATCGCGGCGTCCACCTTCAACCGGTTGCGGATGATGCCGGCATCTGCGAGCAGACGCTGGCGATCGCGCTCGCCGTAGCGCGCCACCTTGGCGATGGAGAAATCGTGGTAGGCGTCGCGGAACGCCTGCTGCTTCTTCAGGATGGTGAGCCAGGAGAGGCCCGCCTGGTTGATCTCCAGGATCAGCCGCTCGAACAGCTGGTCGTCGTCGGCGATCGGGAAGCCGTAATGCTCGGCGTGATAGGGGCCATGCCACTCATGACCGGGTGCCACCGCGCAATAGCCGCTCATGATTCGCGTCCTCTCAGAGATTCGGGTTCGCGTTGCGGAAATCCACCAGCGAGAGGTTGAAGTACCGGACCAGGAAGAAGCCGAGCGCCCAGAGGGCGAGAGAGATCAACGTGGTGGCCAGCAGCTTCCGTTTCACATGCGGCTGCTCCGGCGCACCGGGGTCGTGACCTTCGATCGGGCTCTCGACCCGGCGCACCCCCCAGGGCAGGACCGCGAACAGCACCACCCACCAGGTGATGATATATAGGAAGACGTTGACGGCGATCACTTCGGCCATGGGTTCAGGCCTGCTCCAGCTCGATCAGGGTGCCGCAGAAGTCCTTGGGGTGCAGGAACAGCACCGGCTTGTCGTGCGCTCCGAGCTTGGGCTCGCCGTCACCGAGCACGCGAGCGCCCGTCTGCTTCAGCTGGTCGCGGGCGGCGATGATGTCATCGACCTCGTAGCAAACATGGTGGATCCCGCCCGCGGGGTTGCGCGCGAGATAGCCGGCGATCGGAGAATCATGGCCAAGCGGCTCCAGGAGCTCGATCTTCGTATTCGGCAAAGTGACGAAGACGACGGTCACGCCGTGCTTCGGCTGCGCCACCGGCGCCGAGACCTCGGCACCCAGGGTCGCCCGGTAGAGCGATGACGCCGCCGCGAGATCGGGCACGGCGATGGCGACATGGTTGAGGCGTCCGATCATGGTACTCCGGTCAGCGGGCTGGTCGCAGCGCAACAGGGCGGTTCATTCATATTGCGGCGCAATGACATAGCATGAAACCGCCGGGGCGCAAGCGGCACGGCCGCGCAGCGGATCCGACCTGTGGCCGCACAAGAATATCGCTGCCTGTGCGGTGGCGGAGTGTCACAGGCCCGGCCCATAATGGGCAATGACCGACCGGCTGGCCGCTGATCTCGCCGCGCTCGAATTCGCGAACGATGCCTTTTACCAGGCCTTCGCCGCGGCCGACCTTTCGGCCATGGAGGCGGTCTGGGCGGCGCAGGCCAATGTCTATTGCTGCCATCCCGGCTGGCCGCCGATCACCAACCGCGATGAGGTGATGGCGAGCTGGCGCGACATCCTCGCCAATGCCGGGCCGGTCCCGATCGTCTGTGCCGCGCCGCGCCCGACTCTCTACGGCGATGTCGGGCTGGTCTGCTGCTACGAGCGGTTCGGCAACCAGCATTTCGTGGCGACCAACCTCTTCATCCGCGCGGACGGCCGCCCGGGGACACCTTGGCGCATGATCCACCATCACGCCGGCCCGCTCGCCCGCGTGCCCGAGGGGGTGGCGGCGGAGGCGGAGGATCAGCCATCACGCCACTGATCGGGCGGCCCCTGTGGTGCACCCTGTGGTACACCCTGGGCGCGTCCCGTCGCCGGATTGCGCACCTGCGCGCCCGGCGGCATAGTGACGGCATGAGTGGAGTCCTTTTCTTGCAACAGCACCCGCGGCCGCTCGCAAGCCGCGGCCGCTGGGCGGCTTTCCTGTTCGTCGTGACGGTTGCGTTGCTCGGCGGAGCGGCCGCTCGGGCCGACTACACGGCAGGTCTGCAGGCCTTCAACGGCGGCGACTACCAGACCGCGCTCAAGGAATGGAGCGGTCCGGCTCAGGCCGGCGACGCCCAGGCCCAGCACGGCCTCGGGCTGATCTACGAGACCGGCCGGGGCCTCGACAAGCCGGATTTCAAACAGGCGCTGCACTGGTACCAGGCCTCGGCCGACCAGGACTATCCGCCGGCGCTCAACAACCTCGCCATGATGTATGCCAGCGGCCGCGGCGTGACGAAGAGCCAATCGAAGGCGATCGCGCTCTGGAAACAGGCCGCCGCGCTAGGCAACACCACGGCCGAGTTCAACCTCGGCATTCAGTACATGACCGGAAATGGCCTCGCCCACAGCGACACCGAAGGTGCTCGCTGGATCACCAAGGCGGCGGAGGGCGGGCTCTCCTATGCGCAGCTGACGCTCGGCCAGCTCTATCGCGAAGGGCGCGGTGTGCCGCGGGATCTGAAGGTCGCGCATGACTGGTTCCAGCGCGCTTCGGATTCCGGCAATGCCGATGCGCAGAAGTACCTCGCCCAGGTCGATTCCGAGGCGAAGTCGCCGCAGAAGGCCACTGCCAACGCGGCGTCGCCGCCCAAGACCGATACGCCCAAGACCGATACGACCAAGACGGCGAAGACCAGCACGGCCAAGGCTGACGCCACGAAGAGCGATACGACCGAGATGGCGAAGGCCGATGCCAGCAAGACGGATACCAGCAAGTCCGGTGGAACCACCTCGACGACGATGGTGGTCGGCTCTGCAGCGAGCACATCAGCGCCCAGCACGCCGCCGCTAGCACCGAGTGCTACGACCGAGACGGCCGACAAGATGAATGCGACCCCGCCGACGACCGGTGAGGCGCCGAAGACGACTCCAACCGCGGAAACGCCGGTGATCGCTCCGACCGCGGACGAGGCCGCACAGAAGACGACGCCGACCGCGGCGGAAGTCGCACCGAAGACGACATCGACGGCTGACGAGTCAGCGCCGAAGACCACGCCGACCGCGGAGCAGATGACGCCAAAGACGACACCGCCGGCGACTACCACGGCGCCGCCGCCGCCGCCGCCGACCACCGAGCTCGCGTCCACCGAAACGCCGACGCCGCCCCCGGCGACGCCGGTACCTCCCGTAACCGTGGCACCCGCTGAGAACATGCCGGCCACGGGTGCGCCAGCACCAAGCGCCCCGGCCACGACAGTGCCGGCAGCCACTGCGTCGTCCAGTACCGAGGCCAAGAGCAGCGCATCGGAGACGACCAAGTCCGGCACCACCGCTCCCGCGACGCCCACCATGAATGCCGCCACGATCTCGCCGGCATCGTCCGACCAATCGCCCACGCCCACGACGCCCACGCCCTCGACGTCCACCCCCTCGACGTCGGCGCCTGCGGTCAGCTCGTCGGCGTCGACGTCCGCGGAGAACAGCGCGAGCACGCCGGAAACGCCTTCGGCGCCGGAGAGCGTCAACGTGCCGGCCCCGCCGCCGCCTTCCGAAGCGGCGAGCACGGAGACTGGACCGAAGCCAGATAATGCGGCGAAGCCGGAGACGACGGCGAAGGTCGATCAATCCACACCGCCCGCGACCAGCGACACGACGCCGGCAAAGCCGGCCGAGAGGAAGCCGCAGGAGACGGCCGTCGCGCAGGCCACGCCGCCCAGCAGCGAATCCAAGCCCGCGACGACGGACCAATCGACCCCCTCCGCTGGCACTGCCGCGACCTCGGTATCGCAGCCTGCGCCCGCGGCATCCGAGACCAAGAGCCAGCCCGCGCCGTCCAACACGGCCGAAACGACGGCCGCCCCGGCCACGCCGACCTCGACCGCCCCGACCTCGACCACGCCGGCTGCTCCATCGCCGGCAGATCAATCCGCTGCGCTGCAGGCAGGCCTGCCACAGGCGGATTCGCTGAGTGCCGGTCAAAAGGTGATCCACGTCT
>Ga0335069_10012281_pt1 | contig 12055 bp, 11 predicted proteins | sample Lox_Sample_11_FD_206714 | JGI IMG/M metagenome (GOLD analysis project Ga0335069, IMG submission 206714) | Soil microbial communities from Loxahatchee National Wildlife Refuge, Florida, United States - Lox_Sample_1.1 | ecosystem: Environmental > Terrestrial > Soil > Wetlands | place: USA...
CCTCACGGCGTGGCCGAAGGGGCAGACGCAGCCGGTTGTAGCTTCGCTGAACGCGGTGACGGGTACCGTGACCGCAAACGCGGTGGTCGTTCCTTCGGGCGCGAACGGCGATATCAGCGTGTTTGCGACCAACGCCACCGATCTGGTGATCGACACGAATGGTTATTTTGCCGCGCCTGGGACGGGCGGTTTATCGCTGTACACGCTGCCGCCATGCCGGGTGCTGGACACGCGGCAAAATGGGGGCGCTCCCTTCAACGGAACCAGGGAAGTGATGGTCAGCGGAACGTGTGGAATTCCATCGACCGCGCGGGCATACGTGTTCAATGCAACCGTAGTGCCGCCTGGAAAGTTCGGCTACCTCTCACTCTGGCCACATGGGGAGCCGCAACCGGTAGTGGCGACGCTGAATGCGATTGACGGCGCCATCACGTCCAACATGGCCATCGTTCCGGCGGCTGGTGGGGCCATCGACGCGTACGCTTCAAATCCAACGCAACTGATCCTGGATATCTTCGGGTACTTTGCGCCCTAGTGCTGTTCAGTCGAGTTGCTTGATCCGGATGTTGCGGAACCAGACCGGCAGCCCGTGGTCCTGCAGGCCGATATAACCGGTGTGCGCAAATTCCTTAAGGGGACGCGGGAACTTGTTCTTGCTGCCATCGGGATTCTTGTGGACTTCGGTCCAGCGATCCAGGTCGGCTTCAGAAACTATCATGCCATTCAGGTTGACGGTGATCTTGGCCTTGTTGCAAGTAATGATGTAGTGGTTCCATTGGCCTGGCCGATGCATGATCTTCGATGGGGCAACCAGATCGTAAATGGCGCCCGGGCTGTTGCGAACGACGGGAGCATCGGGCTTGACGTTGAGAATCTGGATCTCGATGCCGGTGGGTACCGGGTCGGCGGTGTCTGTGGTGCGCAGGAAAACCCCGCTATTCGCATCGGCAGGTAGCGGCGGTGTCTTGTATTCGAGTTCCAGGACAAAATCCCCGTATTGCCGCTCCGTCCAAAGGTAGGCGTCGTTGTGCTCCTCGTTATCGGAGCGGTCTTTGAGAGCGATAACGCCATTTTCGGCGACCCAGTGGTTGGAAGTGGTCTTCCAGCCCTTGAGGTCCGTGCCATCGAATAGCGCCACGAATCCTTTTTGGGCCAGCGCTGGAGCCGCGGGTCGAAACGCTATCGCAAATAAGAGCAAAGCCAGCATCTTCATGACAGAAGATCGTAACATAGCGAGGCCCCGGATCCGATTTCCGGCCAATCAAACAATTTCGACTTGTTCTGTTTTATTGGAAATTTACCTGATCCACATCATTTTGTAACGCTTGTAAGTTACGATCGGAGCATTCTGGAGTGTGAAGTGCGGGAACACGTCTATCTACGGAGGTTAACGGAATGACCGTCGGCAGCGCACTCCTGCAACTCGTTCGAAATCCGGGCGAATTACTCGTCCGCCGCTGGAACTGGAAGTCGGCGGTACTGAGTCCGCTGTTTCGCTCGCAGATATTCCTGGCGGTGAATTTGCGGGCGGGATGGAAAGCCGCGCTAGGCGCCATGGCCGCGGAGTTTGCGTATCGGTCGCTGGCGGCCGGCTTTTGCGGAGCCCTCACGCAGGTATTTCGCGGCGCCGAACCCGCGTGGATGGCGGGCTTCGCGGTCGCCATACTGTTGCCGCTCGTGTCACATTCCATCGAACTGCTGATTCATTGGCTACGCGGCACGCCGAACCTTTGGGCTAGCATCGCTGCGTCGGCTATCTTCACTGCTATCTCGACCGTATTCAACTGGTACGCCATGCGGAAGGGCGTATTCGTGGTAGGTGAGGGAAGTGCTTCGCTCGTGGCCGACCTTCGGCGTATTCCCCGCATTCTTTTCGAATTCGTGGTCCTTGGCTCGCTGGCGCTCTGGAGAATGTGCGCGCGGCGCATCGCGTCAGCCACTCGCATGATTGACGCCATTCTGGCTTCCATGCCCGCCGATTCCTCCCATGATTAAGACGCTGCATTTGACTAACGCCTGGCACGCCACCTCCGGCGGGATTGCGACCTTTTACCGCGCACTGCTGGCCGCGGCGAACGAGCATGGACAACCGATCCGGCTGGTAGTGCCGGGCGAAGCGGATCGCATAGAGAGTGCGGGCGAGCACGGCCTGATTTATTTCATCAAGGCTCGCCAGGCGCCGTTGAATTCCAGCTATCGCATTATGCTGCCGGATGCGTTTCTCGGACGCCATGGCGCCATCCGGCGGATTTTGGACGACGAACGGCCGGATGTAGTGGAGGTTTGCGATAAGTACACGTTGCCGTATCTTTCGGGGATGTTGCGTGAGCGCTGGCTGCTGGGACGGGAGTTTCGTCCGGTGACCGTGGGACTCAGTTGCGAACGGATGGATGAAAACTTCGCCAGCTACGTGAGCGAAGGGAGCGTAGGCAAAGCCATCAGCCGGCTGTATATGAAGTGGATTTACTTCCCGATGTTCGATTGTCACATCGCGAATTCCGAGCACACCGCGCAGGAACTCGTGCCGGCGTCTCGCGGCCACAAGGTTCGGCGCGGAGTCTGGATCTCTCCCATGGGCGCGGATTGCGACCGGTTTCGGCCGTCGCGGCGCACGGAAGCGCAGCACAGAATGCTGATCGACACGTGCGGCGGCAGCGAGCGGACCGTTCTGCTGCTGTACGCGGGCCGGCTGGTCGCCGAGAAGAATCTGCCGCTGCTGGCGGATCTGATGGGACGGCTGGATGCGGGCGAGAGTGATTTCCGATTGCTGATTGCGGGCGATGGAGTGCTGCGCGCGGAGATCGAAGCGCTTTGCCGGCAGAAGGCGGCCGGACGTGTGACATTTCTTGGCCACGTCGGAGATCCTGAGCGGCTCGCCGACCTCTATGCGAACGCCGACATTTTCGTCCATCCGAATCCGCGCGAGCCCTTCGGCATCGCGCCGCTGGAAGCCATGGCCGCGGGCCTCGCACTGGTGGCTCCCCGCGCGGGCGGCGTAATGTCCTACGCGACGGACGAGAACGCATGGCTCGGCGAGGCTCATGCGGAATCGTTCGCCGGGCTAGTGCATGGCGTGGTGGCCGATCCGGCGGGCCGATTGCGCAAGACGCGAGCGGCGAGGGCGACGGCGGAGCAATTCCGGTGGCAAACCGTGGCGTGGCGTTACTTGCAGCTTTACGAGTCGCTCTACGAGGCGCATTTCGGGTTCCGGCGGGGACAGGTCATCGAGCCGCAATTCTATTCGACCACCGGTAATTGGCTGGGAGTGGAAACTCACAACGCAGTGCCACCCGCGCCGAACAAGGCGGCTTTCCAACATCTGTTCCACTAAACCCGCCACCCATCCGCATTGGCAAGCACCGAAATCCTACCGATGGATAACACGCCGCTGTACAACAATTTTTGACGGCGATGTTTTATCAACAATTCACCGGACGCACATCAGTTTGTAAACATTCGCACCATACGATCAGGCTGGATGAGGAAGAAAGACCAGCAATCCGCACTGATCTCCCGGCGAAGCCTGGCCCGCATGCTGGTGGCGATCGCCACCGGGGCGCTTAATCTTCGGCGTTTGCGTGCCGCCGGCGCGCCGCTGTTCGAGGTGGACCACTTTGGTGAGGGCTTGCCGGGACAATCGGCCCGCAAAACTTCCCTGACTTATCGGGCGGATGCCGTGATCGTTCTGCTCTCCGTGCCGGTCTACCGGCGGCAGGGTGTGGGCAGCGGGTTCGCGTCACTCGCAGAAGCCGCCCATGAGGGCGACCGCTTCTACTCTCTGCGGTTCGCCGGCGCCTCCCGGCCCGACCGAGCGGCCGGTCTGGACAGAGTGGGCGCGATCCGCGAGGTGGCTCTGGAGCGCGGCGCCATACTCAGCGAGGCTGCCTACTTCGGAGTGCTGACGTCTTCGCCAGAGGAAACGCTGGAGGAAGGCCGGCGCTCTCTGGCGAAGAGCGCAAATAAATGCAATGAGTACACGGCGATTGAGGGCAAGAGCCAGTGCGGGCTCACGCGCAGCGCGGTGACCCACTTCCAGTTGCCTGCGGCGGCTGGGCAGAATCTGCGTGTCATCGCGGAGGCGCGTGCGAACTTCCAAAGCAGCCGTCCCCCATGGCGGGAGAATCAGTGGTCCGGCGACCACAAGGCTCAAGTGCCTCCGACATTTCTGTACGCTCTGATGCGGGCCATCCGGCGTTCCGAGCGTACGAGCGAAGAATGGTACGTCTATAGCGAGCGGTCCTACCGGCTGCGATTGGAAAAGGAGCCGGATCATCAGCAGGGAAAGCGGTTTGCCGAACTCGGACTCGCCTCGCGGCCCGACAGGGTGCTCGAAGTACGCGGACGCACACGCGAAGAGCGGAGCGGACGCCAAACCACGTTCCGGCTGTGGATTGAAAACGGTCCCGAGAGTTCGCTTCCGCTGCGCATCGAATTTCAGCCACGTTCCTATCTGCGGCTGAGTTTTGAAGTCGACCCCCAAGCTGCAACCACACCACTCGAGGAGGAACTATGAGATCGACCCAGCTACGTTTCCTGTGGGACAACGCTGCTGCCGCCCGTCCGTTCCGCACCGGCGTATCCTTGCATAGCCACACGATGCATTCGCAGGAGGAGATTTCGTTCCTGCCGAAATATGCGTACCGGGTGCCTCTTCTGGCGCAAGCCGTGCGCCGCCAGGAACGGAATTACTACCGGAAGTGGGGCTGTGAGCTTGATTACAGCCGCGTTTATTGGACTCCGCCGCATCCGGCGCGCGAAGCGCTGGCCCTCGAGCGCAGGCAGATCCAGGAGTGCCTCGGTGTCGACGCGCTGGTTTCTCTGACGGATCACGATGAAATCGAGGCGTGTTTGCAGCTACAGGTGCTAGACAGTACCGAGCCGGTGCCGGTATCTACCGAGTGGACTGTGCCGTTCGGGCATTCTTTCATCCACCTGGGAGTGCACAATCTGCCCCCTCGACAGTGTCGGGACCTGGCGGCTCAGATGGCGGAGTACACGAAAAACCCTGAGGCCCGGAAATTGCGTGAGATTCTGGCGGCGCTGAACCGCAATCGCGAAGTGCTGGTTGTATACAACCATCCGCTGTGGGATGAGCACGGTATTGGCGAACGCGCACACTTCGAAATGTTTCGCACGTTTCTGGCTGTTCATGGCGCATCGATTCACGCCCTCGAGTTGAACGGATTGCGGCCATGGTCCGAGAACCGCGTGGTGTGCACCATGGCGCGGGAGTCGGGGCATCCGGTGATATCGGGCGGGGACCGTCACGGATGCGAGCCGAATGCCAATGTCAATTTGACCAATGCCGCGACGTTCGCGGAGTTCGTTGAGGAAATTCGTTTCGACGGGGTGAGCGATGTGTTGTTCATGCCGCAATATCGCGAAGGGCGCCGCATACGTTATGTGGAAACGCTGTGGGATGTCCTCCGCGATTATCCTGAGTATACGAACCGGCTGCGCTGGAGCGATCGCGTGTTCCTCCGCCAGGACGACGGCACCGATGTTCCTGTCTCTTCGCAATGGGAGAGAGGCGATCCGCGCGTTCTGCGTTGCTTCAAGGCCGCTGTTGGGTTGTTCCGCCTGCCTACGGTGCGTTCCGTGCTGCGCCTGGCGCTAGGGGAGCGGAGGGAGTTTGCCTAATGACTCATCCTCCAAGAGTCGCCTTCTTCACCGATTCTTTCCACGAAGTGAATGGCGTCGCCCTGACCAGCCGGCAGTTTGAAGCATTCGCGCGTCGGCGCGCTCTGCCGTTTCTTTCCGTTCATTGCGCCTCACACGGCTTCGTTGCTACAACCGAACCGGATTGGACATGCGAACTGCAACGCGGACGCGCGGCCTTTGGTTTGGATCGGGATCTGTTCTGCGATCCCTTGCTGCATTTGCAGCGCGAGCGCGTGGAGGAGGTCGTGAAGGAGTTCCGGCCGGATGTGATCCACGTTACCGGGCCTGGAGACGTGGGTACGCTGGGCGCTTGGCTGGCGCATTCGTTACGTGTTCCGTTGGCAGCGTCCTGGCACACGAATCTGCATGAGTTTGCGGCCCGGCGGCTGGAGCGCATGTTCGGGGCATTGCCGCGCGGTTTTCGCAAAGGTCTTGCGCGCCACACGGAGAGTGCCGTGCTCAGTTGTGTGCTGCGTTTTTACCGGCTCGGGAAGGTGCTGTTCGCGCCAAATCCGGAGTTGGTCCAACTGTTGAGCGGGCGAACGGAACGGCCGACGTTCTTGATGGAGCGTGGCATTGATACCGAGCTGTTTTCTCCCGAAAAGCGTGATCGTGCGGATGGCCCTCTCACTCTGGGTTTTGTGGGACGGGTCACTCCCGAGAAGGGCGTTCGCTTTCTGGCGGAGGTCGAGCGGGCGTTGCTGGCCGCCGGGCTCTGCGACTTCCGGTTCGTGATCGTCGGCGGCGGCAGTGAACAATCATGGTTGGCCCAACACCTTTGGCATGCTGAATTTCCCGGAGTCTTATCAGGAGAGACACTGGCACGTGCGTATGCGAACATGGACATCTTTGTTTTTCCCTCACACACCGACACCTTCGGCAATGTCGTGCTGGAAGCCATGGCATCGGGAGTACCCGCGGTGGTCACCGCGGATGGCGGGCCGAAGTTCCTGGTTCGTTCCGGCGAGACGGGTTTTGTGGCGGCCGATGAACCGGGCTTCCTGCGCCAGGTAGTGGAATTGGCGGTCAACCGCGGGTTACGAGAATCCATGAGCGAAGCCTCACGCAGGCGAGCGCTCGACCGATCGTGGGACCGCGTTTTTAAAGAAGTCTACGCCGGGTACGGAGCGTTCCAGGAAGACATTGGGGGAACCGCGCGGCGCAACTTGCTCAGCGTCGGCAATCTGGTTTGTCCTACCTGTTGATTCGGCGGTCGTCAACAGTCCTCAGTCTCCGGTTAGCCGCAAACAGTCCGTAATAGCACAAAGTCACGCGCCTTGCGCCGCTCGATGGAAGTAAACCTGCCCAACAGACCTGGTGAGAAGCAAAACGCTCAAAGAGAGGAAAAAATTTCATGAAAGCAGCTTACCTTGGTTTGTTTGCAGTCTGTTCTTTGCTGGCCGATACGCGGAGCGATGCGATCCACCGAATTGAGACTTCCGAAGAAGTCTTACACGAGATCATTCAGGCTCCCGATCGAGGACTCCCCAAGGACATTCTGGAGAAAGCCCATTGTGTCGGAATAGTGCCAGGGTTGAAACGGGCCGGATTTATCGTAGGCGCGAAGTACGGCAAGGGCATTGTGACCTGCCGGACAGCCTCCCCTAGTGGGTGGAGCGCGCCTTCCACCATCGTTATTGAAGGCGGCAACATCGGATTTCAGATCGGCTTGGGCGAGACGGATCTGGTCTTCGCGGTGATGAATTCACGAGGAGAGAATCGCCTGATGCAGGATAAGTTCACGATCGGGGCTGACGCGGAGGCCATGGTCGGACCTGTCGGAAGGGATGCTCAGGCCCAAACCGACGCGCTGATGCACGCGGAGATACTGAGCTGGTCGCGTTCACGCGGTGTGTTCGCGGGCGTCAGTCTGGATGGAGCGAGCCTGCGCGCCGACAACGATGACAACGAGGCCATATACGGCTCGCGCTTGAGGCAGCAAGAGATTCTACATGGCCACGTGGCACCGCCGGAAGTCGCAGCACGCCTCTATGACGAGCTGAACCGCTATGCACCGCGTACCGAGCATTAAGCTAGCGCGGCACGAGGGTTGGCGGAAAATTAGTTTCCGCTGACCCTCAGCGCCCGGCACGTGCGATGTTCGAGTAAGCCGATTCGCCGGAGGCATTCGCCGCGCGCACGCGATAAAAGGCCGTACTGCCGGAGGGTGCCGCCGTGTCCACATACTCCGAACTAGCTGCCGGCTGCGTAGCGATGCGAGACCAGGGACCGCTCTCACCCGTGCGCCGTTCGACAATCACGTTGCGCACGTCGCCACCGTGTGTCGCCCAATGTAGCTTCACGGAACCGCCGGAAACTTCGGCCGCGAGCGCGCTCGGCGTCTCCGGCAGCACCGGCCAGTCGATGTAATCATCATCCACAACAGCCAATACCGTGTCGCGCATGGGCATATTGGCGAGCACGTCCGTGGTGCCGCTCTTCCACTCGATGGCATGAATGTCACCGGACACCACGTCGATAAGCACTGGATGCCGAATGCCGCTATTGCGAACCACGAGATCCGCGTGCAGTGGCGCGAAAACGTTACCGGGCTGGCTATGCGCTCCCAGCCAGTACGCCACGATCGGTTTCCCCGCCTTGGAGCGAAACCCATAGCCAAAGAAAGGAAGCTCTGATTTGCGGCGAAGCGCTGGAATGTCAGGCGCTACGATATCGATGGACGGATCGAGCCGTGTATCCGAGAACAGCGCATTTGTGTTCTGCAGGGCATAAAAAACCGGGCGCGGCGTGAAATCGTCGGGCAAATTCCGCAGGCCGTGGATGATGCCAAAATCGTCGTACTCATTGCCGTCCGTTCCGGCCGCGAGCAGCCAGACAAACGTGCGCACGCCTGCTGCCCAGTTATAAAGCAAACCGCGGGGAATATACTTCGACTGCACCGATTCGTCGGAGCCCGTCCACGACGGAATGGAATTGAACTCGTCATCCCAGAACGGAATGTCCCTGCGAATGCCGGGATAGTTGCGAACGGTCTCGCGCAGTTTCGCCGGCGAATCGGGGCCGTACGCGCCGTAATCCATCGATTCCGGATTGAGATTCTGGCCGTAACCGGGATACGTGTGGTACGCGAACACGTCGATGCCTGCGGCACATTGGCAGGTGTCCAGCGAGCGGCGCGCGAAGTCGCTCGACGGATCAGCGAGGCCCCCGTAGATTACCTTTGCCTGCGGGTCGGTCTCATGCACCGCGGGAACGAACGCCTTCAACAGTTGGCCGTATTCCTCCGGGTTGCCCCAGGAATTCCAGTAGCCAATGTCCTGCTCGTTCCACAACGCCCAGTAATGCACACGACCGTGAAAGTGGTTGACCACAAACTTCACATACTTGATGAAAGCCGCAATTTGGTCTGGCGTTTTCGGCGGCCAGAAAACCGAGTAGAGGCTGCGATCGTCATTGTGAAACGTCCCCGGCTCGGGAGTAATCGCGTCCGGCCGAATGCCGGAAGGCGACGTGTACATCGGATTGCCGTAGTGCAACTGCACCTGCACCTTCACGCCATTGTCCAGGAGCGAATTGACATAATCATCCAGTCCCGGTGGAATTGCGTAGACCCCGCGCTTCTGCTCAATCCAATCCCAGCTTGTGTAGTCGGAGCTGTTTTCGTATTGGCCGATGCGGATCCAACTCACGCCCGCATCAAACATGCGCGTCCACCACCAGCGGCTCCAGGGCAGATACGGCTCACGCGGCATATCGGAATTGATGCCGAAGCCGTTTTCGATCTGGGAGGAACGTTTGGGTGGAACGCGGCTAGGTAATGGCCGCTGCTGCGCGGGGGCGGGAAGCAGCGTGAGCAACCACAGAGTGCACACGAGCGAACGGGACATGGATTTTTTCCTTAAGGAAGATATTATGATCTCACGGACCGCGTGGAAAGGCGGCACCGTTGTAGCCGCTCTGTTACACTCTCCAAAATGGCCGATTCCGTTTGGGTTCCAACTTCCGCGTCGGTCGCGCCCGCCGCCCCAGCCAATACCCGGCACGCCGCAGTCGTGCGGGTCACCCATTGGCTCACTACCCTGGCCTTCCTGGGCCTGCTTGTCAGCGGAGCTGAGATCCTCATTTCTCATCCGCGCTTCTACTGGGGCGAAGCCGGTAACGTGCTCACTCCTCCGCTGTTCAAGATTCCGATTCCTTCCTCGAGAGCCACCGTCCCCACCGGATACGGCTACGTGCTTCCTGATCAGAACGGCTGGAGCCGTTATCTGCATTTCCAGGCCGCTTGGCTGGCTGTGCTGACTGGCTCAGTGTATTTTGTGTTCGGGTTCGTGACGGGACATTTTTGGAGGAATTTGTTTCCAGGCCGGGCTGATCTCTCCTGGCGCGCTCTCTCGACGGTGATTGCCAAGCGTCTGAGTTTCAGATCGGCGGGCGCGGGCGAAAGCGGCTCCTACAACGTGCTGCAACAGCTCACGTATCTTTTCGTGATTTTCGTCTTGTTTCCGTTAGTAATCTGGACCGGTCTTGCGATGTCGCCTGCCATCGCGTCAGTCTTTCCCGCCTCTGTCAGTGTTCTGGGCGGACAGCAGTCCGCGCGCACCATTCACTTCTTCGTCTCCGTGGCCCTTTTGCTTTTCCTTCTGGTGCATGTCGCCATGGTTTGCATCGCCGGATTCCGAAATCGCATGCGCGCGATGATCACCGGTCGCGCCTCAAATATGGGGTTGAAATGAGTAAGCTCTCACGCCGAAAACTCATTACCACCGGCCTGACGGTCGCCGCTGGCGCTACCGGAGTTGCCGTGGCTGCGAAAGTCGCACAGCGCTATGGCCTCATCCCGCCCGATGCCGGGGGCTTCTACGGCCCGGGCGAAACTCTGACCTACGCTGCGCAGCGGTTGTTAACCCGCCACTCGTTGGCGCGCGAGTTCGCTCCCAGCCAGATTTCGCAACCTCCGTTCGCGAACGCCGTCGACCCGCCGTTGGGCGAAGACTTCCGGCGATATCAAAGCGCCAGTTTTACCGAGTGGCGCCTCAGCGTGGACGGCATGGTTGCCCGGCCGGCGTCGTTGTCACTGGCTGAGGTGAAGAGCTTTCCCGTGCGCAGCCAGATTACGCATCTCGCGTGCGAGGAAGGCTGGTCCTATATTGCGGAATGGACCGGCGTCCCCTTATCTCACATCCTGGAACTTGCGGGGACTCTCCCGCAGGCCCGGTACGTGGTTTACCGTTCGATTCAGTCCGACTGGTGGGAAAGCATCGACATGGCGGATGCGTTGCACCCGCAAACGCTCATCGCGCACGGCATGAACGGCGGAGAGCTCCCGGTGGGTTTCGGCGGGCCTCTTCGGCTTCGCCTGCCCCGGCAACTCGGCTATAAGAGCGTCAAGTACATCACACGCCTCACCGTCACCGATACTCTAAAGCCGTTCGGGAAGGGCTTGGGCTCGGTGTCTCCGGAAACCGGCTACGCCTGGTACGCCGGTATTTGACCGGGCAGGAAACCAAACCTCATAAAGCAACTGAGAAGCCTGGTGCCCGAGAAAAGACTTGAACCTTCACGGCCTTTCGGCCACTGGAACCTAAATCCAATCCAAAAACAGCCCGTCATCCGATCAATTCTGGCGATGAATCTTAAGTGCGGGCGTAGATGGCGCATTTCATGTTTCAATCGTACAGGATTTCCGCATTATCTTAAAGTACTCAAAATGGCAGATTGTCAAAAGTGAACGGTGATGGCACGCTTGACCTGTGTGGCGAAAAAGTCACCCAAGGCAGTCAAACCGGAAAAGCCCAAGCGGGGTAGGCCACGCGCAAAGCACAGCAGTCCTGACGACGTGCAGATGTCCATCTATATTCACAAGGACGTGCGGAGCAAGGTAAAGGTGCGGCTGTTTGAAAGCAATGGGGAGTTTTCGGCGCTGGTGGAATCGTTGTTGCGAGAATGGCTTGCTGAACAGAAGTAAAGTTGGTGGTGATAGACTTCCTACGTGCGCCGCGTTCTTCAATCTTCGGGAATCCAGTTCTTATTGAAATGGTTCCTTATTGTTTTGGGGTTAGCAACGGGCGGATTTTCCCTTGTACGGGATTTTCTGGTGATTCAAGGGAAGCCGATACCCGCGAGTGAAGTCTATTGGGCGTGGCTTAGAATTTGTGCAATCGTGGCTTTGGGAACTGGATGGTTTAGCGAATACAAAAAGTTGAGAGGTATGGTCGCCAATCGTCCGGTGCTAAAAGTCCCGCCTAGTGGTTGTTACGTGGATAGCCGCCCATTCACTTGGCAACGGGAAGCGCAAAACGTATCTTGCCTCCATTTGAGAATTGTCAATGATCCAAGGATACCTACAGAACATGGCAATGCAGTCGGTATCGGGGCGACGATTACATTCTTTGATTCTGACGATGTCTGTCTATTCTTTTTTGATGCAAGGTGG
>Ga0335069_10012282_pt1 | contig 12055 bp, 15 predicted proteins | sample Lox_Sample_11_FD_206714 | JGI IMG/M metagenome (GOLD analysis project Ga0335069, IMG submission 206714) | Soil microbial communities from Loxahatchee National Wildlife Refuge, Florida, United States - Lox_Sample_1.1 | ecosystem: Environmental > Terrestrial > Soil > Wetlands | place: USA...
CGGCCCCACATTCGTTGGAGCGCATGGCCCAAGCCGGGCAACAACCAGCCAGCCACGGCGACACCCCAAGCCTTGGTTTCGGCTTCCTGGGCGTCTCCGTTGTTCTCGGCGAGTTCGGGCGCGGGTGGAGGCGCTTCGGGAAGAGGCGGCGCGGACTGATCGTCGAGTTGTTGATGTTCGTCCATGGGCTCAGGCGAGCAGCGGCAGAATTTCAGACTGGACCGCGCCGGTGACGCGCGCCTCGTGCTCGTCAATGTAAACATCGACTTCCGTGCGCATACCGAAGTCGGGCAGGTAAATGCCGGGCTCGACGGAATTGCAGGTGCGCGGAATCAAGTGGCGCACGTCGTGGGTTTCCAGGCCATCCATATTCACACCATTGCCGTGAACGGCGGAGCCGATATTGTGACCGGTGCGATGAAAGAAGTACTTACCGTAGCCGGCTTTGTCGACGACCTGGCGAGCGGCCTTGTCCACTTGCCAACCTTGTAGAGGCTTGCCGGCTTTGACGTGCGATTGGATCAACTCGACGGCGCGGTCGCGGGCTTCGGTGAGAACCTTGAAGACCTTCGCGTACTTATCGGGGACTGTTGCGCCCAGGTAGCCCATCCAGGTGATGTCGTAGTAGACGCTGTCGGCGGATTTGAGCTTTCCCCAAACATCGAGGAGAAGGAGATCGCCCTGGCGAATGGGCGCGGAGTCTAGTTTGGTGGGCCCGTAGTGAGGATCGCTGGCGTTGGCGTTCACGGCGATGTCCGGGCCTTCATCGGTTTCAATGCCGGCGGCGTGGAATCGCTGGAGAATCCATTGCTGGAGGTCGTATTCGGTGAGGGTTTTCTTTTCCTTGACGCAAGCGGCGGCGTGGCGGAAGGCGTCGGCAACGATCTGATCAATGGCGCGGCCGGCGGCGAGATGAGAGTCGAGTTGTTCGCGGCTCCAGCAGGCTTCGTACTTCTGAACGAGATCGGCGGAGGAGACGATTTTGGGGCCAAGACTGCGGACCAGTTCGACGGTGCCGGCATCGACCATGGCGACGTAGGGGATGGCGTTCTTTGGCGAATACTGCATGGCGATGTTTTTGGCGCGGCCGAGAGACTTTTTCAGATTGTCGTGAAGTTCCTTCTGGCTGGCGTAGAAAAGGGTGTCTCCGGGGACGGCTTGCAGCGCGGCGGCCTCAATTTTGTGAACGAGTTTCTTGGGCGCGCCTTTGGCAGGCACGAAGTAGAACCAGCGGCGGGTGCGCATGCCGGGCGGGAGTCCCAAGATGCGGAGAGCGATGGGATCGCGGCCGCGAAAGTCATAGAAGAGCCAGCCGTCCAGTTTGGCTGCACGCAAATCTTTCTGAATTTCAGCGATTTCAACGGTCATGGCATCCGCCTCAAGATGATCCGGCTGAGAGATTAGGCTTCGGCTTGCAGCAAGCCTTCGATCTGCTGACGCGTCACGCCAAAGATTTCAACGCGTTTGCTGCGGCTCTGTTCGCCGCTTCGGATTCTAACAGCCGATTTTGAGGTTTTCAAAATGGAGGAAAGGAATTCGATGAGGGCCTCGTTGGCGCGGCCATCGACGGGAGGAGCGGAGAGGCGGATCTTGAGGGCGCCGCCGAGGGTCCCGGCGACAGCGTCGCGGCCGGCGCGAGGCTGGACGCGGACGACAAAGGAGACGGTGCCGCGGGCGAGGTCTTCGGAAATATCGAGAAAACTCATCGACTACCAGGCTCGTTCGTATTGTACAGGGGGTTTGATCTTCACGCCGAGTTGCTGAGCGGCGCGACGGGGCCAGTAAGGATCGCGCAGCAATTCGCGAGCGAGGAAGACCGCGTCGGCTTGGCCGGTGCCGATGATGGTTTCGGCCTGCGCCGGATCGGTGATCATTCCCACGGTGCCGGTGGCGATTTTGGCATCGCGGCGGATGACGGAGGCGAATTCGACCTGGTAGCCAGGCCCGACCGGGATGGCTGCACCGGCGACATTCCCGCCGCTGGAGACGTCGACGAGATCGACGCCTGGTTGTTTCAAGCGGCGGCAGAGTTCGACGCTCTGCGAAAGATCCCATCCGCCTTGCTTCCAATCGGTGGCGGAAATGCGAACGAAAACGGGCAACGTCTCCGGCCACACAGAGCGGACGGCGGCAACAACGCGGAGGAGCAGGCGGATGCGATTGTCGAAACTGCCGCCGTAGTCGTCGGTGCGGAAGTTGCTGAGGGGAGAATAAAACTCGTGCAGCAAGTAGCCGTGGGCGGCGTGGATCTCAGCGACCTGGAAGCCGGCGCGCAACGCGCGCTGCGCCGCGATTTCGAAATCCAAGACGATCTGGTCGATATCGGCGAGGGTCAGTTCTCGCGGAGTGGCGTAGCCCTCGGCGAAGGGAACGGCGCTGGGGGCGACGGGGGTCCAGCCACCGGATTTTGGCTCGACGAGATTGCCGCCGAACCAGGGAGCGGCGGTGCTTCCCTTGCGGCCAGCGTGGGCTAGCTGAATGCCGGCGGCAGCGCCCTGGCTGCGGATGAAGTCGACGATGGGCTTCCAGGCATCCACATGGGAATCGAGATAGATGCCGGTGTCTTCGGGAGAAATACGGCCGATGGCCTGCACCGCGGTGGCCTCGCAGATGACAAGAGCCGAGCCTCCGACGGCGCGGCTACCCAGATGGACAAGGTGCCAAACGCTTGGGTGACCATCGGTGGCCGAGTACTCGCACATGGGGGAGACGACAATACGGTTTTTCAGTTCGAGATCGCGCAGACGCAGGGGCGTGAACAAGTGCATGACGTAGAGAAAGTCCTTTCACTCATCTGATTCATGGAAGGGCAGTTCGGATACCAAACAAGGCGGTACCCACGCGCACTTCGGTAGCGCCTTCGGCGATCGCGGCTTCAAAATCGAGAGACATGCCCATGGAAAGCACCGGCAATTTGCGGCCAATTTCCGATTCGAGTGCATCGCGGAGGTGGCGCAGTTGGGCGAAATAAGGGCGGACAGCCTCGGGGTCGTCAAGGAACGGAGGAATGGTCATGAGCCCCACGAAATTGAGGTGGGGCAACTGCAAGAGTTGTGTGGCCAGGGAGGGCAAGCGGTCCTGCGAAACACCGCTCTTGGTCTCTTCGCCCATGTGGACTTCGACGAGGACGCGCAACGGCTCGGCGGCGGGTAATTCGGCGCGGGCGCGATCGAGACGCTGCGCCAACGCGAAATCGTCAAGCGAATCGACAGAGTGGAAGAACCTGGCGGCTTTCGCGGCTTTGTTGCTTTGCAGGTGGCCGATCAAGTGCCAGGTGGCGGGCAACTCTGCGACGACGGCGCGCTTCCCTTCCCACTCCTGAACGCGGTTTTCGCCAAAATGGCGCAGGCCGGCCTGAAAGGCGGTTTCGATTGCGGCGGCGGGATGAGTCTTGGAGACACCGATCAAGGTAATCTCGGCGGGATTGCGGCCGGCGCGAACGGCAGCGGCAGCAATGCGGTCCTGAATGCGGCGCAAATTTTCGACGATTTCAGTGGACATGGTCGTGTGAACCAATGCGCGGCGAAAAGAGGCAGCAGGAGAATCGTAACATGCGGGTTCTGGAAATAGACCTGACGATTCATTGCGGCGAAGCCATTCTCCGGTTACACTGACTTCGCGAGTGGCAGCCCCCACCACCCATCACAAGCGATGAGCACACCCGGAATTCTGATCGCCATCGAAGGGATTGATGGCAGCGGCAAGCATACACAGGCGAAGCTTCTAGAACACGAACTCGTCGCGCAAGGGTATACGGTCTACGCGACGGGGTTTCCGCAATACGATTCATGGTTTGGGAACATGGTAGGCAAGTTCCTGAACGGAGACTTTGGCACGCTGGAGTCCGTCGATCCGCATTTTTCGGCGCTTCTTTATGCGGGCGACCGATACGAAGCCAAAACACGACTGCAGAGCGCGCTGAATGAAGGGAAAGTCGTGTTGGTGGACCGCTACGTGGCGAGCAACCTGGCACACCAGGTGGCACGCGCTCCGGCGGAAAAGCGTTCGGAGTTTCTGCGGTGGATCGAACATCTGGAGTATTACATCTACGGTTTGCCGCGCGAGAACCTGATCCTGTATTTGCGGGTTCCACCGAGCCAGGCACAAAAACTCGTGGCCCGGAAGGGTGAGCGGAACTACACGCGGGCAACCCACGACCTGCAGGAAAAGAGCCTGCACCACCTGGAAGATGCGGCGGAAATGTACGATATGCTGTCGCGCAGTAAGCCTTGGGCGACGGTACAGTGCTTCGATGCGCAGAGCGGGTCGCTGCGGCTACCTGAGGAGATTTCGAGCGAAGTGCTCAGCGCGGTGCAATCAGTTCTGGCGCCAGTCAGCAAAGGGTAAGCATGGGGTTCTCCGAGTTTCTGGGGAATGAAAAGATCGTGGCCGCGTTGGGCGGCGCGTTCCGGGCATCGCGTGTGCCTCATGCGCTGCTGTTCACTGGCCCGCGGGGAGTCGGAAAATACACGCTGGCGCGGATGTTTGCGCAAGCCGCGAATTGCGAGAAGCTCACTGATGATTTCTGCGGCGAATGCCGAACGTGCCGCCAGATCTCGCGACTTGCCGATCCACAGAGTCTGATGGAACAGGGCCTGGCGGAGCGCGGGGAAAGCGCCGACGCCGCGATGGTGGAACGCACACCACTGATTCTGCAAGGCCATCCGGACGTGTGGGCGGTGGTGCCGGATCCAGTGCGGCTGAAGAGTCCGGTGGCCCGGCCGATGTTGCGGATTGGGCAGATCCGGGCGGTACAGCGCGCCGCGTACTTTCAGCCGATGGCGAAGCGCCGCGTCTTTATTCTGGATGGCGCGGAAACGATGAGATGGGATGTCGCCAACGTGCTGCTGAAGATTCTTGAGGAGCCCCCCGGGTCGGCGACGCTGATCCTGACGGCACCTTCGCCGTTCAGCTTGCTCCCCACGATCGTGTCGCGCTGCCTGCAATTCCATTTCGCGCCATTGCCGACGGCGGAGGTGGAAGCGATTCTGAAGAAGCACAGCGAGCGCAAGCCGTCGGAGATAAAGTTAGCGGCGCAACTGTCTCAGGGAAGCCCTGGGATGGCGATGGAAATGAATGTAGAGGAGACGGTGGAAAAGACCAGGACCGTGATGCGAATCCTGGAGAGGGCCGCGCGGGGACAAGGCTTTGCCCAGCTGTTTGCGGATACCGCCGCGCTGGCAAAGGACCGCGAGTCGTCGTTTGAGGACCTGCTGGGGATCTGCTACGGGGTCCTGTCGGACTTGTTACAGCTGACGTCGGGAACTTCCGAGCCGGTTCTGCGGAATCCCTACTTGGCGAAAGAATTGGAAGGCCTGGCGCGTAATATCAATACGGTATGGGTAGAGCGGGCGATTTCTGGTATCGATGAGCTAGCGGCGGGAGCGCGACGAAATTTGAATCGCCAACTGGGAATGGACTCACTGGTGGCTACGCTGTCTTCCCCTGGTGGGGCTTCTCCCGCGCAGGTGAGGCACCCGGCCGAGTCGCAAAGAGACGGTCAAGTGGTGTAAATTGGGGAAACCGAAGTCCAGCCCGGCGCATCTATATAGACAAATCATCGCTTGTATTTTCAAGGAGCAGTTATGGTGAATCGCCGCATGTTCCGTCCCAGCTTCGCGGAACCCAAGGAAGCCATCCCACCGAGACCGCAACACAACGGGCCCATGCCCAGCAAGAAGCCGGCGCCGCCGGAAGTGACACACGCCGAGAATTTCTACTGGGTCAAACAGATGCAGAGCCGGACACCCATGAGCATCGTCCTGGATTCAGGCGAGACACTGCACGGGATTGTGGAGTGGTATGACCGAGACTGCATCAAGCTGACGAGAGAAGGCGCACCCAATCTGATGATCTTCAAGCGGCATATCCGGTACGTCCACAAGGACGGCGAAGAAGGCGGAAACGGGGACGAATAATCTACTTCCTGGAGATAGTGTAACCGGTGGCAGCCGAGAAGGTCATGAGGGCTTTTGCCGCCAGCGACCCAGATTCATTGAAGATCTCGCATTCCGAAACAATGAAATTCCGCCCGGAGCGCAACACGCGCGCTTCAGCCTTGACGCGGCCGCCTGGGATCGGTTCGAGGTAGTTAATCTTCAATTCGAGAGTCGCCAGTTCCACACCGTGGGGCACCACGGTGTATGCGGCGATGGCGCCAGTTGTGTCAGCGAGTGCGGCGATGATTCCACCGTGGACGACGCCATGAATCTGCTTGTGGGTGGGGCGCACATCGAGGCGGAATACAGCCCGGCCGTCATGGACACTCTCGACGTCGAATCCGAGTAATTCGCTAGATTTGCTCTCCTTCATACGCTGGCGGACGAGTTCGGTGACTTTCTGTTCTTCTTTGGTCATCTTGCGAACCATGGATTGCACCTCAATCAATAAGCGGATAAGCCGCCATCCGCGGGAATTGCCGTGCCCGTAATCCAAGAAGACTCATCCGAAGCGAGAAATACCGCGAGTTCGGCGATGTCTTCGGGCTTTCCAAAGCGTGCCAAGGGAAGAGTGGCGACGCGAGCCTGACGGGCTTGCCGGCCTTGCGGATCCTCGGAGAAGAGTTCTTGAACGAGTTCGGTTTCGACGATCGCAGGACAAATGCAATTCACGCGAATGTACTCGTGGGCGTGGTCGATGGCCATGGCCTTGGTCAGCATGGTCACCCCACCCTTCGATGCGCAGTAGGCCGCGCGCTGTTTCATGGCGACCAGGCCGAGGACAGAGCCGACGTTGACGATGGATCCGCCTCCGGCGCGCCGCATGGAGGGGAGGACCGCGCGAGCCATGAGGAACGGCCCCTTCAAGTTGGTCGCCATGACGCGGTCCCAATCTTCCACCGAGATGGATTCGACAGTGGAGACGCTGAGGATGCCCGCGTTGTTGACGAGGACGTTGACTGGGCCAAAGGCCTGCTCGACGGTTTGCACGGCTTCAGCGGTCTGCTGCTCATGGCTTACGTCGCAGACAACCGGGATGGCAGTCTGGCCAGATTGTTTCAGTTCGGTTACAACCTGATCCAGCGCTTCCGGGCGCCGACCGAACACGGCGACCTGGGCCGCTTCGCGGGCAAACGCTCGGGCAATGGCGCGGCCAATACCACTGCCTCCTCCGGTTACGATGGCTACTTTGCCCTTGAGCCGTGTCACGTTCTGCCCCACCCCTGCGTCTAATGGTGTACCATTCCGCTGGCAGGTCACATCGCCCACGGACCGCGCGACTCTAGCATCCGGACTTGCCACCCCGCAAGGAACACGCTCACCCCGGGTAGCCAGGCGCGATCCAGTATCAGAGGGCTAGTATGCGCATCGGGATTACGGGATACCCCACTTATGGAGGCTCGGGCGTTGTGGCAACCGAGCTGGGTCAGGAATTGGCCGCGCGTGGGCACGACGTGCACTTCATCACGTATGCGCCACCGATCCGGATGAATCCGAACGATCCACGCATCCATTTTCACGAAGCGGCGGTGGTGCAGTATCCGTTGTTTGACCATTCGCCATATACGCTGTCGTTGGCGGTAAAGATGCTGGAAGTATTCGAACGGGAATCGCTCGATGTATTGCACGTGCACTATGCGATTCCCCATTCGGTGAGCGCGTTGTTGGCGCGGCAGATGGCGGCGCCGCGGCGGCTGCCCTTTATCACGACCTTGCATGGCACGGACATCACGCTGGTCGGCAACAATCCGAACTTCCTGCCAATCACGCGGTACTCGATCGAGCAGAGCGATGGAGTGACCTCCATTTCACACTATCTCTACCGGCGAACACTCGAAGAGTTCAATATTCGCCGTCCCATTGAAGTGATTCCGAATTTTGTAAACTGCGACTTGTATGTCCGCAAGCCGGATCCGAAGCTGCGTGCGGAGTGGGCCCCGGACGGCGAGCCCATCCTGATGCACCTTTCGAATTTTCGTCCGGTGAAGCGCATCCTCGACGCAGTTGAGATTTTTGCCCTGGTACGAGAGAAAATGCCGGCAAAGCTGGTGATGATCGGCGATGGCCCAGACCGGCAACCGGCGGAAGAGTTGGCCAAGAAACTGGGCGTAGAGAAGGATGTGTTGTTCCTCGGCAAGCAGAACGGAATCCGCGAGAAGCTGGGGCAGGCGGATTTGTTCCTGCTGCCGTCGCAACTCGAATCGTTTGGCCTGGCGGCGCTGGAGGCGATGGCGTGCGAAGTGCCGGTGATCGCGACGAACGCCGGCGGCCTGCCCGAGGTAATTGAGGATGGCGTGGACGGCTACCTGGTGGAACCCGGAGACGTGAAGCTGGCCGGAAAGTATGCGATTGAGTTGCTGTCGCGAGCCGATCGAGGGCGGGAAATGGGGCAACTGGCGCGGAAGAATGCGCGGCGGAAGTTCTGTTCAAATGACGTGATTCCGATGTACGAGCGGTATTACGAACAAGTGCTGGATCAGCAGCGGAGCCTGGCCGCGCGATAAGCGGCCCCACCTCTCCCCTTCTCAGCGAATTGCGTTGAGTGGGACTATTGACGGGAAACCTGAGCCACCGAGCACTGCAACGAGTGGCAATTTCGTTGCGCCGCAACCCACCGATAGGCGGAGTCCAGCGCGGAGTCCATTCCGGGAATCCGCGAAAGCCAAAGCAGCGGCCGGGCCCAGCTAAATTCGCGGGCGATGGCCAACAGGGCGCGCGCACCGCCGTGCAAAGAGCCGTCCGCATCGAGGAAGCGGAGTTCCGCGAGGAGTTCTTCGCGGCTCATGCCCAGCAGCGAGGCGACGCGGGGATCCTGGAGCGGGGCGACACCGATGCCGCGCCGGTGCAACGGCCGAACCACCCACCGGGCGATGCGCGTGCAGAAGGTGCACTCCGCATCGTAGAAAAGCCAGCCGCGGGCGTGGCGTCCTTTGCTGTCGGTGTATTCGTGAGTGAGCGAAATCATCGAGCGACCTCACTATTCGGATAGCAGGAGCCGATTCAGACAGCCTTTTTCTTGTCGCTGCCGAGCAGGGTGATGACTTTTCCGCGGAGTTTGCCAACACCTTTCAGCGCGCCAACCGGCATGCGCAGAACCTCGTCGAACAGGCCCGTCATCGTGGTGAGGAACTCGAGCATGGATTCCAGGCGTTCGCGGGTGTAGGCGTCGCTGTGGGGGGTGGATTTCAACTCCTCGACGCACTCGCCGAGTACGCGCAGCGTCGGATCGATTTCGCGGCGTTTGCGTTCTTCGGAGACGGTGCGGAAGATCTCCCAGACGTCCTTGGAGGTCTCGAAATGGTCGCGGCGGTCACCGAGGACGTGGACGACGCGGACAATTCCCCACCCCTGCAACTCGCGGAGGCTGGTGCTCACATTGGAGCGGGCGACGGCGAGTGTTTCAGAGATTACATCGGCCGGGATCGGCTGGCGAGAAATGAAGAGCAAGGCATGGATCTGGGCGACCGTGCGGTTGATACCCCACTTGGTGCCCATCTCGCCCCAATGAAGGATGAACTTCTGGGCGACGGGAGTGAGCTTGGAGGGGGAGTCCTTAGGTTGATCGCTCATGAGGGACCTCTCGGGGGCCATGGGCTACAGTACTTTCTGACACTACAGAACATACCGTAACGCCGTAATTCTGTCAAGAGGCTTCTTGGGCGGGTGCGGCGTCAGAAGACGCTGACTTCGGGGATGATGGGGACGAGTTGGGGGACGTCGATGCGGATGGTGGTTCCCTTCCCTCCATGGCTTTCGATGCTGAGAGTGAAGTCGGCGCCGTAAAGGACGCGGAGACGCTCGCGCACGTTACTGAGGCCGATTCCTTCGACATACACGTGGGGCATCTTCTCTTCGGAAATGCCGACGCCGTTGTCTTCGATTTCGATGCGCAGGCGGCCACCGTGGTTGGAGGTGCGCAGGCAGATGCGGCCGCCTTCGAGTTTCGGCGCCAGGCCGTGCTTGAGGCTGTTCTCGACGATGGGCTGCAGCAACATGCTGGGGATGAAAGTCTCGAGGGTGCGTTCGTCGATTTCCTTGACGATGTCGAGGCTGTCTTCGCCGAAGCGCGCAACTTCGATATCGAGATAGTCGTCGATGAAGGAAAGCTCCTCGCGGAGCGGGACGAAGGTTTCGTGCTTGCGCAACAAGCGGCGGAGGATGTTGCTGAGCTTGAGCACCACGCCGCGGGCGGTGTCAGGATCGACGCGGATCAGCGCAGTGACGGTGTTCAGAGTGTTAAACAAGAAGTGCGGATTGATCTGGCTGGTCAGGGCATCCATGCGGGCGCGCAGGAGGAGCTGCTGGTGGCGCTCGAGGTTCATTTCGATGCGGGTGTTGTTCCAGATTTTCAGTGGCGCCGCGACGGAGACCAGCGTGGCGATGACGACCAGGATGAGCATTCCGTTCCAATGAGGATCGATAGCGAAGAGCCACTTTGGCCTGGTGGCGATGACCAGGGCGACGCGGCCGAGCTCCAGGCCCACGCAGGCAGCGAGTGGCAGCATCTCCCACATGACTTCGCCCTTGCGCACCATCCGCATGATCGCTTTGGGAATATTGAGAAAGGTGAAGGGGCCGAAGTTCCAGAGGTCTTCCTTGTCGGGGATGATCTGGCGAATCAAGCCGCCGAGCAGCCCCGCGGTCGAGGCAGCAGGCATGGCGAGCCATTCGTGGCCAACCAGCGCGGGAATGGTAACGATGGCGCCGCCGATCGGTCCGACTACGCGCCCACCGAGCAAACCCATCAGGAACGCACCCTCGACGGAGAGGTCTGCAAAGCGGTAGGCCGGGCTCAGCATGCGGAGGAGGACTCCGAGGAGCAGGGGTGGGCTCATGAAGAGCATCAGCTTGAGCTTTTGATCGGGATCGCGCTCTTCGGTGAAAAGGACGCGACGAAACGTATTCCAGCGGGCGAGTAGAGCAGCAAAGGAGGATGCCACACCCACCTTGAGCAGCAGCGTAAATATGAGTTCGCGTATCGTAGGAGTCCGGCTCCGTTGTTCGACGACTCCAGCTATTGTAATGAAGTCAGGGCCGCTCTAGCACGAAGTATCCCGACGCACCAGCGGTGCATCCACTTCTCGCTGCTATACTGGGTAGCTTCTATGAGAAAGAAAGTCGCGAAACAGAGAACAAGGAAGCGCAGACAGGCAGAGCTTCGCAGGATAGCGAAGGCAAACCTACCGACGCGTTACGGGAAATTCACGATATATGGGTTCGAGGGACGCGGGCCGCGGGAGGAAGCGGTGGCGCTCGTGCGGGGAAACGTGAAGGGTAAAGCGGCACCGCTGGTGCGGGTACATTCGCAGTGCCTCACGGGAGACGTGCTGACGTCGCAGCGGTGTGATTGTCGCGCGCAACTGGAATTATCGTTGGAAAAGATCGGGCGGGCGCCCTCGGGGATTCTGCTGTACCTGCCGCAGGAAGGGCGCGGGATCGGCTTGATGAACAAGTTGCGGGCGTATGAGTTGCAGGATGGAGGGATGGATACGGTCGAGGCGAACGAGTCGCTGGGATTCGCCGCGGACGCGCGGGAGTATGATTTTCCCGCGAAGATCCTCAAGAAGCTGGGCGCCACGCGCATCCGGCTGCTCTCAAACAATCCGGACAAAGTGAAGCAGTTGGAGTCCGCGGGGATTAAAGTTGTGGAACGAGTTCCCTGCCAGCCGAAGATTTCGAAGGTTTCGCGGGCGTACCTGCAGACGAAAAAGCACAAGATGGGGCATCTACTGCAGGGAGTATAGCCCGCGTTTCAAACGCTACCCACCACCGACAAACTGGACGATTTCGAAGCGGTCTCCTGACGCAATGGATGTTTCCGGCCATTTTTGCCTGGGGAGGATGGCACGGTTGTACTCCACGGCGACGCGTCCGGCGTTCAATCCCATCTGCTCTAACAACGCAGTGACCGTGAGATCCGACGCGACTTCTTTATCCTCGCCGTTAACGTGGATGGTGATGTGACCTTGGAGCGACATAACTCATACCGAAGGTACCCGAGGCTTGGCCTTCAAGGCAAACCGCACGTGCCCTTGTGCGCCGTTGCGTTCCGCGCGAATGACCAAAGCGGGATCCGCGCCTGTAATACGGGGCAGATCGAACTCGAGGAAGGCGTC
>Ga0335069_10012283_pt1 | contig 12055 bp, 15 predicted proteins | sample Lox_Sample_11_FD_206714 | JGI IMG/M metagenome (GOLD analysis project Ga0335069, IMG submission 206714) | Soil microbial communities from Loxahatchee National Wildlife Refuge, Florida, United States - Lox_Sample_1.1 | ecosystem: Environmental > Terrestrial > Soil > Wetlands | place: USA...
TGGTGTCGATGATCTTGCGATAGCCGAGCTGCTCGAGGAAATAGTACGGGCCGCTGAACACCGCGACGGCCGGCGCCTTGCGGTCGATGAGGTCCGCCATGCGGCTGAACAACAAGCCGTTGGCGAACACGAGATTGATGTCCTTGATCGGCATGTACTGCTCGAGCGCCTGGATGGTCGAGTAGTGGCTGCCCGATTGGTAGCCGACCGAGATCGGCACGCCCTTGAGGTCGGCCGGCGTCTTCACCGGCGATTCCGGCGCCACGAACACGCCCGCGGGCGAGACCGAGTAGGCGTCGGCATAGAGCTTGGCGTGGCCGGCGGAGGCGGCGACGTTCACGGTCCAATGGCAGGCGCCGCTGATGTCGCAGGTCCGGCCTTTCTCGATGGTCTGGTAGGCCCCGACCTTGTCGCCGAGGTTGTGCATTTTCGCGTCCTTGGAGCCCATGGTCTCCTGGAACACGTAATCGAGCCCCTCATCCTTGAAGTAGCCCTTCTCCTCGGCCACCCACTCGTGCAACCGGAAATGCGGGGCAATGACGAACTTAGACATCTGGTCTCCTCCTCACCGTATCGGGTTTAAATCAGCAACAGGCTTCGTCGTGACCGCGCTCGCCGCGTTCCGCAACACGGCGGGCACGGATCATCTTGACGTGATCGTCCATGAGCTGGCGCGCCGCCTTCGCATCGCGCGCCTCGATCAGATCCACGAGCTCACCATGGACGTCGAGAATGTGCTTGGCCACCGTCCGCGTCAGGGTGCGGTTGCGCTGCGGCCAAGAGACGTATTGCAGCGACTGCAGCTGCGCCACCAGCACGCGATTGCCGGACGCTTCGGCGACGGCGAGATGGAATTCGAGCGACGACCGGGTGAACGCGGCGCTGTCGCCGAGCGTGGATGCGGCCTGGGCAAGCAGACCGCGCAGCTTCGACAGGTCCGCCGTGGTCGCGTGCTCGGCGGCCAGTTCGGCGGCGAGGCACTCGACCGCCCGCTGGGCGTCGAGGATCTCGCGCACGCTGATCCCGGCCAGGCCCAGCTGAATGGCCAGGGCGTCGGCGAACAGGCGCGGATCGCCGCGCGCTACGCGCGCCCCGCCCTTGGCCCCGACCTTGATCTCGATGACGCCCAGCGCCTGGAGCGTGCGGAACGCATCGCGCGCCACGATCCGGCTCACGCCGAAGCGGGCCGCGATTTCCTTCTCCGTGCCGAGAAAATCGCTCGGCTTGAGCGTGCCCTCGAACAGCGCTTCGCGCACCGAAGCCACGATCTGCGCCGACAAGGTCGCGGCCCCGCTGGAGGCGGGCGGCCGCCACTTCTCGTCCTTGAACAGCGGATGAACCGTTGCCATGGGAAAGATATTAAAGATGATATCTTTCGCGTCAAGCTGAAATTGCGACGCGGTCGCGCCCCGCGCAGCCGGTGCGGGCCCCTGCGGCTCGCCCGCGCCCGCTAGGGCCGCGCCGTCAGCTTGCTGCGAAAGGTGAGCGGATCGCCGATGTTGCGCACGGGTTCGAGCCCGCCGCCGGTGCCGCGGATCACGATCGTGCCGAAATTCAGGATGCGCCCGAGGACGCCCTGGTCGACGAGCACGGTCTCGATCTTGTCGACGCTGATTTCGCTGGTGATCCGCCGCACCACGCCCGTCTTGTAAATCGCGCGGCGCGAGGTGACCGCGATCTCAGTCGTGTGCCGGCGGATGAACGCGGCGGTCAGGCTGATGACCGCGACAAGTAGAACCAAGGCCCCGACCGCCAGCAGGGCGATGCGCAGAACGGCTTGCCAGCCGCCCGGATCCGCGGCCGGCATGCCCAGCCCGTAGCCCAGAATCGCCACGCCGACGGCCGCCAGCACGAGGCCCTGGGCGTAGACGATCCAGTGCAGCGGGGCGCGATAGACCAGCGTTTCGCCGGGTTGGATGACGTGCTCGACGTAGCTCATGAGTGCCAGGCACAGAAGCCAACGCGAGCGCTCCGTCGGCGGTTCCCCTCTGCTCGCAGCGGCGCCATTTCGCCTCGGCGATCTGCCGCCCGGCGCGTGCGGCATATGAACACCGCTGTGACTCTTTGGCGTCTAGGTGGAATCCGGAGCGGGCCTAGGGACTCCCCCCAATAAGTCGATCGTAGTAGGCCTGTTAGGATCATGCCTGCAACCGTGACAGCCACAGAATTCTCACAAAAGTGGCGTAGGTTGAGAGGCAGAGGAGGCAGTTGACGTGCAGCGGAACGCGATCCTCGACAATCCGGAAGCCGTCGCGATCCGCGCGCTGGGATTTATCGCCAGCCGCAGCAATGAATTAGGCCGTTTCCTCTCGCGGACCGGTTTGTCGTCCGCGGAGCTCAATCGCAAGCCAGCCAATCCGCGGTATCTGACGGCGATCCTCGACTTTCTCATTACGGACGAAACTACGCTGCAAGAGTTCGCGCGCACGGTCGATCTGCCGCCGGAAGCCGCCTACGAGGCGCGGCGACTGGTGGGGCATACGCCCGTGCGCACTGCATTTCTCGTCCCGGCATCAAAGGACAGCTGAGTGGCATGGCTGTCTTTTCGCCGGCGGGATTGATTCGGGTTCTCACGACGCTGGTCGACCGCTCGCTCGATGAACAAGAGGCGGTATCCAGCGATGGCAACGGGACCAGGACGGGACCGAGCTCGAAAGACCGCCACCCACGCCTGAAACTCATCGGGAGGGACAACCATGGCACGCCACGCGACGATACAGAGTGACGACGCGCGGGTGATGAGTCGGGGTCGGGTTCTCGAATTCGACGGCGAGCCAAGCCTCGATGAAATGCTCGACGATCCAGTGATCCAGGCCGTCATGGCCCAGGACGGCGTCGAGCGGCAGGAGATCGTAGACCTTGTCGCGTCCATCCAATCGGCGTTCTGCCGGTAAATCACGGGCCCGCGGAACGTCCGCAGGCCCAAAAACCCCACCCCAGATCAGTCAACCCAAGGAGAAGATTATGGCCAAGGCCTCGGCATTCGAATCCATGTTTCCGACCACCCCGCTCGTGCCGCCGGAAGCCATTCGCGACTACTGCGACCGCACGGTGAAGAAAGCGGCCGAGCTCAGCCGCTCGATCCTCAGCAGCGTGTCGCAGAACGTCGACGGCAATTTCGAACTCGCCACGCGGCTCATCCAGTGCACCGATCCGAACGAAGCCATGTCGGCCTGGAAGGACTGGGCGAACGCGCGTCGCGACGCGATCCTCGCGGACAGCAAGGGCCTCGCCGCGCAGTGGCTCAAGCTTTGCGACATCGACATGGAGATGGTGACGACGGCAGCACGCCGCGCCACCGAGCAGGCCACCAACGTCGCCGCCATGCCCCGCGCCGCCGCCGGCGACTGAGCGCACCGCAACCCATCAACACGACGACTCTCTCCAGAGACTTAAAACGCCTCGTCCCAGGACGAGGCGTTTTTCTTTCGGCGCTACGCCGACGCGGGGCTCTCTCCGCCTGAGCCGGGCGGCTCGTCCGCCTCGGGCTCGACCGCCCCCTCTCCTTCCTCTTCGCTCTCCCCCGGCGCATCGGCGAAGGTCAACCCGGCCTCTTCGCTGTAGGCGCTCACGGCCGGGCGCGCGTCGAGCAGGCCTGCCGCCTTGAGATCTTCCACGCCGGGCAGGTCGTCGAGCTTGTCGAGGCCGAAATGCAGGAGGAACTGCTCGGTCGTCACCCACAGGGCCGGACGGCCGGGCGTCTCGCGGTGGCCGCGCGGCTTGATCCAGCCGGCCTCCATGAGGAGGTCCAGCGTGCCGCGTGACAGTTCGACGCCGCGGATCTCCTCCACCTCGGCCCGCGTCACCGGCTGGTGATACGCGATGATGGCCAGGGTCTCGACCGAGGCGCGCGACATCTTGCGCTTGACCACGCGCTCGATCTTCAGCGCGTCCACGAGGTCGGGAGCCGTCCGCAGCATGAACTTGCCGGCGACGCGCACGATGTTGACGCCGCGGTCGGCATACAGGCCCTCGAGCTCGGCAAGCAGCGGCTTGGGGTCGACGTCCTTCGGCAGGCGCGCCTTGATCGCGTCCAGGGTCAGGGGTTCGGACGAAGCGAACAGGATCGCCTCGACGAGACGCAGGAGTTGCGCCTGGTCCATCTCGCGCGGGGGCGTGTGCTCCCCAAGCTCGGACTCCGGGGCTTCCGCGGTGTCGGGCGCCGCTTCCGCCGCCTCGGCGACGTCGCTGTCCTCCTGCAGGGTTGGCTCCATATGTGGGTCTGCTTCCATGGTCGCTTCCTGTTATTGGCGCGGCGGCTCGCCGCTGCGGTCTCCGACCGGCAGCTCGGTCACCTGGTTTTCGGGCGCCTTGCGCACATAGATAGGGCCGAAGAGACGATCCTGCCGGATCTGCAGCCGGCCGGTGCGCACCAGCTCGAGGCCGGCGGCGAATGTCGCCGCGAGTGCCGACCGGCCGACAAGTCCGCTGAGGCCCGCCGGCAGGAACGTCTGCAACGTCGCCCAGTCGGGGATACGGCCAAGCATCCCCGACAGGCGCTCGATCGCCATCTCCATCGAATAGAGCTCGCTCGCCGCAATCTCCAGGCGGCCATGGCGGGTCACCCGGTTCTTATAGTCGCCATAGGCTTTCAGCATGTCGTAGAGCGACACGTCATAGACCGGCTTGGCAACGACCTTGAGCCCTTCGGGCGCTCCGCGCGGAAACACGTCGCGGCCGAGCTGGGCGCGGGCGAGGAGCCGCGTCCCGGCTTCCTGCATCGCCTGCAGCCGCCGCAGCTGGAACGACAGTGCCGCCGCCATCTCCGCCGGTGACGGCTCGACGGCGGCCGCCTCGGGCGGCGGCGGCAGCAGCAGGCGCGACTTGAGGAAGGCCAGCCAGGCCGCCATCACGAGATAGTCGGCGGCGATCTCGATGCGGAAGCGCTCCGCGCGCTCGCGCGCCCGCTCGATGAAAGCGAGATATTGGTCCGCTAGCTTGAGGATCGAGATCTGCTTGAGGTCGACCTTCTGATCGCGCGCCAAGGTCAAGAGGACGTCGATCGGCCCTTCGTAGACGTCGAGATCGACGACGAGAGCCGACTCCTCGTCGGCCGGTGCTGCGAGGTCGGCCTCGAAGGCCGGTTCGGCTTCGCTCTCAGCCATTGCCGGTCAAGGTCCAGATCGTCTCGCTGACCCAGCCGGTCGCATCGACCAGCCAGCGCGAAATGTCGAGGTTGAGGTGCAGGTGGTCGCCCAGCATCGGCAGCAGAAAGAGGATGCCCAGGACGAGCACGATGCCGATCCGCTCGAGCCGCGCCAGCGGCATCGCGAGGCGATCCGGCAGGACGCCGACGGCGACGCGGCCGCCGTCCAGAGGCGGTATCGGGATCATATTAAAAAGGCCGAGCATCACGTTGAGAACAATCATGTTTACGAGATTGCCTTCGGCCCACTCCGCGACTCCATGCGGCAGAAAAGCAATGCCGTGATACAGCAACCCCGCGATCACTGCCAGGGCGGCATTCATTGCCGGGCCGGCCCCGGCGACCCAGATCATGTCGCGCCTGGGGTTGCGCAGCCGGCGGAAATTCACCGGCACCGGCTTGGCATAGCCGAACAGGAGTCCGGTCCCGGACAGGATCAAGACCGCCGGCAGCAGGATCGTCCCGAACAGGTCGACGTGGCGAAAAGGGTTGAGGGAGATCCTTCCCAGCCGGCGCGCGGTGTCGTCGCCGAACAGCTCCGCCACATATCCATGGGCCGCCTCGTGGAGCGTGACGCCCAGCAGGATCGGGATGGCCATGACCGAGAAGCGCTGGATGGTTTCCGCGAGCACCGGTTAAGCCCCCACCTGCCGCGCACCCATCAGTTCGTCGAGGCGCGCCCGGGTGGCCGCCGGGTCCCATGTCTGCGCCGGAAGGACCATCTCGCGGCCGCGGCGGAGGCGCAGCGCCGTCGCCTCCGACAGCGGCCGAAGCACCGATGCGATCTCCTCCATTTCAGCGAGCACGCCCGTGCAGTGGAGCACGAGGTCGCACCCCGCACCCATCGCCGCGCGCGCCCGGCTCGCGAGGTCGCCCTTGAGGGCCTCCATCGACAGGTCGTCGGAGACCAGCACGCCGTCGAACCCCATCCAGCCGCGGATCACCTGGTCGATCACGCGCGAGGACGTGGTCGCCGGGCGGTCGGGATCTATGGCGCGGTAGAGCACGTGCGCGGTCATCGCCCATGGCAGATGTGCGAGGGTGCGGAAGGGCAGAAAATCGCTCCGCTCGAGGTCCGCCTCCGGCTCGTCGACGACCGGAAGCGCCACGTGGCTGTCGGCGCGCGCCCGGCCGTGTCCCGGGATGTGCTTGACGATCGGGATCACCCCCCCTTCGAGAAGGCCGATTGCCGCGGCATGCGCGAGCTTGCCGACCAGAACCGGATCGGCTGCGAACGCGCGATCGCCGATGATCCCGTGCGCATCGGGAACCGGCACGTCGGCCACCGGCGCGCAGTCGACGTCGATGCCGAGATCCGCCAGTTCGGAAGCAAGGAGTCGGCTGTTGAGGCGTGCGGCTTCGCACGCCGCATCGACTCCGCGTGCCGCGACGAGTGCTCCGATCCGGCCAGCGGGCGGAGCTTCGCGCCAGTGCGGCGGCTTCAGCCGCGCCACGCGCCCACCCTCCTGGTCGATCAGGACGGGGGCATCGGCGCGCGCCACCGCGGCGCGCAGCTCCGCGACCAGCCCCCGCACCTGATCCGGATCCTGGATGTTGCGCCCGAACAGGATGAAGCCAAGCGGGTCCGCGTCGCGGAGAAACGCGCGCTCCGCCGCGGTCAAAGCGAGACCGGCGCAACCGAAGATGACGGGACGCGGTGCGGCACTCATGGACGTGCGACGAAGCAATCGACCTTCTTCTCTTTCAGCGCCGCGCAGCGGGCCCGCGCCTCGGCGCTCGATTCCGGCGGACCGATATAGATCCGCCAGTAGACGCCCTTTCCGCCCAGATCGACCGACGCGTAGGACGGACTCACGCCGGAGAGCGCGTCGGGATAGAGGCGGCGCTGGCGCTCCCATTCGCGCTTCGCCTCGGGCTCCGTGCGCAGCGAGGCGATCGCGGCGCGCAACAGGGGACCGCCGGCGGCTGAAGCGGGCTCGGGTCGCGGGGCCACGGCCGCGGTTTGCGTCGGCACAGAAGCCGCCGGCTTGACGGCAGGCGCCGTGGTCGTCGCGGGCTTCGCCGGCGTCGGCGCGGCTGCGGGTGGCGCAGTGGTGCCGGCGGGAGCGCCGGGCGGTGCGGCCGCCAATGTCGGAGAGCGCGGCGTCTGCGGCACGCCGAGCACGGGGCTGCCGACATTCGGATTGGCCGCGCTCGACGTGGCCGGGCTGGGGGTGCTTGCCGGGGCTGGGCCCGCTGGTGGTGGTGGTGCGACGGCCGGCGTTGCAGCTGGGGCCGCAGGCGGAGGCGGAGGCGTCACGGCGGCGGCCGTGTTCTGAGCAAGCGTTGGGCGCGGCACCGGGGTCTCCGGCGGCGGCAGCAAGCGCTCGGTGTTCGGCGGCGGCACGCTGCTCTGATCGACGCGGCCCATGCGGTCGAAGATCGCTTTGTCCTGATCGGGCACGTCCATGCCCCCCGGATTGTCGGGCTTCACCTTGAACGGCTGCAGATCGGCCTTGATCAGCGGTGCCGCACCGTTCGGCCCGTCGGCCATGTAGTAATAACCGACCAGGCCCGCAAACCCGCCGAGTGCGACCACCACGATCATGACAGGCAGCAGGCGGGCCAGCAGCGAACGGCGGCGTGGCACGCGCGACCGGCTCGCAACCGGACGGTCTTCCGGATCAACCACGGGCGATTGCTGCAGATCGTCTGACGGCATTCAACGCATCTCCTCGACCGGGTCGACGCCGATGAGGCGCAAGCCCGAGGCAATCACGACACCGACCGCGCGCACCAGGGCCAGCCGCGCCGACGAGAGCGCCCGGTCCTCGGGCACAACGAACCGCAGACCCGCATCTTCCTTGCCGTGCGTCCACAGCGCGTGAAAGGTCGATGCGAGGTCATACAGGAAAAACGCCACGCGGTGCGGCTCGCCCGTCTCGGCGGCTCCTTCGAGCAGACGCGGCCAGCCGGCCAGCGTCTTGATCAAGCCCAACTCCTCCGCGTGGCCCAGCCGCGCGAAATCGGCGCGCGCCAGCGCCGCATCGGACGTATCAACATCCGGCAGCATCTCCCTGGCCTGGCGGAACGCCGAGCGCGTGCGGGCGTGCGCGTACTGCACGTAGAACAACGGATTGTCCTTCGACTGCTCGGTCGCCTTCGCGAAGTCGAAATCGAGATGCTGATCGTGCTTGCGGGTCAGCATGATGAAGCGGACCACGCCCGCCCCCGCCCCTGCCCACGATCCCTCGCCCAGCCGGTCGATCACGTCGCGCAAGGTCACGAACGTGCCGGCGCGCTTGGACATCTTCACCGGCTCGCCGCGGTCGAGCAGGTTCACCAGCTGGCACAATCTCACGTCGAGCACGGCCTTGCCGTCGCTGACCGCCTTGACCGCGGCCTGCATGCGCTTGACGTAGCCGCCGTGGTCGGCCCCCCACACATCGATGAGATGGGAAAAGCCGCGCTCGATCTTGTCGAGGTGGTACGCGATGTCGGAGGCGAAATAGGTCCAGGACCCGTCCGATTTCTGCAGCGGCCGGTCGACGTCGTCGCCGAACTTGGTCGAGCGGAACAGGAGCTGCGGCCGCGGCTCCCAGTCGTCGGGCTTCATGCCCTTGGGCGGCTCGAGGATCCCCGTGTAGACCAGGTCGCGCGCCTTGAGGAACTCGACCACCCGGGCGACGCGCTGCTTCTCGACGATCTCGTGGCGCTCGGAGGTGAACGTCGCATGCCGCACGCCCAGCGCCGCAAGGTCATTGCGGATCAGCTCCATCATCGCCGACGTGGCGAACTCGCGCACCGGCTCCAGCCACTCGGCCTCCGGCTTGCCGCGCCATTTGTCACCGTCGCGCTTGGCAAGCGCCTCGCCGACCGGCTTCAGATAGTCGCCGGGATAGAGGCCTTCCGGAATGGCACCTATTTGTTCGCCCAGCGCCTCGCGGTAACGCAAATACGCCGAACGGGCCAGCACGTCGACCTGCGCCCCTGCGTCGTTGATGTAATATTCGCGCGTCACCTTGTAGCCGACGCGCTCGAGCAGGGCCGCGAGCACGTCGCCGACCACCGCACCGCGCCCATGGCCGACATGCATCGGCCCCGTCGGGTTGGCGGACACGTATTCGACATTGACCGGGCGCCCCTGCCCCGCGGCCGAGGCACCGTAGCGCTCGCCCTCCTTGACCATGTCGCGCAGGCGCTCGTGCCAGAACCCCGGCTTGAGCTTGAGGTTGATGAAGCCTGGCCCCGCGATGTCGGCCGCGACGACATCGTCGCGGCGGGCGAGCTCCCCGGCCAGGAGGGCCGCGAACTCGCGCGGCTTCATCCCGGCATCCTTGGCCATCACCAGGGCCGCGTTGGTCGAGACATCTCCATGCGCCGCGTCGCGCGGAGGCTCGACCGTCAGACGCGCCGTATCCACCGGGCCCGGAAGCTTCCCGGATGCGGCGAGCGCGGCCAGCGATGACGCGATTTCATCGCGGAAGTAGCTGTAGAGGTTCATCTTATCGGGCGTCGAAAATGCGGCGGTGCTCGTCGAGCGCAAACCGGTCGGTCATGCCGGCTATGTAGTCGGCGATCACACGCGCGGTCTTGGCGGTGCCTTTGCCGTCGGTCCGGCCCTGCCATTGCTGCGGCAGGCGGGCCGGATCGTCCATGAACCAGCCGAACAGGGCGGTGACGACGGCGCGTGCGTGGTCGGTCATCGCGGTGACGCGGCTGTGACGATACATGTGCTCGTGGAGGAAAGCGCGCAAGACGCGCTCCTGCTGGCGGAGCGGCTCGGAAAACGCGACCAGGGGACGGCCCGCCTGGCGCACAGCGTCGGCGGAGCCCGGATGTGCGACGGACAGGCGGCGCCGCGTCTCGGCGAGCACGTCCTCGACCATGAGGCCGATCAGCCGGCGGATGGATTCACCGATGAGCCGCGCCGTGGCAAGGCCGGGGTAGCGCCCCGCGACCTCGGCGAACACCGGACCGACCAGCGGCACGTCGCGCAGGTCCTCGATGCGGAACAAGCCCGCGCGCAGCCCGTCGTCGATGTCGTGGTTGTCGTAGGCGATGTCGTCGGAGAGCGAGGCCACCTGTGCTTCCAGTCCGGCGAAGGTAGCAAGCTCGAGGTCGTGAATGCCCACGTACTCGGTGATCGCGGCCGGAAGCGTCCCGTAGCGCGATGGATCCGCCAGCGGACCAGTCAACGGTCCATTGTGCTTGACCACGCCCTCGAGCGTTTCCCAGGTCAGGTTGAGTCCGTCGAACTCGGCGTAACGCTGCTCGAGCTTGGTCAAGAGACGCAAGGTCTGCGCGTTATGGTCGAAGCCGCCCCACGGCCGCATCGCCGCATCCAGCGCCTCCTCGCCTGCATGGCCGAAGGGCGTGTGACCGAGATCGTGCGCGAGTGCGAGCGCCTCGGCCAAATCCTCATCCAGCCCGAGCGTGCGGCTCAACGTCCGCGCGATCTGCGCCACCTCGAGCGAATGCGTGAGCCGGGTGCGATAGTGGTCGCCCTCGGGCGCCACGAACACTTGCGTCTTGTGCTTGAGGCGGCGAAACGCGGTCGAGTGGATCACCCGGTCGCGGTCGCGCTGAAACGCACTCCGCATCTCGCTCTCGGGCTCGCGGTGCAGCCGGCCGCGGCTCGCCCCCGGATGCGAGGCATACGGCGCCAGCCGGTCGCTCGGCCCAGAGCTGGTTGAGACGGGGCGCAGGACGCGCCTGAGAATCGAAGCCATGTCTTAAAATTTTAGCAGGTTGTGCCTGGGCGCGCATTTCCCGCGCTATTATATGGCTCTAGCAAAGGGCATTTACGTCCCGATTGACATCACTACCTAAATGCCTACATAACGAGTCAGGTATTCGAAACGGCGACGCATGGCTGATACCACCACCGATAGCCCCCCGTTCGGGGTCACCGAGGCTGCGGCCAAGCGCATCGCCTGGGTGCTGAGCCAGGAAGAGCACAAGGGCCTGATGCTGCGCATCGCGGTTTCGGGTGGCGGCTGCTCTGGCTTCCAGTACAATTTCACCTTCGACGACGCCAAGGGTGACACCGATTTCGTCATCGAGCGCGACGGAGCGACGGTCCTTATCGATGAGACCTCCCTCGACCTGCTCAAGGGCTCCGAGATCGATTATGTCGAGGACATGATCGGCGCGTCGTTCCAGATCAAGAACCCGCAAGCCAAGAGCACCTGTGGCTGCGGCAACTCGTTCTCCGTCTGAGAGCGAAAGCAAAGCGGCCGGCGAAGCCTAAGCGGCCGCAGCCCGCCCGCCGCCCGGCCGGCGCCCTGTCGCCGAAGATGGTCCTCGACGTGGACCACGTGACGTCGCTCAACGACATCCTCACCCCGGCCGAGCTCGGCGGCCTGCTCGAGCGCGGCGAAGCCCAGCTCACGAACGTGATCGCCGCCCTTCAAGGCGCCTGGCGGCGGCAGGACGTGGTGGAAACCCGCCGCACGGCTCATACCCTGGTCGGGCTCGCGGGCAGCATCGGCTGCAAGGCGCTGGTCCTGGCCGCGCGGTCCCTCGAGACAGGCACCGAGGCGCGCATCCCTGCGTTACTGGACCGCGTCCTGCGCCTCGTGCCGCCGACGATCGATGCGCTGCATCGCTGGCGGGCGAGCGCGGCTGCCGGAAGCTAGGGCCTTTTCGCCGCCGGCGGCGGCTCGGCGAACTTGTAGCCGAACCCCGGCATGGTCAGGATCAGCTTCGGCGATTTCGGGTCGACCTCGATCTTTCGCCGCAGCCGCGCGATCAGTACGTCGATCGTACGGTCGAACGGTGCCGATTCCCGCCCGACGATCGCGTCGAGAAGCTGATCGCGTGTCTGCGCCCGGCCGGCGCGCATGGCCAGAACGGCCAACAGGTCGAATTCGGCGCGCGTCAGGTGAACGTCGTTGCCCTTCGGATCCGTGAGCGACCGGCTGGCCATATCGAGGGCCCAGCCCTCGAAGGTGACCGCGGCCGGGG
>Ga0335069_10012284_pt1 | contig 12055 bp, 11 predicted proteins | sample Lox_Sample_11_FD_206714 | JGI IMG/M metagenome (GOLD analysis project Ga0335069, IMG submission 206714) | Soil microbial communities from Loxahatchee National Wildlife Refuge, Florida, United States - Lox_Sample_1.1 | ecosystem: Environmental > Terrestrial > Soil > Wetlands | place: USA...
ACTCTGCGAGCTCTGCGAGCTGCGCGACCCTTGCACTTCGACGCCGGCGCGGGCAGACTTCCAACACGGGTCTCCCCGTATGAAGGAGAGAGAAATGCCCGACGAACACGACGAGTCCTCACCACTAGATCCACAAGAGGCCCTCCGTATGCTCGATGACGCGCGCAGCCGGCTGCGCACGGCCATCTGGGCGTTGCACGGGATGCACCAGGACCTGAGTGCACTTTCCGTGGATGACTTGGCAGACATCGAGCACCTGCTCACTGAGATTCTCGATAACGCCCTCACCCCCTGTTACGAGGCGATGAGCCAAGTATTGGGGGCCGACGCGGGCGGCGCGGTGACCACGCACTGACCGGTTCAGTTCCCGACGCGACCGCTGCTTGCGTTTGTGCGTGATGCGGCGATCCGATCCGCAGAAAACAGCGGTGCGGCTGCCCGAAGCGTTGGCCGGATTGTGCGCCGCAATCGTCGCCTGCCGCCGGTGTCCACGGCTCGTGGCGCATCGCGAGCACATGGCGGACGAGAAACGCCGTGCCTTTCGCGAGTGGGCGTACTGGGGCCGGCCGTTGCCCGGCTTCGGCGATCCTGCTGCGCGTCTGATCGTGATCGGCCTGGCGCCGGCGGCGCACGGCGGTAATCGCACCGGCCGCATCTTCACCGGCGATCGCAGCGGCGACTGGCTCTACGCCACGTTGCACCGCTTCGGCTTTGCCAACCAGCCCACGTCGACGCACCGCGACGACGGGTTGCGTCTCACCGACGCCTGGGTCACGGCGGCGGCACGTTGCGCACCGCCTGACAACAAGCCGACGCGGCAAGAGTTCGGCAACTGTCGTCCTTTCCTGGTGCGCGAGTTCCAATACCTGAAGCGCGTGCAAGTCGTCGTGGCATTGGGGCGCGCAGCCTTCGACGCCTTCTGGGCGGTGCGCCGGGCGGCGGGTCATCCACCGCTGCGGCCGCGGCCTCGGTTTGCGCACGCTGAGGTGTATCGGCTAGCCGACCTCACCCTCATCGGCTCGTACCACCCGAGCCAGCGCAACACGCAAACCGGCATGCTGACGCACGCGATGTTCGACCGCGTGTTCGCCACCGCGCAGCGGCTGTTGCAGGCCTGATCACCGTCGCGTGCAGCGCATAGCCGAAATGCCCGATTTGTCGCTCATGCTCCGCGCTGCTGGGTACTCACCAGCGGCGCTGCAGCATCGCCTCGGCATCAGCCTACCTGACGATATCGGCCTGCTGAATCATGCACCAGCGGTCCAGCGCCTGGCACGCGACCACTCTGCCGAGGCGGCGTTGGTTCGTCTGTTCTTCCTGGAAGAGGCGGAGCCGGCGGCGCGCCTGGCAAAATGCTTCTCCCGCCGCGCCTTGGCAGACCTCGTAGCCATCGGCGTGCTGCGGCGGCGGGATGCGCTGCTGCAAGCGCGCGTGCGTATCGATCCGGTAGGCAATCACTACTATGTGTCCGACCGGCGCTTTTGCGCGGTCGATCGCGCTGCACTGCGGTTGCCGCAGGGCGATGCGGTATACCCGCCGAGCAGCGATTCACTGCTGCTGCGCGACGTCGTCGTTGCACCCGCGCCGCGCCGCGTACTCGATCTGTGCACCGGCTCGGGCGTTCAAGCGTTGCAGGTGGCGGACAACGCCGAGCGAGTCGTAGCCGTCGACATCAATCGGCGGGCGGTTGCGGTTGCCGCGTTCAACGCGGCGCTCAACGGAGCGCAGAACGTCGAGGTGCGCTGCGGCGATCTGTACGCCCCCGTCCGCGGCGAGCAGTTCGACCTCGTCATCGCCAACCCGCCGTTCGTCGCTTCGCCGTACGCCAACGCTCCCTCGTACCACTCCGGCGGCCCGCGCGGCGACCGCGTTCTAGGCCGCGTCATAGCCGGTTTGGGGGAGCATCTGCGGGATGAGGGTCGCGCCTTTGCCATCACGCATCTGGCGCTGCGTGGCGGAGAGAGTGTGCATACGGTTGCCAGCACCTGGTTCCGTACCTTTCCCGGACGTGCGCTGGTGGTGACCGTAGAATCCGGGACGCCGGTGGATCTGGCTGCAGCGCAGGCGCTATTTGCCCTCGATGGCGGCCTCAAAGCCTACGCCCTCGAGGTGCAGCGCTGGGTGCGCTATCTCCGCCGTAACCGCGTCGAGGGCGTGAGCGCGCTTGTGATTGTCGCTGAAAAGAGCGGGCACCGGAGCATTGAGGTCGTCGATGCGCAGCGACGCATCCTGCCGATTCCACTAACGGCGCCACCCGCCGAACGCATCAAATCGTGGCTCGCGTAAGCGATCGACCTGCATCGCAACAGGCGGACAGCGTCGTCGCGACGCAGAGTCCCCCGGCCGACGTCATGTCCAAGTATGACTCTGGTCATATTCGGACAGACCACAGTAGCCTACCAACCGGACGGAAGGGAGATCCGCCATGCCGTTAGTCGATCTGGAGGTCACGCTGACCGAACAGGAGCAGGCTATTCGGGATACCGCCCGTCGCTTTGCTCAAGATGTGTTACGGCCAGCCGGGGCGCAACTCGATCATTTGCCGGATCCCGCTGCGGTGATCGAACCGCGCTCCATCTTGTGGGACGTCTTCAGAAAGTACTGGGACCTCCAACTCGATGTGCTCGAGTCCTCCAACGGTGATCTCAGCCCAACCGAACATGCGCGCTTGCGTTTCCTCACCTCGGAAGAGATGGGCTGGGGTGATGCAGGCCTGGCGATCAGCCTCGGGGTTTCAACGTTCCACAAGATGTTCGCGCAGATGTCGGCGCGGCCGGCCTTGATGGAACGCTTCGGCAGTCCTGAAAACCGAGACATCGGCTGTTGGGCGGTGACCGAGCCCGACCATGGCAGTGATTCGCTCACCGTCACGGAGCGCCACTTTGGCGATCCGCGACTGAAGGCGAACTGTGTGGCGCGTCGTGACGGTGACGAGTACGTCATCAGTGGGCAGAAGGCAGCGTGGGTGTCGAACGGGACGATCGCCACCGTTGCCACGCTCTTCTGTACGATCGATCAGAGCCAGGGCTTCAAGGGTGGCGGCGTCTGTCTCGTCCCACTCGATGCGCGCGGCGTTTCACGCGGTAAGCCGCTCGACAAACTCGGCCAGCGCGCCCTGAACCAAGGAGAGATCTTCTTCGACGATGTGCGCATTCCCGCCGACTACATGATTGTTGGACCGGAGGCGTACTCCATGGTGGTGGAGACCGTGCTGACGTTGGCGAACGCGTCGATGGGTGCCATCTTCGTTGGCCTCGGCCGTGCCGCGCTTGAGTACGCGCTGGGGTACGCGAAGGAACGTGTGCAGGGTGGCGTGCCGATCTTCGAGCATCAGAGCGTGAAAGCGCGGCTCTTCAAGATCTTCATGCAGGTCGAAGCGGCGCGCTCGCTGGCATGGCGTGTCATGATCTACAACACCGCCAATCCGGCGCAAGTGCAGTACTCGATTGCCTCGAAGGTGTTTTGCACGAGCACCGCGTTCGAGGCGGCGAGCGCCGCGCTGCAGATCTTCGGTGGCAACGGCCTGAGCCGCGAGTACCCAGTTGAGAAGCTGCTACGCGATGCGCGCGCCTCCATGATCGAGGACGGTTGCAACGACGTACTCAGTCTGGTCGGCGCCGCCAAGCTCTGACCGGCACAGCAGAGGAGAACTGCGATGGAGCTCAGAGAAGTCATTGGGCGGCGCCGGTCGATTCGGTTTCTGTTGCCGTACAAACCGGTCGAGCCGGAGAAGATTCAGCGCATGCTCGAAGCCGCACGACTAGCATCCCACTGGGGCAACGTCGGTAGCTTGCGGGCCGTGGTGGTGTTCAAGGACAGCGCGCCGCAGGACGTGATCGATTCCTTGGTCGCACCGATTGCCGGCTTCCAGATTCGGCTCGCGCCTGTGGTCATCGTCTGGTACATCGATACGGCGGCGGTCGACGACCAATCCAACCGTCTGCGTGAGCTTCTGGCCGCTGGCGCATTGGGTTTCGGTGAGGGTAAGAAGGAGGCGCTCGAGAACCAGCTCATTCCGATTTTCGACGGGATCAGAGAGAGCCTCAAGCAACCGGGACTCGGTGAGGTCGACTGCGGGCAGGGGATCGCGCAGGCGACGTTGATGGCATTCGAACTCGGGCTCGGTACATGTTGTCTGGGCTCGCCGAACCTCGACCAGATCCGCGTCAATCTTGGGTTGCCCGACAGCGCACGAGTGCTGTTGCTGCAGACGGTCGGCTACCCGGCAGAAAGCCCGGAGGCGGGGGGACAACGCCCGCGCCTGCCGTTCGGCGAGCTCTTCCACATGAACCGCTACGGCATCCCCTTTCCGCGGTCGGAGGCGGTGGTGACGGAGCTCAAACATGACAAAATGATCCAGGCGGCGGCACCGATGCCGTGGCGTGAAGAGGAGCTCAACTACCTCAAGCGCGCGCTGGGGATCAAAGGACACGGGTTGCTGTAGCAGCCCCAGGCTGAGAGGAGTCCGACATGCGTTTCAAAGCGGTAGTTGCTGGGGTTGGCATGACCCAATTCGGCAAACACTTGGAGACCGGTCTCAAGGCGCTCGGCGCCGAAGCCGTGCAGGCCGCCTTGACGGACGCCGGTATCGAGGCGGGTGCGCTCGAGGCGGCCTTCGTCGGCAACGCGGCCGCCGGCCTGGTGACCGGCCAAGAATGTATCCGCGGCCAAGTGATCTTACGCAGCATCGGCATCGGCCGCATCCCCGTGGTCAACGTCGAGAACGCCTGCGCCAGCGCCTCAACGGCGCTCAACCAGGCGTGCGCCATGGTGAGCGGCGGCTTCTACGACGTCGTGCTCGCGCTCGGCGTCGAGAAGCTCTACCACCCCGACAAGCGGAAGAGCTTTGCTGCCTTTAGCGGCGCCGTCGATGTAGAGATCATGGCGAGCTTGCTGGAAGCGCTACGACAGGGGGCGGCCGCGCAGGGGGCAGCCGCAGCAGGGGCGGGTGCCGGAGAGAAGCGCTCGATGTTCATGGATATCTACGCCGCCACGGCACGCGCTCACATGCAGCGCTATGGGACGACGGTTGAGCAATTCGCCGCCGTCGCCGCCAAGAACTCGTACCACGGCAGCATGAACCCGCGCGCCCAGTTCCGCGAGGTGATGAGTGTGGCCGACGTATTGGCAGCGCCGATGATCGCTGAACCGTTGACGCGCCCGATGTGCTCGCCGATCGGCGACGGCGCCGCGGCGGTCGTGATCATGAGCGAGCGCAAAGCGCGCGAGGTCGGCGTACGCAACCCGGTGCGTGTGGTGGCCAGCGCCCTGCATTCTGGGTGGGACCATGGTCCCGATGAGCCGGGTACGGTCGAGGCCTGCGCCCACGATGCCTTTGAGGAGGCGGGGATCGGGCCCGAGGATCTCAGCGTCATCGAATGCCATGATGCGTCGGCACCGGCGGAGCTCCTGGCGTACGAGTCACTCGGCCTGTGCGCCAAGGGTGAAGGCGGCAAGCTCATCGATTCCGGCGCGACGCGTCTCGGCGGACGCATTCCGGTGAACACCTCCGGCGGCCTGCTGCGTAAGGGCCATCCCGTCGGTGCCACCGGCATCGCGCAGATCGTCGAGCTCACGGAACAGCTGCAGGGGCGCAGCGGTGCCCGACAGGTGGAGAACGCCAAGGTCGCGCTCGCCCACAACGGCGGCGGTGCCATCGGGACCGACGCGGCGGCCATGTGCGTGACGATCCTCATGCGATGAACGGGGGCGCAGCGCAGGGGGTTGGCCATGCGTGAACGTAACGAAATGATCATCGCCGACTTGGTTGCGGCGCGCGCGGAGCGCCAGCCGGATCTCGACGTGCTCACCTTCGAGCGCTGGAGTCTCGGAGACGGAACACTCCCGGATGAAGTCCGCACCTACGGAGGACTATTCACCAACGGCAACCGCATCGCGGCCGCCCTGATCGCGCACGGCATGGACCGCGGCGCGCGCTTCGGGCTGATGATGCGGAACCACCCCGAGTTCGTCGAGACGATGGTCGGCGCTTCAATGAGCGGCTGCGTCTACGTACCGATCGATCCGCGCACGCGCGGCGAGAAGCTTGCCTACATGCTGCGTCAGTCAAAATGTCAGGGGATCATCTGCGCCGACTATTGCCTCGCCCAGGTCGACGCGATCCGCGACAGCGTCCCCGACCTGCGGTGGACCCTGGGGCTGGAAACGAGGGAGACACCGGAGCCGATGTCGCTTGCGCACGTCGATTCCCTCAACGAAGTGGTGACCAAGCCAGTACCCACGGTCGACGTCCGGCTGGCCGCGCCGGATGATCCGCTGCAGATCATATACACGTCGGGGACCACCGGTGACCCCAAAGGGGTGGTGTTTCCCAACGCGCGCTTTGGGATGTTCGGGATGCTCGGCGCCATGCTCGGCTACCAACCCGACGACCGGCCCTACACCGGTCTGTCCCTCACGCACGGCAACGCGCAAGCGGTCACGCTGGGTCCATCGTTGCACATGGGACTGCGCGCGGTCTTCAGCCGCCGCTTCACCAAATCGAAGCTCTGGGACATCAGTCGCCGCTACGGCTGCACGACCTTCTCGATGCTCGGTGGCATGGCGACGGCGATCTACAGCGAGCTGCCACGCCCCAACGATGCCGACAACCCGGTGCGCATGGTGATCGACGCGGGAATGCCCGCCGCGATCTGTGAATCCTTCGAACGACGCTTTGGGGTCATGGTGTTCGAGTGGTACGGCGCCATTGAAGGCGGGCTGGCCTTCAAACCGCTCGGCGTTGGCCCGATCGGCAGCTTCGGGAAACCGGTTCCCGGTCTCGACATGAAGATCGTTGACGAGCAGGACAACGAGTGTCCGCCAGGCGTTGTCGGCGAGATCGTCTCACGTCCCGCCACCGGCGAGTCGGCCAGTGTCGAATATTTCGAGAATGAAGAAGCGTCGAAAGCCAAGACGGCCGGGGGGTGGTTGCGCAGCGGTGACATGGGCCACCGCGACGCCGACGGCTGGTTCTTCTTCGACTATCGCAAGGGCGGCAGCATTCGTCACAACGGCGACTTCATCAATACCGGCTTCGTCGAAAAGCTGATTGCCGAACAGCCGAGCGTCTCCGATGTCTTCGTCTACGGCGTCCCGGCGGCATCCGGTGCCCCGGGTGAGAAGGACGTTGTGGCCGCAATCGTGCCGGCGCCCGGCGCGACCTTCTCTGCGGCGGAGATATTCGCCGCCTGCCGCAAGGGGCTAGAGCCGAACTTCGTGCCCTCGTACCTGCAGATCGTCGACGAGATTCCGAAAACCGCGTCGGAAAAACCGCAGGAGCGCTTCCTGCTCGAACGCTTCGCGCCAGACGCTGCGGGTATCTTCACCGAGTAGGCGACACGGGAATTCATTCTTCTTGCACCGTGACCGGCGTCGTGTAGCGGTCGCCGTGGCGCTCGACGACGACGATGCCGGCGTTTGGTGTGACCGCGAGGCCCTCCCATGAGCGGGTCACGTAAGCGCAGAGCGTCACCATGACACCGCCGTGGCTCACGATCACGATGTCCTGTCCTTCTGCCTCGCGTGCGACGCGGTCGAACGCCGGAACGACGCGTTCATAGACGTCAGTGAGTGACTCGCCCCCTTGTGGCCGCCAGTGCCAGCGCGGCCCCTCGTGGTAGGCGGCGTCACCCAGCAAAGTGTCGTACGGCTGGCCCGCAAATACGCCGAAGCTCTGCTCGCGAAACGCTGCGTCGAACTCCACAGCCAGTCCGATAACCTCCGCGATGATCTCTGCGGTTTGCCGAGCCCGTACATACGGGCTGGCGATGACCCGCGAGGGCCGGTAGCGCTGCGTCATGCGGCGCGCGGCGGCGCGTGCCTGCTCGCGCCCGAACGCAGTGAGCGGTACTTCAGGGTTTTGCGTGAACGTGCGATCGCGATTACCCTCGCTTTCGCCGTGGCGGACGAGAAGGAGGCGGGCGTGCGGATCGGTGGTCATCTCGATAGACTAAAACGTAGAATGGAAAACGTAAACCGCTGACGCTGGCCGTCTATGGTACGCACGAGAACCGCAGCCGATCGTAGTCTCTGCGGCCGTCCGCCGCGCTGGCACTGAACCGTATCCACTTTGTTTCCCCAATTGGCACGACAAATGCGAACTGCTCGGAGCACTGACCAGGCCCTACAAGTGGCAGCGATGGCAACACAGCCTCGAGAGCGGCGGCGTTCGCAGTGTCCACGCTATCAGCCGCCCGTGCCCGGGCTAACTGGTAGGCGACGATGGGTTGGTCTGTTGCGCAATCCGGTAGGCGACGGTCGACGACGTTGAAGCACGCCGACAGCGTGAACGTACACCCTCCAGAGGCTGGGTCGGCGTCACAGGTGGGATCGTTGTCGTGGCAGACGGCCCCGGCGACGCGTTGCCGCACCGTGACCATGGCCGGCGGCACCTGCCACTCCACGAGACAGTCACGTTCGCGGCTGCCACCACCGAGCAGCGGATGGGTGACATCGAGAACGCCGTTCATCGCGCCGAGGGCGTTGACGCGTGGAAACGTGAAGCCGTTGCGCGGGTCGTGGATGGGCGTGCCACTACGCTTGAGAATGTCCTCGAGTTGGTCGGCACTCAACATTGGATTCAACGCCAGCAGCAACGCCGCCGTCCCCGTCGCGTGCGGTGTGGCCATCGAGGTTCCGGTGAGCGTCGTCAGTGAATCGCCGAGGCCGGTGGAAAGAATGGAAACCCCGGGTGCGAGCACATCAAGGTCCGCATATGAATTGCTCCCGACCCACACTTCATCATTCTCCTGCACGGCGCCTACCGATACCGCACCGCTGACGCAGGCGGGGGAACCAACGGCGTTTGTCCGTCCGATATTTCCCGAGGCCGCGAACGTCAGTGTACCGCGGGCGCGGAGGACGCCGAGCACCTGCGCGAAGGCCATGTTGTAACTGTCCGTGTCGTCGCACGCTGCAGAGAACACGGAGTCGCTCACCAGACTCATGTTGATTGCTTGGACCTCTGGGTGCTCCGTCGCGATCCATTCGAGCGCAGCGATCCAGTCGCCCAGAAAGCCACGGTTGCTTTCATTGAGTACTTTCACCGCCACCACCTGCGCCCCGGGGGCGACGCCCGGCGGAGCAATCGTGCCCTTCGAAACGATGATGCCCGTGACGTGGTTGCCGTGGACAGCTTGCGTGAACGCGCTGCCGGTCCCATCTTGTTCTGACGTGCCATCGGGACAGCAGTTGCCGCTACAAAAGCAATGCTGCTCAACGATGCTGCTTGCAACATCGGGCGTCGTTGGGTCGAAGCCAGTGTCCAGCACCGCCAGGGTTACCCCCTGCCCGAGGTCGCCGCGGCGGTGCACCGCGTCGGCGTGTATCTGCGGAACACTTTCTGCGAGCCCGCCGGAGCCATACTGCATCGGGTCGACGCGCACGACCGTGGCATCAGTGAGGAGTTGTGCAACAGCGGCGCTCGTGGCGGACGCGGTGAAGGCGCTGGCAATTTTGAATTCCCGGTAGACGAAAATGTCCTGCGCCGCCAACGGACGCAGTACCCGCGCGCACAAGGAGTGGACCGTGCGCCGGCGTTCCCCGAGGTCGTCCGTCGCGGAGGGCGGCGGTTCACGCAGCATCACGAAGACATCCGCCCGACCGTCGGTGTTGAGTTTCGCTGACACTTGCGGGTTGAGGCGGGGGGCGGTGAGCTGCGCTACGGCGCCGGTCGAGAGCAGCGCTACGAGGAGGCCGACCAGGGTGCGGTGTAGGGGCATGAATGGTCTAGATGTAGTGGCTCGGTCGTCTTGACGCAACGGTTGGGTTGGGATGGCCGAAGGCGCATACATACCATCCACGGTTTACGTTTCTCCCCGTACGCTCTAATGTGCGCCACTATGTTCCACTCGCATCGCAACCAAGGCGTTGCATTCCGCAGCCAGCGCTCCATGGCTTTGGGTCGGAGCGGAATGGTGTGCAGCAGCCAGACACTGGCCTCTGCGGCCGGGATTGAGATGCTCCGCCGTGGCGGCAATGCCATCGACGCGGCCATCTGTGCTGCTGCGGTACTCGGTGTCGTCGAGCCGTTCAGTACCGGCATTGGCGGCGACTGTTTCATGCTTATCTGGAGCGCCGCGGAGCGCCGGCTCTTCGGCCTCAACGGTAGCGGTCGTGCCCCCGCCAGGTTGTCGTTCGATCTTCTGCGTGGTCGCGGCCTCGCTGAGATGCCGGCGCACGGTATGCTGCCGGTGACCATTCCCGGTGCCGTCGACGCTTGGGCGCAAGCACTCCGACGTTTCGGTTCCACAGCGATGTCCGATGTGCTGGCTCCGGCGATCGCCTACGCCCAGGACGGCTTCGCGGTCACCGAGATAATTGCGCATCAGTGGGACCTCCTCGTCCGCGTCGGCGTGCTGCAGCATGCCGACGCCCTCCGCACCTTCAGTATCGACGGACGCGCGCCACGGCTCGGGGAATGGTTCCGCATCCCGTCACTGGCGCGCAGTTTGGAGCAGATCAGCGGCGGCGGTGCCGACGCCTTCTATCGAGGTGAAATCGCCGAGCGCATCGTCGCGTTCTCGCAGGCCAATGGCGGCGTGCACGACTTCGACGACTTCGCCGAGCACAGTTCGACGTGGGTTGAACCGATCTCCACCGACTACCGCGGTTACGAGCTCTTCGAGATTCCGCCAAACGGCCAGGGGCTGACGGCGTTGATTGCGCTCAATATCCTCGAGAACTTCGATCTGGGTTCGTATTCATTGGGCTCGCCCGAGAGCATGCACCTGCGCATTGAGGCCGTGAAACTCGCCTTTGCCGACCGCAACCGCTATATCGCAGATCCCGAACGGTCGTCGGTCCCGACGACAGAGCTGCTGTCCAAGGACTATGCACATGGCCGCGCGGCGTTGATCAGTCGGGAGACGGCACGGAAGCGTGCGTTGCCTGGGAAGGTCAGAGCCGGCAGTGACACCGTCTATCTCACAGCGGCCGACCGCGCCGGAAACGTCGTCTCACTGATCAACAGCCTGTACATGGGTTTTGGCTCCGGCATGGTGGCCGGCGATACAGGCATCGTGCTGCAGAACCGTGGCTATGGGTTCGCCGTGGATCCGCAACACCCGAACTGCGTCGCCCCGCGCAAGCGCCCGTTCCACACGATCATTCCTGCGATGCTCTTCCGCGAAGCGCGCCCGGTCGTTTCGTTCGGCGTCATGGGCGGCGATGTCCAGGCGCAAGGGCATGTGCAGGTCGTCTCTAATCTGATCGACTACGATCTCAACATCCAGGAAGCCATCGACTATCCACGTTTCCATTACGTCGATTCCGACCGCGTTGCACTCGAAGCAGAATACGGTCCAGAGTTGCGTGCGCAGCTGACGCGGATGGGACACGCTGTGCTGGGCGAAGAAGGGGTACTGGCACGGGGCGGTTTCGGCGGCGGCCAGGGGCTCATGATCGATCCTCGCGGCGGCTGCTACTGGGGCGGTTCGGATTGCCGCAAAGACGGCTGCGCGATCGGGTATTGATGCAGCGAAAGACACAAAGGGCGGTGGGTATTCCCACCGCCCTTTGTTGTACTGGCGATGACGCGAGGGTTAGCGCGTGCCGACCTTGCGATGGGCCTGTAGCGCCTCAGCAGCTGCAGATGGCTGCGGCACCAACGAAACCACCTTATTGCGGTTGGTCGGTTCGCTCAGCTGCTGCTCCTTCCACACGGTCAGACCCCGGCGCAGGTATTGAGGGTTGATCTGCAAGAGGTCACAGACGTTGTCGAAGGAGAACGGCCAGGTCCGATCCTCGGACGCAATCCACTCTTCCGCGTCAACGAACAGCTGCCGCGCTTTGCGATCGCGTGCTCGCAGGTGCTTTTGGTAGCAGTCCACGGCGTCCTGCAGCACGGCGATCGCCAGCCGGCGCTCGGGCTCGTGGTTTCCCTTGCGTTTCAGGGTCGCGAAGTACTGCGACGGCAGCAACGTGTCGGGCTGCAACAAATGGGCGAATGTGTCACTGACAATCGTATCACGCATCGGACTCGCTCCTTGGCGAGAGTTGCCTGTTAGACGGCGATCTCCTGGGGGTTATTCACGACGAAGGTGGGAAGGATGTC
>Ga0335069_10012286_pt1 | contig 12055 bp, 9 predicted proteins | sample Lox_Sample_11_FD_206714 | JGI IMG/M metagenome (GOLD analysis project Ga0335069, IMG submission 206714) | Soil microbial communities from Loxahatchee National Wildlife Refuge, Florida, United States - Lox_Sample_1.1 | ecosystem: Environmental > Terrestrial > Soil > Wetlands | place: USA: Florida...
CATCGTGATGGGGACGGCTCACGCCGCGCGTGGAATGCCGGGTAAACGAACTAGTTGGGGCGTTCCTGGTGTTCCGGGAACACTGCGTAGCCGTCCGGCGGAGGGTACAGGCCAAGAAGCACATTCAAGCGCTTCCTGAGGTAACGGCTGGGCAGTTGGCGCGGACCGGTCTCGACGTCAATATCGCAACAGATGCCGTGCAGGTAGAGCGTCAGCGTGTCGATGAACGACTGCCGCGCGTATTCGCGGAAGAGCTTCGTCTCCTTGCGGAGGTTCGTCTCGCGCCGCAGCAGCCCCTGCTTCATGCGCCAGCTTTCTTCATCCACTTCACCGTGCACGCGGCCGGTTAATTCCTCCCGCAGCAGCGAGCTATATTGCATGCGGGCTTCGTCGGTCCAGTGGTCGGCGGCCAGCGTCGCCAGCACGTGATACAGGCGGTAGTGATACTCCGAGACGTCCTGATCCTTGAGAGCGAACACCAGCACTTCTTCTTTGTCGAAGCGCACTTGCGTGTTCCACGATAGCCGGTTGTCCGGCGGCTTTTCCGTACAAACGAACTCATCCCGGCGCGCGGTTCCCTTTTCCTTGCCGTCGACGCGCTCCAGATAAGGCACCAGCATGATGGAAACCTTGGGGAGAAGCGTCGCAATGGCGGGCGGTAGTGCCGCGATGGGCTCTTCCAGGTATTCCTTCAGGTCCTCTTCGGTGAGTGGAACAGAAGCGCAGAAGTACGAGAAAGTGTTGCTAAGCGGGATCATTTCGCTGCGGAACTGCTCCGCAAACTGGCCTACGCTTAGCTTGGAAAGATCGGGTTGCGCGGACATCGGGTGGAGTGTGAGTTCACCTTGATTTTAGCATGGTGCTGCCGGCCGCCTGACCCTCGGCGGTTTTGGGATGCCTGGCTCGGCTAGTTTTGCGGAGCGGACTCGCCCACAGGTGAACCGTCTTCATTCACCGCCACACGCCTGCGCCGGGCCGACGGCGGATCGTCCGTGCTGTTTGCGACGGGCGGGGGCGCGCTGCGTTCGCGCGGCGCTTCCGTGACCATGGCGGGCGTTGATTTGGTCGCGCCGTCGGGCGTCATGTAATTCCGCCGGTAACGCACCTCGGCATCCGCATACCGGCGTCGCGCGGCCGATGCCAGGTCGACTTCGATGTTCCGTTCCTCTCCCGGGCGCAGGCCCTCGGGCAAATTGAAGAACAGGGTATAACGCTGCCGGATGCGCGACAACGTCTGTTCGAGCGCCGAGGCATCGTCGACGGACATGCTGTCGCCGCCGGAATCGCGGGCGATTTGAGCTGTTCCGGCGGAATGATCCCGCGAGCCACCCATCCCGCCGCCCGGCCCGCCGCCACCCGGTCTGCGGCCGGGTCCAAAAATGACGCCTCCCAGCGGCCCTCCGCCCCCGATGCCGGGCCCGCCGCCCCAGGTGCCCCGCCGTTGCCCGCCGCCCGGATAACCGCGGCTGTGCATGGCAGCCGGCGCGATCAGCGCGCACATGACCGCGTCGGCCCTGGTGAGTGCTCGCGAAACACCGGCGTCGTCGCGCTCGAACTGGGTTTGATCGTCGGTCAAAATGACAATGGCGCGCCGCGCATCCCGGCGGCCGTGGTCGCGAATATATGCAGCCGCGTCCAGCATCGCGCGCGTGATATCGGTCCCGCCGTTGAAGCGCTCCTGGTCGAGCAGGCGGTCGAATTCGCGCCGCACTTCCGCGCGGCTGCTGTTAAAGGCCAGCCGCACGCGAGTGTATCGGTCGAAGACCATGATACCCATGCGGTCGTCTTTGCCCATGACGGTTAACGCCTGATCCGATGCGTCTGCGATGCGCTCCACGTGCGGGCGCATGCTGCCGCTGACGTCCAGAAGAAACAGGATATCCACGGGCATGTTTTCGCTGGCGAAGCCGCGGATGGGGACGACCCGGCCTTCCTCGCGCAGCACGAAATCGTCGGCCTTCAAGTGGGCGATGGCGCGATTAGCGGCGTCGATGACCTGCGCGTCGACGCGCACCAACGAGACGTCGCTGCGAAAAACGAGGTCGTCGTCGGGTAGGGCCAAACCCGGGACGAGGCACGCAACGAGGAGGGTACAGACTGAGCGCATAGATTCCCCGTTCGGGACGGAATCGGCTGAAAGAACCGCTGACTGGTTGAACGTATGGCACCGAGCTTGCGTTTCAGTGGAATGCTCGGACGGCCCATAAACTCCGTCCGCCCCGCGTTAGACTAAATTGTAGTGGCCCTTCGAGTTTTGATTTCGGCCGGCGAGGCCTCCGGGGACATGTACGCCGCCGGACTGGTGAAAGCGCTGCGGCGCCGGCGTCCGGACATGCAGTTCTTCGGATGCGCCGGTCCGCGCATGCAGCAGGCCGGTGTGGAGGCCATCGTCGACGCCCGCAGCCTGGCTGTGGTCGGACTGGCTGAAGTGGTCACCCACATCCCACGCATCTATGGCGAATTCCGGAAGCTGCTTACCGCCGCGCGCGAACGGCGCCCGGACGTGGCCATACTCACCGACAGCCCGGATTTCCACCTGCGCCTGGCTCGCCGCCTGAAAGAGCTGAAAATTCCGGTCTATTATCTGGTTGCGCCGCAGGTCTGGGCGTGGCGCCAGGGGCGCCTCAAGATCATGCGCCGCGTGATCGACCGCCTGCTGTGCATCTTCCCGTTTGAGCCCGAATTCTTCGAACGCGGCGGGATCACCGCCACCTACATCGGCCATCCACTGACGCGTCTGGTGAAAGCCACAGCCAGCCGGGAGGAACTGCGGCGCAGCTTCGCCATTCCGGAAGGCAGGCCGATGGTAGCCCTGCTTCCCGGAAGCCGGATTGGAGAAGCGTCCCGTCACCTGCCGGATCTGCTGGAAACCGTTGAGTTTTTGCGTAAATCCGTGACGCCGGCGCCCCATTTCATCCTGGCGGTCCCGCAGGGTACTGTACCCGCGGGTTCAAAATTCCGGGAACGCATTTTGGGCGCGTCCATCCAAATCGTAGAGGGTCAGACGTGGGATGTCATCGCCTGCGCGGAAATAGCGCTGGCGGCCAGCGGCACCGTTACCATCGAGGCCTGCGTGTTGGGAACGCCCATGGTCACCTTCTACCGGGTGAGTAAGCTGACCTGGTGGATGGGCCGGCGTCTGGTCAACGTGCCGTTCTATTCGATGGTAAACCTGGTAGCGGGTCGGAGGATCGTCACGGAGTTAATTCAACAGGATTTCACGCCGCAGCGTCTGGCGGAGGAGGCTTGGACGCTCCTTCACGATGAGGCTGCGCGCGCGGCGATGCGCCGCGATCTGGCGGAAGTGGCTCAGACGCTGGCAGCACAAGAGGACCCGCTGGAAGTGGCGGCTTCCCTGGTCGAGGAGGGTTTCAAAGAGGAAATGGCGCATGTCTGGTAAGACAATCCTAACGGCGCTGCTGTTGGTGCCGTTGCTGGCGGCCCAGGACAAGAACCGGCAGGGACGTATCGACGTGGAAAACTACGCCATCGACGCGGATATCAATCCGCGCACGCAGGCGTTAAACGTAACGGCCCAGGTCCGCCTGGCGGCTCTGGACAACGACGTGTCCACGGCGATGTTCGAGCTGAACAACGCGCTCAACATTTCGCGCGTGACGGACGAGACGGGACGTCAGATTCCGGCGTCGCGGGCGAGCGAATTGGGTGTGCGCGTCAACTTCCCCGCTCCGCTTACCAAAGGCAAGGAAACCACCCTGACGTTCGTGTATGACGGCCGCCTGAGCGGCCAGGAAGACTCACCCGTCTACGGCATTAAGTTCGCGGCCATCCAGAACGATTTCGCCTACCTGATGTATCCGGCGCGCTGGTTCCCGATTCACGACTACACCATCGATCGGTACTCCGCGGATCTGCACATCACCGTGCCTTCGGGCTACCAGGTGGTCGCGAGTGGATTGCCCAGCTCGCAGCCCGGCGCGGGAGGAAAGGTCACCTATAGCTTTCAATTCGCCAAACCGTCGTTTGCCGGAAGCATCGCCATCGTGCAGGGCGATCCGGTGCGAGTGAACTCCGAAGGCGTCACGACGAGCATTTACTTCCGGCAAAAGCAGTCCATGGCGAACGCTTATGGCGAACAGACGGGCAAGATCATGGCGTTCTTGACCAGCGTGTACGGCCTACCCCCGCAAGCGAATCTGACGCTGGTGGAGACCGAAGACGGCACGCCCAACGGCTTTTCGGCTCCCGGGATTATCTTTCTTTCGCCCCGCGGCATCGGGAACAAGGTGGCGGACCGGCTGCTGGCCAACCAGATTGCGCGGCAGTGGTGGGAAACCCTGGTGTCGCCCATCAATCGCGACCATATGTGGCTGGAAAACGGCAACGCGCGCTACGCGGAGCTGCTGTGGGACGAACATGACGGCGGCCCGGCGAGGCTGGAAGACGATGTGCACGATACCTACGTGGAAGCGCTGACGGTGGACAATCCGCCGCTCATCCAGTCCGGGCGTCTGGAGGACTATTCGCCGGAATATTGGGCGCTGACCGCGGGCAAGGGAGCGGCGCTGATCAACATGCTGCGGAACATCATCGGCAACGACAATTTTTCGAAGCTGATGAACAGTTTCACCGGTCAGTTCGGCTGGCAGTCGGTGAGCACGGCCGATTTTCGCAAGCTGGCCGAGCAAATCTCGGGGCAGAATCTGCAGTATTTCTTCGTGCAGTGGGTGGAATCGAGCGGGGCGCCCGAGTTCAAGATGGAGTACACAGTCTTCCGCACGCAGAAGGGCTTTCGGGTGATGGGCAAGATCTCGCAGGACCTGGACACGTTCCAGATGCCGGTGGATATGAAGATCGAGACCGAGGGTAATCCCGAAACCAAGCGCGTGGACGTGGTGGGGACATCTTCGGAATTCAATGTGGACACGTTCGGCAAGCCGAAGTCAGTGACCATCGATCCGAACGGATCGGTACTGCGGTGGAGTCCGGCGATGCGTATTGCCGTGGCCATCAAGCGCGGCGAACAGTTCGCTGCCATTGCAGAGTATGGCGACGCGCTCAAGGAATACCAGAAGGCGCTGGAAGTGAATCACCAGAGCTCGCTGGCGCATTACCGGCTGGCCGAGGTTTTCTTCCAACAGAACAGTTATCAGTCGGCCGCCAACGAGTATCGCGAGGCCTTGAACGGCGATGTGGAGCCGAAGTGGGTGGAAGTGTGGGCTCACATCCGGCTGGGCAACATCTTTGATGTCTCCGGGCAGCGCGACCGCGCGGTGAACGAGTACAACCTGGCGATCCGCACCAAGGACGACACGCAAGGCGCACAGGCCGAAGCGGCCAAGTATCTGAAGGAACCGTTCCAGCGCAAGCGCGATAACGTGTAGCGGCTCAGCCCGCAAGCTTCGGGGTCAGGAACCAGCGCAGCACGCCGTGCGGCTCGGCTGCGAATCGTTCCACTTCGACGCAAGCCAGCGCGCCTTTCTTGAAGTCGACCTGCAGTTCCGGCACGTTCAGTAGATAGGCAGTCAGGCGGCTGAAGAGCGGCTCGTGGCCGGATAGCAAAATGCGGGATTCATCCTTGTGGACGCGAATCTCGTCCCAGACAGGCTTCGGCGATGAACCCGGCTCCAGCGCTTTGGTACGAAGAAGCTCGCCTTTGTAGTCCAGAATCTCGGCGGCCAGTTGGGCGGTCTGCACCGCGCGCTTATAAGGGCTGGTGAGGATCAACGACGGGGCGACACCCGCCGCGGCGGCTGCCCGCAGAACGTTGCGCAGTTTCTTCTTGCCGTCCGGGGTGAGAACACGTTCGGCGTCGGGCTGGCCCACCTGCCCGTCCTCGGCGATTCCGTGCCGGAGAAGATAGATCTCCATTCCTGTTAGCCTACTGTTTTGAAGCCGTATCTCGAGCGCAGCGCCTTCTATCTGACGTGCGCCGCCCTTGTTTCTATTCTATTCTCGATTGCGGTCTCGCAAATCTTGCTGGGGCTGGCGCTCGCGGCTTTGTTGATTTCCCGCCAGACGCTGCGCCTGCCGCCGATCCTGGTGCCGCTGGGGCTGTTCATCGCGGGTACCGTGATTTCACTGCTCGCCTCCGGGCACATACACGAAGGCCTGCCGCAGATCAAGAAGTTCTACGTGTTCCTGGTTCTGCTGGCGGCCGCGAGCACGATCCGAAAGGTCACCGAAGTCCGGGCGATCGTGCTGTTGTGGACCGGAGTCGCGTCGCTGTCGGCGATCTTCAGCCTCTTCCAGTTCTGGCGCAAATATCAGGAAGCCCAACAAATCCACGTCAGCCTGTATGACTTCTACGTCGGCTCGCGCATCACGGGCTTCATGAGCCACTGGATGACCTTCGGGGCCGAAGAGATGATCGTGCTGCTCCTGCTGGCGGCCTTTCTATTTTTCTCCGCTGAACGCCGCTGGAAACTGGCGGGATGGTTGTGCGCCGTGCTGTTGGTGGTCTCGATGGTGCTGGGCCTCACCCGCGGAATCTTCCTGCTGGGCTTCCCGGTGGGGCTGCTCTACCTGCTCTGGTTCTGGAAACGCTGGCTCGTAGCCGCTGCGCCCGTCGCGGCGCTGATCGCGCTCCTGGTTGCTCCGCCGTTCATCAAAGAGCGCGTGACTTCCGTCATCCATCCGCACGGCGATGAGGATTCCAACCGGCATCGCGCCGTGCTGCGCGAGACGGGAATGTTAATGATCCGCGCCCATCCCTGGTTGGGGCTTGGGCCGGAACAGGTGAACCATCAGTTCCAGGAATGGGTGCCGCGGGATGCGCTGCCGTTGCCCGAAGGCTACTACGGCCACCTGCACAACATTTACCTGCAATACGCGGCCGAGCGCGGAATTCCGACGCTCGCGGCCATGCTGTGGCTGATCGGACAAGTGCTGTGGGACTTCGCCGCAGCGCTGCACGCGAAGCTGGCCGGCACGGAGGCGCGCTTTATCCTGCATGGCTGCATCGCGGCCATCCTAGCGATTCTCGCGGAAGGGTTGGTCGAATACAACCTGGGCGACAGCGAAGTGCTGACGCTGTTTCTGGCGGTTGTGGCATTCGGGTACGTGGCGCGCGATGCGGCCGGCGTACCCGTAGCGGAGCCTACTGCATCGGTAAGTGGTCGAGCGTAGATTTCTTCTTGCGGCCACCACCACCGCCACCACGGCGCGGGCGTTCGGCGGTATTGCCTGAGGCGGCTTTGCGCGTGCGGCGTACCGGCTTCGGCTTCGGCGGAGGAGGATTGGGCTCCAGCAGGGAAGGCTGGCCTTCCACGATGGGCTGCTTCTCTTCCTCCTCTTCGACATGCTCCTCAGGCGGCCTCTCCGGCTCGGCGGGCGGATAAAACTCCGCGCCGAGGTAGACCATGAGCCCCTTCTCTTCGTCGGGTTCCACACGGACAACCAGCTTGTCCTGGGCGTAGTTCAGAAACTCGGAGAATTCCTGAAAGCCGTAGGCCGTGCTGGTGAAGTTGGGCACCTCAGTCTGCACCCAGCCGGCGAGGTCGTCGGCGGTGGCGCCGTTTTCCATCTCCAGGCGATGCGTTTCCAGTACGTCGCGCAGCGCCGGCAGCGCTTCTTCGGGCTTGGGCGTGGGACGCTCGGGCTGCGCCGAGGTCTTGCGCTCGATGATGTAGCGCCCGCCCTGGCCGCTGACGTTGACGTAGTCGGCCTTTTTGAGCTTTTCGACGAAATCGGAGAAGCTGTTGGCGCCGTACGCCTTTTCCGTGAACGCCGAATCGAGCTGCAGCATGGTGGATTTCAGCAGGCCGAGCTGCGGCTGCACGGCGCGGCGCTCCAGCACCTGCAGCGCGCGTTCCACTAACGGCATGGCCTGAGCCAGGTCCAGCGGAGCGGGCCGGGAACGCTGGCCGCCTTGTTGACGGTCGCGGCCGTGCGGCTGCCCTTGACCCTGCTGCGCGGTGGGCTGCGGCCGGGGCGGGCGCTCGCCGCCGCGGTCGGTCTCCGACAGCAGCGACTCATAGCTCATGAACTCGTTGCAATTCTGCTGGAGAATCGTGCTGGTGAACGATTTCCCGCCCACCACGAAGACGGTCTTGCCGTATTCCTTCAGCTTGTTCACCAGCGGAATGAAGTCGCTGTCGCCGCTGATGATGGCGAAGGCGTTGACGTGCGGATGGGTGAAGGCCATCTCCAGCGCATCAAGCGCTAAGTTGATGTCCCCGCCGTTCTTGTCGCCGCGCGGCGAAGGCAGGCGTTGCACCATCTGCACGGCATTCTCCGCCATCGAACGGGCGGCGCCCTCCTGGCGACCCCAGTTGGCGTAGGCAAATTTGGCGACCAGGTCGCCGCGCTCCTTGAGCGCATCGAGCGGGAGCGATACATCGAACTCCCGCCTTAAAGTAGATTTCACGCCGATTTCAATGTTGTCGTAATCGACAAACACGGCGATGTTCAGTTTTTCCATTGTTTCTTCTCGTACACAGGCCCAGTGCCGGTGTTACGTTCTTTCAAAATTAGCGGGCACGTTAGCCCGCGGTTTGCTTCACGCAGTCTGCTTTACCGAAGACCGGATGAAGTCGACTATCTCCTCGAGCGAAGCTCCAGGCTGGTATACGGCCGCCACACCCAGCTTTTTCAGCTCAGCGGCGTCCTCGTCGGGAATTATACCGCCAACCAGGACCAGGATGTCATCCAGGCCCTTTTGGCGTAACAATTCCATGATACGCGGAACGATGGCATTATGGGCGCCCGACAGGATCGACAGGCCGATCACCTGGACGTCCTCCTGCAAGGCGGCGTTGACGATCATCTCCGGGGTTTGACGCAGGCCGGTGTAGATGACCTCCATGCCGGCGTCGCGGAGCGCGCGGGCGATAACTTTTGCGCCGCGGTCGTGACCGTCTAATCCGGGCTTGGCGACCAGGACCCGGATGCGATGCTCCATATACTTGATGGTAGCATCGGCCGCGCAGCCACGACCGTGGAGGAGCGTGCTGCTTACCAGCCGGTTGCGCACACCAATGCGCCGTGAGCGTCGCCCGACCACTCCACTTCCCGCGAGCTATTGCCTCTTAAGTCCGCGCGAAGGCTGTCGGCCTTAGGATCGATATCGAAGAACAGCACCGAGTGCGACCGCTCCTCGCGTGCCCGAAGGAGCTCCTGTAGGGCCTCTTCTTTTCTGCCGAGCGCGTGCAGGAGCAGAGCCAGGTGGTACGGATCGACATATTCTTCCGCGCGCTTTTCTTGCAAGTCCGCAAGGATCCGAATTGCCGCTACTGGCTGTCCGCTCTTGGCCAGGAACCTGGCGGTGCTGGCGCGGATCATGGGGACATCCGGGCCAATACTGATCGCGAGGCGGAATTGAGCCAGTGCTTCCTCGTTTTTTCCGAGGTGTTCGAGCGCTTCCGCATAAAAGAGCCTTCCGTAGGGCGAGGCCGGGTGCAAGTCCACCGACTTCTTACTATTCGCAAGCGCCAGGTCGAAGTCGCGGCGGACTATATGGACCCGCGTGGCCACGAAAGTCAAAGGCGGCACCAGCATGTCTACGGCCCGTGCCAGCTTTATCTGGGCCAACGCTTCATCTAGACGGTGTTGGGCCATATACACCATCGCGAGGCGCGCGAAGAGTTCGGCTGAAACAGCTCTTTCCTTGTGCAGTTCCAGCAGTTCCAGCTCGGCTTGAGCCACATCGCCTTCAAAGACATAGCGCGCATACGCGTGGTCCAGGCGCAGGTCGGAAGTGGATCCGTGTAACGCAACAGCCTGCTCGTAGGTGGTGAAGAACCGGTGCCCTGCGTCGTCAGCTGCTCGCAGGTAGAACGCGCCGAGCAGGAGATAAACGTTTGCCAGCGCCTCCATCGCGCGGAAATCGGCATTGTCGCGCTGGACGGCTTGCTGGAAACAGCCGAGCGCGTTCTCAAAACCTCTGCGCGTGAATTGATTGCGGAAATGCCGCCCCGTGACCATCAGATCTTCCGATTCAGGAATCTCGAGTCGGTGGCCAAACTTGGGCTGGCAGGTAATCCAGGGTCCGCACTCCGCTAGTATTTCCTTGATTTCGGCGATCGTTACGGCCACGGTGTGCTTGGAAACCCTCACCCCATCCCAGGCGTCGCTGATCATCTGTTCATAGGCGACCAGATGGCCGGGATTTTGAAGTAACACCCGGAGAGCTCGAAATGCGCGGGGCCTCAACTCCACTTCTTTGCCTCCGCGTAGAACGCGCTTGTTCGCTAAATCGACACAAAACGGGCCGAGCGAGACTCGTTCTTCGGAATAGGGCGCGACTGGCTTGGTCGACATCCCGGTTGGCCCCTATTGCGAATTGAACAACAGCCCAGACCACCCTCGAAATTTGAAAGTTCTTTGACTTTCGAGCCGCGAAATTTGAACGATCCTCGACTTTAGCTTGCCAAATTATACCATACAATCCCTCTGGTAGCGCCCAAGGGCTTTCTTGTCCGCCTCTTTAGACGGCGACGTGCCGCCATGGTTGATGGGAGCGGTCGCCAGGGCGAATCTTCTACCGACGGGGCAAACAATGAAATCGAAGCTGCCTTTGGCGCGGCTCACATCGACGCTGTTGGCTGTGATGATCCTTGCGATCCGGCTCCATGCACAATCGGCCGGAACCGCGGGCCTCACGGGGACTGTCACCGACCCATCCGGGGCCGTTGTTCCGGGCGTGAGCGTGACGCTGACCAATGTGGACACGAACCAGTCGCGCACTACCACCACCAACAGCGAAGGCGTGTACAAGTTCACCCTGATCCCTCCTGGCAACTTTAAGGTGAGATTCACAGCGTCCGGCTTCAAGCCCTCCGAGGTGCCATCTGTCACCCTGAACGTGACGGAAACGCCCGTGCTCGACGGCAAGCTGGAAGTAGGGGCCGCGAACGAGCAGGTGACCGTGGAAGCAGCGGCGGAAGCCTTGCAGACTTCAAGTTCTACCCTCGGAACAACCGTGACTTCCGGCACGGTTACGGCGCTGCCCTTGTCGAGCCGGAACTACACGCAGATTCTCGGCCTGGCCGCGGGCGCCAGCACGGGCGCCAACAACGCCACCGCTTTTGGCAAGGGCACGCAGGATATCAGCACCAACGGCGCGGACCCAGGCCAGAACAACTACCAGATGGACGGCGTGGCGATCAACAACATCGCTAACCCGGGAACTTCAGCCGACAGCGGCATTTATGCCGGCATTGGCATCCCTAGTCCGGACGCGATTCAGGAATTCAAGATTCAGACCTCCACCTACGATGCCAGTTACGGCCGGAACCCCGGCGCGAACGTGAACGTGGTGACCAAATCCGGTACAAATTCGTTCCACGGCACTGCGTTCGAGTTCTTCCGTAATTCGCAGCTCAACGCCAACGACTTTTTCTACAACCGCGACACGTGCCCCGTGTTCACTGGATCATGCCCGAAACAGGTGCTCAACCAGAACCAGTTTGGCGGCGTGATCGGCGGACCCATCAAGCGCGATAAGGTCTTTTTCTTCGCCAGCTATCAAGGAACGCGCCAGAAGAACGGGGTCGCCTCCCAGGGTTTAACGCCGGGAGCCAACCTGCCTCCGATTCCCGCCGGGGACCGTAGTGCGCCAGATTTCGCGTCCGCGCTGGCCGCGGCCAACTGCAACTTCCCCACACTGTCCACCTTCGTGGAGGGCGGCGCGCCGCTGGCCTGTGACGGTTCAAACATCAGCCCCGTGGCGCTGAAGATCCTCCAGCTCAAGAATCCCAACGGAAGTTACTACTTCCCGGGCTCCAACGGCCCCGGCTACCAGACCGTGAACTTCAGCCAACCCGCGATCTACAACGGGAACCAGCTCGTGCTGAATGGCGATTACCTGATCAATAGCAAGAACACGCTGGCCATGCGCTATTTCTACACGCGCGACCCACAGTTGGTAACCCTGAATGGTTTCCTGCCGGGCACTCCAGTGGATCAATATTATTCGAATACCAACGCGGTTCTGAAACTGACCACCATCATTTCGAACACCTTCGTCAACGAGATCCACGGATCGTTCCAGCGGAATGTATCTATCGCTACCGATAACATGCCGGCGGGCTTCACGAATGAGAACTTAGGAATTACGGGCCTGGTCAGCGACGCTGTTAAGGGCGGCATTAAC
>Ga0335069_10012287_pt1 | contig 12054 bp, 8 predicted proteins | sample Lox_Sample_11_FD_206714 | JGI IMG/M metagenome (GOLD analysis project Ga0335069, IMG submission 206714) | Soil microbial communities from Loxahatchee National Wildlife Refuge, Florida, United States - Lox_Sample_1.1 | ecosystem: Environmental > Terrestrial > Soil > Wetlands | place: USA: Florida...
GATCGCGCGGGGCGGGAAGTACGTCACACCATCACTTGCCGAGCGTCTCGCGGGAGAGCTGGTGGGCCCCGGTGACCGCGCGCCGCACGAGCTTCTCTCCGACCGGGAGTACCAGGTGTTGTGCCTTCTGGCATCCGGCAAGGGTATCAAGGAGATCGCGTTGGAGCTGTCCCTGAGCGCGCCCACCATTGCCACCTACCGGTCGCGGGTCATGACCAAGCTGAGCCTGGGTTCCACCGTGGACCTGGTGCGCTACGCGCTGGAGCACCGGCTGGTCGAGTGAGGCCCGGCCTCACCGAGCCCCGCCCGGAGCAGTCGCCGGGTGCCGCCTCACTAAAAGGAGTGATTCGCGGCCCGGGCGCTTGACGCAGGGGCCCCGGTTTCTATATGTTCTGGCCATGCTGCGTGCAGCAATGAACCTTGAATCTCAGTGGTGGTGGTCCTGGAGATAGCCAGGACCAAGCCCGAGTAACGGAAAACGGGGCGCGGGTCCTGGCGACAAGCCGGGGCCCGCGCTTTTTCTTGGAAAGCCGCGGTGCCGGTGCATGGTGCCGCGGCTTTTATTTTTGTGCCGCTGATGATCGGCGGCGAGCCCCCGCGAATGCGGGCGCAGGGACGGAGGAAACGGGTGTCAACAACGACGGCTGCAAGGCCGACTGTAGCGGTGAGAAAGATCAACGGGGAGCGCTTCACGCCGCTCTCCCTTGCCAAGAAGCTCGGGGCGGTTGCGCTGCTGGAGAGCGCCTCTTTCCAGCGCGGCCGCGAACGTTTCTCGTTCCTCCTGCTGAAGGAAGCCTTCCGGGTCTTCCAGAAGGGCGACGAGCTGTTCATGAAGCGGGACGGCACCACGCTGGCGATGAAGGGGAGACCCCGCGGCACGCCCGCGTCCGCCCCGGGAGATATCCTGGACGTGCTGGCGCACTTCGCGCGGCAGCACGAGGGGATCTCGCAGCCGTTCCCCCTTCCCACGGGAGGCATCGGGTTCCTGTCGTACGAGTACTCCCGCCGCTTCGACACCATGCGGATGCAGGACCGGCCCGACCCGCTGGGCCTGCCGGATGCCATGTTCCTCCTCGGGAACCTGTTCCTGGTGTTCGACCACTACACGGACACCATCACGCTGGTCGGCCTGAACTACCGCGAGAAGGAGATCGACCTCGAGCGCGCGCTGGACGAGGCGGAAAGCCGCATCAATGACCTGGACTTCAACTTCATGGCCCCGGTGAAGAAGGACTGGACGATGGAGCGCCTGCCCCGGGAGGACGACCGCGCGGGCTACCTGCGCGGCGTGGAGCGGGTAAAACAAGAGATCGTGAAGGGCAACCTGCTGCAGGGGGTCCTTTCCCGCCGCCTGCAGGTGCGCACCGACATGCCGGCCATCGAGGCCTACCGGGCCCTCCGAAGCGGCAACCCGTCCCCGTACATGTTCTACCTGGATTTCGGGGACTTCCAGCTCTTCGGCGCCTCCCCCGAGGTGCACGTGAAGGCGCGGGACGGCGTGGCGGCCATCCGCCCCCTGGCCGGCACACGGCGGCGCGGCGCCACGCCGGCGGAAGACGCCGCGCTGGAGAAGGAGCTGCTGGCCGATCCCAAGGAGCGGGCAGAGCACCTCATGCTGGTGGACCTCGCCCGCAACGACCTGGGACGCGTGTGCGCCCCGGGCACGGTGCAGGTGACGGAGCTCATGGAGGTGGAGCGCTACTCCCACGTCATGCACATCGTCTCCCACGTGGAGGGAAAGCTCGCGGAGGGCAGGACCGGGCTGGACGCCCTTCGCGCCACCTTCCCGGCGGGCACGGTGAGCGGAGCGCCCAAGATCCGGGCGGTGGAGATCATCGATTCCCTCGAGCCGGTGCGGCGCGGGTTCTACGCCGGCGTGGTGGCCCACGTGGAAGCCGACGGGTCCCTGGACTCCTGCATCAGCATCCGCTGCGCGGTGCGCCAGGGAGACCTGGTCACGCTGCAGGCCGGCGCGGGGATCGTGGCGGACTCGGTACCGGAGAAGGAATACGAGGAGACCGAGGCAAAGCTCGGCGCGCTGGCGCGGGCCCTCGGGATGGAGGTGTAGCCATGTACGCGATCATCGACAACTACGACTCGTTCACCCACAACCTCTACCAGTACGTGCGGGAAATGACCGACGTGCCCGTGGAGGTGTACCGCAACGACCGCATCACGGTGGACGAGCTGGAGAAGATGAAGCCCACCGGCGTCGTCATCTCCCCGGGCCCCGGCCGTCCCGAGGAGGCCGGTATCAGCATGGAGCTCATCCGCCGCCTGGCCGGCACGGTGCCGATCCTGGGCGTGTGCCTGGGCCACCAGGCCATCGGGGCCGCCTTCGGCGGTCGCGTGGTTGCCGCGCGCCGCATCGTGCACGGCAAGGCGGAGGACATCACGCTGGACGGCCGCGGGCTGTTCCGCGGCCTTCCGCGCCTGGCGAAGTTCACCCGCTACCATTCCCTCGCCGTGGAACGGGAATCCCTTCCCGCGGAGCTGGCGGTCACCGCGGTAGCCGCGGACGGCGAGATCATGGGCATCCGCCACCGCGAGCTGCTGGTGGAAGGCGTGCAGTTCCATCCCGAGTCCATTGCATCCGATCACGGCAAGGCGCTGCTGCGAAACTTCCTGCGCTACCGCCGCGAGCCGTTCCCCCTGTCCTCCATCCTGACCGGCCTGCAGCAGGGCCGCGCCATGACGCGGGAGGAAGCGGAGTTCTTCATGGACGAGCTCACGGACGGCAGGCTCACCGACGTGCAGATCGCGGGCGTGCTGGCCTCCATGACCGGGCCCCTCATCACCCCCGAGACCCTGGCCGGCCTCGCCACCGTGCTGCGCCGCAAGAAGCGGCCGTTTGCCAGCGATCGTCGCGTGCTGGACACCTGCGGCACGGGCGGGGACGGCCTTTCCACGTTCAACATCTCTTCCCTCGCCTCCGTGGTGGCCGCCTCCTGCGGCGCCCTGGTGGCAAAGCACGGGAACCGGGGCGCGAGCTCCCCCGTGGGAAGCGCGGATTTCTTCCGCGAGCTGGGCGTGGCCGTGGATGCGCCGCCGGCCGCGGCGGAGGAAATGCTTCGCGAGACCGGGTTCTGCTTCCTGTTCGCGCCGGTCTACCATGGCGCCATGCGCCACGCCGGCAAGGCGCGCTCGGAGCTGGGGATCAAGAGCGTGATGAACCTCGTCGGGCCGCTCTCCAACCCGGCGGATGCCTCCTACCAGCTCATCGGCGTCTTCGATGACGCCTTCCGCGTGCCCATGGCCCAGGCCGCGCACCTGCTCGGCGTGCGCCGGGTCATGGTGGTGCACGGCGAGGACGGGCTGGACGAAGTCTCGGTCTGCGGGCGTACCCGCGTGGCGGAGGTGGACGAGACCGGTCGCCTCACCGAGTACATGCTGACCCCGCAGGAGTTCGGCCTCCCCAGCTACGGCGTGGAGGACCTCCGGGGCGGAACGGCCGCGGAGAACGCCGCCCTCGCGCAGGAACTGCTCTCCGGCGGCGGACCGGCCGCCATCCGGGAGGCGGTGCTCCTCAACGCGGGCGCGGGCCTCTATGTCTGCGGTGCCGCCCGCAACGTGGGAGAGGGATACCTCCGCGCGCGTCAGGGCCTGGAGAGCGGGGCGGCCCGGGCCAAGCTGGAGGAGATCCGGCTTCGGTCCAAGTCCCCGGCGGCGGCCGCGTGAGCGGCGCAACCAGCGGTGCAGGAGGCCGCCTGGGCGCCACCTCCGCACCAGGGGCTTCCGGTCCCGACATCCTCCTGGAGATCGCGGGCCTGCGGCGCCAGCGCATCCGCTCGCAAGGCCACCAGATGGGCGTGGCGCTGCCGGCAGCGCGCTCCGTGCCGCTGGTGCCGTTCGGACAGGACCCGTTCCTGGTCTGCGAGGTGAAGCGCCGATCGCCCTCCCGCGGCCAGATCGCACCAGCCGCGGACGCGGTGGCGCAGGCGCGGTTGTACGCCGACCGCGGCGCACGCAACCTCTCGGTCCTCACCGAGCAGGACCGCTTCGACGGCTCACTGGATGACCTGCGGCGCATCAAGGAGGCGTTGCCGGGGCTGGCGGTTCTGCGCAAGGACTTCCTCCTGGACGTGGAGGACGTGGAGGTGTCGTGGAGGGCCGGCGCGGACGCGGTGCTCCTCATCGCCTGCCTGCTGGACGCGGAGACCCTGGCGGCCATGCACGCCGCGGCGCATCGGCGAGGGATGAGCGCGCTGGTGGAGCTGCACGACGAGCAGGACCTGCGGAAGTGCCGCGCGCTGGCGCCAGGGCTGGTGGGTGTGAACTGCCGCGACCTCAGGACGTTCCGCGTGGACCTGCTGGACCCGGTCCTGCTGCGCCCGCGCATCGACTGGAGCGCCCGCACGGTGTTCGAGTCCGGCATTCGCGCGGCTGAGGACGTCTTCCTGGCCCGTTCGGCCGGGTTCGACGGGGTGCTGGTCGGAGAGACGGCCATGCGGGAGCCCGCGGTGATCCCCGAGCTGGCCGGCGCGCTCACGTTCGCCGCTGGCGGCTTCTGGCCCAGGCTCGCCACGCGCTTGTCCCTTGCCCGGCGTGAGCATCGCCCGCTCGTGAAGGTCTGCGGCATCACGCGGGCCGAGGATGCAGAGGCGGCGCTGGCGCTCGGCGCGGATGCGCTGGGATTCGTCTTTGCCCCTTCCAAACGACGCGCCGAGCCACGTCTGCCGCGGGAGCTCGAGGACCTGGACGCGATGAAGGTGGCGGTGGTGGTCACCGAGAAGCAGAACGGAACGCGCTTCCTGGATCCCGAGGTCCGGGAGCTCCTGGAAGCGGGCCTCGTCCACGCCGTCCAGCTCCACGGGGACGAGCTGCCGGAAGAATGCGCCGGCCTGGCGTTTCCCTACTTCAAGGCCGCGCGCGTTCGCACCGCGGAGGACGTGGACGGCATGCGCCGGTTCAGGAGCCCGCGCGTGCTGGCGGACGCATGGTCGGCCTCCGCCGCGGGAGGGACCGGCCAGCGCGTGCCCGTGGAGCTGGTGCAGGCCGTTCGCCAGCAGGGACCGTTGTGGATTGCCGGCGGAATCGGGCCGGACAACGTCGGGGAGGTGATCGAGGGGTTCTCACCCGAGCTCATCGACTCTTCAAGCGGCCTGGAGGAGTCTCCCGGCCGCAAGGACCTGGGCAGGCTCAGGAAGTTCTTCGAGGAGATCCGGGCACATGAAACTCTATAACGACTTCTTCGGGAGCTACGGCGGCCGGTTCGTGGCGGAGATGCTGCGCGCGCCGCTGGATGACCTGCAGGAGGCGTTCCTGCAGGCGGCCTCGGACGCGGAGTTCACCCGGGAGCTGGAAGAGACGCTGCGGGACTTCGCCGGGCGCCCCACCCCGCTCCTGCACGCGCGAAACGCCAGCCGGGAGCTCGGCGGGGCGGCCATCTACATCAAGCTGGAAGGACTGGCGCACACCGGCGCGCACAAGATCAACAACGCGGTGGGCCAGGCGCTGCTGGCGCGGCGCATGGGCAAGACGCGCATCATCGCGGAGACCGGCGCCGGGCAGCATGGCGTGGCAACGGCCGCGGTGTGCGCGCGCCTGGGCCTGCCGTGCCGCGTGTACATGGGAGAAGTGGACATGCGCCGCCAGAGGCCCAACGTGTTCTGGATGGAACGCTACGGGGCCGAGGTGGTACCGGTCACCGCGGGCTCCGCCACGCTCAAGGACGCGGTCAACGAGGCGCTGCGGGACTGGGCCGCGAGCTTCCCCACGACGCAGTACCTGCTGGGCTCCGCGCTCGGGCCGTCCCCCTACCCCGACATGGTGCGCGAGTTCCAGTCCGTCATCGGCCGCGAGCTCTCCGCGCAGCTCTCCGAGCGCGGCGTGCGCCCTTCCGCGCTGGTGGCATGCGTCGGGGGCGGCTCCAACGCCATCGGCTTCTTCTCCCCGTTCCTGGAGGCCGAGGGCCCCGAGCTGATCGGCGTGGAGGCCGGCGGCCGGGGAAGCGGCGTGGGCCAGCACGCGGCGCGCATGAACGGGCGGGGCCGTGCCGGCATCGTCCAGGGCTACAAGAGCCTCTTCCTCTCGGACACCGACGGGCAGCTCGAGTCCACGCACTCCATCTCCGCGGGCCTGGACTACCCCGGCATCGGGCCGCAGCTCGCCCACCTCGGCGAGCAGGGACGCATCCGCTTCACCACCGCTTCCGACCGGGACGCGCTGGAGGCCGTGCGGTTCTTCGCGCGCACCGAGGGTTTCGTGTTCGCGCTGGAGTCCGCGCACGCGGCGGCGGCCGTCATGCACCTTGCCCGCGAGTACCCGCCCGAGTCCGCCATGGTGGTCAACATGTCGGGCCGCGGCGACAAGGACCTGTTCATCCTGGCGCACGAGATGGACGCGGAGAAATGGTCCGCATTTCTCCGCGAGGAGGCCGCGCGATGAGCGCCGCCGCTCGCGGCGTTCCGGAAGGAAACCCGCCCACGGCGATGACGGCAGGGGCCACCGGCGACCGCCCGAGGATCATGGCACACATGGTGGCCGGCTATCCCGACCTGGCGCGGTCACTGGAGGTTGCCGCCGGTCTTGCGGACGGAGGCTGCGCGTACCTGGAGCTGCAGTTCCCGTTCTCCGATCCGACGGCGGATGGACCGGACATCCAGAAGGCCTGCTCGGCGGCGCTGGAGGCCGGCTTCCGCGTGGACGCGGGCTTCGAGCTTGCGGCGAAGATCTGCACGTCGGTCGGCGTGCCCGTATTCCTGATGAGCTATGGCAACATGCTGTTCACGCGCGGCGTGTCGAAGTTCCTCTCGGACGCCGCATCGTGCGGGGCCCGCGGTGTCATCGTCCCGGACCTTCCTCCCGACTACGACGAAGGCCTCTTCCGGGACGCCGCCCGATTCGGCCTTGCCGCCGTGCCGGTGCTCTCCCCGTCCATGCGGGACGCACGCCTTGCGCGTACGCTGTCCCTCGGCGCCGAGTTCGTGTACGTCACGCTTCGCACCGGCACCACCGGGGCGTTCACCGAGGTGGGCGGGCCCGGCCGCGCGTTCCTGTCCCGCGTGGCGGATGCCGGCGGCGGCGCAAAGGTCCTGGGCGGTTTCGGTGTTTCGCAGGCGGCCCAGGTGAAGGCATTCTCACCCCTGGTGCACGCGGTGGTGGTGGGAAGCGCGCTGGTACGGGTGGTCGCCGCCGGCGGAGACGTGCGGGGGGGAGTCCGAAAGAAGCTCGAGGAGCTGCGGGGAGCGTAGCCGGCCATGGAGCGGCCGCGGGAACGGGCTCAACTGGCCACCGTGCCGGGTCCTCGCAGAATGTGGTACCGTCTCCGCATGAGCCGGGTCAGGGCGTTGCTGGTCGCGGTGTCACTCATCGCCGTCGCGGGCGTTCCCACCGCGGCGGCCCAGATCCGTGTCGACACCTCGCGGACGGGGGCGCCGATCTCGAAATACATCTACGGCCAGTTTGTCGAGCACCTTGGCCGCAGCATCTACGGGGGCCTGTGGGCGGAGATGCTGGAGGACCGCAAGTTCTTCTTCCTGGTCCGCGATCGCTACGCGCCCTGGGGCACGACGTCGGACCCGTACTGGGGCTCGGGTCCGTACGACTATCTCGCCGCGTCTCCGTGGAAGGTCATCGGTCCCCCCGGCACGGTCGCCATGGACACCGACCACGCGTTCACGGGCATCCACTCGCCGCTGGTGACGATCCCGGCAGACGGAACGCCGGTGGGCATCTCGCAGGAGGGTCTCGCCCTGCGGCAGGGCACTGCGTATGACGGGAGGATCGTGCTGAAGGGCGGGCCCGGCGCCCGGGTGAGCGTGCGGATCGTGCAGGACGACGGCAGCACCCGGGAACTGGCCCTCGGAGCGCCCGGTGCGGACTACGCCGCGCGGCCCTTGCATTTCGTGGCTTCCCGTTCGAGCGCCAGTGCGCGGCTGGAGATCGTGGGCAGCGGGACCGGGACGTTCGAGATCGGCGCCGTGTCCCTCATGCCGGCGGACAATCTCGGTGGATGGCGCACCGACGTGGTAGCGCTGCTGCGGCAGCTGGATGCGCCCATCTACCGGTGGCCGGGGGGCAATTTCGTGAGCGGGTACAACTGGCGGGACGGGATCGGCGATCGTGACCGCCGGCCTCCCCGGCAGAACCCGGCGTGGCACGGCGTGGAGTCCAACGACGTGGGCCTGCACGAGTTCATGGATCTCATGCGACTGGTCGGCGCCGAGCCCTACATCGCGCTCAACACGGGCCTGGGCACGGTGCAGGAGGTCGCCGACGAGGTCCAGTACTGCAACGGCTCCGGCGACACCCCCATGGGGAAGCTGCGGGCGGCCAACGGCCATCCCGAGCCGTTCGGCGTGAGATGGTGGGCGGTAGGAAACGAGATGTACGGGGAGTGGCAGCTCGGCCACATGCCCATCGACGAGTACGTGAAGAAGCACAACGCGGTGGTGGATGCCATTCGCGCGGTGGATCCCCGCGCCGGGGTGGTCGCCGTGGGCGCCGTGGGCCCGTGGGACCAGGGGATGCTGCGTGGAGGCCAGGACCACATGGACCTGATCAGCGAGCACATCTATCGCAAGGAGCTGGTCGACGTGGACGCTCACACGCGGCAACTCGCGGACGACATCGACCGCGTGGCGCGCGCCCACCGTGGTTACCGCGATTCGATCGCCGGCCTCGCCGACCGCGGCATCCGTATTGCCATGGACGAGTGGAACTACTGGTACGGCCCGTACGTGTACGGCGAGCTCGGCGTCCAGTATCACCTGAAAGACGCCCTTGGCGTGGCGCGTGCGCTCCACGCGTTCTTCCGCAACAGCGACCTGTTCTTCATGGCCAACTACGCGCAGACGGTCAACGTCATCGGCGCCATCAAGACCTCGAAGACCGACTCCACGATGGATGCGACCGGGCTTGCCCTCGCGCTGTACCGCGCGCATTTCGGCACCCGGCCCGTGGCCGTCAGCGGTGATACGAAGGGCATGGATGTTTCCGCGGCCCTCGCGGACGACGGCAGTGCCCTCACCGTGGCACTGGTGAACGCGAGGCCGGCCGCGGTGCGCCTGGACCTCCTGGTGGATGGTCACCGGCCCGCGGGCCCGGCCACCGCGTGGACCCTGACCGGCCCGGACCCGATGGCTGGCAATGTTCCGGGCAAGCCCCCGACGGTGGTAGTCCGGGAGGGGGCGTCTCCAACCGGGACCGCGAGCCTCGAGGTGGCCGGCTACTCGATCAGCCTGTTCCGTTTCCCTCTTTCGTAGGGGCGCCGGGTCCGGGCCGGGTCCGGCCGGGTCTGCCGGCCGCAGTCGCCCTCGTCTGATCGACGCCAGGGCAAGAGCTCGAGAAAATCGAACTTGACTACTGGCCCGTTCTTTCGTAACTACGATTCGAGGAGGTTGACGAGGATACGAATCATAAATCGTGATGTAAATATCGTCCTGGGCCAAGCATCCTGATTAGGAGGTGTTGCTATGAATGGATCGCAAAAGCGCATCTACCTCGTGGTTGTACTGGCTGCGCTGGCGCTGGTTTCCGTACCTCTGCTGTTCGCGCAGGGCGCGGGGGGATACCCGGCATACAAGGGTAAGCCGGTCGAGCTGACCGAGTGGGCGTGGACGAGCAACGAAAACTTCTCGAACGACCTGTTCACCAAGGCCTACCCGAACATCACGATCAAGTGGACGAATAACGGCGTTCCCTATGCCCAGCTCCTGACGGCGACCGCCGCGGGAAGCGGGTTGCCGGATGTCATCATGAGCGAGTACACCTATGCCCCGCAGTTCATGACGAACGGCACATTCCAGGCCATCAACAAGTGGGTGTCCCGTGACCTTTACCTCAAGTACTATCCCGAGGTAACGCTGAAGTGGACTGCCATGGACGGGCAGATCTACGGAACGCCCCAGGACAGCGGGGCGGCGACCATGGTCTACCGCAAGGACGTCTTCGACAAGTACAAGCTCACGGTGCCCCGGACGTGGGCGGAGTTCGAGCAGCAGGCGGACAAGCTCCATGCCGAGGATCCGAACATCAACGCCCTTTCCTTCCCCGCGAACTGGGTCCTGGGACCGATCGGGCTGGTGTGGCAGGCAGGGGCAAAGCTGTTCGACTACTCGAACGGCAAGTGGTATATCGATTTCACGAGCCCGACCGCCATGAAGGTCTTCGAATTCTGGGGAAAGATGATTCGCAGCAAGGCGGTCAACGGCGACAACTGGTGGAACGCGGACTGGTACAAGGAGCTCGCGGATGGCAAGGCCGCCATGGTCGTCTCCGGCGGCTGGTACCCCGAGTGGCTCCAGTTGAACTGCAAGGTCCCCGACGGGCTGTGGCGAGTCGCGACGCTCCCCCAGTGGGACGCGTCGAAACCCCAGAACGGCGAGATGGGCGGATCCGGTTTCTACGTGAGCAGCCAGTCCAAGAATCCGGAGGCGGCCGCGTTGTTCGTGTTGTGGCTCAACTCGCAGGTGGACTCCCTCGTGCAGCTGCATGACAAGAGCCAGCTGCCCATTCTCTGGGGCAACAACTTCCTGAACGTCCTGGCGCCCCGGCTCGCGGATCAGGCCTACGCGTATTTCGGCGGCCAGAAGATCACGCCGGTAAGCGTCGACGCGATGCGCCAGGTGAAGATCGCCTTCACGGCGATCCCGGTCATGGACTACGTATCCTCCAGCTACAACGACGAGTTCCAGAAATTCGCGAGCGGGGCGGAAGATATCTCCACGTTCGTGAAGAACTGGCAGGACAACGTGGTCGCGTTCATGAAGAAGCAGGGATTCAACAATCTCGTGGTGGGGCAGATGCCGTAGACGGCGAACGCTTCGTCGCGGGATGCAACCATCGCGAAAGTTCCGATGCTGCCTCCGGGGCCGGTGCCCCGGAGGCGGCCAGTCTTCACCCGGAAGGCGCCGGGGCGGGCCCCGTCAACGGCCGGCCCGGACGGGCAACAAGGCGCGCACCCCGGCAGAAGGACGAGCATGAGACGGTTCCAATCCATAAAGGCGTATCTATTCCTTCTTCCGTTCCTGACGTTCTTCGTTCTCGTCACCGCCTATCCCGTGGTCTACGGGGCATACCTCTCCCTGTTCGGGCTGCACGGAGCACGGACGTGGTTCGTGGGGTTGGGCAACTACGTCTCGGTGTTCACGGACCCGCTGTTCTTGAAGTCCTTCGCGTTCCCGGTGTTCCTGCTGTTCGTGCAGGTCCCGGGCATGATCGCGATCGCGATCTTCATCGGGCTCCTGTACGAGAAGGTCCGTCACTCGGCGCTGTACCGCCTCCTGTTCTACCTTCCCTACGCCGTGCCCGGGGTCGTGGCGGGGCTGCTCTGGTCGTACATGTTCTCCAAGTCAATGTCGCCCCTCGTGGCGGTGTGGAAGCTGTTCGGCGTGACCAAGCCCGAGTTCATCACGCTTTCCAGCGTGTACTGGGTGCTCCTGGTCATCATCCTCTGGGAATGGACCGGGTTCACCTCGATCGTCATCTACTCGGCCCTGGTCTCCATTCCACGGGAGCTCGCCGAGGCGGCGGAAATGGACGGGGCGACCTGGCTTCGGGTCGCCTACTACATCAAGATTCCGCTCCTCCGGAATACGGTCTTTGTCCTCTTCATCTTCAACTTCTTCGGCGCTTCGCAGGTCTTCAACGAACCGCGGATGATCAACATCCTGATGACCCTTCCGGTCAACTTCTCCGCGGCGATGTATATCTACAACCAGGGCTTCGCCTACGGGGCGTTCACGTACTCGATCGCCCTGTGCCTCGTCCTTGCCGCCTTCACGTTCGTGGTCTCGTTCTTCTTCATGCGCCAGTCCATGAAGGAGCTGGATGTCCATGCGTGACGGAGCAGCCCCAGCCGAACGGGAGCCGACATGAGAGCCTCTCACCGCGTCCGGTTCGAGATCATCGCCATCCTCCTGGCCCTGTATTTCCTCCTCCCGTTCTACTGGCTCCTCCAGAGCACGACCAAGGATGTCGGGCAGCTCATGGAAGGCACGTTCCGCCCCGGGGTCCCGAACCACTTCATCGACAACCTGGTGGGCGTGTTCACCTACAACGGCGGGATGTTCGTCCACTGGCTCGTCAACTCGTTCCTCTATTCCGGGGTGG
>Ga0335069_10012288_pt1 | contig 12054 bp, 10 predicted proteins | sample Lox_Sample_11_FD_206714 | JGI IMG/M metagenome (GOLD analysis project Ga0335069, IMG submission 206714) | Soil microbial communities from Loxahatchee National Wildlife Refuge, Florida, United States - Lox_Sample_1.1 | ecosystem: Environmental > Terrestrial > Soil > Wetlands | place: USA...
CTTCGGCGCGAGGAGATAGCTGCCCCGACACATCAGCACGTCGGGGAGCCCGAGCGCCGCCGCCGAGACGCGCACGCGCAGGAAGCCGGGGCCCGGCTCGGGCGGCAGAACGTCGCGGAGCTCCAGCGCGCCCTTCGGCGCGCCGTGGCGCACGATCTGCCAGGCGCGCATCTACCAGACCACCTTCAGGCCCGCCGACACGCCCTGCTGGAGCAGCGAGCTCGAGAGCGTCACGTCGTAGTCGGCGAAGACGTGGAGGCGACCTGCCGACACGACGGTCCAGCGCACGCCGAAGACGCCGGCGTCCGCGGCCGGCTTCGCGCCGCGCACGGTGTAGACGGCGCCCGGCGTGCCGCCGATGCGCGCGTCGAGCTCGCGATCGCGGTCGCCGAGCTCGTGCTGCCAGACGGCCGTCAGCTCCGGATGGAACCACAGCTTCTCTTCGAGCTGGATCAGCCCGTGGATGCGCGCCCCGATCGCGCTCTCCGCCGAATCGATCGTCTGCTGGTCGACCTGGAGATTCAGCGAATTGGCGCCCGACTCGTCGAAGGAGTCCTGCTCGATGTGCGTGTAGCCGAGGGAGGCGAGCGGCTGGATCTCGACACCGCCGAGCTTCACCAGGTCGACCGCGGCCTCGGCGCGCGCGCCCGCGTCCCAGCCCGCGAAGTCGCCGTCGGCCTGGCGACCCATGAAGTCGATGTCCCGGGTGGTCTTCATTGCGCTGTAGCCGAAGCGGCCGGACAGGCCGAGCCGCAGCCAGTCGGTGATGTAGCCCGCATAGAGGCCGCCCTGCCCCGTGTTCGAGGTCTCGTCGCCGGGGAGCCCGTTGAAGTCGAGCGTGCTGTAGGCGTAGCCCGCGGCCGCGCCGACGAGCACGCGCTTCGCGATCAGGTAGTCGACGCCGAGGGAGAAGCCGCCGATCGTGTAGTCGAGATCGGCGCTGTTGGAGTCGCCCTCGAGCTTCCCGAAGAGGCCGTAGCCGTCGATCCAGCCGCCGAGGCCGCTCTCGCCCTGGAGCGGGTGGAAGTTCGTCGACGAGTCGAGCACCGAACCCATGCTCTGCTGTCCGCCGATCGCGATCGGGGCCGGCGCCGGCGCGAAGCCCTGACCGAGGCCGAGGCCGGGCAAGGTGCGGTCGAGCACGGGGTCCGCCGCGAGCACGGGCCCGCCCGCATCGCGCGTCTGACGCGCGAGCAGCGACTCGCGGTCGCTCCACGCGACGCCGCGGATGCGGTCCTGGAGGCTCGTCTGGAAGCGGTCGCTGATCGCGAGGCGCGTGGTCGCGAACTCGGTGAGCTGCTCGCCCGCCATCTGGTCGAGCGCCCGGGAGATCTGCTGCGGCGAGAGCCCGCCGAGCGCGCCGAAGACCGTGTCGAGGTCGGCGTCGTGCGTCGGGGCGGCGAGCGCCTCTTCGAGCGCGGTGCCGACCGCGAGCTGGTTCCGCGTCGTGGCGAAGCTCGGGAGCGACTCGCCGTTCGGTGTCAACACCAGCCGGATGTCGTTGGCGTCGGAGACGAGCGAGGGCGTGAAGAAGGCGAACTGCTGGTCGAGCGTGAAGATGTCGGAGCCGCCCGGCAGCGAGCCGGCCGAGAGGATCACCTGGTCGAAGGTGGTCGTGCGGTCGAGGCTCCCGAGCGTGACGTCGAGGGCGACGGCGGAGCTCAGCGTGGCCGCCCCGGTCACCGCGAGCCGATCGGCTACGGCGTTGCTGGCGTCCACCTGGTAACGGGAGCCCGGCTGGAAGTCGATGGATCCGACGCTGAGCGTGCTGCCGGCCGCGCCGCCGGGCGCGACACGGCTCCCGCTGGTGACGTCGACGTGGCCGAGGACCGACCCGACGCCTGCGAGTGTCGAGTTGCCCTGGATCTCGAGGTCGCCGGGCAAGGTCGTGCCCGTGCCGTCGCCGGTGCCCGCGACGCCGATCACGAGGCGACCGCCGGAGAGCACGGTCGCGCCCTCGGGTGTGAAGCCGAGGCTCTGTGTGAAGGTGAGCGCGCCGTTGCCGCCCTTGCCGAGGATGCCGGCGCCGGCGATCTGACCCGTGAAGGTGCCGTCGAAATCCTGCGCGAACGCGAGCCGGCTCCCGGAGTCGAGCTGGATCTGGCCCTGGAGGCTCTGCGTCGTTCCCTGCAGGATGCCCGCCTCGACCAGCGTGCCACCGGCGTAGCTGTTCGTGCCGGTGAGATTCAGCATGCCGGCGCCGCGCTTGATCAAGGTGAAGCCGCCCGGCGGCGAGCCGCCGCCGCCCGTGATGTTGCCGGCGTGCGTGCCGTCGGTCGCCTGGTCGAAGATGAGCTGCGCCGAGGCCGCGATGTCGACGTTGCCGGGAATCGAGCCGGTGTTCCCGATCACGACGCCCGCGTCGATCTTCAGCCCCCCTGTGAAGGAGTTCGAGCCCGAGAGCGTGAGCGTCCCGGCTCCGTCCTTCGCCACGCTTCCGCTGCCGGAGATGTCATCGGGAAATTCGCCGTCGCTGTCCTGCTGGAAGACGAGCTTCGCGTTGTCGACGATGTCGCCCTGGAGGCTGCCGGCCGTGCCGGCCGCGAAGCCGATCAAGGTGCCGGCGGTGACCGTGGTGCCACCGGTGTAGCTGTTCGGCGTGTGCAGGAAGAGCGTACCGGTGCCGATCTTCTCGAGGCTGCCGGTGCCGCTGATCACGCCGAAGAAGTCCTGCGCGTCGGTGTCGGCCTGGTTGAAGACGAGCTTCGCGTCGTCGTGGACCGTGCCGGGCGCGATCTGCGTGCCGCCCGGGATGCTCGCGGTGTTGCCCTGGAGGATCCCCTCCGAGATCTCGGTCCCGCCCGTGAAGCTGTTCGTGCCGGTCAGCACCAGGGTGCCGCCGCCATCCTTGGTCAGAGTGCCGGCGCCGGTCACGTCCTGGGCAAACGTGTTGGTGCCGGTGTTCTGGAAGAAGGTCACGCCCGCGCCGGCCGGATCGACGACGACGTTCCCGCTCGCGAGCTGGATGTTGAGGAGCTGCGTCGTGCCGGCCGTCACCTTGATCAGGTCCGTCACCGACGGCAGCCCGTCGATCAAGAGGCTCGTCAGCAGCTGTCCGCCCGCCGCGCCGATGATCGGCGGCGCATTGATGTCGACGCCCTCGTTCACCACGAGCGTCGTGGCGAGCGTGATCTCCTGCGCGCCGGGCAGGTTGATCACGATCTCGTCGTCGCCGGTGAGGGCGTTCGCGGCGGCCACCGCGTCGCGCAAGGTGCAGCCGACGCCGGGAAGCGTCGCGGGGGGATTGTTGCGGTCGAAGGCCGGACAGTTGGCCGGGTTCCCGACACCGACATCGGTCGCGGTGCTGTTCACGACGAAGACCGCGGCGTCGGCGGGCGCGCCGACCGCGACCGCGAGTCCGAAGAGCAGCGCCGCGAGCCGCGGCGCTCGCGAGAGGAGCCCGCGCCGCACGGCCGATCAGCCCTGCGCGTCCCGGAAGCGGGGCGCGCGCTTCTCGAGGCTCGCCTTCACCGCTTCGACCTGGTTCGGCGTGCCGATGAGTCCGCTCTGGAGCGCGGCCTCGAGCGCGAGACCGCGCGCGGGCTCCGCGTGCCACGCCTCCTCGAGCAGGCGCTTGCCGGCGCGCACCGCGTCGGGCGAACGGGCGGCGATCTCGCGCGCGAGCGAGAGCGCCGCCGCCAGCGGATCGTCGGCCAGCTTCGTCACGATGCCGAGCGAAAGTGCTTCGCGACCGTCGACCACGCGACCGGTCCACGTGAGCTCCTTCACCACGTCGAGCCGCAGCACGTCGCGCGCCGTCTGCGTCAGCGCGACGTCGGGCACGAGACCCCACTGGATCTCGAGGATCGAGAAGCGCGCGTCGGGCTTCGAGATGCGGATGTCCGCACCGAGCGCGATCTGGAAGCCGCCTCCGTAGGCGACGCCGTGCACGGCCGCGATCACGGGCATCGGGAGCCGCTTCCAGACGTAGGCCGAGCGCTGGAAGAAGTTCGCGGGGTCGTCGTCGGCCTTCGCGAGCGCCGGCTCCGGCGACGCGCGCCGCGTCACCGGCGCCGCGCTCTCGCTCGCCATCGCGCGGAAGCTGTCGAAGTCGAGGCCCGAGCAGAAGCCGCGCCCGTTGCCCGACAGCACCACGGCGCGCACGCCGCCGTCGGCGGCGAGGCGCGCGCCGGCCTCGCCGAGCGCCGCGAACATCTCGCGCGAGAGCGCGTTGTACTTCTCGGGCCGGTTCAGGCGCACGTCGGCCACGCCGTCCGCGATCTCGATCGTCACCAGGTCGCCCAAAGGGAGTCTCCTCGTCGGCGGGCCCGCAGCGGGGGATCGTGACATACTGCCACGACTCGCGCGCCGCGAGTCGAGGAGGCCCCCCGTGAAGCTCGGACTCAACGCCGTCGCCTTCGGCTCGAAGCTCTCCATGCCGATGGATCTGATCCTGCACGCCGAGCGACTCGGGTTCGACTCGGTCTGGACCGCCGAGGCCTACGGCAACGACGCCGTGACCGCGGCCACCTGGATCGCCGCGAAGACGGAGCGCATCAAGGTCGGCACCGCGATCATGCAGATGCCGGCGCGCACGCCCGCGATGACCGCGATGACGGCGATGAGCCTCGACCACCTGACGGGCGGCCGCTTCATCCTCGGGCTCGGACCGTCGGGGCCGCAGGTCGTCGAGGGCTGGCACGGCGTGCCGTACGGGCGCCCGCTCACGCGCACGAAGGAGTACATCGAGATCGTGCGCAAGATCCTCGAGCGCAAGGAGCCGCTCGTGCACCAGGGCTTCCACTATCACATTCCTGCGACGGGCCCGGGGACGACGGGCCACGGCAAGCCGCTGAAGAGCATCCTGCACGGGAACCCGTCGTTGCCGATCTACACCGCCTCGATCGGGCCGGCGGGACTTCGCTGCGCCGGCGAGGTCGCCGACGGCGTCTTCCCGATGATGATGAACCCCGAGCGCTTCGACGAGCTGCAGCGTCCGCATCTCGAGGAGGGCTTCGCGAAGTCGGCGCGGCCGAAGAGCCTCGCGAACTTCGCGGTCTGCCCCGGCGTCTCCGTCGCGATCTCGAACGACCTCGAGAAGGCGCGCATGCCGGTCAAGATGCACCTCGCGCTCTACATCGGCGGCATGGGCGCACGCGACAAGAACTTCTACAACGACTACGCGAAGCGCCTCGGCTACGAGGAGGCGGCCGAGCGCATCCAGGATCTCTATCTCGCCGGCAAGAAGATGGAGGCGGTCGCGGCGGTGCCCGACGCGCTCGTCGACGACGTGCACCTCGTCGGTCCGCGCGAGCACATCCGCGAGCGGCTCGGCGCGTGGCGCGCGGCCGGCGAGAAGCGCCACGTCGACAGCATGCTGGTCGGCACGGGCCAGCGCGAGGCGCTCGAGCTGCTCGCCGAAGAGCTGCTCTAGACCTCGCGCGCAGATGCAGGCCACCTACCCCGGCGCCGTCGCGCCGGAGCGCCACCGCACGTTGTCGTCGCTCGGGCTGCGCCTGCACGTCGCCGAGTGGGGCGATCCGGCGGCCGAGCCGGTGCTGCTGCTGCACGGCTTCTACGACCACGTGCACGCCTTCGACCTGCTGGCGCCCCTGCTGGCTACGCGCTTTCGCGTCGTCTGCTACGACGCGCGCGGACACGGGCAGTCCGAGTGGCCCGACGCCTACGCGTGGGAGACCGACGTGCTCGACGCGATCCACGTGCTGCGCGACCTCGGGCGTCCGGCGCACGTGGTAGGCCACAGCCGCGGCGGTGGGCTCGCGACCGACGCGGCGCAGCAGGATCCGGAGGCGGTTCGCCGGCTCGTCGTGCTCGACGGCTTCGGTCCGCCGCCGGAGGGCTTCATCAGCTCGGCCTTCCAGCGACACCGCGGCACGCCACCCGAGATGCTCGCGTCCTGGTTCGACTGGCGGCGCGGCGTCGCGTCGCGACGGAGCTTCCAGCCGGCGGCCTCGCTCGACGAGCTCGCCGCGCGCCGCCGCGTCCAGAACCCGCGCCTCTCGCTCGAGTGGCTGCGCTACTTCGCCGCGCACGGCTCGCGCCGCGTCGGCGGGGGCTTCGCCTGGAGCTTCGACCCGCTGGCCTCGCGCGGCGCCGGCCCCTTCCGGCCCGACTGGATCGCGCCCGGCTGGAGTCGCATCCGCGCGCCGATGCTCGCGGTGATCGGCAGCGAGCCCGACACGTGGGGTCCGCTACCCGAGGCGATGCTGGCGGAGCGCCTCTCGAACGTCCCCGTGCTGACGCGCGCGACCGTGCAGGGCGCCGGCCACTTCATGCACATCGAGAAGCCGCGCGAGACCGCCGAGCTCGTGCTGCGCTTCCTGGAGGCCGCGTGATCCGGCTCCGCAGCGGCCGCATCGAGGTCGCGCTGCACACGCTTCGCGACGCGCCGGGTCCGATCTTGCTGTGCCTGCACGCGCTCCGCGGTCGCGGCGCCGACTTCGCGGAGCTCGCGGGCGCGTGGCCGGGCCGCGTGCTCGCGCTCGACTTCTCGGGTCACGGCGAGTCGGACCGCCCGCGCGGCGCCGCCTACACGCCGGAGCTGCTGGCCGGCGACGCGGACGCCGCGCTCGCGCACGCCGGACGCGCGTGTCTCGCCGGCGTCGGGCTCGGCGCCTACGTCGCCTTGCTCGTCGCGGGCGCGCGGCCCGACCGCGTGCCGGCCGCGATCCTGCTGCCGGGCGCGGGATTGGAAGGGAGCCGCACGCTTCCGCACACGCTGGTCTCCGGCGACGCGCTCCTCGAGGAAGTGTCGGAGCTGCTCGAGGCGGCGCGCCGGCGCGACGGCTCCGGCTTCGATCCGATGGTCCGCCTGCTCGACGCCGACCCGCGTCCGCCCGACTACGCGCGCGCGCACGCCGACCGGGCGAACCGCCTGCTGCTCGCGGAGGACGGCGAGCTCCGGCCGATCTGGTGGGAGTCGGTGCGCGAGTCGGGGCCGGCGCTGCGCGCGCCGGCAGATCCGCGCGCGGCCCTCGCCGTTCTCGCGCGCACCGAGGGTCTGGAGGCGTAGACTGGGGCGATGACCGAGCGCGAAGACCTGGAGCAATTGACCGACGAGAAGCTGCCCTTCACGGAGCGCTGGGTCATGCCCTTCGTGCGCGAGCCGCTGCTCTGGCCGGTTTTGATCGTGCTCGTCGCGCACGGCATCGCCTTCCTCGCGCCGATCCAGATCCTCGCCGTGCGCGATCGCCGCATCGCCGCGCTCGCCGCGCTCGCGGCACTCCTCGTGCTCTCGGGCACCGCGGTGCGCCGCGAGCTCGCGCGGCTCCACCGCCCCGGCGTCGTGTGCGTTCTGCTGGGCGTGACCTGGGTGTTCGCGGCGGTGATCGCCGTCGTCGCGGACCGCACGGGCATCTTCTAGTTCTGAACTCCGCTCGGCTTCGCCTCGCTGCGCGCGGCGGCGTTGCTGGTTGGACCACGCGGGTCTTCGCCGCCGCTTGCGGCGACCCGCGCGCCTTCGGCGCGCTGCGCCCAGCTCCCATCGGCTTCGCGTGTAGAATCGCTCCAGCTCTCCGAGGAGGTTTGCATGCCGGGACCGCTGGCTGGCGTCCGCATCATCGACTGCTCCGCGATCGTGTCGGGTCCCTTCGCCACGATGATGCTCGCGGACCAGGGCGCGGACGTGGTGAAGGTCGAGCCGCCGGGCCTCGGCGACTTCATGCGCATCGGGCCCTTCCGGCGCGGCAACCTCTCCGCCTTCTTCATGAACTGCAACCGCGGCAAGCGCGCCGTCTGCATCGACCTGCGCAAGCCCGAGGCGCGCGAGGTGCTCTACGACCTCGTGCGCGGCGCCGACGTGTTCGTGCAGAACTTCCGACCCGGCGCAGTCGATCGCATCGGCATCGGCGAGCGGGATCTGCGCAAGGTGAAGCCCGATCTCGTCTACGTGTCGATCAGCGGCTACGGCGAGACGGGCCCCTACGCGAAGCGCCGCGTCTACGACCCGATCATCCAGGGGCTGACCGGACACGTCGCCGTGCAGAAGCACCCGGAGTTCCCGATCCCCGATCTCGTGCGCAACGTCGTCGCCGACAAGGCGTCCGCGATGTGGGTCGCGCAGGCAATCACCGCGGCGCTCTTCGCGCGCGAGCGCGGCGCCGGCGGGCAGCACGTGCGGCTGCCGATGATGGATGCGTCGCTGTACTTCTTCTGGCCCGACGGCATGATGGGCCACACCCTGATCGGCGGGGACATCGGGCTGCCCGGTCCCGCGCTCTACGACCTCTACCGGCTGACCGAGACGGCCGACGGACAGCTCGTCTACTGGGCCGCGAGCGACGCCGAGCTGCACGCGCTCTACCGCGCGCTCGCGCACCCCGAGTGGGTCGAGGACCCGCGCTTCGGGACCTTGCAGGGGCGCACGGTGCCCGCCAACCGCGAGGCGCTCGGCGCGCTGCTGGTCGACGAGTTCCGCAAGTGGAACACCGCCGAGATCCTCGCGCGCATGGCCGAGCAGGGCGTGCCGGCCGGCCCCGTGCTGACGCTCGACCAGATCCCCGACGACCCGCAAGTGCGTCACAACGAGACGATCGTCGTGCGCGAGCATCCGGCCGCCGGTCCGATGCAGGAGCCGCGGCAGCCGGTTCGTTACGACCGCACGCCGGCGGAGCTCGCGCGGCCCGCGCCGCTGCACGCGCAGCACACCGACGAGGTGCTGGCCGAGATCGGCTACGACGCGGTGCGCCGCGCGTCGCTGCGCGAGCGCGGCATCATCGTGTGAGCGCGGAGCATCAGGAGCCCGGCGCCGAGTAGAAGCGCTGTGCCGGGCTCCGGCACCTCCATGAGCTCGAAGATCCGGCCGGTCGGCTGGTTGGAGAAGGGATTGCCGAGGTCGACCACATAGACGTTTCCCTGGTTGTCCTGGCCGAACGAGGAGATCGTCCCGAAACCGCCGACCGGCTTGAACTCCTGCGTCCAGTCCTTCAGGCTCACGAAGTTCGCGCCGTCGAAGTCCTCGGGCTTCGAGCCGTCGAAGACGATCGACCAGACGTTCCCGGTGACCGAGTCGGCGAAGAAGTACTGGCCCTGGAGCCCCGCGATCGGGCCGCGGTACACGTAGCCGCCGATCACGGATCGGCCGCCGCCTTGGTGTTGGTACTGGTAGATCGGGTCGATCGCGCCGGCGGGCTTCGGCCCACCGACGCCTCCGGGTGTCGTGATCGTGCCCTCTCGCAGGCGCCAGCCGTAGTTCTCGCCGCCGCGGCTCGACGCCGGCTGGAAGTCGATCTCCTCGACGGTGTTCTGGCCGACGTCGCCGATGTAGAGATCGCCGGTCAGGCGGTCGAAGCTCGCGCGCCACGGGTTGCGGAGCCCGTACGCCCAGACGCGATCGTCGCCCGCGACGCCGATGAAGGGATTCGAGGCGGGGATCGCGACGCCCTGGCCGGGCGGCGGCGGCGAGTCGACGTCGAGGCGCAGCATCTTCCCGAGCAGGTTGTTGCTGAGATCCTGGGCGTTCCCGGTGCCGGTGGTGTGACCCGTTCCGGTGTCGTTCGCGCCGCCGCCGTCGCCGCTGCTGGCGTAGAGGTAGCCGTCCGGGCCGAAGCCGAGCCAGCCGCCGTTGTGGTTGGCCTGCGGCTGCGTGATCGAGAGCAAGGTCGTCGGCGCCGGCAGCGCGCGGTTCGGGTCGGTTGGCGAGACCTGGTAGCGCTCGATCTGCGTGTTGCCCGCGGCGTCCGTGCGGTCGACGAAGAAGTAGCCGTTGTGCGCGTAGTCGGGATGGAAGGCGAGGCCGAGCAGGCCCTGTTCGGTGCCGCCCGACACCGGCGGCACCGTGAGGAAGGGCTGGGGCAGCACCTGACCCGTGGTCGTGTCGAGGATGCGGATGTTCCCGGTGTGCTGCTCGAGGTAGAAGAGCCGCGTGTCGTCGCCGGGCGCCGCGGTCACGTAGGTGGGTTGAGCCAGACCCGTCGCAATCTCGACGGCGGCGATGGTTCCGGCGGAGACCGGCGCTGCCGCGAGGACGAGCGCGAGCGCGGCGACGGCTCGGTGCATGCCGAGGGGCTCCCGGTCGATCCCTCATCGAGTGGCGCGCTGCGCCCGAAAGTGTCGACCGAGGTGCGGGGCAGAGGCCCCCAGCGGCGGCCATCTGTTCCACCGCGGGGACCACTGCCCCGCACCTCGCTATGCGTGCTATTCGGGCTCGGGGTCGGCGAACGGAGTTCCCGAGAAATCAGCGCGAAGGTGGAAGCCGTCCCAGCGCGTGGTGCCGGCGTGTCCGCCGATCGGGAGGATGCGAGCCTTGTGGAAGCGCGCGCCTCCGTCGACCCGCAGCGTCTCGCCGTTGATGTACGCGGCGGCGGGCGAGAGCAGGAAGACGATCCCGGCGGAGACCTCGCTCTCCGTGCCGAGACGCGCGGGCGGCGACGCGGCCGCCTCCTTCGCGGTGAACTCCTGCACCTCGCGCGGATACGTCAGCATCCCGGACGAGAGGATCGTGCCGGGCGCGATGCAGTTCACGCGGATGTCGTTGCGTGCCCATTCCATCGCGAGTGTCCAGCTGAGGTTCTCGATGCCGGCGCGCGCCGCGGACATGTGTCCCATCGCCGGGTAGCCCGTCCAGATGTCGGCCAGCATGCAGACGATCGCGCCGCCGTGGTCGCCCATCCAATGTCGGTAGGCGGCCGTCAGCACGAGGAAGGTCGAATTCAAGTTGAGGTCGATCACGGTGCGCCAGCCGTTCGGCGTCATCTTCGAGACCGGCGCGACGAACTGCCCGCCCGCGTTGTGGACCACGCCGTCGAGGCGGCCGTGCTCATCGACGATGCCCGCGACCACCCGCTCGACCGCGGACTCGTCGCGCACGTTCAGCTCGGCGACGTCGCAGCGGCCGCCGGCCTCGGCGATCTCCGCGGCGGTCCGCTCGAGCGGCTCGCGCCGGCGCGCCGCGACGACGACCTGCGCGCCGAGCGCGGCGAGCTCGTGCGAGGTGCAGCGCCCGATGCCCGTGCCGCCACCGGTGACGAGCACGACCTTTCCATCGAAGAGTCCCGGTCGGAACACGCTGTCGAAGCGCTTCTCGGCCACTCGAGCCTGTCTCCCGCGAGGCGCCGATTCTATCCGGCTCTGGGGTAGGATGGCGCCATGTCGCTCGCGGGCCGCGTCGCGCTCGTCACCGGCGGAGGCCGTGGCATCGGCCGCGCGATCGCCATCGCGCTCGCGGAGGACGGCGCCGACGTCGCCGTGAACTACGCGCGCGACGAGGGCGCCGCGAAGCAGACGATCGCGGAGATCGAGGCGCTCGGGCGCCGCGCGCGCGCATACCGCGCCTCGGTCGACGATCTCGACGCCGACCGCGCGATGGTCGAGGCGGCGAGCACCGAGCTCGGCGCGATCGACATTCTCGTCAACAACGCCGGCATCGCGAGCCGCGGCCATACGGTCGAGAAGACCGACCCGGCGGAGCTCGAGCGCGTCGTGCGCGTGCACGCGCTCGGCCCGGCGTTCCTGTGTCGGCTGGTGCTGCCGGCGATGAAGGCGAAGGGCCGCGGCGACATCGTGATGATCTCGAGCGTCGCGACGCTCCACCACGCGGCCGGCGGCGCGCCGTACAACATGGGCAAGGCCGCGATGGAGGCGCTCGCCTTCACGCTCGCCAAGGAAGTGCGTCACCGCGGCATCCGCGTGAACGTGGTCGCGCCGGGGCTCGTCGAGACCGAGATGGGCCGCCGGCTCGTGCGCGCGACGCAGGGCGTGGAGGACATCCGCACGCTCGATCGCGCGATGCCGTTCGGGCGCGTCTGCCAGCCCGACGACGTCGCGAACGTGGTCCGTTTCCTGGTCTCCGAGCGCAACAGCTACGTGACCGGCGAGAAGATCAACGTGCACGGCGGAGGCGCCTGAAGGCGCCAGATCCTCGGCTTCCGCTTCCCCTCGGGGCTCCCATCTTCTCTGTATGCGCGACGGGTTGACGGCGCCGCGGCACGTCGGCTACAAAACAGAACCAGAACACTTGTTCTAATTCAACGGGACCCCGATGACGCCCGGCTCCGACCTCCGCTGGATCCGACCGCCGCAGCAGGCGCGCAGCCAGGAGACGCTCGAGCGACTGCTCGACGCCGCGGAGCACCTCGTCAGCGAGAAGGGCTTCGA
>Ga0335069_10012289_pt1 | contig 12053 bp, 11 predicted proteins | sample Lox_Sample_11_FD_206714 | JGI IMG/M metagenome (GOLD analysis project Ga0335069, IMG submission 206714) | Soil microbial communities from Loxahatchee National Wildlife Refuge, Florida, United States - Lox_Sample_1.1 | ecosystem: Environmental > Terrestrial > Soil > Wetlands | place: USA...
CCTCGGCCGTTATCCGACCGGCGGGGTGCCGTGGGTGTGGAAGGACTCGATCGTCTTCAGGCCCCAGGCCTGGCCCTTGGCCCGTTCGGCCTCCGTCCAGGTGATCGTGCGCCAGTCCGGCGCCAGCACCAGCCGGGCGACCGGGTTGCACAGCTCGATCCGGTTCCCGCCCGGCTCGTAGACGTAGAGGAAGAACGTCTGCTGGATCGCGTGCTTGTGCGGCCCGGTCTCGATGAAGACCCCGTGGTCCAGGCAGATGTCGGCGGCACGGATGATGTCCTCGCGGGTGTCCGGCGCGAACGCGACGTGGTGCAGCCGGCCGCGGGTGCCGGTCCAGTCCCGCGTGTACACCAGGTCGTAGCCCTTGTTGGTGAAGTGCAGCCACTGCGCGGAGATCGTGCCGTCGTTGAGCTGGATCTGCTCGGTGACCCGCCCGCCGAGCACGTCGCGGACGAAATCCCCGCTCGGCGGGACGTCCTGGGCGAGGTAGTTGACGTGGTCCAGGCGCCGGACGCACACGCCGCGGCCCGGGTAGGCCTGAGCCTGATTCTTCAGCGACGGCTTGAGCTCATCGGGCGGTGCGTACCACTCGGTCTCCCAGTACAGCTCCATCTCGTGCCCGTCCGGGTCGCGGAACAGGTAGGTGGGCCCGATGCCCGGGTCGCCGTCCTTCCAGGCGATGCCGAGCCCGGCCGCCTCGATCGCCGCCACCCGCGCCTCCAGGGCGGCCTGGCTGGAGGCCCGCAGCCCCACCCGGCGGATGCCCGAGGTCTCGTGCGCGGTGAGCTTGACGGTGTGATGCTCGTAGTCGTCCCAGGTGCGCAGGTACACCGAGTTGCCCTCGCGACAGGTCTCGGTCAGGCCGAGCACCTCCACGAAGAACCACAGGCTCTCGCACAACTTGGGCGTCAGCAGCTCGATGTGCCCGAGGTGCGCGACCTCGTGCAGCGGCGGCCGCGTCGCCGCCGCCGGCCCGGAACGGATCTGGGGGCTTGTCACCGGGACCTCCGGGGGAAGACGGTGCCGTCGAAGAGCTTGCGCGCGGTGCGCACCACGCCCGAGCGGATCACCGTGGCGGGCTGGCTCGCCTGGTCGATCTCGGCCTCGACCTCCAGATGGCCAGTGGGATGCTCGATGTCGAACCGGGTCTGGCCCGGCTTGATCTCGGCCAGGCTGCCGCCGGCCGCGCCGTCGAGCAGCAGCGCGGTCGCGACGCTGACCGCGCCGAGCACCCCGATCGACTGGTGTACGCGGACCGGGATGAAGGTCCTGGTGCAGATCGTCCCGCCGTCCGCGGGCGAGGCGACCAGCGAGATCTTCGGCACCGAGGCCGCGGACACGTCGCCCAGGCCCATCAGCTGGCCGGCCGCGAGCCGCAGCGCCTGGATCCGCTCGCCCAGCGCGGTGTCGGCCTCGAGCTCGGCAACGGTCTCGTACCCGCTGCGGCCGAACCTGACGGCAGGCACCACCACCACCGGCATGCCGTTGTCGATGCAGGTGACGGTGAGGCCCTCGATGACGTCGGTGACATGACCGGTGGGCAGCAGCGCGCCGGTGACCGAACCCTCGGTCCCGGCGAAGTCGAGCACGATCGGCGCGGCCGTCCCCGGCACCCCGGCGATCGCGGTATTGCCGTCGTAGTCGACGACGCCGCCGGCTCCGGCGAAACTCGCGGTGGCCACGCTGCCCGAGTTGACCATATGAATCCGGACCGGCGCGGCCGCGGCCAGGCCGCGCTCGACCGCGAACGGGCCGACCCCGGCCAGCAGGTTGCCGCAGTTCTGCCGGTCGGAGACGGTGCCCTGGTCGACTCCTACCTGCAGGAAGAGGTAATCGACGTCCGCATCGGGCCGAACGGACTTCGAGATCACCGCGACCTTGGAGGTGAGCGGGTGCGCCCCGCCGATCCCGTCGATCTGCCGGGCGTCCGGGCTTCCCATGATCCGCAGCAGCAGGTCGTCCCGGACGGCCGGATCCGCGGGCAGGTCGTCCGCCAGGAAGTACGCTCCCTTGGACGTCCCGCCCCGCATCAGCATGCAGCGCACGCCGTCACCCATCGGGCTCTCCCGTGACGTACTCGACGCCGCGGGCGGCGAGCTTGCCGCGCAGGCCGTACAGGTCCAGGCCGAGCTGCCCGTCGGCCAGGGCCTTGCGGTTCTGCTCCTCCTTGGCCACCCGGGCCCGCGCGGCCGCCAGCGCCTGGCCGACGTCGGCCCGCGGCACGCACACCACGCCGTCGTCGTCGGCGATGATCGCGTCGCCGGGCCGGACGATCTGCCCGCCGACCGAGACCGGCACGTTGACCGAACCCGCCGTCTCCTTGACCGTGCCCTGGGCGCTGACCGCCGCCGACCAGACCGGGAAGCCCATCGCCCGCAGCTCGGCCACGTCCCGGACGCCGGCCTCGATGACCAGGCCGCGGACCCCGCGCGCGGTCAGCGAGGTCGCCAGCAGCTCGCCGAACATCCCGTCGGTACACGGCGAGGTCGCCGTGACCACCAGCAGGTCCCCGGCCCCGCACTGCTCCACGGCCGCATGGATCATCAGGTTGTCGCCGGGCCAGCACAGCGCGGTGACCGCGGTCCCGCCGGTCCGCGCGCCGTCCTGGATCGGGCGCAGGCCGGGCCCGAGGTACCCGGACCGGCCGATCGCCTCGTGCACGGTGGCCACCCCGAGCCCGGCCAGCTGGTCCACCACGCCGAGGTCGGCGCGGGCCACGCCGGTGACGATCACGTTGCGCATCAGCTCAGCCTGTCCGTGACCTGCGGGAACACCCGCATGTAGGCCTCGCCCATGGTGGCGGACGGCAGGCCGAGGTTCGGCCCGGCATTGCGCCTGAGCTGCGTGCCGCGCCGTCTGGCCAGGTCGGTGTAGTACTCCCAGAGGTGCTGCTGGGCACCCATGCACTCCATCGCCTTGCGCTTGGCGTCGAAGACCGGCGTGATGTCCAGCAGGACCTCCGGCTTGAAGCCGCACATCTCCGGCTGGTGCGGCTCGAACAGGAAGACCGGCGGTGCGCCGATCGGCTCGCCGGGCGCGGGATACCCGATCGCCTGGGCCAGCACCCGGGCCCGCAGCGCCATCTGCCCGGCCGCCGGGTGGTCGCCGTTGTACGGGTCGGCGAGCGTATGGGTGAGCACCACCGACGGGCTGACCTCCCGGAACACCCGGACAATGCGGTCGATGAGCTCGTCGGACTCGCGCAGCGGATAGTCCCCGGCGTCGAGGAACTCGATCTCGGCCCCCAGCGCGGCCGCGGCGCTCTCCGCCTCTGTCCGGCGCAGCGCCTTGATCTCTTCGAGCGTCTGGCCCGCCCGCCAGGCGCTGGCCGACTCGCCGCGCTCGCCGTAGCTCAGGCACAGCACCGCGACCCGGTCGCCGCGCGAGGTGGCCAGCGCGATGGCACCACCTGCCCGCCAGACGAAATCGGCGGCGTGCGCACTGACCACGAGCATGGATCCCTGCTGGCTCACCGGGCCTCCTCCTGCGCAGTTGGCGTGTGCTGGCTGGCCAGCGCGGAGATGACGCTGCGCAGATGGCGGCGGATGGCCTCCTCCGCCTCGGCCGGGCGGCGGCCCGCGACGGCGGCGATGATCGCCTGGTGCTGGGGCAGCGAGACCTGGGGGCGGCCGGGGCGCAGCGATAGCTGGAACTGATGGCGGACCAGCTGGCCGTTCAGCCGCTCGAGCAGGCCGGACGCCACCGCCTGGCCGGAGATCTCCCGCACCAGCCGGTGCAGCTCATGGTTGAGCGCCGAGTACTTCAGCAGCTCGCCCTCTGCGACGCTGCGCTCCATCTCCTCGCCGATCTGGCGCAGCCGGGCCGCGTCGGGCTCGGTGACCCGTTCGGCCGCCTTGGCCGCGCACAGTCCCTCGAGCACCATCCGGCACTCGGTGATCGCGATCGCCTCGTCCAGGGTCACGGCCCGTACCCGCGCTCCGCGGTTCGGTACCCGCTCGACCAGTCCCTCGGCCGTCAGGTCGAACAGCGCCGCGCGCAGGCTGGCCCGGGTCACCCCCAGCGTCCCGGCCAGCTCCTCCTCGACCAGCCGTTGCCCGGGCGCCATGTCCCCGGCCAGGATCGCCTGTCGCAGCCGTTCGACCGCCAGCCGCCGCCCGGTGGCACCCGCCACCGGCGTCAGCGACGTCGAGAGCTCAGCCGCGTCCACGTGGCGATCCTAAAAATGCCCAACAAAATTGTCAACAATCCACTGCCACGACCATGAAACCGATTGCGCGAAGCCCATGGCCGCGAGGCGCGGCCAGGCCGGCGCCTTTCCCGTCTTGCTGCCGTCCCGGCCCGTCAGCCGACGCACCCGAAATCGGACTCACGCCGCATTGGCCCCGTCAGCCCCAAACCATGAGGCGTCAATGCGCGTTCATGCTGTTCCAGCGTGGCTGGGACATCCACGCCTTATTGGCCGGGCCTGCGGCGGGCGCTGGGCCTGCGGCGGGCGGCGGGCCCGTGACTCGGCGCGGGTCTGGTCGGCGCGGGTTGGGCTGATCCCGGTGGGAGCCGCGTGATCGCCGGGCAAGCGGCCCGCGGATCCCTGCTGCCCCTGACCCCGCCGCCCCGCGGGCAGCTGGCCGCGGGAGCGTCGCTCCTGCCAAGCGTCGAGGATTCCGTACCCGAAGAAGCCCGACGCCGCGATCAGCGCGAAGGAGGCCGCGACGATCAGCAGGAAATTACCGGTCAGGAAGGCGGCCTCGGCCAGGGCGACCGCGGCGAGTATGCAGACCCCCGACCGGCCGGCGGCTTTTACCATCGTCCGGGCGGGCGTGGTGGGCGTGCCGGGCGGCCCTGCGGCATCGGATGCTGCGGCCCGCGACGCCGGGGTGGCCGGGTTTGCGGTGGGCGAGTCGGCGGGGATGTCGGCGGTCAGCGCGGCCAGCTCCGCATAGGTCCGCGACGCGAACGCCTGGCCCGCCCGCACCTCGAGTTCGTGCTTGGTCAGCCTGCCCTGCGCGTAGGCCGCCTTGAGCACCGTGATCGCCTGCTCACGGTCGGCCTGAGCCGCTCGCAGCTGTCCGCGGCCCGTCAGTGCTCCCTGGTCCGGTCCTGTCATCACCGGCACCTCCCACACGGCACGATGCAGGCACAGCCTAACGCGGCGACTTCCAGAAGGCCATCATCCGGCCGCCGGGCGGCTGACCTGGCCCAGGAACACCGGCAGGCTGGTCGGGGTATCGACGATCGCGAACAGGAACGGCCGGTCCACCACCATCGTGACCGGCGACGGCGGCCGGACGGCGGCCCTCGTCCTGATCACCACCGCGGTGGCCGCCGCGGCTTCGGTGCCCTGTTCGTCCACGTCGATGTAGGCCTTATGCGCGACCGCGCCGATCTGCAGCGGCTCGGCGCCGGTGATGCCGCCGAAGTCCGCGCCGCCGCCGAACGCCTCGGTGATGCCGAGCCGCTGCAGCGCCGGGATGAGGTCGAACGAGGCCTCCAGCCGGAACCTGGGCAGCGACAGCGTGACCTGGTGCGTGGCCATCCCGGCCAGCAGGCCGCCCAGGCCGGCCGCGGCGACCTTCGGCCGCAGCTCCGCCAGCGGCCCGTCGGGTAGCAGTACCGCCATGGCCAGGCCGATGTCCTGGTACGCGATGAGCACGGCCTGATAGCCGTGGCCGCGGAGATAGGCCCGCGCCGCGGTGCCGCGCATCATCGGCACGGCCAGCGCCGGGCCGTCCGGGCCGTCCGGGTAGAACGGCGCGTCCGCGGTGGCGCGCCCGGGGAACGGCTGGGCCCACGCCGCCTTCAGGTACACCGCGCTGGCCAGGACCAGCCTGGCCAGCGCGGTGATGGTGCCCGGCGGCAGCAGGCCGGTGATCTTGCCCTCGGTCTGGGTGGCGATCGCCCGGTTGATCTCGGCCCGCGCGGCCTCGGGAGCGGCGGCGAAGTCGGCGGCGGCCAGTGCGGCGGCGGCCCGGTTCAGCCGCCCGGTGAACTCGGCCCGCAGCGGCAGCCCGGCCTGGATCCACACGGTGTTCGGCGCCCGGAAGACCGCGGAGCCGCGGTCTCGCCCGGCCGGTACCAGGCTCAGCCCGCTCACCGCCGTGTCCTCGGGCCGCGAGGATGGATCCACGTGCAGGACCCGGGCCAGTTCGGCCGCCGTCTGGCCGCGTGCTCCGCACAGCGCCATCCGCAGCGCGCTGGCCACGCTGGCCGGTGAGAAGACGGTGCTGGCGGCGCCCTCGGCCAGCACCTGGTACAAGTCCGCGCCGAAGGCCGCGTCGGCCGCGGCGGCCGCGCGCGCCGCTGGTTCGTCTCGCACCGTCCGTTCCTACCCGCGCAGGATGAAACCATGGCCCCATGAGCTGGTTCATGACCGCCGATACCGGACGGTTCCTGGACGCGGCCGGGGAGTTCCTGCGCGCGGACCCGGCCAGGAACTCGGTGATGCTGACCGTGACCGAGAACCTGCTGGTCAGCGCGGCCGCCCCGGCCACCGGCCCGCCGCTCTACGGCTGGTGGCAGGCGGCCGGGAGCCCGGTCGGCGCCGCGTTCATGCACACGCCGGACTTCCCCCTCATGCTGTCCCGGGCGGACGCGCCGGATGCGGCCCGGCTAGCCAGCGACCTCGCCGGGACCGGCCGCCGGGTCGGTGGCCTCAACGCCGCCCAGGAGGCGGCCGACGCGTTCGCGGCGGCCTGGCGCGGCCGCACCGGGGACGCGGTCGCGGTGTACCGCCGGATGCGCCTGTTCCGGCTCGGCGAGCTCCTGCCGCCGGGGCCCGGGCCCGAGGGGATGGCCAGGCTCGCCGCCGGGACCGACTGTGACCTGCTGGCCGGGTGGTTCGGCGAGTTCGCCCGCGAGGCTGGCGACCCGCACGGAGAGGATCAGCGCGCGGCCGTGGCCGAGCGGCTCGGCTACGGCGGCATCACCGTCTGGGAGGTCGGCGGCGTCCCGGTCTCGGTCGCCGGCCGGACCCGGGCGGTGGCCGGGATGGTCCGGGTGGGACCCGTCTACACCCCACCGGAGCTGCGCGGGCACGGCTACGCGGCCGCCGCGACGGCGGCCGTCAGCCAGGCGGCGCTGGACGCCGGCATCCGGGAGGTGGTGCTCTACACCGACCTGGCCAACCCCACGAGCAACGCCTTGTACCAGCGTCTCGGCTACCGCCCGGTGGAGGACCGCGTGGTGCTCTCCTTCACGCCCGCGCGTCACGCGTTACGCTTCACCCGTGAGCGGACTCGAGGACTTCGCCCGGCTGGTCGGCGGTGATCACGGTCTGTGCGTGGTGTCCACGCTGCGGCCGGACGGCACGATCCAGTCGTCGGTGGTAAACGCGGGCGTGCTCCCGCATCCCGTGACCGGGGCCCAGGTCATCGGCCTGGTCAGCCGCGGTGACGCGCACCGGATGGCCTACCTGCGGGCCCGGCCGCGGGCCACCGTGGTCGTCCGCGCGGGCTGGGAGTGGGCCGCGGTCGAGGGCCCGGTGGAGCTGGCCGGGCCCGACGACCCGATGCCGGGGGTCGACGCCGAGCGGCTGCGCCTGCTGCTCCGGGAGATCTTCACCGCCGCGGGCGGGACGCACGACGACTTCGCGACCTACGACCGGGTGATGGCCGAGGAACGGCGGGTCGGCGTGCTGGTGGCCCCGGCGCGGATCTCCCCGCGCGGCTGAAGCCTGACGCCGCCTGAAGCCTGGCGGCGTCAGGCGGCGTGCGGCCCTTTCGGGTTCCGGTACCGGAACTTGAACAGGCCGTAGGCGACCGGCCCGGCCAGCAGCGGCAGCCAGTAAGAGGCGATCCGGTACGTGAGCGTGGCCAGCACGGCCTGGCTGGAGTTCACCTCGGCCAGTACCAGCAGACCGGTCAGGCTCGCCTCCACCAGCCCGAGACCGCCGGGGGTGAGCGGGATCATCCCGATGATGCCGGCCACCGCGTAGGCGACCAGGATCAGCGAGGGCCGCGGGTGGCTGCCGGTCGCCCGCAGCGCCATCAGCAGGCACAGGTAGTCGAACGCCAGGCGGCCCGCGGAGAGCAGCAGCGCCTGCCACCACTGCCGGCCAAGCGTCGTCCGGATCTCGTCACGCTTCTCCAGAAGGGTCGCGTCCAGCCCGTGCAGCGGGGGACGTTTCCGCACGGCCAGGTTACGCAGCCACTGCGCCGCCCGGCCCGCCCAGCGCAGCGGCGCGTCGTAGGCCAGGATGACCGCCCCGAACGCGGCAAAGGCCACGAAGCCCGCCGCCCCGAGGAACGCCGCATGTTCCAGCCCGCGGTCGACCGGCGCGCCGATCAGGATGACGGGCAGGGCGAAGAGCGGCAGGGCGAGCAGGCCGCCCACGCCGAGGAGGGAGAACGCCGCCAGCCCGCCCACGGTCGAGCTCGTGTCCATGCCGCTGACCGCCAGCATCCGGAACTGCACCGCGGCGCCGACCGCCGCGCCTCCCGGCATGATGAGGGTGATCGCGTTGCCGGCCAGCTGGGACGTGACCACCGGGAACCACACCGTGGTGCGCAGCGCCAGGCGCTGCAACGCGAACGTGCAGGCGAAATGGGCGATCTCGGCGCCGATCGCCGCGAAGAGCCACCAGGGGTTCAGGGTCGACAGGCGCGGCCAGGACGCGAGCACCTCGGTGATCGCCGGGAAGACGAGGTAGATGGCGAGGCCCGCGACGACGGCCATCGCGGCGCGCTGGGCCACCGTCTTCCAGGCCAGCGGATGTGACTTCTCCTGGTCGATCCGTTCGGCCAGGGACGGCTTGACCTGGGCCGCTGACTGATCACTCATGATGGCGGGCCGCGATCACACCCCGGTCCTGGCGGTCAGCCGCCCGGCGTCGACGGCGGCGGCGAACGCCGCGTAGTCCTGCTCGTTCTGATCCGCGTAGGCCACGGAGAAGTCCGCCATCGCGCGGTCGAAGGCATCGCTCTTGCCGAGGTAGGAGGCAATGGCGATCCGGTCGCCCCACCGGGCGTGCGCGCGGGCCAGGGTCGCCCCGCAGATGCGCGCGTACAAGGTGGCTCCCGGCACGAGCAGGGCCTCGACGTCCGCGCCGCCCTTCCAGTCGTGGAACTGGCGCACGTAGTAGTCACGGCTTACCCCGTCGAGCCTGGCCATCACCACGGCGCGGCGGTCGGCCCGGGAGAAGCCGCGGTCGCGGCCCATGATCTCGAAGCTCGCCGCCAGCCGCTTCACGTCCCACTCCCACGGGCCCGGGAGGGTCTCGTCGAAATCGTAGATGTCGAATATCATCTGCCGCTCCGGCGTGCCGAACAGGCCGAAATTCGACAGGTGGGCGTCGCCGCACAACTGCACGGTCACCCCGGTCACCGGCGTGGCGGCCAGGTCCGCCGCCATGATCAGCGCGCCGCCCCGGTAGAAGGTGAACGGAGAGGCCAGCATCCTCCCGTAACGGATCGGGATCAGCTGGGGTACCCGGGTCGCCGCCTGCTCTTCCAGCAGCGCGACCGGATCGGGGCGGTCCGGAGCGGGTTCCCAGTGCCCGTGGCTCGACCGCGGCAATTTCTGGCGCGCGGTCTGACCCCGGGCGACTCGCTCGTCGACGGTCAGATGCCTGCGCCGCCACGAGGACGCGAACGGTCCTGCCGCATCGGACGGCACGTCCGTGTCCTGGCGCGAGGGTTCCGCCATGACACCTCCCTCGTTCATAGGTATTCCCTCTTGCGCATCCAGACCAGGGCGATCCAGCCCCAGATGGGCGGCAGGTAGGAGGTGAACAGGCGCTGGATGAAGACCGCGGCGGTGGCGTCGGCCTCCGCGACCCCGGCCGCGGTGAGGCCGAGGATCATGCCCGCCTCCACCACTCCCATGCCGCCGGGTGACGGCGAGATCCCCCCGATGATCCCGGCCAGGGTGATGACCACGATCAGGATCGGCAGCCGCAGGTGATCGCCGAACGCCCGCAGCGACACCGACAGCGCCATGGCCACCAGCAGTTCCCCGCCGAACGAGCCGCCCACCAGCAGCACCAGCTTGTACGGGGAGCTGGCCACCTGGGAGAGGTTGCCCCAGATGTCGCGCGCCTTGGGACGCAGCTTGTCGGCGGCCAGCCGGCGCAGCCGGGGCACGGCCAGGATCAGCCCGGCCGCCAGGGCGACCAGCACCACGACGGCCAGGATGATCCACACCAGTTTCGAGTCCCCGCCGCTTTGGGGGGTGGCCTCGAGGTCCAGGGATCCCCAGGCGAACGGCAGCGAGACCAGGAACAGCACGGTGATGGCGATCCAGCTGGAGGTGGTCATGATGGCGCCGGAGCTGAGCGCGATGGTGGCGTCGTAGCCTTGTCTCTGGAAGAACCGCACCCGGGTGGCGAACACGGCCGCCGTGCCGCCGGCCAGCGCGCTGAACGCGTTGGCGAATTCCACCGCGATCGCCCGGCCGACCGGCAGCGGCCCGGCCACGCTGCCGACACCTTCCACTCCCGACGCCACGTAGGCCAGCTGGGCCAGGACCAGCGCCATGATGACCCACAGCCAGTCGGCCCCGATCACGGTGTCGAAGGACTGGGAGACGTCGATGAGCACCCCGATCAGGGCCCAGCCGCCGATCAGGGTGCCGATGATCATGATCAGCGTCGGCCAGCTCACCCGGCGCGGCTCGGTCAGGGCCGGCAGTTCGATCGAGGCCGCCTGGGCGGCCTTCTGCCGGACTTCCGGCAGCAGGTCACGTCGGCCGCGCAGGCTCCGGCCGAGCAGCGGGTCCAGGGCTGGCTTCTGCAGTTGCCGCAGCGCCCCTTCCATCATCCCCGGCTCCAGGGAGCGCGCCGCGGCATCTGCGGCCCGGTCGGCGCCGACCACCACCGCGGTGGCCGCGAGGGCACCCGCCAGGTCGCGGTCGAGCTGATCCGGTGATGCCCGCTCCGAGGCGTTGCGGAAGTCCGCCAGGACGACGGTCCCCGCGGCCGGGTCGACCAGAATCGCGTCGCCGCTGATCGCGCCGTGCGCGATCCGTGCCCGACGCAGGGTCAGCAACTGGCGGTACAGGTCATCGAGGGTGGCGTCGCTGATCTCGGCGGCGTCCGTGTCGGACAGTGCCGTCCCGGCTGGCAGCCGGCAGACCAGCAGCGCGTCGTGCGACGGTCCCGCCGTGCCCGCCTCGACGATCTCGGGCACGGCCACGTGGGCCAGGCCCGCTCGCATGGTGACGTAGGCCTCGTGCTCGACCTGCTGCAGCCGGGTGATCGTCAGGCTCGGCCCGGAGTCCCGGTACAGCACGAACCGGCCCGCCTTGGTCAGCAGCCGGGCATCGGCCGCGTCCCGGCCGTAGACCGCGACCCCGAGGCGGCCGGGCGGCCCGGCCGGGCCGATCTCGGCCGCCTCGAACCTGGCCACCCCCCAGACCTGCCGGGCCACCGGGTGCACATCGGTCGAGCGGATGCCGAACTCCTCGAGCAGCAGCCGGACGTCCCCGGCCGAGGGCAGGCCGAGTGGCGAGCCGAACACCAGCCGGACCACCGCCGTCACCGCCCAGCCGATGACCAGGCTGCCCAGCACGTTCAGCGGCAGCCCGTGCCCGCTCACTGCGCACGCCAGCGCCACCATGGCGATGAAGACCTCGATGATGCGCTGCACCCCGCGCGCCAGATAGGGCAGCCCCGCCGTGGCCACCGCGGCGAACACGGCGACCTGCAGGACCGGAAAGCTCATGACATAGTCGTCGATCACGATCCCGCCCGGCCGGCCGCCGCGGCTGCCGAGGAAGGCGATCAAGATCGCGCACACCGCCGCCGTACCGGCCGCGCTCAGCCCGATATCCCGCGCCACGTCCCACCGGCGCGCCAGCAGCGCCGCCGCCACCAGCACCACCGCGACGCCGATCGAGCCCGCCTGGTACACCACCGTCACCAGCCAGGTGATGCTCCACGGCGGCGGGTGGATCACCTGGGCGATGGCCCGGTCGACGCGGGAGTCGTACCGGATGACGAGCAGGCAGCACATCAGGATGAGAACGGCAGCGGCCAGCCGCACGCCGTCGCTCCCGCGACGGCGCCGCTGGCCGCTGCCCACCGGGGCGAATATGACCGAGCGCCAGCCACGCAGGAGATGCTGCTCCGGACGCGCGCTAGTGCCTTCTACGACATCCTC
>Ga0335069_10012290_pt1 | contig 12053 bp, 11 predicted proteins | sample Lox_Sample_11_FD_206714 | JGI IMG/M metagenome (GOLD analysis project Ga0335069, IMG submission 206714) | Soil microbial communities from Loxahatchee National Wildlife Refuge, Florida, United States - Lox_Sample_1.1 | ecosystem: Environmental > Terrestrial > Soil > Wetlands | place: USA...
CCGACGTGAACAGGTACTGTCGTGAGGCCACGCCATGATCCTCCTGCTGTGCGTTGATGGGGAGAAAAGCGGCGGGAAATGTAACACAGGTGCACCGCTTGTCAAGGAAAAGTCCGGCGGGATTTTCTGCCAGCAACACGCGTCAGACACCCAGGTAATGTGTCTGCAGATGCTCGTTTTTCAGTAAATCCTTGCCGGTCCCGGCCAGCACAATTTGTCCATTTTCCATCACGTAGCTCCAGTCCGCCATCTCTAGAACCTGCTGCACGTTTTGTTCGATGATGAGCAGGGTGAGCCCGCCGCTCCGGATCTGTTGCAAGACCGCAAACAGGCGATCGACGACGACCGGGGCAAGTCCCAGCGACGGTTCGTCCATGGCGAGAATTGTCGGTTTGGCCATCAGCGCCCGGCCGACCGCGACCATCTGCTGTTGGCCACCGGACAGCGAGCCCGCCTTCTGCGGCTTCCGTTCGGCGAGTTCGGGGAAGAGTGCGTACACCTCGGCCAGAGTTTCGCTACGGACCGTCCGCGCCCGCCCACACATTGACCCGACCAGCAGATTTTCCTCGACGGTCATTTGCGGAAAGAGCTGCTTGCCTTCGGGGACCTGGACAAATCCCCGCTCCACCACGGCGTGCGCCGGGACGTGGTCTATCCGCTCGCCCTGGAACACAATCTCGCCGCGAAACGGCCGAAGAAGCCCGGAGATGGTCCGCAGGAGCGTGGATTTACCTACGCCGTTCGCGCCGACCAGCGCGACGACTTGGCCCGGCTGCACCTCCAGGGTCACGCCCTTGAGGACGGTGACGTCGCCGTAGCCACCCCAGAGATCATGAATGGCCAGATTGGACATGCCGCACTCCCAAGTACGCTTTCAGGACGAGGGGATCTTTGCTGACCTCCTGTGGAGGCCCCATGGCAATCGTTTCGCCGTGGTGCAGGACCAGGATGCGATGGCTGAGTCCCATGATGACGCGCATCACGTGCTCCACCATCACGATGGTCGTGCCGCCCGCACGGATTTTCCGGATCAGCTCCATCATCTCGGAGGCCTCGTTGGGGGTGGCCCCGGCCACGACCTCGTCCAGGAGCAGCATCTCGGGGTCGGTGGCTAGACAGCGTGCCAGCTCCAGCCGCTTGCGGTCGGTGGCGGTGAGATTGTGGGCCTCGATCCCGGCCTGCCCGGCCATGCCCACGAAGTCCAACATCGCTTCGGCTTTTCGCCGCGCCGCCGCCCGGCTGCCCTGATGGTGGAAGCCGCCCACCATGACGTTCTCCAGGACGGAGAGGTCCCCGAAGGGCTTCGAGAGCTGGAACGTCCGGGCCACCTTCCGGTGCGAGATGTTCCACGGGTGAAGGCCGGTAATGTCCTCACCCTTGAAGCGGATGCGCCCGGCGTCGGGCGGAAAGGTCCCGGCAATCATGTTGAAGGCCGTGGTCTTGCCGGCCCCGTTCGGTCCGATGATGCCGAGGATCTCGCCTGGGTCCAGCGTGAAGGTGAGGTCCTTGACAGCCTGCAGGCCACCGAAGGATTTGCTGATCCCTTGGACTTCGAGCAGCGCCATTGCGCGTCTCCTGCGTGCCCTTGATTACGAGGCCGTCCTCACGGCAGGCGCTTCGGTCGGCCGGCGCCGCCGGCTGCCGAACAGCCGCCCGATAGGCTCGATCAATCCCTTGGGCAGGAACATGACCGCCAGCACCAGCACCAGCCCGTAGATCACCAAATGTAATCCCATCAGCTTCCCGCCCAGCAAGCTTCGAGAGATCTCGCCGGCCGGCGTCAACAGGAACGCTCCCAGGATCGGACCGATCACGGTCCCCTGACCACCCACGATGCCCATCAAGGCCACTTCGATCGAGAAGTCGAGGCCCATGTTCCGCTCCGGATTGATGTACCGGAAGTATTGGGCATAGAAACTGCCGCCCATCGCTGTGAGAAAAGAGCTGAGAGCCATGGCCGACAGGAGGTAGCGAGTGGAATTGATGCCCAGGGCTTCGGCGGCGTCCTGGTCGGCCCGGATCGCCTTCAAATAGAAGCCCATCCGCGACTGTTCCATCCACCAGGTGACCGCCGCGACCATGAGCAGCATGACGAGGATCACATAATAGTAGGAAACCTTGCTGTCGAACTGAAACAATAGCGGGGCGTTGCCCTTGAGCGGCACCAGCAATCCCTGCGCGCCGCGCAGCTCGAGACCCATGAATTCGTCCGTGTTCTCGACCCAGATGCGGAGGATTTCCGCGAACGCGATGGTCGTCAGCGTGAAATAGGGTCCCCGCAATCGGAAGCACGGAAATCCGATCGCGACGCCGACCAGCATGGCCGTGAACCCGCCAACCAACATCCCCAGCCACGGCGAGAGGCCGAGATAGATGAACAACAGCGTCGAGACGTACCCGCCGATGCCGCCCAGCGCGGAGTGGCCGAGCGAGAGCTGCCCGGTATAGCCCGACACGATGTTCCAGGCGCAGGCCATGTAGGCGAAGAACAGGATATTGGCGAGCACATGCAGGTAGTACTCGCCGCGGATACCGATCGGCGCGAGGAGAAAACAGGCGCACACGATGGCGCCCGCCCCGATCAAGACGGAGCGGCTCTCGCGGTTGGCCGGCATGGGCGGGCCCCCTTTGCCCGGCGTCATACCTTCATACCCATCAGGCCGGTAGGCCGAAACAGCAAGACCAGGATGAAGATCACGAACGAGAAGATCGAGGCAGAAGTTGCCGTCACGAATTGCCCTGCCACGGATTCCACCACTCCCAGGATCAATCCGCCGAGGATCGATCCGGGAATGCTGCCGATGCCGCCGAGCACGACCGTGATGAAGGAGCGGATTCCGAACGATAGTCCGACCGTCGGGCTCACGTAATAGAACGGTACCATGAAGCAGCCGATCACGCCCAGAATCGCGCATCCGAGCCCAAAGGTGATGTTGTACACCTGCCGCACATTGATGCCGCACAGCGCGGCCGCATCCCGGTTCTGCGCGGTCGAGCGGATGGAGCGCCCGAGGTCGCTGCGCGAAAGAAACAGCGTCAGCCCGACGGCGATAGCGATACTGACCAGGAATGCCATCAGGCGCGCATAGTTGATGTTCAGCATCTCCCCGATCCAGAGCGTCTTCGAAGCGAACGGCATCTGCACCCCGCGCACACTGGGGCCGAACGCCATCAACGCAAGATTATCGAGGATCAGTCCGATCCCGGCGGTCAAGAGCAGCACGCTCAAGGGCTCCAGCACCATCGCGCGCTCCCGCTCGAAGAGCGGTGCGATGATGACCGACTGGATGGCATACCCGAGTAGAAACAGCGCAGGGGCAGCAATCACCACCGCCACATACGGATTGAGCCCGAACAACTGCCAGGTCCAGAATGGAATGAATAATCCGATCATCAGGAACGTGCCGTGGGCGAAGTTGATCACCCGCATCACGCCGAAGATCAGACTCAACCCCAGCGCGACGGCGCCGTATAACCCGCCGAGCAAGATTCCGTTCACTACGGCGATGCCCAGGATTATTGGGTCCATGTACAGTCTTCCTTTGCCCGCGGGGGAGGATACTTCCCCCGCGGGCACGACGGTCTAGCGATCTTTCCAGGCCGGGATCGGCCACACGTACTTCAGCCCTTGCGGACGGTTCGACGCCGGCCAGACGGTGGTCCGTTTTCCGTTCAGGTTCTGTGAGATCGCCCCATGCGAGTCCACGTTCTGCCCGGTCGCATCAAATGCGATCTTGTTGTACCCCGTGATCAATGCCGGCCCACTCGTGATGTTGGTCTTGGCCAGCGCCTCGCGGAGCTTCTCTTTGTCGGCCGAGGCCGCCCGCTCCAGTGCGTCGACGATGATGTACACGTTGGAGTAGCCCTGGGCAACGTAGGCGTTCAGGTCGTAACCAAGGACCTCCTTGGCTTTCTTGGATACCCCCTGCGTCCACGGCTGCACATCGGTGATGTCGATCTGGAAATCTTCCTGCACGAACATGTACTCGACCGCCTTGGGCGGCGTGGCCGCGTAGAAGGCTGGATCCTCTGCGCCGGATCCGACCGAATGCAGCCCAAACGGGAGATCCAGCTTGTTCTCCATGTACTGCTTGTTGAAGAGGATGTGGTCCGGCGTGAACATCGCAACGATCAACAGGTCCGGCTTCTTGGAGCGGATCTTCAGGATCTGCGCGGAGAAGTCGGCCTGGCCAGGTGTATATGCCTCGTCGAACACGAGATCATAACCGTAATTTTTTAAGAGGGTCCGGACGTTCTGCGCGTGAGATTTCCCCCACTCGGTGCCTTCCACGAACAAGCCGATCGTCTTGGGAGCCTTGCCGGTTTCCTGGCTCAGCGCCTTGATCGCTTCGAGCTGCTCCTTGGCGTCGTACACAGCCAGGTTACAGGGACGAAAGATGTACTTGAAGCCGCGGCCGGTGATCCGGTCGGCCACAGATGCCAGGACCACCCAGGGGGTCTTGTATCGCTCGGCCACTTCGGTCGCGACAATCGTCACGGCGCTTTGGTACGAGCCGATGATCACTTGCACATTGTCCCGCTGAATCAGACGTTCGGCCTCGGATGCCGCCACATCCGGCTTGGCCTGCGTGTCGCCAATGACCAACTTCAGCTTCGCCCCGCCGAGCGCCTTGATGCCTCCTTGATTATTGATCTCATCTGCAGCAATCGTTGCCCCGGTCTTCATTTGTGCACCGACCGTCGCCCCGATGCCGGAAAGCGGCACCACCACACCAATGCGGATTTCGTCGACCTTTTCGCCGGCCTGAGCCATCCCGAAGGGAACTGCGAGTAGTCCAAGAATGATCGCAATGAGGAACACGCGTTTCATCATGCCCAGCCCTCCTCAGTGAAGCACGGCCTGCTCATGAATCAAGGCAATCATGGGGCGCGAAACGTTCGTCGCGTGTCTCACCCCCTTTCCGAAAGTGCAGCATATTCATGCATCCTTCTCGATCCATGAGGTGCGGTCCAGCGGAAAATTGAGACGCAAAAGCAATGTTCTGCCGTTCGAACAAGGACCTGAATACGACAGCGCTCAAGCTCGGACAAGATTGGGAGGCGTTTGGCCCAGGAGCACTGCCCGGGCGTTCTCCGCCGCGATGCGACGACAATCACGCAAAGCGGATTCCGACACATAGGCCACGTGCGGGGTGATGACACAGTTCTCCAGCCCGAACAGCGGATTCATGGAGGGCGACCAGGCATCCAGCTTCGCCGGCTCTTCTTCAGTATCATCGAGGCCGGCGGCAGCGATCCATCCCTCAGACAGTGCCTGATATAGAGCCGCATTGTCCACGATCTTGCCGCGTGCACAGTTGAGCAGGACTGCTCGTGGCTTCATGCGCCGCAGTGCGGCCGCATCGATCAGATGATGCGTATGCGGCGTGTGCGGGCACATCACGGTGACCACGTCGGCAGTCGCGAGCAGTTCCTCGAGCGGCAGTTTGCGTGTCCCGAGGGTCCGCATGTAGCTCTCTGATACGTAGGGATCGAACGCCAACACGCTGAGCCCAAACGCACCCAGCTTGCGCGCAATATTCTGCGCGATGCGACCAAACCCGATCAGTCCCCAGGCGAGATCCCGGAACCGAAACACCGGCCCGCCGCTCGCACTCCAATGCCAGTTTCCTTTCCGGGCGGCCGCAGCGTACATGGGGATCCGCCGCAGCAGCATGAACCCCATAGCAATCGTATGGTCGGCCACTTCATCCAGGCAATAATCGGGGACGTTGGTCACCAGGATGCCGCGCTCGGAGGCAGCCTCGAGGTCGACGATATCCACCCCGATACCGTAGCGGCAGATGACCCTGCAGCGGGTCAGGCGGGCAATCGTTTCTCGGGTTATCTTGGCGTATTGCTGCAGGATCGCGTCTGCGTCGGCCGCGAGTTCGCCAAGTCGCGCACCGGTCTTACACTGCAGGCCGATGACTGTAGCGCCGATCGGCTCCAGCACGCCGCGTTCGATCGTCAGGTCCGGGTAGTCGTAATCGCTGACGTAGACCTTGAAGGGCGGCATGGCGCGGCTCCAGAGAACTCGGGTGCGGGCGAAGCGCGCTTCGCCCGCACGCTTCTCGGCGCTAGCGCTCTTTCCAGGAAGGAATTGGCCAGACCGGCTTCACGTTCTTCGGGCGGTTCGCCACCGGCCAGATCGTCGTGCGCTTGCCCTTGAGATTCTCGCTGATGACGCCGTGGGCGTCCACGTTCTGCCCGTCCTTGTCGAAATGAATCACCTGCCAGCCCATGATCAGGGCCGGGCCGCTGGTGATGTTCGTCTTGGTGAACGCGTCCCGGATCTTTTCCTTGTCGATGGATCCGGCGCGCTGCAACACATCGTAGATGGTGTAAACAGCCGAATAGCCTTGCGCCCCATATGCGGTGATGCCATAGCCCACCATGTCCGCGAATTTCTTGTCCACTGGCCGGGTCCACTCCGCCACATCGGTGATGTCAAACTGAAAATCCTCCTGCACGAACATGTAGGCCACCGATTCCGGCGGAACCGCCTTGTAAAACTCGGGCACCTCGGAGCCACCGCCCACCGAGTGCAGTCCGAACGGCAGCTCGAGCTTCGTCTCGTAATACTGCTTGTTGAAGACGATGTGATCCGGCGTGTACATGGCCACGATCAGCGCTTCGGGCTTCTTGGATCGCATCTTCAGGATCTGGGCGGAGAAATCCGCCGTGCCCGGCGAGTACGCCTCGTCGATGACCAACTCGTATCCCATTTGCTTGGCAATCGTGCGGACGTTCGCGGCGTGCGACTTGCCCCAGTCTGTCCCTTCGACGAGCAATCCGAGCGTCTTCGGCCCCTTGCCAGTCTCTTGGGTCAAGGTCTTGATGGCCTGTAATTGCTCATTGGCATCGTAGACGGCCTTGTTGTTGGGTCGGAACGTGTACTTGAATCCGCGCTGCGTGATGATGTCGGCCACCGAACCGGTGACGAGCCACGGCGTCTTGAGCCGCTCGGCGACTTCAGTCGTCACGGTCGTGGTCGCGCTCTGGTAGGCGCCCATCATAATGGGCACGCCTTCTCTCTGGATCAGACGCTCTGTCTCGGACGCACCGACGTCCGGCTTGCTCTGCGAATCGGCAAACAGCAGGACGAGTTTGGCGCCGCCGAGCGCAGGAATGCCGCCCTTACTGTTGATCTCTTCCATCGCGATCGTCGCGCCCGTCTTGGTCTGCAGTCCCTGGTTGGCGGCAACCCCGCTCAGCGACAGCACGACGCCGATCTTCACCTCGGCGACTTTCTCCCCTGCCCACGCGGGCAGGAATCCGATGGCAACCAGCGACAGCACGCATACAACCACCGCCAAGCGTTTCATCCGTTGCCTCCTTTGATGAGCCGAGCGACGATACGATTTCTGACCAACCGCGCAAACCGAGGCAAGCCGTTGCCCACCCTCGTTCCGGTTTCCGCAACACAGTACACTGCCGCGGCGGACCGCCGTCGAGCGGAAAGCCATTTCGAGGTCGAATTGTTTGGTGTTTCCAACAACCGGAGAGGATGGTCAGGACCCGGTCGGATCCGCGTCCGGCGCCGTGTGGGGCAGGCCGGAAATGTACTCGGGGAAGCGCGCCCGCATCTCTTCGCGCAGCACGGCTTCGACTTCTTGGGCCGTGGCGCAGCGGAAGAGGCGCCAGGACAGATCGGTCGCCTGATTATAGGTGATCGAGCGGATCATGCGTTTGACCAGCGGGATCGAGGCGGGCGTCATCGACAATTCGTCGAATCCCAAGCCGACCAAGAGCAGCGTGTAGAGGGGGTCGCCCCCCATCTCGCCGCACATCGAGACCCAGATGCCCTCGTTGTGCGCGGCGCTCACGATGGCGCGGAGCATGCGGAGAACCGCCGGATGGAGCGGTTCGTACAAGTATGCGACCTGCTCGTTGATCCGGTCAATCGCCAGCGCATACTGGATCAGGTCGTTCGTCCCCACACTGAAGAAATCGACTTCCCGCGCCAACAGATCGGCGATGACTGCTGCGGACGGAATCTCGATCATGGCCCCGACCTGGATGCCGGCATCGAACGGAATGCCGGCCTGACCGAGCTCGTCCTTGACCTCGGCCAGAATCGCGTTCGCGGCCCGGACCTCCGCCACACCGGAGATCATCGGGTACATGATCCGGAGCGGTCCGAATGCGCTGGCGCGCAGAATGGCACGAAGCTGCGGCCGGAAAAGGTCTGGCCGGTGCAGGCAGAGGCGGATGGCCCGCAATCCGAGTGAGGGGTTTTCTTCACTGTCGACGTGGATTGCCGAGGCGAGCTTATCCCCACCAAAGTCGAGCGTGCGGATGATCACCGGGTGGGGATCCATCTGGGCCGCCACCGCCCGATACACGCTGAAGTGCTCTTCCTCGAGGGGCAGATCGGATCGGTTCAGGAACAGGAACTCACTCCGGTACAGCCCGACGCCCTCGGCGCCATGATCGCGCGCCTGCGCCAGTTCGGCCGGGAATTCGATGTTGGCGGTCACCCGCACCCGGTATCCGTCCTGGGTTTCCGCCGGCAAGCCCCCGATCTTGTGGAGCGTGCGGCCCACGTATTCCAGATGCTGCTTGCGCGCATGATAATGGCCGAGCATTTCGCGGTCGGGAGCCACGATGACCAGCCCCTCGCCCCCGTCCACGATCACGACATCACGGTTGTTCACGTGCCCGGTCAGGTGCTCGACCCCGACGACGGCGGGGATGCCCAGCGAACGGGCCATGATGGCGCTATGTGACGTCCGACCACCCGTTTCTGTCGCAACACCCAAAATGGAATCTGGCTGCAGTTGGGCGGTGTCAGAGGGGCTGAGCTCGTGGGCAACCAGAATCGTTTCGCCGGGGTGCTCGATCTGGATAGTCGGCCGCTGTCCGAGCAGGTTGCGGAGAATGCGGTCGCCGACATCGTCCACGTCCGTGCGCCGCTCCCGCAGGTATCCATCTTCCACGCGCGAGAAGGCCTGGCGGACCGGCTCGAGCACTTCTTGGACGGCGTATTCTGCGTTGACGCGCTGGGTCTGAATGAAGCGGATCGCTTCCTCCATGAGCAGCCGATCTTCGAGAATCAACAGATGTGCCTCGAAAATCCGAGCGTATTGGAGGCCGACTTCCTTGGCAATACGTCCCTGCACTTCCTGAATCTGGAGGCGCGAATCCTCGAGGGCTTTTTTCAATCGGCCGATTTCGTACGGAACATGGGCGGGGTCGAGCGTCTCTCGTTTCGCGCGTGGGCGACGCGCCTCGATGACCAGCGCGCGGCCAATCGCGATCCCCGGCGACACGCCGATGCCGTGAAACACCGGCGGATTCATACCGACCTGTCACCGACCAGCGCGGCCGGGTGGCCGTTCTCCGCAAAACCGGCCAGCACCGCGCGATAGTACCCCGCCATGCCGCGGATCTGCCCTTCGACGGAGAAGACCTGCTCAGCTTTCTCTCGCGCCCGCCGCCCCAACTGCGCCAGCGCCTCGGGCGACAATGCCAGGAACCAGCGGATGGCCTCTGCCACGCCCGCGGCGTCGCCGCACTCTACAAGCCGACCGTTCAGGCGGTCATCCACATTCTCGACCAGCCCGGCGTAATTGGAGCTGATCAGCGGCTTACCCATCGCCATCAACTCGCGGGCCGCGTACGAGATCGCCTCAATGGATTCACTCAGGATGAAGCCGACGTCGATCAGCGACAGATAGGCGCGCGGGTCCTGCTCATGGCGGACATAGATCACGTCCGAGATTCCCAACGACTGCGCCAACTCACGGCTCGCGTGAATCTCTTCTTCCTTGCCCTTGAGCAAGACACGGAACGGTCGACCTTCGCCCCGCCTCACGAGTGCAGCCGCCCGCAGAAACAGGTCGGTGCGCTTGTGGTCCCCCATGCCGGCGTGCGAGCCAAAGACGAACTCCGTGCGAGACAGACCGAACTTCTCGAGGGCCGCGGCGTCCTTTTCGCGCGGCGTCCAGAAGTCGAGATCGACGCCGACAGGGATAACACGGGCGTGCGGTGTTTTCAGAGATCCGCCCGCCCAGGAAATATTCTTGGCGCTGTGGCCGACATACACATGTCCCTGGACCATGCGCTGATACGACCAGCGGTTATACACATTGTTGGGAATACAGCGCACGGCCAGGTGCGCCCGGAGACACGGAATACTTTGTCCGTAAAACCCTTTCCAGAGGACCACGATCGCCTGATCCCGGCTTCCGTTGACGTGGACAAGATCGGGCGGCCATTCTCGGCTGATCTGCGCGAACCGCCGCACGGCCTGGACCATCTGAGGGATTTCTTTCAGATTGCCAGGAAAGGCGCACGCGAAGGTCGGGAATCCGAGCGCCTTCCCGGTCTTCCAGCCCGCAGAGCCCTCGGGAGCCGCAACCGCGAATTCAAACTCGCGCCGGAGAGGGCTGTCCAGAATCGTGCGGATGAACCGCATGTGCCCGCCGCCCCCGTCCTGCTGCGGATGAAAATTTGTAATGAGGATCTTCGTCATTGTTGCAAACCAGGATTCCCGCATCGGTAAGAAGTGTATCGCTTTCCCCGGCAGCGAAGCAATCAGGAACTGCCCGGCTACGCTGTGGTAGGGAGTTCGGCCCCGAGGACCTTGCCGTACACGGCGAGTGTTCCCTCGATGGAGCATCGCCAAGGAAACTGGAGCGCGGTCTGCCGGGCAGCAGCGCCCAGAGCCATCCGCACGGCCGAATCCGTCAGGCACACCAAAGCATCGGCGAGTGCCTGCACGTCCTGTGCGGCTTCGATGACAAAACCGTTGATGCCCGGCGCGATGATTTCAGCGGCGCCATTCTGGCGGGACGTGACCACGGCAAGACCGGAGGCCATGGCTTCGAGCGTCGCGTTGGCGAATGGGTCGAAGAAGGTGGGCAGCGCAAACACATCGGCAGCCGCGTAGAAGGCTTCCGGCTCGTGCACGTGACCGACGAACCGCACCCGGCCAGCGAGCCCGGCCCGAGCGGCGCGCCTCTGCCATACCCTGGTTCGGCCCCCACCCGCCACGATGAGCACAGGGCGGAGTCCTCGTGCGACGAGCCGGCTCAGCGCGCTGATCAGTGGCCCGAGCCCTTTGCGCGCAAATCCGCTGCCAACGAAGAGCACGACGAGGTCATCCGGCGCAATCCCGAGTGTCTGCCGCTGCGCGTGCCCGGCACGTTCCCGCAGGCCGGGCGTGAAACGCTCTGCATCCACACCGTTGTACGCGATCGCAATGCGGTCCGGCGGCATGGGATAGCAAGCCATCAGGCCGTCCCGCCCCAACCGGGAGTTCGCAATGGCAAATGGACAGCCACCCGGTCGAAACGCCTGGCGTTCGAGGCGCAAGAGCACCTGATGCAAGGGCGCCCAAGCCTTCACGCGGGCGGCTACGGGTCCCTTCTCGTGGAGTAGCACGTGCTCGAGGTAGTATCGATGGCATCCACCGCCGATCGTAACGAGTCCGGGCGCGAACGGGCGAATCTGGTTGTGCACGATGTCGAACCGTTCCCGCTGTACCAATGCGGTAGCCCGCCGGGCAAACTGCAGTAGGGTGAGCCAGCGCGGTCGCGGCATCGCCGGAATAGTGTGCTGTCGGACGGCAGCATCCCATCGTCCCCGGATCCGGGCACCGACCAGATGCACTTCGTGGCCTGCCCGGCACAAAGCATCCACGAGATGGCCGGTGCGATTCTCGCTGCCACCCTCGCGGTGGAAGTCCAGTGCGACCATCGCCACGCGCATGCGGCTGATCATTGTTCCGCCTTGCGCGCAGCCACGAATAGATAACCGCCGGTGGCCGGATCGGGGCCCGGCGCCCGCTCCAAGGCCGGCAAGATGCCTGCCAAAAGTAACCGCTTCAAGACCGCATCCATCCAGTTCCAGTGCCGGTCGCGGCCAATGCGGAATGGCAAAAACGCGACCTTGAACGGCGTGGAGGTGGTGACGCTCCACAGCGCCATGATCTCGGGGCTGAGCAAGTAGGATGCCTGCACTACCGTGAGCGATTCGTGGGCGAGGGCTTCCATCCAGGCCTTCGCAGTCCAGACATTGACGTGATGGCTCCGCGCGTTTTTCCG
>Ga0335069_10012292_pt1 | contig 12051 bp, 9 predicted proteins | sample Lox_Sample_11_FD_206714 | JGI IMG/M metagenome (GOLD analysis project Ga0335069, IMG submission 206714) | Soil microbial communities from Loxahatchee National Wildlife Refuge, Florida, United States - Lox_Sample_1.1 | ecosystem: Environmental > Terrestrial > Soil > Wetlands | place: USA: Florida...
GAGAAATTATGAACGAGACCCAGGCCTTGCAATCCTTGATTGGTGAGCTGACGGAGCACCGCACAGAGATGCTCCGCCATGAAGCGGCTCTTGCGGATCGGATAGCAGCGATATGCGATATGCATCGGGATAGCGCGCGCAATCTCGCCCACTACATTGCGCTCCGTCGACATGACATTCGCGATCTGCAGGAAAAGCTAACCGCCAATGGATTGTCTTCGTTAGGGCGGGCGGAAGCCGATATTCTTGGTGCAGTCGACTCTGTGCTGCGGGTGCTTCGTAACCTTGTGGGCGAAGAGGCATTTGCTGGAGTCTCCAAGGATACCGGCGAAGTTCGCGGGTGGGATCTGCTAGAGCGCAACACCAATGCACTATTGGGTCCTCCACCAAAGGACCGGGACACGCGGATCATGGTCACGATGCCTTCAGAGGCCGCACAGGATTTCGGACTCATTCGTGATCTGCTCCTGAACGGGATGGACTGCATGCGTATTAACTGCGCGCATGATGGTCCGACCGAGTGGGCCGGCATGATTTCGAATCTGGAGAGAGCAAAACTGGAAACCGGACGTGAGTGCCGTGTCCATATGGATTTGGGCGGGCCTAAACTTCGTACGGGGCCGCTTCAACCCGGACCGGCTGTCCTGAAATATCGGCCCCGGCGTGACGTGTACGGACGGGTCACCTCCCCGGCACGGATATTTCTAACGCCGGCAGGCAATCCACAATTACCCTTCACTCAAGTGGATGCCTGCGTTCCAGTTCCTGAGCCATGGCTGGCCAAGCTTGCTCCTGGAGATCTAATCGAGTTCAAGGATGCACGCAACGCATTGCGATCCATGCGCGTGACCCAGATCGATGGAAAGAATCGCTGGGCAGAAGCGGAACAGACCGCTTACATAGTTCCAGGCACGCTCCTGGAGGCCGTCTTCGCCAAGGCTTCGCCTCATGCAGGCCAGGAACTCCAAGCCCTCGTGGGAGAGCTTCCCCGGCAACCTGAGCCGCTGGTTCTTCGACGCGGCGACACACTGGTGATCATGCGTTCGTCGGAGCCGGGGAGACCCGCCATCTACGACCAACAGGGCCAGCTGCTCTGCCCCGCAATGATCGGCGTTGCTCAGCCCGATTTTCTCGACCATGTGTTAGTCGGCGAAAAGATAAAACTTGACGATGGGAAGATCGGCGGGGTCATACGGGCGATCGCTGAAGACAAGATTACGGTTGAAATCGTGCAGGCGCGCGCCAAAGGTGGTTTGTTGCGTGCCGAGAAAGGCATCAACCTTCCCGAAAGCGAGATGCGAGTTTCCCCGCTCACCACGGATGACATCGCCGCCCTGGACTTTGTCGCGAAACATGCGGATATGGTGGGCTATTCGTTCGTACGCACGGAGGCCGACATTTACGATCTGCAGTCGCGGCTGCAGAAGCTCGGAGCCGGGAATGTCGGCATCATCCTGAAAATTGAGACGCGGCAGGCGTTTGAGCGCTTGCCCGCCTTGCTTCTGGCGGCGATGCGCAGCGCCAGAGTCGGAGTGATGATCGCTCGCGGCGATCTGGCTGTCGAATGCGGGTATCAGCGGCTTGCGGAAGTGCAGGAAGAAATCCTCTGGATTTGTGAAGCGGCGCACGTTCCCGTCATTTGGGCGACTCAGGTGCTCGAGTCGCTTGCCAAGGAAGGCGTGCCATCTCGTTCCGAAATCACCGATGCGGCCGCGGGTGTGGGCGCCGAATGCGTGATGCTTAATAAGGGTCCCTATATCGGGAGGGCTGTGCGCGCGCTGGATGACATTCTAAAGCGCATGGAAGGTCATCATCATAAGAGTCGCTCAGCTATGAGAAAGCTCAAAGTCGCTGAACTGTTCCAGACCACTAATCCAGATAGCAAGTCCGCAATGGCGGTTTCCGCAGGGAAGTTCTATTCTGGTCAAGCTGATCTACCGTGATTCGGCACTAAGAAATCCTCCTGCCTGGATGCCCTGTGAAAAAGCAACGACCCATGGTTCAAATCGTAGACTGACCTTCTTGCCCAATATCTCCTCCAACAAGCCCCGACGGCTCTCTGCCTTATAGATTTCCAAGGGAGGATCCTTGCCGTCGCGGGTTTCCAGAAAGATATTCAATTCGGCCGATGCTGCCTGACAGCGAAGGTTTTGGATAGCGCTCTTGTGGGTACGGTCTAAGGAGTCCGCCACGCGCAGGATTGCCGCCAGCATTCTGACGAGGTCACGGTCAGCAGAATCCAACCGGCAGAATTCTGAATGTTTTAACTTGGGAACACTCTTGCGATGGTAGCGTGCTACCTGGGCGATGATCTCAATTTCGTGTCTACTGAACCCGGCAAGGTGCTCAGAATTGCGGATGAGGTAATAGGAATGCCGATGGTGCCGAGCGTGGGAGATGAAAAAGCCGATGTCGTGCAACAGGCTGGCAGCTTCCAAGCATTCCCGGTTCAATTCCGGCAGCCGATACAACTCTATCAGCTGGTCATACAAAAGCATTGCCAGCTTAGCCACGTGCCGGGCGTGCTCTTCCTGATAGTGGCAAACCTCCCCCAGTCGAATGACCTGGTTGTAACGAATGTCGGAGAGATGATGCAAGCTGTCTGAATGCCACTGGTTCATCATGTCTGAGATTCTGTCCTGCCCGTCTGGATTCCAGTCTCAGGCCGCATTTCCAGAACCAGCCGTAGGAGAGCCAGACCGTCCAATCCGCCCAGCGGATGGTTGGCCACGATAATTAACCTTCCCTGGGAAGGAATCCGGGTCTTGTCCTGGCTCGAGAAAATGAAAGAGAAATCCAGATATTCAAAGAATCAGACGCCAATTCAACCTAGCTCATTGATGTTGCCGCCAGGTTTCCAACAGGTGAAATCAATGTTGCTTCTTGCTAGGAAGTCTGCGGGATCACTTTCTCCAATTCTTGGGATACTCCTCCCCTTATTGCAGCTTCGGAGGAGACGGACACGACAATGGCTCGGGTAGAGGACCTCCGGATAGGCGCGTGATTCATAGCGGGGAATGATTGGCGAGCCTGAATGAGGAAACAGCCTCTAGCCCGGTAGCTTCGCCGGAGGAAACGGAACCTCACCTTCGAGCTACCACGCGGCCAGCTTTCGGGCTCACAACCAGGTCATGCCCTGAAGAGGGATGCAGTTTATCATCTATAAAAACGGACAGGGGCTCGAATGGGAGCCTCCAATGGATGGCGGCGGGTTCTGCCAATCTGTAATCATTGGCTATTTCGAGCACGACTTCCTTTTTCCCCGCGTAGACGGCTATGCCGATGCGTCCGAAGTAACTGGGAGCATCGCTGACTGTAAGCGCATTTCCCGGTTTCAAGTCTGCGTCTTGCAGCAATGGGGTTACCACCAGATTGTTCCCTTTTTCATAAAACATCAAGTTGCGCAAGAGGAGAGCCCATTCCGCAGCCGCCCAACCATGATGCCCCTCCCCCATGCATCCACCCAGAGTGATAGGGTGGAACGCCTCCGGCCAGGTAAAGGTGGAGGAGGCATGCCTGAGCAGATATTTCACCACCTGCCAGGCCCGAGGATTGCCATTGGCGAGGTAACACTGGCCCAACTGAGCCGAGAGATAGCAGTTCACACCGGAATGAACATGGTTCTGAAAGAAACCATCACCGATGAGAAATCGCTCCTCCAGCAGTCTTACAGTATTGAGGACGCGCGGATCGCTTGCTTCAAACAAGCCGAGTGGATAGACCGCACACAGGGAGCCAATGGCCCCGGAATCAATCCGCCGGTAAGGAGTTGCGGGCAAGAATGGAAACCCTGTTCTGCTATCCGATCGCGTCAAAGACCTTTCAATGCTCTTCCTATAGTCAGAGGCGAAATGTTCAAGCCGTTCTGCGTCCTCGCGCTTCTCCAGAATGCCTGCTGCAAATGCCGCGTCCCGCAATCCGGCCAGCCCCCAAAAATTGTCCCAATAGTAGTAATCACTCGGGCCAAGATGTTCCGCAGAAAGGCCGGCAGGTAGCAGTCCGGCATGAAGGCTCGTTCTTTGCCGGGCTTTGTGTCGGTTCTGCTCGATCCAGTTGGCACCCTTTATTACGGAGGAGTACAGCTGCCTCAGCAACTCCCGATTGCCCGTCAGCCTGTAATGCTGGACGATTGTCCAGATCGCCAGGCCGTTTGCATCCCATTCACCTTCTTGAAAGGCGAAATACCCATTACGCTTCTGTTGCCGGGGGAAATAAAGGACCTTCTGTTCAGCTTGGTGATGAAATCCCAGCTTGTCGAGAGCGTGGATCATGAAAGCAGAATCCCGCAGCCAGCACTTGTTGTAAGTCAGAGCGCCAGGCGTCATCGTCAGTCCCCGATCGAACATGTGCAGATGAGCTCGGTTCACGTCGAACGAATGGGTGAGCTTCTTGTCCGGAAACCGCAACTTGGCACCCTCGGAAAGTTTCTTCTCCCAGGCTCGCTTAAAGGTCCGCCGGACGGTTTCATAGTCAAACGGACGCAGGAGTCGGGATAGGTCTGTCTTCTGGGGATCCAGTGGTATCAGCGCAAGATAGTCCGTCCGCTCGCTGGGTCCGAGTGAACCCATATACTCGGCTAGCCCGGTAGCCATGCCAACTTCGCAGGTGACTTGTCTTCGAGTCTGTTTCTGGTCCAGATACAGTGAGACATCTCCGTGTTTCATATCGGAACAGAAGATGCGTTGGGGCACAGGTGTCAGAACGACCGCGGAAAGATCGTTCACCTGCCAGATGCGGTTTTCCAAAAACTCAAGGTGGCGGATAAGACTGATGCCCTCCGGATTGTAGGGACGGATTGAGAAATAGAACTTGAAGTCTCGAGGCTTGGCGCCGGAATTGACCAGACGGACCCGTTCAACGACATAGCTACTACCATCTATCTCAACCACGAACACGCGTGACTGCGCCCGCAACTCACCCGCTTGGAAGTGATTCTTCAACTGAGGGAAGCGAGGATGAATCCGCTGCTTGAACTTTTCCGCCCGGGCGGGCGTGTAGAGGCGATCCGGGTCAGAAACCCAAAAATCCAGAGACCATCCATCATACCAGGGAGTAATCAGACCTCGTGGATCGACAACACATCGATGCGAGTTCCCAAGTGCCCCCAGGATCGTCCAATTGCGATGCGTGAGGTTCATGTGGCTGAGGGCATGACTGCGAGGTATGAAACTCTTATCGTTTGGGTTGAACTGGCGCTCAATCCAATAGGGCCATACCCAGTCCCGGTTGCATTGAACCGCCATCGTGTTTAAAGCACCGCGCAAGTGCATTTTCACTCCCAGGGTTACAAGACCTCGGGGAATGGGCTTTGCCTCCAGATTGCCAATGCGAGTTGCCGCGTTAAGCAGCTCATGGCAATCCTCGGCTTCGTAGAACCTCAAAGCCTGGCTGAGCAGATTTAGCGGGCTGAGAAATTTCATCGATAGTCTGACGTCAGCGCCAGCAGTTCGCTTTTGTTAGCAGGGACAAACCATTCCCAGATGAGATGATTCTGGTTCATGCACGGAGGGATGTTAATGCACACATGCGACAAACCTGTTACCGGCGTATTAAATCCGGATGAATTTCCATAGCTTCGTGTGTCACACTGGAACCAAGACTATGGGGAGGTTTGCGCGGACTACACCCTCCGGCTCAAGAAGGAGCTTGGAGCGGATATTACCTGGTGTCTACCCGAAAAACCTCGTAGCCTCTGAACCCTAACAATTTAGAAAAGTTGCGGAGCCTGCCCACTTCTGGCTATCTTTCAGATTGGGCGCAAGGCATGGGTTAGATGACCGACCAATCCGCCTGCCAGAATAAGCCACCCTGAGTTTAAACGGAAGCCAATGAGCAAAATCAGAGTCACGACCAACAGGGCGACGGTCGTGAGATCAACCAACGCGGTTCTGCCCAGCTGGTAGGTTACCACCGCCATCAGTGCGAGAGAAGCGACATTCACCCCATCGAGAAATGCAGCTGCTGTAACAGAACGTCGGATTCGTGGCACCAGCGGCCCACTTACAGCCACAAAGAAGAACGCAGGAAGGAATATTCCGACTGTGGCAATGAAAGCCCCGGAAAGGCCACCCAGGATGTAACCAATGAACGTGGCGGTCGTAAAGACCGGCCCAGGTGTCACCTGGCCCACAGCAATGGCGTCCAACAGTTGCGATTCGTTGAGCCAATGCCAGCGCTCTACCAGATCAGCTCGCAGGAATGCCAATAGGACATAACCACTTCCGAAGAGGACGGAACCGATCTTGAGGAAGAACAAAAACAAGGGCCAAAGGCCAAACGGGACAGCCATGCCCACTCCTCCCGTTACGGCGGTTGGGGCGACATAGACGAATGGCGCGCCAGAGAAAAGCGACCAGAAGGTTTTGCCGCTTCTTCTACATTCCCTGCCTATCAATCTGACCAGGCAAACTCCGACCCCAGCACCAAAGAGAATGACCAATTCATGGATACCCAGCAATCGAAGAGCTGTGCCCGTCGCACCGACCAGGACTAAGAACTTGGTTTTGAAGGACGCTCGTCCGAGCTCCCAAAGGGCCTGTAGAACAACTCCGATGATGACTGGCTTAACCCCGTACAGAATCACAGAGGTTTCTGGTAGTTGGCCAAATCGAACATAGGCCCACGCAAAAACCGCCACAATAAAGGCGGCTGGAAGAATGAAACAACATCCTGCCACAAACAGGCCGCGCCACCCGGCCTGTCGATATCCAATATGGATGGCCATCTCCGTGGAGTTGGGACCGGGGATTAAATTGGTGGCACCCAATAGATCCAGGAACTCCTCTTGGGATACCCAACGACGACGACGGACAATTTCGTCCTCCAATATGGCAATATGTGCCGCCGGACCGCCAAAGGCCACCGAACCGAGTTTGAGAAAGAGCATAGCCAGTTCTCTCAGTGAAGTACGCTGAGCTTCAGAGACTGGGCCCTGGAGACTGGCACTTTGCGACTCAATCATGTTGGCTTGCGGGAGTTGGATCTCAGATGGTCCACAGACCACGTGCCTGCGCCCACAATCAGCAGGAATATTGCGCCGAGAAGCATCGACCAATCTGTACGCGCCTCGTGAGCCATGGCCCAGAATCCCTTGTTAAGTAAAATGGGTATTTTGGTCGTGGCGATGGCGACCAGCATAATAATGATCAACGGGATGGCAGCCAAGCGAGTCAGCAGACCCACAACGACCAGAGTTCCACATGCAATCTCAAAGGTCCCTACGAGAGCAGCCAGGGCCTGTGGTGCTGGAATCCCTATCTTGATAAAACGACCGACGCCCTGCTCTCCTGGGAATAGAAACTTCTGAATTCCCTCCGAGAGAAATACCGCGCCCACCATTAGACGAATGAGGATCACAGCAATAGGGGCATTGTTTGCGACAGCTTTCCGATGCATCATACCCTCTCCTCACTGAGCCGGTGCGAACTGGGCCGAACGATCTGTGCGGACTGGGCAAGCTCCGCGGGGTCGAAATCCTGCCGTGAGTCGAGCCGGCGCAATCCATCCTCATATATCAGAAGGACGCAGTCAAGCACGCCGTGTTCCCACATGAGATCTTCTGCCGTGAGGTGCTTACCCGTCGTTCATAACCCGGTGGCTGCCAGCTGAAGTCAATAGCGAAGTAATGGGGGTCATTGAACACGATTGTCCAAGAGTGGACTTACTAAGGTTCTTTATCCCTTCAGAGTGAAGGCAAACTTCCCGCAGCGGCCACATTCCCAGTTTCCGCCCCGGTTGCGCTGGAGATTATATTTGGAGGGGAGCCAATTGTGACCAATGATCCAACAGAAAACTCGCTTCAAGGGATTCATGGGATAGCGCAAGCACCTTCCGCATAGCCGGCGCTAAATCTCCTTCTTACCGCGAAGTTAACAGTCAACCTCACGTCAAATGAGCATCGCCCACTGGCTATGGAACACTTGATCTCCACCGAAAGTGCCCCGGCAGATAATGCTCACTGAATGGCGAGGCGCTGATCCCGGGGCCGTTTTGATAGGCCTGGTTGAAGTGAGCCGATTGGCGGTGATCGCGACACCGCGTAAGGCCCAGAGGGCGTTCTTCACGCCTCCTGGCCTTACGAGACTGAATTCCATAAACATCCTGGTTGGATATCCCACTGATGCTCATTAAGCCACCAGCATGTTACAGTCGTGTAAAGATGACGTTAAATCTAAGTCAAATTTCGTTAAGTTTCAGGGCCGGCTCCGCACTCGAGACTTGCGCAGCACAGCTCTTAAGCGCATGATTTCCTCAGCGCATGGAGTTTTGGCAACGTAAAGCATAGACAATGCAGACTCGATAGGTGTCCTACACCTGTTGCGCAGTTGACTCGGATCTTGGCGCCCTTGCGGGTGGCCGTTCTGAGCTAGCGTAGTCCCATTCTACGGGCTCCATGGGCGCCATCGTCCACGGAGTCACTGAGGCGACGTCATAACGCCAATTGCCGCTCGGGAAAGGAACGTGAATGGTCGGTCAAATGATGTTATACGTCGCCGCGGCGATGACCGGCGCTCAAGGAGGCGGGCCAAGAGGTTCGTATCGAACTGGCCAGCGATGGAATAGTCATGATGCGGACCCAGGTGGCAAACAACGTGACCGCGGTGGGCTGGCCTCCATTCAGCCAGGCACTGGCCAAAGTGATCGAGTACAAGATTCCCATATTTGTTTGAAGGGCCTGTGCGACTGCCTGTGGGGTGGTTGACTCAGGCTTCGAAGGCAAGAACTCGCAATTCACCAACCCGCAAATTGCGGCTGCTACAATGGCCTGGGCCACAAAGATTCTTGTGGTGTAAGGAGCGACTTGAAGCCATGGGCGCCGAAGAGCAGCCCTTAGAGCTGGTGCGCGGTCAAGTAGGCGCCATCATCCTCGGCACCGTTCATTGCTTTGCTGGCCTGGCTGCTTGCGCAATCGCTGCGATACGTCGCCGGCACGGAACGCGCATCCTTTTGTGGTTCGGGGCATTCGCCTTGATGTATGGGCTTCGGATGTTAGCGCAGACCGACGCTTTCAGCCTTCTGCCCTCCTCCACTTGGCCCATCCGGCCATACCTCATCGGAATCATCGACTACTTTCTGCTCGTTCCATCAACCCTGTTCTGGCTGGAACTCACTCGCGGAGGATTGCGGAGGTTGATCACAGCAGTGGCTGTGGCTTCGCTCGTAATCGCGATCGCGGGCGTCGTGGCGCTCTTGGTTTCAGGCCCGGACAACCACTTCCCGCCGTACAACGGTCTGCTCGCGATCGGGCTGCTCCTCGTCATTGGAGCCGTCATCGCGATTCCCAGGCTGGCACGAAAGTTCATGACGGTTTCCAGTCCGGTTCTCTCGGTTGGCATCCTCGCCGTGGTCGCCACCGCACTGTATACCAATCTGTCCCAGTTCGTCTTTTATCAGCCGCTTCCAATCGAGCCTCTGGTCTACGCCGGCTTCGCCCTGTTGCTCGGATATGTGGCTGCCCAGCAGGTCTTCCGGAACGAACGGCGGTTGCTCTCGATCGAGACTGAGCTCGAGATTGCGCGTACCATCCAGAAGTCAATCCTCCCGACCTCGGTGCCGCCGGTGAGCCGGCTGCGCATCGCGGCTGAGTACCATCCGATGAGCGCGGTCGCCGGCGACTTTTACGAGTTTATCCCTATCGACAGCGAACGGGTCGGGTTCTTCGTTGCCGACGTGTCGGGCCACGGAGTCCCCGCCGCCCTCGTTGCGTCGATGCTCAAGGTGGCGATGCGCTCCGTGGCAGCTCGAGCAGACGCCCCCGCCGCGCTCTTGGGTGAGCTGAACCGGTCCTTCGCCGATCAGCTGCACGGGCAGTTCGTCACCGCCGCGTATCTGTACGTCGACCTGACTGCAGGTCATGCCCTCTACTCCGCCGCAGGCCACCCGCCGCTGTTGCATTGGGATTCGGCAGCGCGGGACTTGCGGCTGGTCGAAAGCAACGGCCTCCTGTTTGGAGTTCTGAAGGAGACGAACTATCCTGTTCGTGAGTTGGCGCTCCAGAGGGGCGACCGGTTTGTCCTCTATACCGATGGGCTCACGGAAGCGGAGAACTCCGCCGGCGAGGCTTTTGGCGATGGCCGCCTCGGCGAGCTGATCCGTTCCCATGCAGATGCGCCCGCCGGAGAGCTTAGTGCCCACATTCTCCAAGAGCTGCTGCTGTGGCGTCATTCACGGACGGCACAGCAGGACGACATCACATGGATCGTCGTCGATGTCCTGTGATTGGGTGCGGTCCAACGAGTTGACGATTCCACCAGGCTTGTAACTGGGCAGGGCATGGGATCTCTTACGTTTCGCGCTGCTTGGTGGATGATGCGATCGTAGGCGTCCGTTTGCTCAGAGATACCCAATTCCGAATTAGGACCATAAGATCAAGATTGGACTTGACAGCTTCGATAGTTCAATTATAATGATATTATTGAATAGTAGAGTGGGAGACCATGCCATGAAGAACGAACGTGGAGAAGAAATCATCCGCTACGCCGACATGTTTGCAGCCATGGGAACCGAGTCGCGCCTCCGCATCATGCAGCTGCTCTTGTCGGCTCATCCGGATGGGATGGTAGTCGGAGAGATTCAAGCCGAATTAGGCATTTCAGCTTCTAACCTTTCGCACCATCTGGACAAACTAAAAAACGAGGGCTTAGTTGACGTCCAGCGGGAGGGGACCTATCTGCGCTGCAGCGCGAACACAGAAGCTCTTCAGGCCTTGCTCTCCTTCCTCTACGCCGAGTGCTGTACGCGCAGCAAAGCGATCAGGCCGGAGAAGATCGTTCAAGTCTGCAAATAGGAGAAATCATGAGCACCCAAGACGTTAAGGAAGTGATCAAAGAGAAGTATGGACAGGCGGCGCTTAGAGTGACAGGCGGTGCTTCTGTCAGTTGTTGTAGTACTGGACCAGCCGAAATGCATTGCGCTGATCCGATTACCAGTCACCTTTACGATCAGGTTCAGGTCGGAGAGTTGCCGGATACCGCTGTGATGGCCTCGCTGGGATGCGGAAATCCTACCGCCCTCGCCGAATTGAAACCGGGCGAAACCGTGCTCGATCTTGGCTCGGGCGGCGGGATTGACGTTTTCTTATCGGCAAAACGGGTGGGTCCCACGGGGAAGGCTTATGGATTGGACATGACAGATGAGATGTTAGCTTTGGCCGAACAGAACAAGCGCAAGGCCGGGTTGGAGAATGTTGAGTTCTTAAAGGGTGAAATCGAGAATATTCCACTGCCGGATAAATCCGTGGACGTAATTATTTCTAATTGTGTCATCAATCTGTCTGCTAATAAAGACCGGGTGCTGTCGGAAGCCTTCAGAGTACTTAGACCCGGAGGCCGTTTCGCGGTGTCTGATGTGGTGACCCGGGGCGAGATGCTGCCTGAAATCAGAAGGAGCGTGCTGTTATGGGTCGGATGTGTAGCCGGGGCCCTGGAAGTAGAGGAGTACCGGACGAAACTGACCGGGGCAGGATTTGAGAACGTCGATATCGAGCCTACCCGGATCTACCGTGCGGAAGATGCCATGTCGTTCCTGAAGGATCAAGGCATTGACTTTGATGCCGTCGCCCCCCACCTGGATGGCAAATTCATGAGTGCGTTCATCCGGGCGCAGAAACCGGCACCTGAACGATCTGGCTGTAACCCATCCTGTTGTGTTTAGAGGAACCTGGCATGGGGAAAACGGTCTTGGCGGGTCCGCCTCAAGAGAAGCGACTCGCCTTCTTTGAGCGCTATCTGACGTTATGGGTTGGATTGTGCATGGTGGCAGGGGTTGTGGGAGGGAGATTTTTGCCGTCTGTTGTCCAGGGCCTGCGGGGATTGGAGTTCGGTCAAGGGAGCCAGATCAACGTGCCAATTGCGGTGCTGATCTGGCTCATGATTACCCCGATGATGATGAAGGTAGACTTTGGCGCCATCCGCAATGTGGGTCGGAAACCGGCAGGTCTGGCCGTCACATTGGTGGTGAACTGGCTGATAAAGCCGTTTTCGATGGCTCTGCTCGCCTGGCTTTTCTTCCGGTTCCTTTTCTCGTCGTTCATTGGGACCGGCGAAGCCGACC
>Ga0335069_10012293_pt1 | contig 12051 bp, 7 predicted proteins | sample Lox_Sample_11_FD_206714 | JGI IMG/M metagenome (GOLD analysis project Ga0335069, IMG submission 206714) | Soil microbial communities from Loxahatchee National Wildlife Refuge, Florida, United States - Lox_Sample_1.1 | ecosystem: Environmental > Terrestrial > Soil > Wetlands | place: USA: Florida...
GGCGCCTCTGATCCTCCGCGCTGACGGTCCGGAAATCCCCGATCATTTGTTGGAAATATTCACGCGGGCTATGAATGCGCGGCAGTTCAGGATCAGCGGCGCATGCGGTGTTTTCAGCGCAGAGGAGATTGCTGCAGCGACTTGTCGCGCGTCTTGCCAACTCGCCGCGGAGAAAGTGGATCAGGGCGACGTCGTCCTCTATCAGGGACTGCAAGGCGTGGAGGCCTTTGTCCTGTTCTGGGCTGCGATCATGCGCGGCGCCATATTCGTGCCGCTGGATCAGGAATGGCCAGAATATCTGGTCGAACGTGTCGTCTCGATGCTGAAGCCGCGGGTCGTGCTCTCGGACCTTCAGCGCGCCGGGTTTTACAAGAGAGCATTTCCGAACGCGCGGCATGTCTCACTGGAAAATGTTTCCGGGACAAGCGGTGTCGATTGGAAGCGCTGGCTTGCGGCGGCCGACGCTTCGTCCGCGGGGCCGGTAAAGATCGGCGAAGACGCGCCCGCGGCATATTTGTTTACATCGGGGTCGACCGGCATGCCAAAAGCGGTCGTTCTCAGTCGGCGCGCGCTCGCCCGTGGCGGCCGCCTGACCGTCGATTGCTTTGGCTGGGACAGGGGCGAGGTTCTCGTCAATGCGCCCGAGCCGCACATGATGAGCGGTTTGCGAAACGCGTTCGTGGCGGCGCCCTTTGCCGGGATGCAGCTGCATATTGTTCCGGCCGGAACGCGACCTTACGTGTTCGAACTGCTGGCGACGCTCCGTGTCTCACGGTGCGAGCGTCTGGTTGTCAGTCCGAACGTGATCCGGCAGCTGAACAGGTTGGGTCCGCGCGTGAGCGTCGATACCTTCCGGTGCATGAAGGCCATTTACTGCACCGGCGCCCGGCTGAGCGCGTCGGACGTGGAAGATTTCTACGCCCGCTTCCGCATCCCGATCGTGAACTATTACGGATTGACCGAGTCCGGCGGGATCTGCGTCGCGCAACGCCTCACCGCATGGCGCCCGGACGATCATAGCCTTGGAACCGCGGCGGGCGCGGAGCTCCGCGTCGTCGATGAAGATGGTCGCTGGGAGAGCGTGGGTGAGGGCGAGTTGTTCGTCAGAAGTCCGCAACTGATGAGCGGCTATTTGGGCGATTCCGAACGAAGCGCTGCGCGGCTGGTTCGCGGCTGGCTACGAACCGGCGATCGTGTACGGATCGAGCCCGATGGGCGCTGCTTCCTAGTCGGACGCATCGACGGATTCATGAAAAGCGCGTCCGCGGACCGCATTGCGCCAGAAGAGATTGAAGCGGTGCTGGAAGAGCATGGTGCGGTCGCGGAGGCAGGTGTGCTGGCGCTGGTCTCGGAACGCGGGGACGAGCAGATCGTAGCGCTGGTCGTGCTTCATGCGGAAAAGTCCGTCTCGACACTGGATCTCGCGGTGTTCGTGCGCGAGCGGTTGGGCCCCGCGAGAATGCCGGCCCGCATCCAGTACGCCGAGCGACTTCCCAGGGGAAAAAGCGGAAAGTTGGCCAGGGCGGAGCTGCGGGCGATGCTGCGCGATCCTCGTTAAGCGTCCGCAAGTCCGGAAGTTATCTGTCCGCCCGGGCGCCCGGGCGCCGAAACCAGATGGATCGAACTCACGGGGTATCAGCGCGCGTGCAATCGCACGTTCGCGATGTTCGTATACTCCGGCGCCACGATCCACTGGTAGTGAAGCTCTTCGTCGATCGCGAGCGCTTCCAGGCGGTCGGAGATCGCGTCTTCGATGAGGCTCGCATCGGACAGCGAATTCGCGCTGATCTCGATGTCCAGATAACCATTGCCCGCGACGAGCTCGCAGCGCCCGACAGGAAAATGGATGACGGCGCGTGTCTGCGGAACAGCCGAACACTGCAGACTGTTGGTTAGGCGGCGCAGATAGAGAGACGCACGTTCAGTGCGGACATGCGCATGCGAATGGGTCATGTTTTTTCTCCGTGGGCTGGGGTGAAGGAAAATGCTGCAAGGGCTTGTGCCGCCGATGTCAGCGCGTAAAGCGCGAGCAGACGCCACATCGGGCCGTAAAGGCGGAGGATCTCGAAGCCGGTGCGAAAATTGAGCGCCATCTGGGTCAATGCCCCATCGGAACCGGTCCGCCCAGCTTGACCTTGCGCAAGGTCAGAGCCAGTGGCACGGCGGCGAGCGAGATCAGCATCAGCACCCAGAAAGCATCGACATAGCCAAGGAACGAGGCCTGCGCCTGCACCTGGTGTCCCATCCAGGCGATCGCCTGCTGCTTCGCATCGCTGAGCGAGCTTCCCTGCGCCACAAAGAAGTTTGTGGCCCGGGTCAGCGTGTCCTGGAACTGCGTGCTCGACGGAATGGCGTGCTCGATCAACCGGCTTTGGTGAAACTGCGAGCGATGCGCCAGCACGTTGGATACGATGGAGATGCCGATCGAGCCGCCGGTGTTGCGCGCGGCATTCATCAGGGCCGAAGCCTGGTCTGTCTTGGTCGGCGGAATACCGTCGTAAGACGCGGCCATGATCGGCACGAAGATGAGCGGAAGGCCGACGCCCAGCAGGAAGCGCGAGCGGGCAAAGAACCAGAAGCCCAGGTCGCCATAGGTGTTCGTCAGGTCATACATCGACAGCGCGCAGAAGACCGCCCCAACTGCGATCAGATATCGCGGCTGAACCTTGCCGGACAAACGACCGACCACGAACATCATGAAGATCGTGACGATGCCGCCCGGCGACAGGACCAGTCCCGCCCAGGTCGCCGTGTAGCCGAAGTCTTGCTGCACGAGCTGCGGCATGAACTGCGTGGTCGCGAGGAGAATGGCCCCCGTCGCGCCCATGACGAGGAAGCAGGCGCCGAATTGGCGCGTCGCCAGCAAGCGCACGTCGACCACCGGCTGGCGCTGCCGCATTTCCCACGGGATCAACAGCACAAAGGCCAGGATGCAAGCAGCTAGGACCTTGACGATGAACGGTGAACCGAACCAGTCGTCCTCGAGGCCGCGATCGAGCGCGAGTTCAAGCGCGCCGAGGAAGGTCGCGACCAGCGCGAAACCGATCGCATCGAATCCGACGGACGGCCTTTTCGTCTCCGCGCCGGCCGACGAGGGGTCGCGCAGGACCATGGCAATCGCCGCGAACATGAAGGCGCCGACCGGTACGTTGATCAAAAAGCACCAGTTCCACGACACATTGTCCGCCAGCCATCCGCCGAGCGTCGGTCCAACAACCGGTGCAACCACGACGGCCACGCCGAAAACGGCGAAGCCCTGACCGCGCTTCTCCGGCGGGAACGCGTCCGCGAGGATCGACTGTGCGACGGGAACCATGCCGCCGCCGGCTAGGCCCTGCAGCAGCCGGAACAAGAGCATGGATTGCAGGTTCGTCGACAGCCCGCACATCAGCGAACTCGCCGTGAACAGCGCAAGACAAATGAGGAAGAACCTTTTGCGCCCGAAACGATTGGCAAGGAAGCCGGTGGCGGTGACGATGACGGCGTTGGCGACGAGATAGGTCGTGACGACCCACGACGCTTCGTCCTCGCTCACGCCCATGCCGCCGGCGATATAGGGCAACACGACGTTGGCAATGGTGGAGTCGAGCACTTCCATGAAGGATGCGCCCGCGACGAGGAGAGCGATCAGCCACGGATTGGTTGCCACGACCGCGGTATTCGCGCGCACCTGCGTCACAGCACAGACCTGATGGCTTCGTACAGCGACGGCCTGGGATCGACGCGCACGATCGGAGACACCGACATGCCCGGACCCAGCACGATGTCTTCGGGAAGTTTGTCGATTGTGATCTTCACCGGCACGCGCTGGACGATCTTCACGTAATTGCCGGTCGCGTTTTCTGCGGGAAGCAGAGAGAACGCGGTGCCCGAGCCGGCCTGCAGGCTCGCGACATGTCCGTGAAGGCGGCGCTCGGGATAGGCATCGACGCGCAGCGTCACGGCATCACCCGGCCGCATGCGATCGAGCTGGATCTCCTTGAAGTTTGCCGTCACCCAGGTCTGCTCGGCGGGCACGAAGCTGCTGATGTTCGTACCCGCCGAGACAAACTGGCCGACCGCACCGGAGAGGTTCGTGACGCGGCCGGCCTGTGCCGCAACGATGGTCGTGTAGGAAAGATTGAGCTTGGCCTGATCGCGCTGCGCGAGAGCCTGTGCGAGATTGGCCTGAGCGGTGCCCCGCTGGGCGATGAGCGCTGAGATCTGCCGCTGCGCGGCCGTGACGCCGGCTTTGGCCGTGTCGAGGCTGGCCTGCTGCTGGAGCAGGGCGGTGTCGTTCTGCTGCGCCGTTTGGAGTGCGATCGCGCCCTGGCGCGCCAGATTGTCATAGCGCTTCGCCTGTACGACGGCGAAGGCGACGCTCGCCTTGCTGTTGGCGACTTGCGCCTGAGTTTCGACGACCTGGGCCTTCTGCACTTCTATCTGTGCATCGATGTTTGCGATGCTGGCTTCCGCCGCGGTCACCTGCGCTTCGGCCTGCGCCAGGGCGGTGCGATAGTCGCGATCGTCGATGCGCGCGATCACCTGTCCGGCGACGACCCGCTGATTGTCTGTGACCGGAACCGACCTGATGTAGCCGGACACTTTCGGCGCGATCGAAAACTGTCGCGAAGCGATGAATGCATCGTCCGTCGTCTCGAAGCGATGGGAATTGTCCCAGTAGAGATAGCCGCCGCCGGCCACCGCGGCGACCGCCAGCGCGGCGAGCACCGCTCGCGGCGAGCGCCATTTCTTGAGCGGGCGCGGATTGGCATTTGCAGGCTCGTCGGAAGGTGTCGCGGAAGAAGGCGCAACGTCTTCGACTTGTTTTGGCAGCGGGCGCTCGATGTCCATGCCCGGTCGCGGGGGGATCCGGTCGCCCCGCGGGAGTGTCGTCGTATCGGTCCTGGCAGCCATCGCGCCCTCCATTTGTTAGGCACCGAACAGATATGTAAGGCGCCTAACTATGTCAAGCCGCGGATGAGATTTTTTTGCGATTTTTCCCCGGCCCCCAAGGGGTTGACGCTGTAAAGTTAGGCACCATACTATCTGTTGATCGTCAAACCTGCCGGAGACCCAGCGTGAGCCCCGCAAAGACGTCCCAGCTTCCCCCCGAGCCCCCGCCGTCGGTGGCGGCAGCCCTTTTCAAGCGCCTATCGCCGCGGGAGCAACAGATGCTGGGAACGATTTTCGCAGTGCGCATGACGGCCCAACAGCTGGACAACGCTGTCAGCGGGTGGATGGCCGATACGGTCGCGAGCACGGCGCGGTTTCAAATTCTGTCGCTCTTGTGGGCGGCGCCGAAAGGCGGTACGCCGCACAAAGACATTGTCTCAGCGCTCGGTGTGACGCGCGCCACGGTATCCGGATTGATGTCGGGGCTGGAACGCGACGGGCTCGTGAAATCCGCCGTTGCGAGCGACGATCGCCGCAGTCTTCTCGCGAGCCTCACGCGCAAGGGTGAAGCGGTCGTTGAAAAGGCCGTCGAGACCAACAAGACCCGAATTCTCTCGGCCTTCAACGGCATGTCTCCGGACGAACTGACCACGTTGGGCTTGCTTCTGGAGCGGGTGCGCCAAGGCCTCCAGGACAGCGCCGGCGGTGCGGCGCGCCGCGACGGGAAGTCGTGATTGTGAAACGCGGAACGAGGCCGGCGATGGCGGTGATGTAGGGCCGCACCTCCGCTCAGGTCACGAGCGCCATATGCATCAGCTTCACGCTGTCTTCGAGCGCCTTCACCGTCGTCGGGCCCGCCGGTTTGAACTGCACGATTTGGGTCTCGCCCGGCAGCAGGTCGAAGTAATTGTCGCTGTAGGTGCCGTCAATGTCATCGAAGCTGAGATAAAGGTTCTTCGCCAGCGTCGGCGACGACACGCCGATCGCGAATTCGCCGCCGAGATCCTTCACCTTCACGGCAATGTCCGCCGCGGGCAGGGTGAGGTCTTTGACGGAACGGAAGTACAACCGGTCTTCGGCGATGAGATCGTGGCCCGCGGCAAGGCTCGCGCGCAGAAGGACCGTTTCGGGTGCGGCGGTTCCGAGCACGTCCGCGACCGTCCCAGTGAACACGGAGGCGCTGCTATTGGCGTTGAGCAGCAGCGGCTGCCGGATCGTCTTCAGCACGGTCCCACGGAAATCGATCAGCACGAGCGCCAGAACGCCGGCAACGTTTTCGAGTCGGTCGTTGACAGCCGTGATATGCAGCGCATCGCCGTCGATCCACGACGTAATGAGCACGGGAGCGAAGCTTTTGCGGGCGTAATATTGCTGGGCTTTCCAGCGGCCGTAATAGTCGATGCTGCTCCACGACGCGACAGGCCAGCAATCGTTGATCTGCCAGAAGAGCGATCCCATGCAATAAGGCATGCGCGCGCGATGGCCTTCCATCGCTATTCTGACGCCTTCAGCCTGCAGCACCTGGCCGACATAGAGGAACTGGCGGAAATCCGTCGGCACTTTGTAATCGCGTTCCATATAGGTCTTGATGGTACCGTTGCCGATATAGGAACGCTGATGCGCCTTCATCACTTCGGAGAAGATGTCATAATCGCCAGGCGCGGCGAAGGCCTTGATGGTTTTGAATTCCGGGAAGGATTGAAAGCCGTACTCGCTCATGAAACGGCCGATGATCTTGCGGTAACTCAGGAACGGCAGTTGGCCCCACCATACGCCCCAGTAATGGATGTCGCCCGATTGCTGTTTCGTCTTCAGGTCGGCGTGTTTGACGGTCTCGTGTCCGTCCCAGGCGGCGAGCGGCGATGACGGCCAGTAGAAGCGCTGCGGATCGTGCGTCGCAATCGTTCCCGGCAGGATCTGATAGAAGATAGCCTTGTACGCGTCCCACATCTGCTCGCGCTGGGCGGGCGTGTATTTCTCCTTCCAGCCCCAGCCGCTATTGGGCACATCGTTCTGCCAGGCGGTGTCGATCTCGTTGTTGCCGACCCAGAGCGCAATGCACGGATGGCGGCGCAGACGGCGGACATTGTCGACCGCTTCCCGGCGCACGTTCTCGAGGAAAGCCTTGTCGCCGGGATACATAACGCAGGCGAACATGAAGTCCTGCCAGATCAGGATGCCATGCTCGTCGCAGAGATCGTAGAATTCGTCGTTCTCGTAGATGCCGCCGCCCCAGACGCGGATCATGTTCATATTCGTATCGGCGGCCGATCGCACGACGCGCTCATAGACTGCATGCGTCACGCGCGGAAGAAAACTGTCATTTGGGATGTAATCGGCGCCCTTCATGAACACGGGGACGCCGTTCAATTCGACGTAAAAGCTTGTCCCGCCGGCATCGGGCGTCTGCACGATCTTCAGCGTCCTGAGGCCGGTTCGGATCTCGCGGCGATCGCTCGCATGCCTGCACGTAAGTTGTCCCGTGAAAGTGTAGAGAGAGGATTTACCCAGTCCGTTGGCCCACCACAGATTCGGCCTGGCGATGCCGAACTTGACTTCCGCCCTGTTGATGCCCGGCGTGAGATCAATTGATGTGCGGGCGTGGATGTCGGGATTGTCGGCGCAAGTGAGATCGAGAACGGCCGGTCCAGCGCGGTCCGCGACGATTTCGAACACCGCTGTCAGATCCGCAGCCTCCGTGGAGACACTGTTTTGCACGATGTGAAGATCGGCGATTCGCACCGCGTTCCAGGAGCGCAGCGATACCGGCCGCCAGATTCCGGAGGTCACAAAGCGGGGGCCCCAATCCCAGCCATAGTGATATCCGGCTTTGCGCGTGAACATGCTGATCTTCTTGTCGCCGAGTCCGCCGATCTCGCTCCAGTCGACGACCGCCGGTGGGTTGTAGCCGAGCGCCTCGAGCAGCTTCAGACCTTCGTGGACGGGTGAGCGCAGGAGAACGCGCAAGGTGTTTTTTCCGCGCCGCGCATGCGGTTTGATGTCGGTCTCCCAACCGCGGAACATGTTGTCCGCTTCGAGGACGAGCGTGCCGTTGAGATAGACGTCGGCATAGGTGTCGAGGCCTGCGAAACACAGATCAATATGCTCATGCGCGAACGTTTCCGCATCGATCTCGAGCGTTGTCTGGTACTCCCAGTCCCGTTTGTCGATCCATTGCAGGTCGCGCTCGTTGGTGCGGTAGAACGGATCGGGGATTTTCCCGTTGGCGAGAAGATCCGTATGCACCGTGCCGGGCACGGTCGCGGGAAGCCATTTACCTGTGCCGGCTTCGCGGAATTCCCAGGCGAGCGGAAGATCAGGTTTGCGCGACGCGCGCTTCGGCCGCGTTGTTTCGCCCCCGGCGGAGAGCGCCGTGAGTGTCGCGCCGGCGGCGGACGCTCCCAGAAACGAGCGTTTGCTGATGCCGCGCTTGATCACTCGGACTTTCCTTCTACTCGAGGCGTTCAGGCAACTGGAACGTCAGAAGATGGGGCGAGGCAACGTTGCCCACATAGGCAGTCCGCCCATCCGCGCCGCCGAAGGCGACGCTCGTCGGCAATATCAGAGGACCATCCACCGCCGCGCATTCCGCCAATTGCTCGACCCGGCCATTGCGCTTCTCCACGGCGTCCGCGAGAGCGGCGACCGCAGGCTCGTTCGCGTCGCGATAGACGACATGCACGTCGCCCTTCGTGTCGATGACGGTGAGGCCGTTCTGGTTGATCACGGTGATCCAGATATTGCCGAAAGTATCGAACGTAATGCCGTCCGGCGCTACGTCGCGGCCGAGACTTTCCGGGCCCACGGTTTCTTTCGCGCCCAGTGTTCCGTTCAGCTTGATGGGAAAGCGCACAATACGATTGCCGAAGGTCTCGACGCTGTAGAGGAAGCGCCCATCCGGCGAGACTTTCGCTTCGTTCGTCAGGTCGAGCCCATCGGCCACGATTTCCGCGCGCGCGCCGTTGCCGTCGACGCGAAGGATGTAGCCGTCGATCTTGTGTGTGGTCATCGCCGTGTGCCAAGGGTTGCCGCGCGTCATCACCGAAAGCCAGATGCGGTCCGGCCCATCGGCACAGGCGTAGTTGACAGCGCCGAGCGGCTTGCCGTCGAAGCTGTCGAGGAGCACGCGGGTTGCACCGTCGGGCGCGATCAGATGGAGCTTACCATCGCCGATCCCGGCAACGACGAAGCCGCCGTCAGGCCTGCGGCTGAAACCGTTGGCCTCAACGATGCCGGAGCCGAGCAATTCCGGACGGCCTTCGGCGTTGATGTGCGCCACGCCGCCGCGTGCATCGGAAACCCAGACGCCGTCGTGATCTGTCCAGACGCATTCGGCGCGTTCGAGACCGACGCCGAAGGTTCCGAAATCGGCCGCAGTCAATTTGAAATCGGAGAGCTTCATGGGCGGGCTCCGTGGTTATGACGCCGACTATTGGCAGTGCGCGGTCGCAGGCGGAAGCGGGGGCGAGGCAAGGCCGACATTCCAGCCCCAGGGTTGATCGCCGCCGGCTCTGCGCCGGCAAACGACTTGTTCGTTCAGCGCGTACATGCCGGGCATCAGATGTTGGGCCGGATGCGGGCTGTCCGCGATGTCCATATATGCGGCCGTCGTCCCGTAAGCGGGCCACGCCGGGGCATTTTTCGCTGTCGGCTGGCCCGTGCGCGCGAAGCTCGTCCAATAGTCAAGCATGGCATCGGAGAGATCGCTTTCGACCTGCATTGCGGGAATCTTCGGCCAGAGCGGGATGGTGCGGTCGAGCGTGCCGAACACGTAAGGCAATTCGCTGCCGTGAAAGCCGTGGAGGTTTGCCGCTTCTTCGTCGGGATAGCCGTGATCGAAGAGATAGAGATAGGCAGGTTGGCCAAGTCCCGTCTGCTTCCTCGCAAGCCGCTCGGCGGTCCAGCCGTAGAGCCCGTCGCGTGTCGTCTTGAGAATGCTCTCGGCGTAGTCGGCGCTCGGATAAAGCCGCAGGAATTCGTCCGCGAGATCGGCGTACTTTGCGCGGATCGCCTTCTCATAGTCGGCGGCGGTCGCGGGCGCTGGCGGCGCCAGCACGCGCAGCGAGCGGATTTCGCCGCTGTTGAAGCCGGCGAGAAGTGGCACCGGCGCCTGTTCGCCGCGGTCGAAGGTGTCGGCGAGCTGATGGGGTATGATCTGTCCGTCGACGGTCATCCAGGGAGCATAACCCACGGCGCTTGCAAGCACGGTCATCGCCGCGCCGTTGAGCGCCCGCAAATCCGCGATACTGTGGGCGTGGAGCTTCGTCATCACCGTCATGCCGGTTTCTTCGGCGGAGGGCGTGCCGTTGGCGCGCTCCTTGAGCGCCGGCATCGAGATCATATAGGCGCTTTCTGCGATCGCTTTCGCAAACAGGCCGCGCGCCGCCGGCGCCGCCATCAGATACATCACGCTGAGACCGCCGGCGGACTCGCCGGCGATGGTCACGTTGGAAGGATCGCCGCCGAAGGCCGCGATATTGCGCTGAACCCAGCGGAGCGCTTCGATCTGATCGAGCAGGCCGTAATTGCCGGAGGTCTTAAGCGGCGATTCGGCGCTCAATTCGGGATGAGCGAGGAATCCCAGAACACCGAGGCGATAATTGATCGAGACGAGGATGACGCCGCGGGCAGCCATTTTCGCGCCGTTGTAAAGCGACTCGTGGCTAAAGCCGCCCGTCAGAGCCCCGCCATGAATCCAGACGAGCACCGGCGCTTTCTTAGCGTCCTGCGGCGCCCAGATGTTCAGATAAAGGCAGTCTTCGCTCATGACTGCCGGCGCGTTCGTATAGACGCCGGCTGGTGCCATCGGCTGATAGCAGGCGGGTCCGAAATTGTCGGCGTTCCTCACGCCCTTCCATCGGGGCATCGGCTCCGGTGCTCGCCAGCGCAGAGGCCCGACCGGCGGCACGGCATAGGGAATACCTCGGAAGACGCGCGCCGTACCGTCCATCTCTCCTTGGATTTTGCCCACGGGCGCGCTTACGAGCGGTTGAGCGCAAGACGCAGAAGCCACGGCAAATGTCGCCGCGACGGCGAGGATCAGACGGCAAAGCATCATGATTTGGTCCCAGGAGTTTTGCGCCGGAGCACGCGTGACAGCCACAAAAACAGTACGATGGCCAGAAGGTAGAACGGCAGCAGCGCATAAAAAGCGAGCTGCAGCGAATGCGTGGGGTGGTTCGGCCGCAAATAGTCACTGACGGCGCCCACAACGGTCGGACCGACTCCCATGCCGATGAGGTTCATGACGAGCAGCAGCAAGGCGCCCGAGGTGACGCGCTGATCAGGACGCACTTGCTCCTGCACGAAGGTGACCGACGAGGAGAGGTAGAAATAGTTGAGGAAGGTCGGCCCGAGCAGGAAGAGAAGGGCCGCCTGCCAGGATGGCGCCTGCACGAAGCCCAGATAAAAGGGCACGGCGAGCACGAGCGACAAGGCGGGAACGAGCGCATAGGCCTGCTTCGAGCGTCGGGTGAAGCGGTCGATCACGCGCCCCGATACAAAAATGCCACCGGTCATCGCGACGCCGATCACGAGCGCATACCAGATCGCGACCTCGTGAAGCGTCATGCCTTTTTCGCGCATGAGAAAGAGCGTCGTAAAATTCCCGGCGCCATAGGTGACGACCTGTGTGGCGCCGCTGCCGAGCGCGGCCAACACCAGCTCGCGCCGCGAGAAGAACATTGCGATCGTCTGTGCGAACCCCGATCGGCCGGTGGTTGCGAAGACGGCAGGATGGTCGAGACCGCCGCGTTTGGGTTCGCGGACGATCATGATGACGGCCAGCGCCGCCAACAGGCCCACGGATCCCAGCGCGATGAACGCTTCGCGCCAGCTATAGGCGGCCGCGATGGAAGCGCCGAAGGCGACACCGAGCGCGGCACCGATGGGCGGGCCAAGATTGTAGATACCAAGCGCCGTGCCGCGGCGGCCGGACGGGAAATAGTCGGAGATGATCGCGTAAGATGGCGGTACGCCGCCCGCTTCGCCGATGCCGACCGTCATGCGCGCGCCGACCAGCTGCACGTAATTCGCCGCCATCCCGCAGGCCATCGTCGCGGCGCTCCACAACGTGCAGGCGATCGACAGCACCCAGACCCTGTTGGTCTTGTCCGCGATCCAGCCGACCGGAATTGAGATGAAGCAATAGAACAGCGCGAAATAAAGACCGCCGAT
>Ga0335069_10012294_pt1 | contig 12050 bp, 7 predicted proteins | sample Lox_Sample_11_FD_206714 | JGI IMG/M metagenome (GOLD analysis project Ga0335069, IMG submission 206714) | Soil microbial communities from Loxahatchee National Wildlife Refuge, Florida, United States - Lox_Sample_1.1 | ecosystem: Environmental > Terrestrial > Soil > Wetlands | place: USA: Florida...
TCGTGAACAGGATCGGCGTCTCGTTCAAATAGAGCGGGCGATAGATTTCCCGCATCACGGCGCGGGCGCGGTCGGTGCCGCAGCCCACGACCACGCGGTCGGGACGGCGGAAGTCCTCGATGGCCGAACCCTCGCGCAGGAATTCGGGATTGGAGGCCACGTCGAACTGCGCATCGGGGCGCACCTTGCGGATGATCTCGGCGACCTTGGCGTTGGTGCCGACCGGGACGGTCGACTTGGTGACGACCACCATGTAGCCGTCGAGATGGCGGGCGGTCTCTTCCGCAGCCGCGAACACGTAGCTCAAGTCGGCGTGGCCGTCGCCGCGGCGGCTGGGGGTCCCCACCGCGATGAACACCGCGTCGGCACCGGGCATGGCGGCCTTCAGTTCGGTCTCGAACGAGAGCCGCCCCGCTTTGGAATTGGTCGAAACTACTTCGTCCAGCCCGGGCTCGAAGATCGGGATAATGCCCTTTTTCAGTCCCTCGATCTTGGCGACATCCGTATCGACGCAGACCACCTCGTGGCCGAATTCCGACAGGCACGCTCCGGAAACCAATCCGACATAGCCCGAGCCGATCATCACAATCCGCATGTCTCGCCCTCAGCGCTCTAATCCGGACCGGTTGTGCCCTGCCGCGCCGTCATGTGCAACAGCCCCCGGCATCGCACCGGCGCCGCGGATGGTCACGAATCTTTTCATATTCTTTGACCAAAAAGAGGTAATGTCGGCCCGTCCCCCGGCTTGCGAGCACATGATCGACGTTCGCGATCTCGTTTACGAATATCCCACCACGCGCGCGCTGAAGGGCATCTCCCTTCACGTCGATCCGCAGACGATCACCGCGCTGGTGGGGCCGAACGGCGCGGGAAAGACCACGCTTCTGCGCTGCCTGGCGGCGCTGGAGGACCCGTATTCCGGAACCGTCACGGTCGAAGGGCATGACACCCGCAGCGAGCCGCGCGCCATTCACTCGCTTCTGGGGTATCTGCCGGATTTCTACGGCCTCTACGATTCCCTCAGCGTGAGGCGCGTACTGTCATATGCAGCCCGATCGCGCGGCATCTCTCCCGCCCTGACCTCCGCCGCCGTGGAAAAAGCCGCCTGGCGCGTGGGCCTCATGGACCGGCTGGACCGCAAGGCGGGCGAACTGTCGCGCGGCTTGCGCCAGCGGCTTGCCATCGGCCAGTCGATCGTTCACGAACCGAAGGTCCTGCTCCTCGACGAGCCCGCCGCCGGTCTCGATCCGCAGGCGCGGCGCGACCTTTCCGGGCTCTTGATCGGCTTGAGAGAGAACGGGATGACGCTGGTCGTTTCCTCGCACATCTTGGCCGAACTCGAAGACTATTGCTCCGAGATGATCATCATCGAGGACGGCCGCATCGTCGGCGGCCAGGCCGTCAAGGTTAAGGACGTCGAGCGCCCGCGCTACATGCTCGAAATCGCCACCGCCCGCAGCGATCTGCGCGAGTTCCTGGAGGCGAGGGCGGGTGTGGACGTGATCGAGGCCGACCAGTATCACGCCCTGTTCACGCACACCAAGAACGCCGCCGCGCGCGCCCGGCTCATCCGCGATCTGTTGGCGGCCGGCTTCGAAGTGTCCAGCTTCGGCGAATCCACGCGGGCGCTCGAATCCACCTATTTCAGCCAGGTGGGGAAACGATGAACCCCGAATTCCAACGCAACGTCTGGCTGGAGCTGACCCCGGGTCGGATGATCGTGATGGTCGCCGTGCTCGCGCTCGCGTTCTTCGCGGCCGCGCTTACGGGCGGCGGCTTGATGAGCCCAGGCGGCATGGCGCGTTGGGGCTATTACATCATCGTGGTCATCTGGGGCACGCGCAACGCGGCACGCGCGGTCGTGGGCGAGATTCGCGACCGCACCTGGGACGGCCAGCGGCTCTTCTCGCTGTCGGCCGGTACGATGATGTGGGGCAAGCTGTTCGGCTCCACGATCTTCAACTGGTTCGGCGGCGCGATCTGCCTGGCGGTAGTCCTGGCCGAGGAGGTGGTTCGCAGCGGCATCGCGCCAGCGTTGGTGCATCTGGGTTACTACCTCGCGCTCGGCGTGATCGCCCAATCGGCAAGCCTGCTCGCCAGCCTGATCGCCATCGGGCGCCGCCAGGGCCGCTTGCAGTTCGAGATATTCCTCTATCAGGCGGCAGGGCTTGCCGCCGCCGTGATTGTATGGGCGATTGCGGATCCCTCCGGCGTCTCGTTCAGCGGTCTTCCGCGGTCCGACACCATCGTGTGGTGGGGCCTGCCCGTGCCTTCCCAGCCGTTCCTGCTCGTTTCGCTCGTGGCGTTCGCGGCGTGGATGCTCACCGGCTGCTACCGCCTGATGCGGCTCGAGCTCAAGATGCGCAACGGGCCGTATGTATGGCTCGGATTCCTGCTTTTCATCGGCGTTTACGTGGCCGGCTTCGACGCGTGGCTTTCCTCCAACACCTCGCTCGCGCAGCTGGACGCGCCGGCGCGGCGGCTGTTCCTGGCGGCCACGACCTACGTCGCGCTCGGCTATGTGATGGCCATTCTCGAGGCCAAGGATCGGGTGCGCTACCGCTGGCTCGGCGCCGAACTCGCGCGGCTTCACCTCGGCAGGGCGTTTGCCGGCTTTCAGGGCTGGATGATGTCCTACCTCGCCGCAGCGATCCTGGCCGCGGCCCTGCTGGCGCGCTTGGGCGTCACGGGCCTCTTCCAGGAGCAGGCGATCGTGGCCGCGATGCTCGGCTTCTTCACCCGCGACATCGCCATCATCGTGCTGATGAACATGCTCTGGCACCGGCGCGGCGGCGACTTCGCGGCGATTGCGGTGCTCGTCCTGCTTTACGGCCTGCTGCCCTCGATCTTCGGCAGCCTTCACCTCGCGGCCGGCGAAATGCTGTTCGCGCCGCGCGCCGCCGATCCCGCCTGGCTGTCGCCGCTTGTCGCCTGGACGGAAGCCGTGCTTGCCGCGGTGCTCGCCATAGTCATGATCGCTCTGCCGGAAGAACGCGCGAGCCCGGAATTCAACCGGCCCTGAGATAGCGCGCGGCTTCGTCCCGCCCGAACAGATAGAGCAGGATCCGCAGCGGTTCACCGCGCGCGCCTTTCAGCTCCGGATCGCGCGACAAGATGAGTGCGGCGTCGTCGCGCGCAGCCGCCAGCAGGCCGCCGTGCACGGCGACATCGGCCATGCGGAATTCGAGCCGGCCGCTCTGGCGGGTGCCGAGCAATTCGCCGGGGCCGCGCAGGCGCAAGTCCTCTTCCGCGATCACGAAGCCGTCGTCGGTGTTGCGCAGCGTGGAAATCCGCGCCTTGGCGGTTTCGCCGAGCGGCGTCTGATAGACCAGAAGGCAGGTCGATCTGGCGCTGCCGCGCCCGACGCGTCCGCGCAACTGGTGGAGCTGGGCGAGGCCGAAGCGTTCGGCGTGCTCGACCACCATGATGGTGGCTTCCGGCACGTCGACGCCCACTTCGATCACCGTGGTGGCGACGAGAACGGAGATTTCGCCCGCCTTGAACTTCTCCATCGCACCGTCGCGCTCGGCGGACTTCATCCTGCCGTGCACGAGTCCTACGGCTGGCCCGAGCACCTTGCGCAACTCCTCCGCGCGTTCCTCGGCGGCGGCGAGATCGATCTTCTCGGATTCCTCGACCAGCGGGCACACCCAATAGGCCCGCGCCCCGCGCGCGATCGCCTCGCGCAGGTGCTCGACGACTTCTTCGAGGCGCGAAGCGGGAAGCGCGCGCGTTTCCACCCTCTGGCGTCCCGGCGGACGGCCGTAGAGGCGCGACACGTCCATGTCGCCGTAGGCCGTAAGCGCCAGGGTGCGCGGGATCGGAGTCGCGGTCATCACCAGCACGTCGGCGATTCGGTCGCCCTTGGCCTGCAAGCTGAGGCGCTGGTGCACGCCGAAGCGATGCTGCTCGTCCACGACCACCAGTCCGAGGTCCCTGAACGCGACGTCTTCGGAGAACAGCGCATGCGTTCCGGCGAGAATGTCGATTTCGCCGTTTTCCAGGGCTTGCAGGATCGCCTCGCGCGAGGGACCTTTTTCGCGGCCGGTGAGCAACGCCATGCGGACGCCCGCGGCGTTGGCGAGCGGTTCGAGCGCGGCCATGTGCTGGCGCGCGAGGATTTCAGTGGGCGCCATCAGCGCGCCCTGGGCCCCGGCTTCCACCGCGTCGAGCAGCGCCATCATCGCCACCACGGTCTTGCCCGAGCCGACATCCCCCTGCAGCAGCCGCAGCATGCGGGCGGGCGAGGCCATGTCGGTCTCGATTTCCTCCAACGCTTGGATTTGGGCCGGCGTGAGCGTGAACGCGAGCGCGGAGAGCGCCTTCGCCTTCAGCCTGCCTTCGCTTTTCAGCACGCGGCCTTTGTTGACGGCGCGCATGTGACGGCGAATGAGCATCAGCGCGAGCTGGTTGGCGAGCAGTTCGTCATAGGCCAAGCGCTGGCGCGCCGGCGTTCCGGGATCAAGATCGCCTTCGTGCTCGGGCGCATGCGCCGCACGCAGCGCTTCGCCGAAGCTGGGCCAGCCGCGCGCCTCCAGCCAGGTCTCGTCCTGCCATTCGGGCAGGGCGGGCACCTTTTCCAGCGCGCCGCGGATCGCCTTGACGAGCACCTTGCCCGGCAGGTTCTCGGTCAGGGCATAGACCGGCTCGTGCAGCGGAAAATTCTCGCCCGCCTCCACGACGTAATCGGGATGGGGCATCTGCAGGCGGTCGTTGAAGCGTTCGATCCGTCCGCTGACGATCCGCCTGCCGCCGGCCGGCAGGGTCTTGTTCAGCCAGTCGGGATGGGCGTGGAAGAAGACGAGTTCGATCATCCCCGTGTCGTCGGAACAGCGCACGCGGTAGGGCTGCTGCTTCACGCGCGGCGCAAGGTGGTCGAGCACGTGGACGGTGACGGTGGCGATCCGCCCTTCCTCGGCGTTGACGAGCTTGGGCCGGTAGGAGCGATCCACCACGCCTGTCGGCAGGTCGAAGACGAGATCGACCAACCGCGGGCCGGCAACCTGGGCGATCAGTTTCTCCAGCCGCGGCCCCACGCCCGCAAGCGAGCGGGTCTCGGCGAACAGGGGAAACAGAATCGCAGGGCGCATTGGGAAGAAGATAGTCGGCAACGAAAATGCCCCATAGGACGGCACCTCGTTAATTTTTCAATCCGCCCGCTTAGTTTTCCAATCTTGACGAAGCTGCTCGGTTTGAGCTATTTAATTTTCCAATCTGCGGGAATGATTTTCCAATGGCTAGACCAAGAAACCAGGAACTCCGAGAATTCCTGTTGGGCACTCTCGCGCATAGCCCAGCGAACGTCGCCGTGAACGCTGCGAAGAGGTTCGGCATTTCACGGGCATCAGTGAATGGATATCTGCGCGCGCTCGTCGACGAAGGGCTTATCGAGGCGACGGGGAGGACCAATGCTAGATCGTATCGGCTGAAAGCTCTGGACACTTACGAAGAAACGTTCCCGATAAGTCCGGAACTAAAGGAGGACGTTGTTCTTCGCGAACGTGTTTCACCGCATCTGCGGAATCTCCCCGCAAATGTTGAGCACATCTGCGACTACGGTTTCACAGAAATGCTCAACAATGCGATCGAACATTCAGAGGGAACACTCTGCAAGATTCGTCTTTCACGAAACTATTCAATTGTTTCTCTTGACTTGATCGACAACGGCGTAGGGATCTTCAACAAAATCGCCCGAGAGTGCCACCTTGCCGACAAGCGTCAAGCCATTCTCGAATTGTCGAAAGGCAAACTCACTACGGACAGTAGAAATCATAGCGGCGAAGGCATTTTCTTCACATCGCGTATGTTTGACAGCTTTTCGATCATGTCGGGCGAACTGCGCTACGGGCGAACCAAACAAGACAATGATGAATGGCTCGTCGAGTCGTCATTGCAGAAGCGGCTCGCCGCAATGCAATTAGGAGAGGAGTTTGCACGAGGTACTTGGGTGGCGATGAAGATTCCTACGAACGCCAAGCAGACCGCCAAGGAAGTATTCGATGAGTTCGTGGACGATGACGCCCGCTTTTCTCGAACGCATGTGCCGCTCACTCTCGCGAAATACGAGGGCGAGAATCTGGTTTCGCGGTCGCAGGCCCGCCGACTGCTCGAGAGGGTCGACAGATTTTCGGAAGTCATGCTTGACTTTCGCGGTATTGCCGAAATCGGTCAGGCGTTCGCGGACGAGATATTTCGTGTCTGGGCACGCGAACACCCTCGCGTGAAAATAGTGCCGGAAAATGCTTCGCCGGGCGTGGAACGAATGATCAGGCATGCATCGGCGAATGCGGCAGAGGACAGCGCCGCCGCTGCTGCGTCGAAATCTTCCAGCAAGTCGTGATGCGACCTACTGGTCGCGATTGACGGTCGGCGCTATATTTTGCGCATGACGACTGATCGAAACGGTGGCTCTTCGGAGGCCCGCCGCAAACGGCTATTGTTCCGGTGTCAGCGCCGGGGGTTCAAGGAGGTCGATCTGATCTTCGGGACCTTCGCCGCGCGCGAACTGGACAGCCTCGACGAAACCGGCCTTCGCGAACTCGAAGCGCTGCTCGATGCCCCCGACCAGGACGTGTTCGCGTGGCTCACCGGCGCGCTGCCTCTGCCCGCGGCCTACGACACACCGACCTTCGCCCGCCTCAAGGCGTTGTGCTCGCGCCGGAGTCCCACGTGGAACGTGTGAACTACATCGCCCGCAGCGAAGGGCGCCTCGCGGTCACCGGCGCACCGGAAGGCTTCGATGCCTGGCTGGCGGCCCAGGCCGCCTTGAGCCTCGGCGGGCTGGTCGTGTTCGTGGCCAACGACGGCGTGCGGGCCAGCGAAGCCGCTGACACGATCCGGTTTTTCGCGCCGGGCCTTCCGGTGATGATGCTGCCGGCCTGGGACTGTCTGCCCTACGACCGCATGTCGCCCAGCCCGGATATCGAGAGCCACCGCCTCGCGACGCTGGCGCGGCTGGCCCGCCGCGGCAAGGACGCTCCGCCCGCCGTCGTCGTGACGACCGTCAACGCGATTCTCCAACGCGTGCCGCCGCGCGAGAACATTCTGGGGGCGACCTTCGCCGCCAAGGTGGGCGATTCCGTCAGCCACGAGGACCTCTCGCGGTTCCTCGCCAACAACGGCTACGTCCGCGTTGGGACGGTGCGCGAGCCGGGCGACTTCGCATTGCGTGGTGGCATCGTCGACTTGTGGCCGCCGGGCTTCGAGCCGCTGCGCCTGGATTTCTTCGGCGACCGTCTGGATGCCATCCGCACCTTCGACGCGGAGACCCAGCTTTCCTCGGGCGAGGTCAAGCGCATCGAGTTGTTGCCCGCCAGCGAAGTGCCGCTGGACGAGGCATCGGTGAGCCGCTTCCGCTCCGGTTACGTGGCTGCGTTCGGGCCCGCCGTGGACGATCCGCTCTACGAGAGCGTCAGCGCGGCGCGCAAGGCGCAGGGGATGGAGCACTGGCTGCCGCTGTTCTATCCCAGGCTCGAGACGCTGTTCGATTTCGTGCCGCGGGCCTTGTTCCTTTTGGCGCATCACGTCGACGAGGCGAAAAAGGCGCGCTTCGAACTCATCGCCGATTATTTCGAGACCCGGCGGCAATTCCTGAAGGACGAAGTCGCCAAGACCGGCGCGCTGAAGGCCCCGCCCTACAAGCCGCTCAAGCCCGAAGCCTTGTATCTCACATCGGAAGAATGGAACGCCGCACTGGCCCGCCAACCGGTGCGCGACCTGTCGCCGTTCCAGGCGCCGGAATCGATGCGCTCCGTCGATGGGGGCGGCAAGCTGGGCCGCGACTTCGCGCCGGAGCGCGCCCAGGGCAAGGTGAACGTGTTCGAGGCCGCGGCCGGTCACGCTCGCGACCTGCAAGCCGCGAAAAAACGCGTGGTGTTTGCGGCCTGGAGCGAAGGCTCGGCCGAGCGCATGGGCGGGGTGCTCTCCGATCACGGCCTTGCCGTGATCCGCCGCGTCGAGAACTGGCCCGACGCACAGAAGATGGATGCCAAGGCGGTGGGTCTTGCCGTGCTCGGCATCGAGCACGGATTCGAAGGGCCGGATTTCGCCGTCATAGCCGAGCAGGACATCCTCGGCGACCGCATGGTGGCCCATCGCCGTCCCAAGCGGGCGCAGAATTTCCTGTCCGAGGCCTCCGCACTTACGCCGGGCGATCTCGTCACCCACATCGAGCACGGCGTCGGACGATATACCGGCTTGAAGACCATCGAGGTCACCGGCGCGCCGCACGACTGCCTGGAGCTGCAATACGACGGCGGCAAGCTGTTCCTGCCGGTCGAGAACATCGAGTTGCTCACGCGCTATGGCGCCGAAGACGGCGCGGCGCCGCTCGATCGCCTGGGTGGGGTGGGCTGGCAGCAGCGCAAGGCCAAGGCCCGCCAGCGCGTGCGGGAGATCGCGGGCGAACTCATCCGCATCGCCGCCGCGCGCGAACTCAAGCATCTGCCGGAGGTCGGTCCGCCCGAGGGGCTCTACGACGAATTCTGCGCGCGGTTTCAGTATCAGGAGACCGAGGACCAGGAGAGGGCGATCGCCGAAACCATCGAGGATCTGGCCAAGGGCCGGCCGATGGATCGGCTGGTGTGCGGCGACGTGGGCTTCGGCAAGACCGAAGTGGCGTTGCGCACCGCGTTCGTCGCGGCGATGAGCGGCAGCCAGGTTGCCGTGGTCGTGCCCACCACGCTGCTGGCGCGCCAGCATTATCAGACCTTCTCCGAGCGCTTTGCGGGCTCTCCGGTGAAGGTACGCCAGCTCTCGCGCTTCGTCGATGCAAGGGAAGTGAAGGAAACCAAGGCGGCGATGGCGGCGGGCGACGTCGACATCGTCATCGGCACGCACGCGCTGCTGGCCAAGAACATCGAATTCCGCAATCTCGGCCTCGTCGTCGTCGACGAGGAGCAGCATTTCGGCGTGGCGCACAAGGAGAAGCTCAAGGCGCTCAAGGCGGACGTCCACGTGCTGACGCTGACCGCGACCCCCATTCCGCGCACGCTGCAACTGGCGCTGTCGGGCGTGCGCGACCTGTCGCTGATTACGACCCCGCCTATCGATCGCCTCGCGGTGCGCACCTTCGTGACGCCGTTCGATCCCCTCGTGATTCGCGAGGCGCTGCTGCGCGAGCATTATCGCGGCGGCCAGAGCTTCTACGTGGCGCCGCGCATCGCCGACCTCGGCGAGGCGCAGGCCTTCATCAAGGAGAACGTGCCCGAGGTGAAGGCGGCGGTGGCGCACGGCCAGATGTCGGCCGCGCATCTCGAAGACGTGATGACCAACTTCTACGACCGCAAGATCGACGTGCTCGTCTCCACCAACATCGTCGAATCCGGGCTCGACATTCCGAGCGCCAACACGCTGGTGGTGCACCGCGCCGACATGTTCGGACTGTCGCAGCTCTATCAGCTTCGCGGGCGCATCGGCCGCTCCAAGCAGCGCGCCTACGCGTACCTCACCACGCCCGTCGACCGCACGTTGACCGAAACCGCCACGCGCCGCCTCGAAGTGCTGCAATCGCTCGACCAGCTGGGCGCGGGATTCACGGTGGCGAGCCACGACATGGACATCCGCGGCGCCGGAAATCTGCTGGGCGAGGAGCAATCCGGCCATGTCAAGGAAGTCGGCATCGAGCTTTACCAGGAGATGCTGGAGGAGGCGGTTTCCCAGCTTCGCGCCGGCGGCGAGGCGCAGGAAACCGCCGAACAGTGGTCGCCACAGATCAACATCGGCGCCGCAGTGCTCATTCCGGAAAGCTACGTGCCCGACCTAAACGTGCGCATGGCGCTGTACCGTCGGCTGGCCGGTATCGAAACCCGCGAGGAGATCGACCGCTTCGCCGCCGAACTGATCGACCGGTTCGGTCCGTTGCCGGACGAGGTCAGGCACCTGTTCGAGATCGTCGCCATCAAGCAGCTTTGCCGCGCAGCGTCGGTGGAGCGCGTCGAAGCGGGGCCGAAGGGCGGCGTCATCGCCTTCCGCAACAACACCTTCGCCAATCCGATGGCGCTGGTGCGCCTCATCAACGAGCACTCCGGCACCATGAAAGTGCGCCCCGACCAAAGGGTGGTGATCGTGCGCGAATGGCCCACGCCCGAAGCGAGGCTCAAGGGCGTGCAGGCGGTGCTTACCGCGATATCCAAGCTAGCCAAGGCGGCGTAACCGATCGGCCGCCCCGCCAAAGCAGCCGTCCGTGAATGGCCCAAAACTCGCCGACTGGAACATTCCCGGTTCGCCAAAAAAGTAGGACTTTCTCTTGGGGCCACATCTTCATCGCTGTATGCGCGCGCATTCTGCTGATCTGTGAAACACGACTTCTTCAACGGACAGGGCCCCTCAAGGCGTCCTAGTTGGAATATTCTCACTCAGAGTGGTCTAGGGAATTGAGAGTGCGCCAGCTTCTCACGACCCTGGAAACCATCACGCCCTTGGGCAATAATCACGTGGTCAGGCGCCCACCGTGGATGTTCGGCCAACTCGGTGTTGGAGCGCGAGTGCCGTGCGTGGCGCACAGAGGAACGCGATCAAAGAAGAAGGCAGACGAAAAACGCGACGATGCAAGAGCACGAATGCCAGTCAAACGTCTCCGCCGGCAAGATCCACGTTCTTGGCCTTGATCCGATAAAGGAGAAACTCGGGGACAAGTGGAAACGGCTTTCCGGCCTCGTACACAAGTTGTTCGAGACTGCGATCAAGGACGCCCAAAGTCCATCGGATCAATATGTGGTCTTGGACGAATTGTCGTACGCTTTGGTATTTCACGATCTGTCTTTTGAAGAGGCGGACCGCATTTGTGCATCGATATCGACGAAAGTCTGCAAAGCGCTGTTTGGTGAGCAGATCGACGAGGTTTCGGTTCGCAGCGTCGTTTCCGCCATCAAGAATCCGCCGCTGAAGGAAGACAAGCTCGATATCGGCTGGATCGAGGACGTGCTTGAGCGCTCCGGTAGCGAGACCATTTATGCGCAAAGCGTTCAGTCGAGCTCGAAGGAGCCCGTGGCGATCGTGGAAAGGAACAAGCTGCGTCCCCAGCCTTCCGGAATTGAGCAAATCAAGAATGCGCACGATGAGCTCGGGAAATGCGGATTGCAGCTTGGCTTTTTCCCGATATGGGACTTGCATCGCGGAACAAGCAGCGCACTGAGCCTCAAGCCGTTCAGGGGCTCCGCCAATCAACCGAGGGGGATCGGCAGGTTTCCGCAGCTGGAAGGTGAGCCGCTCATCAAGATGGAAATTGCAGTGCTCAACGGGGCCAATGCCTATGCGACGAGGCTGGCCGAGGCCAATCAGATCTGCGCGGTTTTCGTTCCCGTCAGCTACAAGATGCTTTCCGGATTTCATGCCCGCATTCGCTATATCACGGCGTTGCAGGCAGTACACGCGCGGTCCTCCACGCCGCTTGTCCTGCAAATCGACGCCATTCCTAGCGGCACTCCGGCGATTCGCATCGGCGAGCTCTCCGCAATGATGAGATTTCCGAACACGAAGGTGACGCTCAAGTTTCAGTCGCTTCGTGCAATACCGGATTTTGACTTTCAACTGAGTGTCGCCAGTCTCGACGGTGTTATGCCGGCTGACTCGAATGTCAGTGTGGTCGAGAAGATCACGAGTGATTTCGTCCGCACGGCGTCATTGCAGAAGGTCACCACCTTGATTGAAGAGCTCGACACGCCTGAATCGGTCAGTCTCGCCCGGCACTGCAATGTGCGTTTTGGCATTGGCACGGCGTTGAGCATGCGATCATTCTCGGGGCTCGAGGATATTCCGAAGTTCCCGCTGTCGGAACAATCGTTATGGAAGATATAGCGTAGCCGGACGCGCGGCCGATGCCCGATGGTGCCGTCCTTCGTGTAGTCGAACCAACCGCGATTGCTGTTCTAGGCTTTATCGCGGTTCTTCCGTCTTTCGTCGGTTTCCAACTTCCGCTGGCGACAAGGGATTTGATTGCGCTGGTGCGCCTTATCAACGAGCATTCCGCCACGATGAAGGTGCGTACCGATCAGCGGTTGGTGATCGTGCGCGAATGGCCCACGCCCGAAGCGCGTCTCAAGGGCGTGCAG
>Ga0335069_10012295_pt1 | contig 12050 bp, 12 predicted proteins | sample Lox_Sample_11_FD_206714 | JGI IMG/M metagenome (GOLD analysis project Ga0335069, IMG submission 206714) | Soil microbial communities from Loxahatchee National Wildlife Refuge, Florida, United States - Lox_Sample_1.1 | ecosystem: Environmental > Terrestrial > Soil > Wetlands | place: USA...
GCACGCCGCGGTGCAGGTTCACCCGGACCGAGCCCGGCGTCAGCCCGGTTCGCGCGGCGATCTCCGGTCCGGTCATGCCCTCGACCAGCCGCAGGACCAGCGTCTCGCGGTACGCCTCCGGCAACCGACGTACCGCCGCCAGCACGGCCAGCGCCTCGGTCTCCGGCGCTGCCCTTCCCTCCAGCTCCGTCGGCAGCTCGATCGTGTCGCGGGCCCGCCGGTGGTGGTCACGGGCGCGGTTCCTGGCGATCGCCGCCAGCCAGGGACCGAACGCCTCCGGGCTGCGGAGCGAGGCCAGCCGGCGCATCGCCTGGAGGAAGACGTCCTGTATCAGGTCGTCCACCTCGGCCGGCCGCACGCGCGCGAGCAGCAGCCCGTGGACCATGGGCGCGAAGCGCTCGTACAGGCGCCCGAAGGCGCTGCGATCGCCGTCCCGCGCGGAGCGGACGAGCAGCGCGTCCTTCTCCTGGCCGGACGCCGTCTCTTCACCGAGCGTGCCCCGGGCCGCAGCCGCTCCCAGCGGACCCAGCGCCGGGCTGTACTCGAGCGCCACCCGCCCCCCAGTCGAGGAATGTTGAAACGCTGTCTCAGGATGATAGACGCTGCCGCCCGCTGGAGTGTTAGCCGGCTGCGTAAGGACGCGGAACTTCCGGCTACCTCGCCGGCTGGGCCTGCGCCCTCTCGATCGACTCGAACAGCGCCCGGAAGTTGCCGGCGCCGAAGCCCTGGTCGCCCTTCCTCTGGATGATCTCGTAGAAGAAGGGCCCGGCGGCCTCCTCGTGGTAGAGACCCGAGGACTCCTTGAGGAAGATCTGCAGCAGGTACTTCCCGGGCCCGTCGCCGTCGATCAGGATCTCGAGGTGACGCAGGGTCTCGATGTCCTCGTCGATGCGGCCGATGCCCAGCCTCTGGATGCGCTCGGGCAGCGCGTCGTAGTAGGTGCCGGGCGTGGGCATGAAGGCGAGGCCCCGCGCCCGCAGCAGCTTCACGCAGTGGACGATGTCCGCCACCGCGATCGCCAGGTGCTGCACGCCCGGGCCGCGCAGCTCCTCGCAGAAGACGTTGATCTGCGAGGCGCGGTAGTTCGGCCGCCAGGGCTCGTTGTTGGCGAACTTGACGCCCGAGCCCGGGTCCCACCACACGGTCGAGCGCAGGCCGGACCCCTGGGCGTGGTCCGGGTCGACGTCGGTGGTGTGGAACTGGATCTCCCAGAAGCGCTGGAAGCCGAGCACGTGCTCGAGCCACAGGCTCACCGGGGCGAGGGTGGCGAAGTTGGACGTGACGTGGTCGAAGCCGACGAAGCCGATGCGGTTCTGGCCGCCACGCGGCCGCTCGAGCTCCTCGAACCCGGGATAGAGCGCCCGGTAGCCGCGGCGCTCCAGGAAGCGGAAGGTGGTGTCGCCGAACGGCGTGGCGATGGAAAAACAGGCGAGCGTGCCGCCGCTGCCGTCCTCGAACCGGCGGACGTCGTCGATGGGCGTGGCGCCCCGGCTCTCCAGCAGGCGGAAGGCCCGCTGCGCGTCCTCCACCTCGAAGTTGAGGGTGCCGACGCCGTCGGGGTGCTTGCGCAGCCAGCGCCAGGCGCGCCCGCCCTCGCCCCGGGGCGCGATGCAGATGACGACACAGTCGCCGGCCATGAATGCGACCGACTCCTCGCGCCCCCTCCGGGTCAGCTCGGGAGAGCTGCCGCCGATCTCGGCGAAGTCCATCACCTCGGTGTAGAAGCGCCGGCTGCGTTCGAGGTCGTGCACGTAGTAGTGCACCGACTCCAGCCGCTTGATGCCCAGGGACTCGACTGTCGCCATCTGCGTCTCCTCCTACGCCGCCGCCACCGTGCCCCGGCACTCGCCGAAGCCGATGCGGGCGAAGCCCTCCCGCTGGCAGTGGCCGACGAACGTCACCTCGTCTCCGTCCTCCAGGAAACGCCGCTCCTCGCCGCCCGGGAGCGGGAGCGGCTTCGTCCCGCGCCAGGTGCGCTCCAGCAGGCAGCCGCGCGACTCCGGCGACTCGCCGGAGACGGTGCCGCTCGCGATCAGGTCGCCGGGCCGCAGGTTGCAGCCGTTCGAGCTGTGGTGCGCCACCATCTGCGCGAGCGTCCAGTAGAGGTCCTTCAGGTTGCTGCGGCTGACGCAGGCGGGCGGCAGGCCCCGCGCCCGCATCGACGCCGTGGACAGCCGCACCTCCAGGTGCAGGTCGATGCCGCCGTGCGCCTGGTCGTCCTCGTCGGACAGGTACGGCAGCGGCCGGGGGTCGCCGGGCGGCCGGGGGAAGGCCGGCACCCGGAAGGGCGCCAGGGCCTCGAGCGTCACCACCCAGGGGCTGATCGTGGTGGCGAAGCTCTTCGCCAGGAACGGTCCCAGCGGCTGGTACTCCCACTTCTGCAGGTCGCGCGCGGACCAGTCGTTCAGCAGCACGAGGCCGAAGATGCGGTCGGACGCCTCCGTCATGGGGATCGGCTCGCCCCGCGGGTTCCCCGGGCCGAGGAACGCGCCGACCTCGAGCTCGTAGTCGAGGTTGCGGCTGGGGCCGAAGGCGGGCGCGGTGGCGCCGGCGGCAGGCTCCGTCTGCCCTCGCGGGCGGCGCACCTCGGTGCCGCTGAGCACCAGCGAGGAGGCCCGGCCGTGGTACCCGATCGGGACCCACTTGTAGTTCGGCAGCAGCGGATTGTCGGGACGGAACATGGCTCCGACGTTGGTGGCATGGAAGACGGAGGCGTAGAAGTCGGTGTAGTCGCCGACCAGCACCGGCAGCTGCATCTCGCATCCCGCCTGCGACAGCAGGACGGTGCCCGCATCGGGTCGGGCGGTGACGAAACCTCCTTCGGCCCGCAGCAGGTGGCTGAGCCGCTGGCGCAGGGTACCGCGCAGGCGCGGGTCGAGCGCCACCAGGCCGTTCAGGGTCGCAGCGCGGCAGGCCTCCGTGACATCGGAGGGCAGGCTGCGCAGCAGCCCGCGCTCTGCGCACTCGGCGAGGTCGAGCACCTGGTCGCCGATGGCGCAGCCGACGCGGGCCTGGCCCGAACCTCCGCGGAGGAAGACGCCGAGCGGCAGGTTCTGGACGGGGAAGTCGCTGGCGGGATCGTTCGCCGACTCGACCCAGCTGCGCAGCGCCGGGTCGTGGCTTCCGTCCACGTGCGGGATCACGGCAGCAAGCCCAGCGCGCGCAGCTCGTCGACCGGCTCCGCGAACGAGCAGGAGCCGAAGGAGAGGGCGAAGTCCGCCCGGCAGCGGGCGACCTGCGCCGTGGTGACGCGGCGGTCGCGCCAGCCGAGGCCCTCCTCGTCCAGGCGGAACGCCCGTGGGTCCCGCTCCTCCAGCACCGCCTCCAGCTCGCCCGGCGCCGCGCCGCTGCGGGCGATGACGGCCGCGGCGAACACGTTGAGGAAGCCGTGCATCACGGCCCGTGGCGCCTTCGCCTGGTAGGTCAGCGGGTACTCGCCCCGGATCGCGTGGTGCAGTCCGGCGGTGGCCTTGAAGGGAGCCAGCGCGGCGGCGGTCGCCGCGAGGAAGCCGGCCAGCTCGGCGACGGACGGGATCGCCGCGGCGACCACGCCGCCCGTCCGCACCTTGGCCCGCGCGCCGCGCGCGTGCAGCAGGGCCAGCAGATCGGGGTCAGGTCTCATCGACGACCGGGCGTCGATATCCGCCGGCGAGGCCTGACCCCGAGAGCCGACCGGCAGCTCGACGTAGGCGACGAGCGCCGGCGGGATCGCGGCGAGGGCCGCGGTCAGCTCGTCCGCCCTCGCCGCCTTCAGCTCGACCGTGTCGACGCAGGCCCGGCCGCGCTGGCCGGCGTTGAACGCCTGCACCCGGGCGAGGTCGGCCTGCAGGTCTCTGCCCAGCAGGGCGCTGAGGCCCTCCGGGGGGGCGCCGTCCGGGTCGAGCCTCGTCGCCAGCTCCGCAAGGCGCACGGCGGGGACGACGAACCGGCCCAGCATCCACGCCTGGGGCGAGCGGCGCCAGCGCCGGTACTCGGCCACCGCCGCGTCCATCGCCAGCTCCGCCGGGGGGAACAGGCCCGCGTAGTCGACGAGCGAGACGAGCAGCGCGCGGGCGGAGGCGGTCGTCACTTCGCGTGCTCGACCCAGGAGAGGTGGTAGGCGGGGTCCTCGACGCCGGCCGCCTCGCGGCTGACCAGGAGCGGGTGGAAGCTGTCGACCATCACCGCCAGCTCGCTGGTCGACTTCTTGCCGATCGACTCCTCGATCTTCCCCGGCTGCGGCCCGTGCGGCAGCCCGTCCGGGTGCAGGGTGACCGAGCCCAGCTCGATGCCCTTGCGGCTCATGAACTCCGAGTTGGCGTAGAAGATCACCTCGTCGGACATCACGTTGGTGTGGGAGTACGGCGCCGGGATGGCGTCCGGCTCGAAGTCGAACGGCCGCGGCACGAACGAGCAGACCACGAAGCCGTCGCCCTCGAAGGTCTGGTGGAACGGGGGCGGCAGGTGCACGCGCCCGACCCGCGGCTCGAAGTCGTGGATGTTGAGCGCCCAAGGGTAGTAGTAGCCGTCCCAGCCCACGGCGTCGAGCGGGTGGTGGGTGAGCGCCGTCTCCACCAGCCGGTTGCCGCTCTTGATCACCACCTTGAACTCGCCGTCCTCGTCGTGGGTGACCAGCCGGTCGGGCGGGCGGATGTCGCGCTCGCAGAACGGCGCCATCTCGGTGAGCTGGCCGTGCTCGTTGCGGTAGCGCTTCGGGGTCCGCACGTACCCCGCGCTCTCGATCACCAGCATCCGGTGGGGGCCCTGCTGCAGCCGCCAGCGGTGGACGATGCCGCGGGGGACCACCACGTAGTCTCCGGGGCGGAAGTCCAGCTCGCCGAAGCAGGACTCCAGGAAGCCTTGGCCCTCGACCACGAAGACGACCTCGTCGCCCTGGCCGTTGCGGTAGAAGAAGGCGTCCTCCCTGCGGGGCCGCACCACGGAGATCGCCACCTCCTGGTTGAACAGCAGCGGCACGCGGTCGAGCACGGGGCTCGAGCCGGTGACCAGCTGGGAAGTCCGGAAGTGGCGGTGGCGGACGACGCGCTCGGGCTCCGCCACCCAGTCCAGGCCGCGGATCGAGCGCACGGCGGTCACCTGCGTGGGCAGCCGCAGGTGGTAGATCAGCGAGGAGGGGCCGGTGAAGCCCTGGTTGCCGACCAGCTCCTCGTAGTAAAGGCCGCCGTCCTCCCTGCGGAAGGCGACGTGCCGCTTGCGGGGCACACGGCCCAGCCGGTGGTAGATCGGCATTCAGCTCTCCGGGGACGAACCCATCTTATCCCGGAGAGTCGGGTATCACCTCTGCGCCAGGTCCAGGCGGGCTCAGGCGACGGACGGCTTCGGCTCGGGAGCGAGAGCGCCCAGCAGCCGTCCGATGAGCGCGGGGACGATGGCGATGATCGGACCGACCAGCAGCGCGCCCAGGCGCGTCTGCAGCGCCGCCGCCATCGGCACCACCGTCCCTTCGGCGACGTTGAGCGCGTCCCAGTGCCGGAAGTACGAGGTCTCGATGCCGAGCGCGAAGCTCAGCCAGGTGGCGGTGAAGATCAGCAGCTGGGCCCAGAGGCCGATGCTGTAGCCGAGGAGCGCGGTGCCTCCCCAGCCGAAGCCGCCGACGCGCCGGGACAGCGCGCCGAAGTAGAAGCTGCTGACGAACGTCAGGCCGACGATCGAGAACATGGCGTTCCCGCGGGGCGCGTAGGGGACGCCTTTCGCCCCCAGCAGGAAGCGGGCGACGGCGAAGATCAGGAGCAGCAGCAGGGGCAGGCGGACGAATCGCAGCACACGGCCGATCATGCGACCTCCTCTCTTCCTTCAGCTGTCGACGTTGGGACGTCGACGAGTGTGCCACGAAAACGCCCTTGGCGGGCGAGGCGCGGCGGCCGCTCAGCCGCGCTTGTAGATGCGCACGTAGTCGATCGCGTAGCGGTGCGGGAAGAGCGAGTCGTCGATGCCCTGCTGGCCGCCCCAGCTGCCGCCGATGGCGAGGTTCAGCAGCAGGTACTGCGGGCCGTCGAAGGGCCAGCCGCCGCGGGTGCCGCTGCCGTCGTTGCGGTAGGTGAAGTACTTCTGGTCGTCGACGAAGATGTCGATGCGGTCCCGGTACCACTCCATCGCGTAGCGGTGGAAGTCGTCCCCGGGGTTGCTGACGGTGAGGCTCGAACCCTTCCCGTTCGCGCCGCTCCCGGCCGGCGTGTGGATGGTGCCGTAGATCCGCAGCGGGTCGAAGCCGACGTTCTCCATGATGTCGATCTCGCCGCAGGCGGGCCAGCCGACCTGGTCGATGTCGGCGCCGAGCGTCCAGATCGCCGGCCAGGTTCCGGTGCCGGTGGGCAGCTTGGCGCGCACCTCGACCCGGCCGTAGGTGAACTCGAACCGCGTCTTCGTGTTCACGCTGGCCGAGGTGTAGGCGTAGCCCTGGTAGGGCTCCTTGCGCGCTTCGATCACCAGGTTGCCGCCCTCCACCCGGACGTTCTCGGAGCGCGAGGTGTAGTACTGCGCCTCGTTGTTGCGGATGGAGCCGATCTCGTAGCCCCACCTCGCCGGGTCGAGCGCTCCTGGGGTGTCGAACTCGTCGGCGAAGACGAGCGTCCAGGGGCCGCCGGCGGGGGTGGGGGTGGGGACGGAGGAAGCCGGCGTCGGCGTGGCGGCGGCGGAGTCGCTGCCGCCGCAGGCCGCGAACGCGGAGAGGACGACGGCCAGGACGGCCGCGGAGAACCGGGCGGACGAGGACACGCTGCACCTCCGCGGACCGCGAGCGAGCTTCGCGGCCTCCGCCAGGCCCGGGTCCGCGGCCGGATTCTACTGCCGCTGCTGCTTGAGGATGTCGCGGATCTCGGTGAGCAGGACGACGTCCGGCGGCGTGGCGGCCGCCGGCGCGAAGCGGGCGGCCAGCCGGCTGAAGGGGATGACGACGAAGAAGTAGACGACGCCGGCCTTCACCAGGAAGTTGACGATCGCCGACAGCACCAGGCCGACCTTGAACGGCCCGAGCAGCAGCGCGTTCTGCAGGTCCTTGATGGCGCCCGGCGCCAGGAGGGCGATCAGCGGGTCGATGATGCCCTTGACCAGGCTGTTCACCACGTCGTTGAAGGCCACGCCGATGATCACGGCCACGGCGAGGTCGACCACGTTGCCCCGCATCAGGAAGTCACGGAAGCCCTTCAGCATGCCTTCCCTCCGGTCGGTTTCGTTCGCAAGACGCGAGAAGCGGCGAGTCGGACAAGTCTGACACGGATCAGCCGGCTTGCGCCTCCCGCTCAGGCGGCACGTCCGCGGCCGCAGAGGCCGCCGGGTCCGTGTAGAACCTCGGCGCGCCGGCTCGAAGCGCCGAGACGGGACGTTCCGGCCGAAGCCGCCCCTGGGAATGCGCGGTGCCGATCAGCCGAATGATGCGAAGGGGGGACCGGGGGGCTGGTCCGTTTGTCTCTCCCTGGGGCGTGCCCGGCCGTTTACTATCGTCAGATCATGAACGTACTGGTCCTCAACTCCGGCAGCTCCTCCCTCAAGTTCCAGGTCATCGACACCGACCTCGAGACCATCGAGAAGAACGCGGACCGCCAGCTCGCCCGCGGGGTGATCGAGCGCATCGGCAGCGAGTCGCTCGTCACCTTCCGCGTCGAGGGCAAGCCCGCCATCCGCCGCACCGCGGCCCTGCGCGACCACCGTGCGGCGCTCGACTACCTGCTGCGCTGGCTGGTCTCGCCGGAGGCGGGTGTCCCCGGCCTGACCGCCCTCGGCGACATCCACGCCGTCGGCCACCGCTGCGTCCACGGCGGCGAGAAGTTCACCCGCTCCGTCGGCATCACCGACGAGGTGGTGGACCAGATCGAGGACTGCATCGACCTCGCCCCGCTGCACAACCCGGCCAACCTCAAGGGCATCTACGCCGCCCGCGAGCTGCTGGGCCAGGGCGTGCCGCAGGTGGCGGTGTTCGACACCTCGTTCCACTCGACCATGCCGGAGGTCTCGTACCTCTACGCCATCCCGTATCCGCTCTACGTCCGGCACCGGATCCGGCGCTACGGCTTCCACGGCACCTCGCACCGCTACGTCGCCTACCGCTACCGCCAGCTCACCGGCAAGTCGCTCGAGGAGACGAACATCATCACCGTCCACCTCGGCAACGGCTGCTCGGCCTGCGCCATTCAGCGCGGCGAGTCGATCAACACCTCGATGGGCCTGACGCCGCTCGAGGGCCTGGTGATGGGCACCCGCACCGGCAACATCGACCCCTCGGTGCTGGAGTTCCTGCACCACAAGGAGGGGCTGGGTTTCAACGAGATCGACGCGCTGCTCAACAAGCAGTCGGGCCTGCTCGGCGTCTCCGGCCTGACCAACGACATGCGCGAGCTGTTGGAGGAGGAGCGCGTCCACCAGGACCGCCGCGCCCGCCTGGCCATCGACATCTTCTGCCTGCGGGTGAAGCAGTACCTGGGCTCCTACCTCGCACAGATGAACGGCGCCGAGGCCATCGTGTTCACCGGCGGCATCGGCGAGAACTCCCCCGAGGTACGCTCGCGGATCTGCCGCGGCATGGACTTCCTCGGCATCTGCCTGGACGAGGAGCGCAACCAGGCGGCGGTGGGAGGCAAGGAGGGCGACGTCGCCGCCGAGGCGGCGCGCGTGCGCACCTTCGTGATCCCCACCAACGAGGAGCTGCTGATCGCCCGCGACACCGTGCGCTGCGTGCGCAACGCCCCGCGGCGCTGGTGAGCCCGGCCCCGCGCGCGGCCAATCTCCTGGACGGGCCCGCCGGGCGGCCGCCTCGTGATAGCGTCCAGGCACGACGGAGGCCGCCTTGACCACTCGCAGGGACCTGCTGAGGCTGGCCGGCGCCGGTGCGCTCGGCCTCGCCGCGCGGCCGTCGCTCGCCGCGCTCACCCTCGCCGCGGAGCCGGGCGAGGCACGGACGAGGCCGCTGCGCATCCTGATCCTCGGCGGCACCGGCTTCACCGGCCCGCACCAGGTCCGCTACGCGCTCGCCCGCGGCCACCAGCTCACCCTCTTCAACCGCGGCCGCGAGAAGAAGCAATGGCCGGCGCCGGTCGAGGAGCTGGTGGGCGACCGCAACACCGGCGATCTCCAGGCGCTGGCCGGGCGCGAATGGGACGTCTGCATCGACAACCCGACGACCCTGCCGTTCTGGGTGCGCGACGCCGGCCAGGCGCTGAAGGGCAGGGTCAAGCACTACGTCTTCATCTCCACCATATCGGTCTACGCCTCCGACGCCGCGCCGGGGCAGGACGAGACGGCACCCCTCGCCGCGTACAAGGGCCAGGACCCGATGAAGGAGACGATCGAGACCCTGCGCAAGGACATCGAGGGCCTCTACGGGCCCCTGAAGGCGCTCTCCGAGCGTGAGGCGGAGAAGTGGTTCCCGGGGACGACCACCGTCATACGCCCGGGCCTGATCGTGGGTCCCGGCGACGAGAGCGACCGCTTCACCTACTGGCCGGTGCGCCTCGACCGCGGCGGCGAGGTGCTGGCGCCCGGGGACGGCAGCGACCCCGTCCAGTTCGTCGACGCCCGCGACCTCGCCGAGTGGACGATCCGGATGGCCGAGTCGCGCACCCTCGGGACGTTCAACGCCACGGGGCCGGCGACGAGGCTGACCATGAAGGGCATGGTGGAGGGCATCCGCGGCGCGATCGGCTCGAAGGCGAGCCTGGTGTGGGTGCCGACGCCCTTCCTCGACCAGCAGAAGGTGAGCATGTGGTCGGACATGCCGGTCTGGGTCCCGGCCGCGGGCGACACCGCCGGCGGCAGCCAGCGTCGCGTGGACAAGGCGATCGGGGCAGGCCTCACCTTCCGGCCGCTGGCGGCGACCGCGCGCGACACGCTCGCCTGGTTCCGCACCCTGCCGGCGGAACGACAGGGCAAGCTGCGCGCCGGTCTCCCAGCGGAGCGCGAGCAGCAGGTGCTCGCCGCCTGGCGGGCGCCGGGCAGCCAGGCGCCCGCGACGAAGTAGCTATTTCTCCGCCGAGCCGCGGCGCGGGATGCTCTGCGAGCGCCAGCTCTCGCCGGCCAGGTGCTTGGCCAGGAAGAGCATCTGGCCCACGTGCAGCGCGTAGTGGGCGATCTGGCGGTTGATCGCCTCCACCACGAAGTGCGGCTCCTTGCGGATGGTCACCGTCCGCACCAGGTCGGACTCGCCCAGGCTCTCGATCGCCGCGAAGAGCGTGTCCCAGCCCTGCTCCCAGCGCTCGACGAGCGCCTCGCGGGTGAGCTCGCCGTCCTCGAACTCGGCGTCGCGGTCGCGGGTCGGCTTCTCGCCGTCGCTGTCGAGGAAGTCCGTCCAGCGCGAGAGCTGGTTGCCCGAGATGTGGAGCATCAGCGTGACCAGGCTGTTGGAGCCGGCATCGAGCCGCTCCTGCCAGCGCTCGTACGGCACCTGCGAGAGGGCGCCGTCGGCCTGCTTCTTCGTGTCGCGGAACCGCTTGAGAGCGTCCGCCCGGTACAGCGCCCCGACCGAGGGGGCGCCCGTCTCGATCGCCATCACATCCTCCGTCTCTGCTCGGCCCGGTCGGCCTCCCAGTGGAAGCGGTGCAGCACGCGGGGGAACACCGGCGCCAGCAGCAGCCCGGCGGCCACCAGGAACACCATCCCGGAGTAGAGCGCGTAGACCCCGGCGAACAGCTTGCCCGCCGCCGTCTGCGGGCCGTTGCCCACCGGCCCCATCCCGCCCAGCAGCATCGCCGCGTTCAGGAAGGAGTCCAGCCAGGAGAGGCCCTCCAGCGAGTGATAGCCCGCCATGCCCGCCAGCAGCGACAGCGCGGCCAGGGCGCTCGCCACGGCGAAGTGGCCCGCCAGCCTGCGCAGGAAGCGCCGGAGCGGCAGGGGCGGGGAGCCGCGGTGCTCGTACACGATCGGCTACTCCCCGGCCGTCCGCACGGCGTACAGCCCCAGGCGTCGGGAGAGGGCCACGGTGCCCGCCAGGGCGGCGACGGCGACGATCACCGTCCCGCCGAGCGACGTGATCCGCGAGCCGCGGCCCGCGAGGTGCACCAGGCCTTCGGTGACGGCGAAGAGGCCCGCGCCGATCGCCACCCGCTGCAGCCGCTGTCGCGCCGTGCCGCCGTCCGGCGGCAGGCCGGTGACCAGCAGGAACGCGTAGGAGATCACCAGGCCGACCAGGCCGCCGACGTAGGCCGGCGGCAGCAGCGGCTGGTACGGCGTCACCACCAGCAGCGCCAGGGCGAGCACGCTGACCGGCAGCATGGCCTGGCGCGCGCGCCGGTCGTGGCGGCCGAAGACCGACTCGTCGAAGGCGCGGAAGAGCAGCACCGCGAGGCCGCTGGCGGCGACCCCGACCAGCAGGCCGCCCAGGACGTCCGCCAGGAAGTGCCGGCCCAGGTACATCCGCGAGAGGGCCATCAGCGGCACCCACAGGGCGGACGAGGCGAGCGCCCGCCGCGACCGGAAGAAGAAGGCGGTGGTGAGCAGGAAGGCGGCGGCTGCCGCCACGTGGCCGGAGGGGAACCCGTAGTCGCCGGTCGCGCGCAGGCGCACGGCGGCGATCGCCTCCGCGGTGGGCGGCGCCCAGAACGCCTTTGCCCCGCCGGGGTGGGCGAGCCGCACAGGGTGGGCCGCGTACGACTCCTTCACCCTGCCGTCCACCTCGTCCGGCCGCGGGTACTCGACGGCGTTCTTGACGGCCTCGGTGAGGATGCCGGCCAGCAGCAGCCCGCCGACGATCGCCAGGCTGGGCCGAAGGCGCAGCGCGAACGCCAGCACCAGCATCGCCGACACGTAGACGGGGGTGTAGCCGAGGAGGGTGACGGCGGTGAGCAGCCAGGTCAGCGGCGGCGAGCCGATCGACTGCAGCCAGAGGACCGGCTCCACCTGGAACATGATGTCCACACCATTGTCGCCCCTCGCCGAGGTGAGGTCTCGTGACAGCCGGACGGCTTCAGCGACGGCGTGTCGGCGGGAGCGGCTTCGTCCGTGCCAGCGGCCCGATCGGACGCTGCTCCTCCGAGCAGGCGATGAGCTCCGCCAGCCGTCGCTCGCGCGTCTCCTCGCGCCGGGCGCTGATCACCCAGAAGGCCGAGGTGCGCCGGTACCAGGGC
>Ga0335069_10012296_pt1 | contig 12049 bp, 13 predicted proteins | sample Lox_Sample_11_FD_206714 | JGI IMG/M metagenome (GOLD analysis project Ga0335069, IMG submission 206714) | Soil microbial communities from Loxahatchee National Wildlife Refuge, Florida, United States - Lox_Sample_1.1 | ecosystem: Environmental > Terrestrial > Soil > Wetlands | place: USA...
CGCCAATGCGGTCCTCCTGGTAGACGCGCAGCGTATCGGAGGCGCCCATTTCGCCGTGGCACTCTTCGCACTTCAGCCCTCCCAGCTTCACGTGGCTGATGTGCGAAAAGAATACATTCTCAGGCTGGCGGGCGTAATCCGCCCAGGCCGGCTCGCGATTCGGTGTAACGTAACGATCGATGAAATTCTTCTCCGCGGCCGTGCTTCCCATGGCCGAGGCGTGGCATCCGGCGCACTTCTCGAGCGGCGGGATGCCCGCGAACGTTCCGTCGTCGCGGAACGCGTGGCAATCCTCGCACTTCAGACCCGCCTTATCGGCGTGCGTCTTGTGACTGAAATCCACCGGCTGAGGCCGGCTCTTATAAATGACGTGCGGGAAGCCCACCCAGCCCGCGCCCAGGGCCGCCAGCGCTCCCGCAAGGAATAAATAGGATCCCGGAATCTTCACCGTTAGACTCTTCCTGCCCGCGAGGGCGAGAAAAACTCATGCAACAAAGCGAGCATGCGTTCCCGGTCCATCTGGCGCGCCACCCCGGCGGCGAACAACCCGCCATCAGCGGCCAGGGCGCCGGAAAGCTGCTGCTGCACAAACTCATTCATGCGCCGCTCTTCGCGTTCCATCCATTCGCGCGCCCGCTCTCCCTGCATCAGGCCGCGCGTGGTCTCTTCCACCAGCGTTCCCTCAAACAGCCAGCCGCCCGCGTACGGTTCCTCGGCCAGCTTCGAAGGCTCGGCGCGGAGGTACAGGTTGCAGCCGGTGAGCATCATCTCGTTGGGAAACACCATTTCCAGGTCGCACCCCGCCGCGCTTAGAACCGCGGCCGGACGCCGCCGCCCGCTGGTCCCGAGGTAGGTGATACGGTCGATCCGGCCCAGCGCGCGGCTCAGAAACGCGTCGATTCCGGCATGGCAGATGCCGTCCTCGGTCACGTCCAACCACATGTGGTTCTCGGAAAAGCGCAGCCCCTCGGGCATGGAGATCGAATCCGCTTCCGCGGGCGGCATTTCCGGATTGGCCATCGCCAGATACAGCTCGCAATAGCGGTGGCTATCGGTTCCGCAGCGCGAGAGCAGCGATTCGCTGTACGGCACGAACTTCGCCACCGGCGCGGCCCCGCAGTACTGCATGAGCGAATCCCGCAGGTAGGGGCAAATGGCCGCATCTTCTTCCGGCGGCTGCGCCTGGAAGATGGGGCAATCGCCGTGTCCCTCCGACGAACATTTCTCATGGGCCCGGCCGGAGTTCGCCGTCGGAATCAGCTTCCTAATCGCCGCCGACTGGCAGTATTTGACGCGGATTTCCTTGAGAAAAGGACACTGCATGTTGCTACCGCTCGTCTTCCTTCTTCTTGTCCTGCTCTTCGCCGCCATCGGCCATGGTCAAGCCCAGGCCGGGAACGTTGAAGGCATGACTGTCATAAGCGGCCACCAGATCGGCTACCTCGCGGTCCAGACGGGACGATTCGTGGGCCTTCCGCCGCCGCGCGGCCAGCTCCTGCACCACACCGTAAGCCACGGCGGCGCAGCACAACAGCACCATGACGCCGAGGGCGATGTTGGTGACGTTCAACCAATAAGTTGCGGGATCGGACATTCGGACTTCTCTCCTCTCGCCCAATATGGTGCAAGTCCCGTGCCGTACTGAAACCAAAGAACTTACACCATTCAACCGCAAATTTGTGATGGAAATCCAGACATAGAAATCTGAAAATCCCCCGCGAGGGCGAGGCGCGGTTACCTGCCAGGGAGAGGCCCCGGAATCTGACCGTCCCGTTCACTGCCGTTTCACCCGGGTCCCCCGCCTCTTTCCTGCTACAATTTCTCTTCGCCCCCTCAAGTGCTGCAACGGGTTTTCAAATCTTTCCAGTACCGCGACTTCCGCCTCATGTGGATTGGGGCGTGCCTGTCCAGCGTAGGGACATGGATGCAGCAGGTGGCCGAGGCCTGGCTCATCTATCGCCTCAGCCATAACGCCTTCTATCTCGCGCTCGATCCGGTCCTCAATACCATTCCGATCTTCCTCTTCTCCCTGGTCGGAGGCGTGGTGGCGGACCGCATGGAGCGGCGCCACGTCCTCACCGGCTCGCAGTACGTGCAGATGGCCTGCGCCTTCTTCCTCACCGCTCTGCTCGCGGTGAACCGCATCCACGTCTGGGAAATTCTCACCTCCTCGTTCATTTGCGGCTTCGCGCAGGCCTTCGGCGGCCCGGCGTACTCGGCGCTGATTCCTACGCTTGTCGATAAAGAGGACATGCCCAACGCCATCGCCCTGAACTCCATGCAGTTCAATGCCGCAGTGATGATTGGGCCGGCCATCAGCGCCGCCGTGCTCGCCAAAATCGGCGAGGTCTGGTGCTTCGGCCTGAACGGCATCTCCTTCTTCGCGCCGGTTATCGCGCTGGCCATGCTGAAGGTGCGCTTCGCGCCCGTCAAAACCGGCGAGAGCGTGATGCAGAGCATGAAGCAGGGCATCAAGTTCATCCGCCGCCAAGGGGCCATGCAGGGGCTCATCATCCTGGGCTTCGCCATGACGTTCTTCTTCATCCCCATGCGCACGTTCCTGCCGGTCTTCGCCAAGGATATTTTCCACAAGGGCGCGGGCACCTACGCCATGTTCCAGTCCATCACCGGCGCCGGCTCCATTGTGGGCGCGCTCACCATCGCCAGCATGGGGAACTTCCGCAAGAAGGGGCTGCTGGCCCTTCTTGGCCTCGCGTCGCTGGGGGCCACCGCCGTGGTTTTCGCCGCTTCGCGCTTTCTGCCCGTCAGCTACCTGGCGCTGTTCCTTTCCGGCGCCTTCATGATGGTAGTATTCGCCTCGGTAAGTTCGCTGGTCCAGCTCATCGTCACCAACGAAATGCGCGGCCGCGTCATGAGCGTCTACAACTTCTCCTTCCGCGGCGGCATGACCTTGGGAAACCTGGCGTCCGGCTGGCTCGTCCCAGTGTTTACGGCCCCGCTCGTGGTCTTGGGCAACGGTGCGCTCTTGGTTGCCCTCGCGGTTTATTTCGCCCTGGCGCAGCGGTCCGTCGCGGAACTCTAATCATGCTGAAGCCGATTTGCGGGTTGTTGTTAGCCGCCGCGGTCTGGGCCGCGGCGCCCACGCCGCTCGAAATGGCGCGCGACCGCCAGGACCGCGCGGCGCTCCAAAAGGCCATTGACGAAGCTTCCGCCGCCGCCGCCAAGGCGCCCAACGATCCCAACGCCCAGTACCGCCTCGCGCTGGCTTCCTCCTACCTCGCCGAAGTCGCGCAGGAAATGCACGATAAGAAGCAGGCCCAGCAGGCCGCCGAAACCGGCATCAAGGCCGCGGAGAAAGCCGTGGCGCTCCACCCCGACGCCGAAAATTACCGGATGCTCGGCATGCTCTGCGGCCAGGCCGTTACCGATCTCTTCAGCGGCCTCAGCTACGGACCCCGCGCCAAGACGGCTATTGAGAAGGCCGTAAGCCTGGCCCCCAAGTCATCCTCCGTCTATCTGGCGCGCGGCGTGGGCAATTATTACGTGCCCGCCCAGCTCGGCGGCGGCGCCAAGGTCGCCATTGAGGATTTCCGTAAGGCCATCGAGTTCGACGCCAATAGCGCCGAGGCCTATCTCTGGCTCGGCATCGCTCTGCGCAAGGACGGCCAGGACGCCGAAGCCCGCAAAGCTCTCACCAAATCTCTCGCCCTCGACCCCAACCGCGTGTGGGCCCGCCAGGAACTCGCTAAAATACCCGGTAAATGAGGCCTCCCGCCATCGCCGGCGCTTGTCTGCTGCTTTCGCTCCTCACCTTCTTTCAGTTTCCCGGCCATACCTGGCTGCAGCAGGATAGTCAGATTTACGCGCCCATTCTGGAGCACCTGCGCGACCCTTCCGTGCTGCGCCTTGACATTCTGGCGCAGCGCGCCCACGTGGCCTACACGCTTTATGACGAGATCGGCCGCGCCTTGCGGACGGCCACCGGCCTGCCGTTCCGCGACGTGCTGGCGCTGCAGCAAATCGCCGCGCGCGCCTTCGGCATCTGGGGCCTGTACCTGATGGCGCTGGCGATGTGCATGTCCGGCCTTCGCGACGCCGCGCACGCCAAGGCGCAAGGCCCGAAGGCCGAGCCCGACGTTTCGCCCGCCGCGCTGGCTCTCTTCATCGCCGCCATCTGCTGCCTGGGCGCCGTGGTGGCGGGACCTTCGGTGCTCACCTTCGAGTACGAACCGACGCCCCGCGCGTTCGCCCTGCCCCTGGGACTCTGCGCGGCGGGCCTCACCGTGCAGCGCCGGTATCTGGCCGCCGGCATCGCTGCCGCGGCCGCGCTGCTCTACCACGCGCCCACCGTCTTGCCCTTCGTCGCCATCTTCGCCGCGCTGGCGCTGTGGCCTTCGAATTCGGACAACCTCCGGCGCAGGCTCTGGCGCCTGGCGCCGCTGGCGGGCGCGGTCCTGCTTGTGGGAATCGCCGCGCATTTCCAGGAAGGCGCCGGCGAGGCGCAGACCTTTTTCGCGCGCCTCTCGCCCGATCTCGAAAAGCTCCAGCGCATGCGCGCGGGCTACAACTGGATCTCCGACAAAACCGCCTGGCCTAACGCGCTGCTCGCGCACTACACCATCCTCTCCGCGGTTCTGCTTGGCGCCTGCTGGCGGCTACGGGGCCACATGAGCATCGAATGGCGCTGCTTCGCGCTGGGCCTGCCGCTCCTCGGGCTGCTCAGCCTGCCGGCTTCCTGGCTGTTGCTGGACCACTGGCGCTGGGCCCTAGTGCCGCAGTTGCAACCCATGCGCGCCATTCTGTTCGTCACTCTCTTCGCGCAACTGCTTTCCGCCACTGCCGGCGTGCTGGCGGCCGCGCACGGCCGCGCCCTGGAAGCCGCCGCCTGGCTCGCGTTCGCTTACCTGCCGCCGTTGCAGCCGGTCCTGACGCAGCCCTGGACGCCGCGCGGCGCCGGCGTCACCCTCGCCCTGGCTCTGCTTGCCTGGCTCGCGGTTCGCACCGGCGTGGCCGGCCCGGAACGCGGCCCGAAACGTCTGCATCCCTACCGCCCGGCCATCATGCTCGCCATGGCGCTGGCGGCCTTCTTCGTGATCCCGGGCCTCGCCGGAGTCCAGAACTACCCCAAGCTCCTCACGCCGGACGTGGAGCAGCTTTCCGTTTGGGCGCGCTCCTCCACGCCCAAAGACGCCGTCTTCCTCTTTCCGGATTTCGCCAAGACGCTCGACCCCGGCATCTTCCGCACTGAAGCTCTGCGCGCCGTCTACGTCGATTGGAAAGGAGGCGGCCAGGTCAACTACCTGGGCGGATTCGCCGCCGAGTGGTGGAAGCGCTGGCAGCAGACCAACCAAGGCCGCTTCCGCCCGCGTGACCTGCCCAAACTAGCCGCCCTCAACATTCAGTACGTGGTGCTGCGGCCGAAGGACCGCCTCAGGGACCGCCAGCCGCTCTTCGAGAGCCCCACCTACCTGGTCTACGCCCTCCCCTAGCGCCGCGCCCAGTGGAGGACCTCCCGGCCTGCTTTTCGGGCTAACTTAATGCTGCCCCCGCTCCGACCCGCGAACACGCGTACACCGCCTCCGCAACCCGCAACCCCTCAAACCTTCACACCCACCCGCCACAACAAATACCCAATCGCCTGCCGCACGCAATTCCAAGCCTCGCGCGGCGGGCTGCTCTCCTTGCGCGGCGATCCATACGCGGTCACCCCATCCGCCTCCAGCATCCTCCTCACGCGGAAAATGTGATACCCATCGCTCACCACAATCGCCGAATGCAACCCCATGCGCCGCATGATCTCCGTGGCCATGGCCACCGAATGCACCGTGCTCTCGCCCGTGTCTTCCACCACCACGGCATCCGGCGGCACGCCTTTGGAGATGAGGTAGGAACGCTCCACGCCGCCTTCCGTGTACCTGGCGTCGCCCCCCGCGCCGCCGGTGGTGAGAATCCGCGGCGCCAGCTTCCGCCGGTACAGCTCCAGCGCGTGGTCCAGCCGCGCGCGCAGCACCGGCGAGGGCCGCCCGCTGTATTCGGCCGCTCCCATCACCAGAATCACGTCCGCGGGCCGCGCTTCATCCATCCCCGCCTCCTGCTCGATGCGCAGCGAGAGGCGCGCCACTTCCCCCGCAAGCACCGCCGCCAGCGCCATCGCGATCCAGAAGGCCCGTTTCATCTGCGCTATTCTATAGGACGTTCCGCGAACCAATATTGTAGGATGCCGAAGCCCGAAACGATTTCGAGCGCCGCCAACCCGCTGTTGAAAGACGTCCGCCGCGCCATTGTCCGCGGCGCCCTCACCACTGACGGCTTGTGCGTGGCCGAAACCTTCCACCTGCTCGAAGAGGCGCTGCGCAGCGATTGCGAAGTGCGCGTGGTTCTCGCCGCCGAGTCCGTCCGCTCCGCCGCCGAATCGCACGTCAAGCGCCTGGCCGGCATCCGCGTGGTGGTCGTCCCGGACGCCCTCCTCGACCGCCTCTCCAGCACGGAGACCAGCCAGGGCGTCATCGCGCTGGTGAAGCCGCCGGTTTGGAAATTGGAGCAGCTCTTCCGCGGCCGCCCGCTGGTAGTGGTGCTGGACGGCCTCCAGGACCCCGGCAACGCCGGCGCCATTGCGCGCGCCGCGGAAGCCTTCGGCGCCACGGGCATGATGTTCCTCAAGGGCTCCGTCAGCGCGTGGAATCCCAAAACCCTGCGCGCCTCGGCCGGCTCCCTCTTCCGCATCCCCTATCTGCACGCCATGGACGCCGCTCTGGCCCGCGCCTCCCTGCAGCAGAACAAGGTGGAACTTTACGCCGGCGTGCCCGCGCGCGACGGCACGCGCTCCCTGGCGGCGGTGGACCTCACCATGCGCTGCGGTTTGATCGTCGGCAATGAAGCGCGCGGCGTGAGCCAGTCCCTGCGCTCTGCCGCGCTCGATATTTCGATTCCCACCGTGGGCGTCGAGTCCCTGAACGCCGCCATGGCCGCGGGCATCCTGCTGTATGAGGCGCGCCGCCAGCGCGCGCTGCGCTCGTGAGCCTCTTCGATTCCACCCCGCCGCCCGACGCCGCCCCGGACCGCAACCGGCCGCTCGCCGAGCGCATGCGCCCGGAAACGCTCGACGACTACATCGGCCAGGAGCACATCCTGGGCCCCGGAAAGCCGCTCCGCCGCCAGATTGAGCGCGACGAAATCGGCTCCATCATTCTCTGGGGGCCTCCCGGCACCGGCAAAACCACGCTTGCGCGCATCATCGCCCGCGTAACGCACTGCGAGTTCGTTCCCTTCAGCGCCGTGCTCTCCGGCATCAAGGAGATCAAGAACGTGATGGCGGACGCCGAGCGCCTCCGCCGCCTGGGCCTCCGCACCATCCTCTTCATCGATGAAATTCACCGCTTCAACAAGGCCCAGCAGGACGCCTTCCTGCCCTACGTGGAAAGCGGCGATATTACCCTAATCGGCGCCACCACGGAGAACCCGTCCTTCGAAGTGATCGCCGCGCTCCTTTCGCGCTCGCGCGTGTATGCCCTGCGCGGCCTGGCGGTTCCGGAGATTGTCGCGCTCCTCAAGCGCGCGCTCCCCGTGGCCGGCTTAAGCGCCCCCGACGATCTCCTGGAGCAGATCGCCATCTACTCCAACGGCGATGCCCGCCAGGCCTACAACACGCTGGAAGCCGCGGGCGCCGCCTCGGCCGGCGAACTCACTGAAGAGTCCGTGCAAAGCGCCATCAACCGCAAGGTGATGCTTTATGACAAGGGCGGCGAGGAGCACTTCAACCTCATCTCCGCCCTGCACAAGTCCGTGCGGTCGAGCGACGTGGACGCCGCGCTCTACTGGCTCTCGCGCATGATGGAGGGCGGCGAGGACCGCCTGTACATCGCCCGCCGCCTCATCCGCATGGCCATCGAGGACATCGGCCTGGCCGACCCGCGCGCCCTGGAGCAAACCGTGGCCGCCATGCAGGCGGTGCATTTCCTCGGCATCCCGGAAGGAGACCTCGCGCTGGCGCAGGCGGCGATTTACCTCAGCGTCGCGCCCAAGTCCGACGCCTCCTACCGCGCCATGGGCGCCATCAAGGAAGACGTGGAGCGCACCATCGCCGAGCCCGTGCCCATGAACCTGCGCAACGCTGTCACCAAGGCCATGAAGTCCTGGGGCTACGGCGAAGGCTACCAGCACGCCCACCAATTCGAGGACGCCATGGTGGATATGGATTGCCTCCCGCCCTCCCTAGCCGGCCGCCGCTACTACCACCCCACGGACCGAGGAACGGAAAAGCGAATCGCGGAAAGACTCGAAGAAATCCGCCGCGCGCGGAAGAAGTAGAGCGCCAGCGCCCCCACTCCCCTTACTTCTTCGCCAGCTTCAAATCGATCACCGGCTGCTTGCGCGAATCGAACGAGCTCAGGCCTTTCGTCGGGCTCACAAAGCCTCCCTCCATCTCGGCCTTCAGCTCGTAATCCACGTCTGGGTTGAGCTCGTGAAACGCGTAGGAGCCGTCATCCCGCGTAATGAACGACTGCACCTGCAGCGTCTTCGTGTTCTTCAGGAACACCACGGCCTGCTTGGCGGGCTTGCCATCCGGCGTCACCACTAGCCCCTTTACGCTGCGCGTGTGCTCCGAATCCCCCTTGTTCTTGTCCTTCTGCGCGAAAGCAGCGGGAGCGACCAGAATCAAAACCGCCAGGCACGCCGCCAAAACTCTGCTCACAAGACCCTCCCCGCCCCATGGGCCGCAAACGTAGCGGCCGCCCGGACGCATTCCCTCTTACTTCCAATCCTCGTCTTCTTCTTCCTCTTCCTCGTCTTCGTCGAGGAAATCATCCTCGTCTTCTTCTTCGTCCTCGCTGTCGTCCACCGCTTCCACTTCCAACGGATTCACCCCAGCGATCCTCAGGTCCGCCCCACATTCGTCGCAACTGATGGTATCGCCTTCTTCCACATCGTCTTCATCCACATCAATCGCGCCACCGCATTTCGGACACTTGAGCATGGAAATTCCTCCAAAAGAATTACAGTAATAGGATCGTCAACCGCATCCGCAAGTTTACGACGCGTTCTGTTTCGCCAGCCGCGCCAGGCGCCGTCTCGTCGTCAACGGAACTATGCCTTTCAACCGCATGTACATGAACATCTGGGAGCGATGGGTCATCTCATGTTCCTTGATGGACTGGATCATCTCCAGCCGCGTCAGCTTCACGCCGTCCATGCGCGTCACTTCCTGCGCCAGAAAATCGGCCGGCTTGGCGGCCAGCTCCGCCAGTTCGCTTTCCAGCGAATCCCGCAGCGCGGCCGCCAGAGCCTGGGCGTCGCCTTCCGGCGGCGCGGGCTTCAGGTACTTCATCAGCCGCGCGCGAAAGTCCGGCCCGGTGAAATCGCTCTCCCCCGCCAGCACCATCGCCGTCAGTCCCTGGCTCGCCGTCAGGATGTGCCGCGCGATTTCCCCGAATGTCTGCATTTCCGGCGTGGCGCGAAATCCAAACTCGCTTTCGGGAAATTCCTCCACCGCCGCCACCGTATCCTGGCGCACGCCCCGCCAGGATTCCGTCACGTGCTCCAACCTGATCATGTCCACATTGTACCCGCCTTCCGCGCCCGGGCAAGAGGGGATTCGGCGGGGTCCGCGCGCTATCATGAGGAGATCCTGCCACGCCGGGGAGCCGGAGCGCCAACCATGCGAACCCGCACGGCCATCGCGCTGTTCAGCGCCTGTTTCGCCGCCTCCGCGGCCACACCGAAAACTCCTTCACGCGACGTGCAAACCCAGGTGATCGCCGCCGCGCGCCGCGCCGCTCTGGCCTATGACCAGGCCCTCCCCGACTTCGTTTGCGCCGAGGCCATTTCCCGCTATAGCGACGCCACCGGCAAGGGAAAATACTGGTCCGCCGTGGACAGCCTCATGGCCCTCCTCTCTTACTACGGACGCCAGGAGCACTACCGCCTGGTCCAGTTTAATCACCAGCCCGACAGCGAAGGCTATGACGCGCTTTCCGGCGCCACTTCCCGCGGCGAATTCGGCGGCATGTTGCGGCGCGTGTTTGACCCCGCCTTCGCCGCCTCCTTCACCTGGGTCCGCTGGGATGAAGTGCGCGGCACGCGCGTTCAGGTGTACTCCTACCAGGTGCTGCGCGAGCGTTCCAACTTCTCCCTCGATTACGTCAACGGGCCGGACGAAGGCCGCATCGTGGCCGGCTATCACGGGCTGGTCTACATAGATCCCGCGGCCGCCGCTACTTTGCGCATCACCGTGGAAGCCGACGGCCTGAAGGAGTTTCAAATCACCCTGGCCAGCACCACGCTGGATTACGATTACGCCGCCATCGCCGGCCGCGCCTACCTGCTCCCGCTGCAGGCCGTCACGCTCATGCGCGCCGGCGAGGTGATGACCAAGAACGTGGTGGATTTCGAGTCCTACCAAAAGTTCGAAGCCGGCTCCAACGTGCTTTATCCCAAAGCCGAAGGCGGAGACAACAAAGCCGAAGGCGAAGGCAAGAAGGCCGAAGGCGAAAACCAAAAAACCGGCCCCGAAGACAAATAGGTTACGCTAAGGGCGTGCGCGCCGCAACGCTGTCCCTTGTCCTGCTCGCCTGGGCCCCCATCTCCCTCGTCGGTCAAAAGAATGGAGGGGTCACCATCTGGCTGACCAATGGCGACAAGTCCGCGCTCTTCGATCCCACGCTGCCGCCCCAGCCCTTCGAGCGGCCGCGGAATCAAAATCCCACCATCGTGGTGGACGACCGCCAGACCTTCCAGACCATGGACGGCTTCGGCTTCACGCTCACCGGGGGTAGCGCGCAGCACCTCATGCGCATGAGCGCCGCCGGCCGCGCCGCGCTTCTCCAGGAGCTCTTCGGCGTGGCGGATAAGGACGCCGGCGTCAGCTACCTGCGCGTCAGCATCGGCGCCTCGGATTGGAGCAGCCGCGTGTTCACCTATGACGATGCGCCCCCCGGCCAGACGGACGCCGCCCTGCGCCTCTTCAGCCTGGATGAGGACCGCCGGGATGTGATTCCCGCGCTGCGCGAAATCCTGAAGGTAAATCCGCGCATCCAGATTCTCGCCTCGCCCTGGACCGCGCCCTCCTGGATGAAGACCAACGCCGCTCCCAAGGGCGGCAGCCTCAAGCCCGAATGTTACGCCGCCTACGCCGGCTATTTCGTGAAGTACATCCAGGGCATGAAGGCCGAGGGCATACCCATTGCCGCCGTCACCGTGCAGAATGAGCCGTTGAATGGCAAGAACACGCCCAGCATGATCGTGCAGGCGCCGGAGGAGGCCGCCTTCGTTGCGCGTTACCTGGGGCCGGCGTTCCGCCAGGCGAAGATCAAAACCCGGATCATCCTCTACGACCACGATTGCGACCAGCCGCAATACCCCATGTCCATCCTGGCGGACGCGCGCGCGGCGCGTTTCGCCGATGGCTCCGCCTTTCATCTCTACGCCGGCGGCGTGGAAGCCATGACCCAGGTGCGCAACGCCTACCCGAGCAAGAACATCTACTTCACCGAACAGATGGTGACCGGTTCGGTGGAAGGCCAAGCCGCCATCGATGTAAGCGCTCCCGTGGCGCGCCTCCTCATCGGGGCCACGCGCAACTGGAGCCGTACCGTGCTGCTGTGGAATCTGGCGGCCGATTCGCGCAATGAGCCGCACACCGGCGACAGCGGCTGCGCCACCTGCCAGGGCGCCATCACCCTGGACGGCGACGCCGTGAAGCGCAACGTGGCCTACTACGCCATGGCTCACGCGTCGCGCTTCGTGCGGCCTGGCTCGGTCCGCATCGGGTCCACCAGCCTCGCGGAGCTGCCCAACGTGGCGTTCAAGGCGCCCGGCGGCAAGCGCGTGCTCCTGGTGGCGAACCCCGCCGGCGCCGCGCAGACCTTCAACATCCAATACCGGGACGCGGCCATCGTCACCACGCTCAAACCCAAGTCGGTGGGCACGTACGTCTGGTGAACCCGGCGGCGCGGAGCAGAGCACGCCCCGCGGGTGCTTCCCGCGCAATTCGGGTTACAATTACGGAAGTTGGACCCAGTTGTGAGCAGCACTGCTTTACTTGCCCGCAAGGGTTTTTGGGGGACAGATATGGATAAACCGGCGCAAAACA
>Ga0335069_10012297_pt1 | contig 12049 bp, 13 predicted proteins | sample Lox_Sample_11_FD_206714 | JGI IMG/M metagenome (GOLD analysis project Ga0335069, IMG submission 206714) | Soil microbial communities from Loxahatchee National Wildlife Refuge, Florida, United States - Lox_Sample_1.1 | ecosystem: Environmental > Terrestrial > Soil > Wetlands | place: USA...
AATGTACTCGATGCCCTTCAGGATTACGGCGAGATTGATGAGCCAGAACGCAACGAAGCAAATCGCCGTGCCGTAGCTGAAACCCTTCCACTGAGGATACAGGGTTGCCACCAGCGTGCTGATGGCCTCGCCGCCGATCCACGTCTGGATGCCGAACCAACCGCACGCCACCAGCGCCCGCAATACGGCGGCGACGTTCGCGCCCAACACTCCGAATGACGCGCGGGCCAGCACCGGAAACGGAATGCCGTAGCGCGCTCCAGGATGCGAGTTGAGCAGCATGGGAACAAGGACAATCGTGTTGCCCAGGAAGACCGTCGCCACCGCCTGCTTCCAGCTCATTCCCCCCTGGACCAGGCCTCCCGCCAGCATGTAGGTCAGGATGTTGACCGACATGGAGACCCAGAGCGCGGCAAAGTTGTAGGTACTCCAGGTGCGCCGCTCCGGGCCCGCAGGCGCGAGATCGGCGTTGTAGAGCGGGCTCGACTCGATCCGCCGGGATGCGGGCTGTGGACTCATCGCATTAGTCAGCCGCGGCAGCTTGCCCAGTCTGGGCAGTCAGCGGCCCATACGTTTCGGGACGGCGGTCGCGGAAGAACTGCCAGACCTTCCTTACTTCATGGATCATGTCAAGGTCGAGATCGGCGACCAGCACTTCGTCCTGGTCGCGGCCGGCCTGGGCGACAATCTTGCCGCGCGGGTTACAAAAATAGCTTTTGCCGTAGAACTCGCCGATGCACCACGGCTTCTCGGTTCCCACGCGGTTGATGGCGCCGACGAAGTAGCCGTTGGCCACGGCGTGCGCGGGCTGCTCCAGTTCCCACAAGTGCTCGGAAAGTCCGGCGACGGTGGCCGAAGGATTGAAGACAATCTCCGCGCCGTTTAATCCCAGAATGCGCGCCCCTTCGGGAAAGTGCCGGTCGTAGCAGATGTAAACGCCGACTCGCGCGTACTTGGTCTCGAAGACCGGATATCCGAGATCGCCCGGAGTGAAGTAGAACTTCTCCCAGAATCCCGGGTGGCAATGCGGAATGTGGTGTTTGCGATACTTGCCGAGATAGCTGCCATCGGCGTCAATCACCGCCGCGGTATTGAAGAACACGCCCGGCATGTGCTCTTCGTAAACCGGCAGCACGATGACCATGCGATGCTTGGCGGCGATCTTCTGCATCAGCTTGGTTGTCGGCCCATCGGGAACGCGTTCGGTCAGCTCATACCAGCGGACGTCCTGCTCGGCGCAGAAGTAAGGGCCATAGAACAGCTCCTGCAGGCAAAGCACTTTGACCTTCTGTCGCGCGGCCTGCGCGATCAGCTTCAGGTGCTTGTCAATCATCGCCTGCTTGAGTTCGGACAGCGAGCGTTTGTTGCCGGGAACGTTGGAAGCCTGAATGAGACCGCAGCGCACGATGCGTGACACGATTGCACCTCCGCGAGGGCAACTATAACAGACCTTACCGCTGACTTCGGAGTGCGAGACGGCAATTCGAAAGGGTGGGGACAACTTTCCGTTATTAGGGTTTCGTGGGTCCGACGGAACAGCCGCGGCCCTGCCAGCCTGTCTGAATCACCTTCCCATCCTCGACCAGAACCGGAACTGAACTCTGACCCGCGGTCAACGCGAGCAGGCGCTCGCGGGCGGCCGGGTCCTCTTCAACGTCGTACTCGACGAACTGCGAGCGCTTCCACTCGAGCCACTCGCGCATTTGCTGAGTGTAAGGACAACTTGACGTGCCAAACAGCTCAAGCCTGGCCACGATGGAGTACCTCGAGCGATTCGCGGATGATGTGGTACATGGAAGCCTGCACTTCCTGGATGCGCGGAATGTAGTCGCAGCGCACCACCAGCGGAAAGTCTGCCAGGCCGCGGCGCTTGATTTCACCGCCGTCGTAGCCCAGCAGAGCTACAGTCAGCAGGCCCTGTTTGCGCGCTTGGTCGAGCGCCATGATGATGTTACGCGAGCCCCCGCTAGTGGAGATTCCTATCGCGACATCGTCGGGCTGAGCCTGGGCGATAAGTTGCCGCAGGAAGATGACATCGGTGCCAACGTCGTTGGCGACGGCTGTAATGTTTGCCGGCTCCAGCGACAGCGAGACAGCGGGAACGGGCTGATATCCAAGAGGCGGCAGCACGCAATCAATCGCCCAATCGTTGGCGTCCGTGGCCGAGCCTCCATTGCCGAAGAGAATCAACTTGCCGCCGCGTAGCACACGCTCGTGGATCGCCTGCGCCGCGGCGCTGATCTGTTCCGATTCCTGCAGCGCCAGGAGCGAGCGAAGTTCCGAATCGTCGTGCACCTTCATCTGGATTGAGTCTGCAACCTCGGACAAAAGGCTCCCTGTTTCCTGTTTCTCCTGCCCCAGGAAAGGATATAGAAACTCGGTTTCGCCCAGTTCGTGCCCCAGCTCGCGATGCTCAAAAAATACATGCACTGTCTCCCACAGTGTATGATACAGGATCTCGATGATTTCCTGATGGATGAACGGATCCGCACTTCCTGGTCCCACAGAGTAAGAGCCTTCTGAGCCGGGCAGAGCGAAGGTCATTGCTCCAAGTTGATTGGCCTCCTGCAACGTGGCCCACACTTCCACGTCGCCTTCCGGAGGACCGAATCCCATCACAACGTCCTCCGGGCGGAGAATGCTCTCCATCCAGGGCCGGAAGAGAATCGAGAGATCGAGCGCAGGCAAGGCCCGCTTGCCGACGATGACAGGATGCACGAACTCCACCGAGACGTGCTGAGCATCGGTGGCGTAAGGTCCGCGCCCAAAGGCCAGCAACCGGCCGCCGCGCAGGAAGCGCTCCGACATCTCGCGGCAAGCCGCCGCCAAACGAGGGGCCTCGCGGGCAAAGAACGCCTCGCACAACTGGTTGCGCTGCAGCAATCGCTCCTCGACTAGGCTACCGAGTTGGCATCGGGTGGGCATGTCTGTACTTTTAGCAGATTCTAGGCAGAGGGTCGCCTACCAGCATGTCGATAATCCGGCTGCCGCCATACTCCGTAGTGATTAGCACCGAACCTGCAGGCTGTTCGTGCACCTCGCCGACCATCACCGCTTCTCCGCCGCCGTCTGTCTGGCACAGTGCGTTGAGCGCCATCTCCGCGCACTCCGGCGCTACAACTGCCAGGAACTGCCCTTCGTTGGCGATGTGCAACGGATCCAGGCCAAGCAGTTCGCACGCGCCCCGGACCGAGTCACGGACGGGGATCGCATCTTCGTTGAGGTGGATGCTGAGACCGCAGTCACGCGCCAGTTCGTTCAGCGAAGTGGCCACGCCGCCGCGAGTGGGATCGCGCATCCAGCGAATACCGGGTCCGGCTTCGCGGGCTATCGCTTCGACTAGCGGAAAGACTGAGCGGGTGTCGGATCGAAGGTCAGCTTCCAGATCAAGCTCTCCCCGCGCTAGCAAAATCGTGATTCCATGATCCCCGATGGGGCCGGAAAGCAGGACCTTGTCGCCGGGCCGCAGCGAGCGCGGATTGACGTTTACAGCGGGAAGAAACGAGCCCACGCCGGTGGTCGTGATGTACATGCGGTCCGCCTGACCGTGCTCGACGACTTTGGTGTCGCCACCTGCAACCGTAACGCCTGCTCGCCGGGCGGCTTCCGCCATGGCGCGAACTTCCGCCTCCAGTACGGGAGTCGGCAATCCGGCCTCGAGCACGAATGTGGCAACGATGGATTCGGGCCGTGCGCCCGAAACCGCTAGGTCGTTAACCGTGCCGTTGATGGCAAGCTCGCCGATGGAGCCTCCGGGAAAGTTCAACGGCTTCACTACGAAGCAGTCGGTCGTAATCGCGAGGCGGGTGCCGGCGATTTGGAGAGCGGCCGAATCACCCAGTGGTCCATGGCTGGAGCCAAACAGGAGAGGAGCGAACAGGCCTTCGACCAGGCGGCGGCTGGCAATTCCGCCGGCGCCGTGCGCCATCTCGATTTGGGGATCGCGAAAGCGGACCTTGGCCGGGGCGGACGCCGCCGCAGCATCGTTCTTCAGGCCGGCCACGCCAGACTGGCCGCCATCGCCTTGCGATGTTCGTAGTTGTAGTAGGCTGCGCACGATCCCTCCGACGACACCATCAGCGCTCCCACCGGATGCTCAGGAGTGCACTCCCCTCCAAACAGCTTGCACTGCGCCGGCTTGAGAACGCCCTTCAGCACTTCGCCGCACTGCGCCGCCTTGGGATCGGTGACTCGAACTCCCGGAACGCTGAAGCGGCGTTCGCTGTCCCACTCGGCATAACCGTCGCCGATACGAAGGGCCGACTGGGAGATGAAGCCCAGCCCGCGCCACTCAAAATAGGGACGCAGTTGAAAGACCTCAGCCATGGCCCGCAGTGCGGCTCGATTCCCTTCCCAAGGAACGACGCGCTTGTACTGGTTTTCGACCTTCGCCTCGCCGGCTTTCACTTGCCGCAGCAGCATAACAATTGCCTGCAGGATATCCAAAGGCTCGAAGCCGGAAACGACGATGGGCTTGCCTTCGTCCTTGGCAACCCATTCGTAGGGGCGGCAACCGATTACAGTGGAGACATGGCCGGGACCGACAAAAGCGTCCAGGCGCATGTCCGGTGAATCGAGGATGGCGCGAATCGCAGGAATGATGGTGACGTGGTTACAAAACAGGGAAAAATTGCGGATACCTTCTGCTTTGGCCCGGATCAACGTCAGCGCGGACGAAGGCGCGGTGGTTTCAAAGCCGATGGCGAAGAACATGACGTGCTTGTCGGGATTGGCTTTGGCCAGCTTGAGCGCATCGGAGGGGGAATAAACAATGCGCACGTCCATGCCGCGCGCCTTGTGTTCCAGCGGGCTGCCTTGCGTGCCGGGCACGCGCATCATGTCGCCAAAAGCTGCAAAAATGACGTCGGGCTGTTGAGCGAGCGCAAGCCCATCATCGATTCTGCCCATCGGGAGCACACAGACCGGACATCCGGGACCGTGGATGAGTTCGACGTTGGAGGGGAGAATGTCTTTAAGGCCGAACCGGTATATCGCGTGCGTGTGTCCGCCACACACCTCCATAATGCGATAGTGCCGGCTGGGTTCGGCGAGACGACGGATTTCCTCAGCAGTCTTGGTGATTACTTCCGGATCGCGAAATTCATCCACAAATCTCATGTTCGTCCGGTCTGTGTTCCCCATGACACCCGTTTTCACGAGCGAAAGTGCCTATGAAAATGCGTGTGCGCTCCTTGTGAAGCTGCCACCGTCAGGAAGGTTGCTTCCCATCGAGATTTTCCAGCCCGTACCCGCGGACTTCCTGCATGGCCTGCTCGTCTTCGCCCAGGATCCTCAGGGTGTTCATCTGGTCCAGGGCGTCCTGCTCGCTGATCTTGCTCATGGCAAAGCCAACGTGGATGAGCACCCAGTCCCCCGACGCGGGCAGGTCATCCTGCAACAGCCCGAGGTCAACCTTGCGCCGTACGCCGGCCACCTCCACGGTAGCCAGATGCGGCGTCCCGGGGAGGAGTTCAACTATTTTTCCGGGTATGGCTAAGCACATGTTTTCACCCTTCCTCCTCCTGCTTGCGGGCCACGATGTCGAAGGAGAATTCTAATTCGTCCTTCACTTTCAGCCCACCTCCGATCGCGGAAACCGGCTTAATGTTGTAGTCGGACTGCCGGACGCTGAATTCGCCAAAGGCGCGGAGCATGTCGCCGGTGACCGCGAGCCGCGCCTGAATCGGCTGGCGCCGCGTCACGCCGTGCAGGGTCAGGCTTCCCAATAGCTTGACCGAATAGTTGCCGTTTCCGGGATTTTCCACCGAAACCTGCGGGCAGTCGTACACGATTTCGGGATATTTGGCGCTCTCCAGCACGTTCTCCTGCATTTCGCGCTCGATCTCGCGCCGGTCCTTGTCGCTGACATCGTTGGTCACCGACAGGGACGTAGCCCTTACCGTTACGTGCAAGCAGCCCGCTTCCGGATGGTCGGGGTTGACAAGCGCCTCACCGGTAAAGTCGCGGATGGCGATGGTGGGGCTGTGTCCAAAGGCCGACAGCATTCCCGTGGCAAAGGCCCGGACGGTGAACCGGCTGACCCTGGGATCAAGTGCATAGCGGACGCCCGATGCGGCCGGCGTCTCCGCTGGAGGATGAGAATCACCGCTACTTGTGACATCAGTGCTTTCAGGCAAGCGAAAAAATCTCCTTCCTGCTGAGGAGTCTTGGTTGCTCGTCGCCGTTCTCTTACATCGACCGCAGCCGCAGATAGCGCTCGATGTCGGGCAGCACTCCTTCGCCCAGGTTCCCGACGCCGACTTTGCTTAACAGGCGCTGAGCTCCCGGATTGGAGAGAATCAATCCGGCTCCGAAGACCATGAGCGCTATGCCGCTCAATATGAACAGCATGTCTCTATCGCCGGAATGTCCGTTGCTCGTGTGATGAACCATTTCAGTCGCCACTGCTTTCTCCCTTCCAGATCATGTTGTTGCGTTTGTAGTTGACCAATTTGCATTCAGAATTTTGTTGATTACTGACTCGAGCACCACCACTGCCTCGTCCACCGCCTTCTCCACCGGTGCGCTCAAACCCATCTGGCCTTCTTCAGGGCCCAGCGTCGCCGGCTCACATCCGACCAGTAGAATGTTCTTGATCGGCGCTCCCATAGATGCGGCCATGCGCAGCACGTTCATGGGATTCATGCCATGGGTCTCGACGCCGGGTTGCGGGGCTTCCTCGGAGCCAAAGTCCTTCGGATCGATTTCAATCAGCGAAACGGTGCCGGGCTCCTGCCCGTGGGGAAAGGCATCGACCAGGATGGTGGTCTCATATCCGTCGTGCAGAGCGTAGGCGAGATCAAAGCCGCGAATGCCGAAATCCGCCACGCGCACCGCTGGCGAGAGTTCGCGCTGCGCGAGGCGGCAGGCCACTTCGACCCCAAAGCCGTCATCGCCGAGGAAAATGTTGCCGATACCTGCGATCAGGATGCTGGCCTTCTGCACCACGCTGACCTGAGCACCGGGTTGCCGCGGCACAGGCTCGACTTCTTCGGGATCGAAGAAGAAACGGTGTCCGGGCTGGCGGAGGAGTCCCAAGTCTCGCCCGGGATCGTCGTCGAGGACAACACAGACGTGAAACTTGCCTTCGTAGTCCTGCTCGAGGGCCTCGATGGTCGCGGTCTGGTCGGCAAGCGCGATGTCCAGCACGTCACCGCCCTGGCGAGGATGCAGGCGGACGCGATCACCGGCCCTCACCGGAATGCCGGCTACCTCCACGCTGTCCACCGGCGCCTTGTCCTCCAGGAGTTGCCATTGCCACTCGTTCATGGAGCATCCTCCTGGAGTGGACGCAGACCGCGCAGCACGCCGTGCAGCTTCATGAGGTGCTCGGCGGGCAGGGTTTCGATGCTTTCCAACAACTGACGGGTGCGATCGTCTGACTGCCGCATCTCCGCCTTCTCTTCGTCAGTCATGGTCAGGATGCGCAGTGACAGGATTTCGTCAATCTCGGTGCCATCGAACAGGTCGCGGGCGCTTTCCGGTGCAATTTGTGGATAGTCGTAGAGGATGATGGGCGAAGCCAGCATAGTGTCGCGCTGGCCTTCTTCTCCCACGAGGACGGGGAAGAAACCGACGTTACGGCAGAGGGCCACGCTCCCGTGTAACGCCTCAGGGGGATCCAGCAGAGAGACGAACTCTCCGTCTGTTGCGCCCAGGATGACATGCACCGAGACTAGGGAACGCATCAGCGCATCTTCGCGGCGAGAGCACCGCGGACCGCCGAACGGCGTAACATTCAATACCCGAACCGCAATCTTGTAAACGCCTTCGCTGACCAAGTCGGCGGAGACGTAGATCTCGCCGTTGATGGATTGCTGCGTACGAACCAGTTGTCCCGCGACGTTGCCGTCACGATCGAGTATCGGCGCATGCGTCTGGCTGTAGAGCAGGTTGACGGCACTCTGTTGCGGCTGCCGAACCAACTCGCTGATCCTTGGCGGCCAGACGATCAGCTCACGCTCGACCGCCTCCTGCCATTCGTAGAACTTCTGCCCGTCGACCTCGAGGCTTTTCACTGGCGCAAATTCAGGCTCACTGCAGCCGTCTGCGTCAGGCGTAGCTTCGACCCGCCCTTCGACCGACCGCGCGGTCAGGTGGAGAAAGCGGAGATGAATTTCGACACTGGTTTGTGCGGATCCCTGCAGCAAACATTCCGTCTGCAGCATCCAGGGATCGGTGCCTTTCTGAGCTTCGCTGTAAGACTGCGGATACAACACTCCGAAATTGAAGCGCTGCTGGTTCTTCACCGCCGAAGGCCGGTACGGATACAGCATGTAGCCTTCGTACAACACGGCTTTGGCGATCTTCTCGACGGCTGCCGGGTTCATGAACGCACTCCCTCTTCCGTGCAGTTCAACACGCGCTGCAGGGTTTCTTCCCAGGTGGGGATTCCGTTCTCGACCTTGTAACGATGAAGGCGCTCAAACACATCACGCCGCAGACACAGCCATGCGCTGTTGGGGTAGTAGGTGTCCATCAGGTCCTTCCACACCTGCACCGGCAGCCGGAAGCGAAGTTCCTTGTCCCACGGAATCAGCATGACATGGAGCGAACCGTCGCTCCCGGCGTAAAACACCGTGCCGCTGAACTGCAGGCAGAGAGGGATTTCGCCTTCGTCGAGGCTGGAGAAATACTTGGTGGTGGCGACGTTGAAGTCGAAGGTGCAAGGCACCGGGAGGTCGATTTTTGTGCTGCCAACAAAGGCAGGGACGATGACGCTGGTATGGGTCCACAGAAAGGAACGCAGGGTTTGTCCCCATCGTTCCGGTGCTCCGAACAGGTCTCTAAGCCGCTCCTGCTCGTCAGCGCGATAGTGCCGGCGAGTGGCTTCAATCTGGATCTGGCAGCGCAAAGCGACGGTGTGAATCGGCTCTTGCCGGTCAGCGTTACTCACTTGAAGCTTCAAGGCGAGTTGGGGCGCGACGGCAAATGGAATTGCCTCTGCGCTCTCGACGTGGAAGCTGAGATCAGGCATGAGCGCCTCCCGCGGGAACCATTGCTTTGCTCTTCAGTTCGTCGAAGAACCGCGCAATCTCCTGCCAGACCTCTGTGCCGCCGGAGAAGCCTTTCCAATGCAGGCGAATCAGTCCCACGAGCTTGAAACACTCGTCGATGGGCAGCAAGTAGTGCTCAGGAGACGCAAAGCCGCGAGCATGACCGATGCGGTTGATCAGCAACGCCTCGACGTCCGCTTCCATCGCGTTGAGCTCCGGATTGTCGTGTGCAATCTCCGACCAAGTCTCGAGCGACAGCAGGGACTCCGTCGCGCCCGCCGGACTGGGATACATCGCGACCATCCGGCCTTCGGGCGAGCTTCGGAAGAAGAAAGCCATGTTGATGGGAATCATCAAACTGTCCCACTGGGCTTCAGTCATGCGAAAGCCGGTCAGAAATCGAACGCTCCGCGGGATGCGCTTGAACTTTGCATCAGCCTTCCCGCTGAACAGCAGAGCGCAGGCATCGCAGGCGCATAACACCTTGCGGCCGATTGGCTCCAGCAGGTGCGGGTGCTCCTTCGACAGCTCAATGCTGCAGAGTTCGCAGCGCTCGACGTTTCGAGGCCGGCGCGCAAACTGCTGCAGCACTCCAAAGCCATGCCCAGCCCGGACATCCTGTCCTGCCATCATCAACCTATCGAGGTCGCCGAAACCTCTGCCTGTTCTCGCGCTGAGCTTGCCTCAGCCGGGACCGCAATTCCACCCAGCAGTTTGTCCAACGAGACAAATCCACCGCTCGGCTTGTCATCGAGACCTTCTATGACAATCGAACTCACATCGAGCGCCGCCTCGTAGTGTCCGGTGACCGACAACCGTACCCGCACGCTGCCGTTCGCGACTTCGAGTACCTCCAGCTCGCCTCCGCTGCGCTGCACCTTAGGCTGGACGCGCCCCAGCGCTTTGCGCGCTCGTGTGTCCACGTCATCAGGATGCAATCCGTAGAGAACCAGCAAACTGCCGACCAACGGATCATCTCCGAGTTGGCCGATCAGGCGCAGGCCGGGATCGCCGGTGTTGGCCACAATCTCCAGCGCTCGGTCGAGGCCCGCGCCGTGAAACTCCATTAGCAGTTGAACCAGTTCTTTGGCAGAAGCTCGAACGCTGGGATCGGCGATCGATTCCAGCTCCTGCACCAGGGCGCCGATTCTCTGAACGTGTTGCTGCAGTTCCTGGTTGTTCGACATTCAGCTCCAGTCTCCCCAAGACGAAGAAGAGCGGGCAGCCAATTTACTCCTCAACTGCACCGCTCACTCCTTTGCCCTGCAACGCCTGCCCTACAGTTGCAGACCAAACATCGGAGAATGCCGGGTCTGCAGCACCTTTCCATTCCCCAGATACATGTGAACGCCGCAGGGTAGACAAGGATCAAAGCTGCGGACCGCTCGCATGATATCAATACCCTTGAATTTGTCGGGCCCGTTCTCTTCGAAAATTGGGGTGTTCTGGACCGCATCCTCGTAGGGACCGGGAGTGCCGTAAACATCACGCGGATTGGCATTCCAGGGTGTCGGCGGATAGGGGTGGTAGTTGGCAATCTTCCCATCACGAATCACGACGTGATGCGAGAGAACACCGCGGACCGCCTCATGGAAGCCGCAGCCAATGGCCTCCTCCGGCACCTTGAAGTCGGACCAGGTCCGTGTGCGACCGGCGTGCAGCTCGGCCAGGGCCTTCTCCATGAAGTGAAGCGCCGCTGCCGCCGAGTACGCCTGGAAGTAGGTGCGGGCGCGATCGCGTTCGATGGCGTTGCTCCACTTCGGCACTTTCCATTCGAACTCCACCTCGGGCAGCGATGCCGTCTTGGGCAGATAGATCTTCACGCTGTTGCCAGTCGCTTTGAGGTAGCCGATATCCACCAGTCCGGCTTTGGCAGTTGCCCAGAAACGTGCGATTGGGCCGCCACCGGTGTCGAGGGCCAGATGTTCGCCCGTCTTCTTGTGGTACCAGCGTGGCGACATGACCCACGTGTACTTGCCCGCGAAGTCGCGCTTTTGCGGATTGGGATTGGTGGTCTGGTTCCAGGGATGACGCTGGTCCACAGGATTGCCCAGAGGATCAGTCTTCACGAAGATCTCGCCATCTTCCCAGTCGTCGTAATAGGAACTGCCCAACAGGATGCGGATGTTGAGATTGATGTCCACGAGATCGGTTGTGACCAGCTCTCCGTCAACCACTACGCCGGGGGTCACGAACATCTTGCGACCCCAGTTGGTCATGTTCTTGTAGGTGTAGTCGCAGTGGTCAGGATCGTTGAATGATCCCCAGCATCCCAGCAAGATCCGCCGCTGACCGACCTGCTCATAACCCGGCAGCGCCTGATAGAAGAAGTCGAACAGATCGTCGTGCAAGGGTACGACCTTCTTCATGAACTCGACATACTTCATCAGCCGTACCAGGTAGTCTGTGAAAAGTTGCACGGTTGGCACCGTACCGACACCGCCCGGGTAAAGGGTTGACGGATGCACATGGCGGCCTTCCATCAGGCAGAACATCTCGCGGGTCATGCGGCTCATCTGCAGGGCCTCGCGATAAAACGCGCCGGTGAACGGATTCAGGGCGCGCATGATGTCGCCGATGGTGCGGTAGCCATGCAAGTTCGAGTGCGGAGACATCGTCTTTTCGGCCTTGGCGAGAACGCCGGGATTCGTCTCCTTGACCATCTGCTCGCAGAAGTCAACACCGACCAGGTTGTCCTGGAAGATGTTGTGATCGAACATGTACTCCGCGGCTTCGCCCAGGTTGACGATCCACTCTCCCAAGGCCGGCGGGGCAACGCCGAACGCCATGTTCTGGGCATAGGTTGCGCAGGTGGCATGGTTGTCACCGCAGATGCCACAGATGCGGCTGGTAATGAAGTGAGCATCGCGCGGGTCTTTGCCCTTCATAAAGATGCTGTAGCCACGGAAAATCGACGAGGTGCTGTGGCACTCCACGACGTGGCGGTTGGCGAAATCGATCTTGGTAAAGATGCCGAGGCTGCCCACGATGCGCGTGATGGGGTCCCAGTTCATCTCTACGATCTGCCTCGACTTGCTGGGGGCCTGGGTTTC